>Ga0105238_10007115_pt1 | contig 11194 bp, 11 predicted proteins | sample KBSC34metaG_FD_81526 | JGI IMG/M metagenome (GOLD analysis project Ga0105238, IMG submission 81526) | Corn rhizosphere microbial communities from Kellogg Biological Station, Michigan, USA - KBS C3-4 metaG | ecosystem: Host-associated > Plants > Roots > Rhizosphere > Soil | place: Michigan, USA...
CGGCGATACAGGCCTCGAAGCCTTCGCGCAGCTTCGCCTCGTCCAGGTTGCGCCCGATGAACACCAGCCGCGAATAGCGGTCGGCGTCGCTCTTCCACGGGCCCTGGAAGTCGCCCTCCAGGATCATGTGCACCGCCTGGAAGACCAGGCGGCGGTCCTCGCCCTTCACGTCCAGGATGCCCTTGGCCCGCAGGATGTCGGGCCCCTGCGCCTGCAGCACCCCGTTCAACCACTGGGTCACCCGGTTGGCGTCCAGCGGCTGGGTCGCGGTCAGCGAAATGCCGCGGATCCCTGACGCGTCGATGTCGTGGTGGCCGTGGGGCTCATGGCCGTGATCGTGGTCATGGCCGTGGCCGTGGTGGTCATGATCGTGATGGTCGTGGTCGCAGTGCTCGTCGTGCACGTGTCCCGGCTCGCCGTGGGCGGGGTTCAGGAAGTCCGGCTCCAACGCCTCGATCCGCGCCAGGTCGAACGAGTGGCGGCCCAGCACATCGCTCAGCGGCACGTTCGACCGCTGCGCGCGGAAGATCGGCGCCAGCGGGTTCAGCTTGCGGATCGCCCGCTCCACCTCCGCCAGCTCGGCCTCGCTGACGAGATCGGTCTTGTTCAGGATGATCTGGTCGGCGAACGCCACCTGCTCGGCCGCCTCCCTGGAGTCCGCCAGCCGCAGCGGCAGGTGCTTGGCGTCGACCACGGTGGTCACGCTGTCCAGCTCGGTCCGGGCGCGAACGTCCTCGTCGACGAAGAAAGTCTGCGCCACCGGGCCGGGATCGGCGAGGCCCGTGGTCTCGACGATGATCGCGTCGAACCCGCCCTTGCGTTTCATCAGGCCCGAGACCACGCGGATCAGGTCGCCGCGCACGGTGCAGCAGACGCAGCCGTTGTTCATCTCGAAGACCTCTTCGTCGGCCCCGACGATCAGGTCGTTGTCGATCCCCACCTCGCCGAACTCGTTGACGATCACGGCGTAGCGCTTGCCGTGGTCCTCCGAGAGGATGCGGTTGAGCAGGGTGGTCTTGCCTGCGCCCAGGTAGCCGGTGAGCACGGTGACGGGCGTCTTGCGCACGGAAACGTCGTTCATGGCGCTCACTTAAGCGCGCGTCAGGCCTTGAGCAACGCCGCGGCGATGCGCTCACGGGTCATGGGCAGGTCGCGGACGCGCGCGCCCAGCGCGTGGGCCACGGCGTTGCCGATGGCGCCCATCACCGGCCCCTGACTCACCTCGCCCAGGCCCATCGGCCGCGCCGCCTTGGTGTTCATGAGCTCGATCTCGATCGGCGGGACCTCGGAGAAGCGCAGGATCGGATAGTCGGCCCAGGTGATCGAGGCGACGCCCGCGCCGCCCAGCTTCACCTCCTCCTTCAGCGTCCAGCTGGCGGCCATGATCATGCCGCCCTCGATCTGGTTCTTCGCGCCGTCCGGATTGACGATCAGCCCGCCGTCACAGACGCACCACAGCTTCTCCAGCCGCACCTCCGTGTCGACCGTCAGCAGCGCCCCGCAGGCGACGTAGGCGCCCATGTTGCGGTGGCGGTCGTAGGCCAGGCCCAGGCCGCGGCCGGTCCCGGCCTCGCCCCGCTTGGCCCAGCCGCAGAGCTCGGCCAGCCGCTCCAGCACGGCCCGTCCCCGCGGGTCCTTCAGCATGCCCAGGCGGTAGGCCAGAGGATCGGCGCCGGCCGCCTCGGCCAGTTCGTCGACGAAGCTCTCGCCGGCGAAGCAGTTGGGCGCGCCGCCCAGGCTGCGCAGCGAGCTGGTGCGGATCGGCGGCGGGTCGATCACGTGCTCGACCGTGCGGGTCGAAGCGATGTCGTAGGAGGGGAGCGCGTTCAGCAGGCCGCCCGAGAAGCGGCTGCCGTCGGGCAGCAGGCGCACCGGCGCCTTGCCGGGCGGGCGGTAGCCGGGCAGCGCGCTCTCCGCCACCGCCGTGCCCCGCGCGCCGGTGTGCGGCGTGTTCCAGATCTCGGCAGTGTAGTCGACCAGCCGCCCGGACGGGTCGACCTCGGCCGAAAGCTCCATCAGCATCGCGGTGCCGACGGGGGCGGCGGCGAACTCGTCCTCGCGGCGCCATTGCACGCGGATCGGGGAGCCGGGGCGCTTGAGCGCGATCACCGCCGCATCGATCGGCGGGTCGTCGGCGCCGTTGTGGCCGTAGCAGCCGGGACCCTGACCGTGGATCACGTCGATGACCTCCGGCGACAGCCCGGTGATCCGCGCCGCCAGGTTGCGCATCGGGTAGACGCCCTGGTTGTGGGTCCAGATCGTCAGCCGCTCGCCGTCGTACTGGGCGACCCCGGCGGAGGGTCCCAGCGAGCCATGGGAGATGTAGGGCTTGCCGTAACGGGCGGTGATGCGGCGGCGGTTGGAGCCTTCCTCGCTCGGCGCGCCGGCCGCGTGGGTCTCGTGCTCCATCGCCTTGAACGACGCTGGATCGCCCCAGGCCGGGTCGACCTGGCGCACATCGCTCCAGCGCGCGGCCCGCTCGGCCGCGGCGTGGGCCTTGGCGGCTTGCGCCTCGGTGGCGCAGATCAGCGCGACGAAATCGCCTTCGACCAGGATATCCACGTCCGGCGCCGCCCGGCGGATCATGGCTTCGTCCAGCGCGGCCAGCTTCGCTTTCGGCGACGGTTGGCGCAGCACGCGGGCATGTCGCATGCCGGGCAGCGCCAGGTCGTGCAGGAAGGCCGCGCCGAACACCTTGGGCGGCAGGTCCAGGCGAGGGACGTTCTGCCCCACGACGTCACCCATGTGGTCCGGCGTCTTCAGCGGCGCCTCGCCGGTGGCCGGGCGCGCCAGGTCCACCGCGCCGGCCAGGGCCCAGTAGTCGAGGCCGGTGGCCTGGCCGGCCTTCAGGAAGGCGCCGTCGCGCACCGACAGGTCGGCCGCATCGCAGCCCAGGCGTTCGGCCGCCGCGGCGACGAACAGGGCGCGCACCTCGGCGCACGCCGTGCGGATGGCCCAGCCGGACATCTCGGTGGACATCGAGCCCACCGTCAGCCCCTCGTCGGGAATGTCGCCGGTGGCGGCGGCGACCACCCGGACCTTCGCGAACGGCAGGTCCAGCTCCTCGGCGGCCATCTGCGCCAGCGAGGTGGCGATGCCTTGGCCATACTCCACCCGTCCGAAGGCGATGCGGGCGCGGCCGTCGGCCTCGAAGCCCACCCAGCGGTCGAGCTGCGGATTGGCGGCGAGCATGGGCGGGATCATGCGGCGGCTCCCCCAAGGTCCGCCTTGGCGCGCATGCGCGTCGCCGCCAGCGCGACCGCGTCCATCACCCGGTTGTGCACGCCGCAGCGGCAGAGGTGCCAGTCCAGGGCCTGCGCGATTTCGGCCCGGCTCGGGTCGGGGTTGGCGTCCAGCAGCGCCTTGGCGCTCATCAGGATCCCCGAAAGGCAGTAGCCGCATTGGCCGGCCTGCAGCTCCAGGAAGGCGGTCTGCAGCGGATGGGGCGCGTCGGCCGTCCCGAGGCCCTCCAGCGTCGTCACCGATTTGCCGGCCAGCGCGCCGACCTCGGTGTCGCACGCCGCCACCGAACGGCCGTCCACCAGCACCGCGCATGCGCCGCACTGGCCCGCGCCGCAGCCGAAGCGCGCGCCCATCAGGCCCAGGCGCCCGCGTAGCACGTCCAGCAGGCTTTCGGCCTCGTCCGCCTCGATCGAGGTCGGCCGGCCGTTCAAGGTGAAGCTGATCATCTCCCCCTAGATAGCCCCTCGTTCCGCGGGGCCCAACTGGTAGGGGGGCCTGGCACGAAACCCCGGCTTGGGTCCGGCACGGAGGTGTTATATAGTAACACCCATGACCGCCGCCGACCCGCCCCGATCCACCGACGCCCTCGACGGCTATCGCGGCGACCGCGCCTATCTGGGCGGGTTCCTGGGCGCGGACCACGCGCGCAACGAACGGCGCACCTGGATCGTGGCCGGCATCTGCCTGGTGACGCTCGTCGCCCAGCTCGCCGGCGGCCTGGTCTTCCGGTCCATGGCGCTGACTGCGAGCGGGCTGCACATGGCCGCGCACGTCGCGGCGATGGCCGTGGCGGCGGCCGCCTATGCGCTGGCGCGCCGGCACGCGGCCGACCCGCGCTTCGCGTTCGGCACCGGCAAACTGGGCGACCTGGCGGGGTTCGCCAACGCGGTGGTGCTGGCCATCACCGCCCTCCTAATCGCCGCGGAGAGCGTGCGCCGCCTGCTCGAACCGCAAGCCGTCGCCTACGGGGCAGCCCTGCCGCTGGCGGTCGCGGGCCTCCTGGTCACGCTGGTCTGCGTCGCCCTGCTGCGGCCCAGGGACCGCAGCGGCCACGACCTCAACATCGCCGCCGCCCACCTGCATCTCTCCGCCGACGCCGTCGTAGGGGCCCTCGCCATCGCGGGCCTGCTGGCCGGCCAGCAGCTGGGCTGGCGCTGGGCCGACCCGCTGGCGGGCCTGCTGGGCGCGGGCCTCGTCGCGCAATTCGCCTTGAGCCTGATCCGCCGCGCGGCCATGACCCTGCTGGACATGACGCCGTCGCCGCAGCTCGCCGCCGAGATCCGCGAACGCCTGCAGGCGCAGGGCGAGCGGGTCGTCGACCTGCACCTCTGGCGCCTCGGCCCGGGCCACAACGCCGCCGTCGCCGTCATCGCCGCGGAGGACCCGCAGCCGGTCGAGGCCTATCACGCGCGCTTGCATGGCGTGCAGGGTCTGAGCCACCTTACGATTGAAGTCCGCGGCGGCGCCGCCCACGGCCACGTTTGAGTCACCAAGGCGTTCTAGGCTGGTGGCGCTGAGGAGTTCCGCACGGATGAAGGTCAAGCCGCTGACCATCGCCCTGGGCGCCGCCAGCCTGCTGGCCGCGGGCCTCTTGGGCGGCTGGCTGGGCGCGCAGCGGCTGCATCCTGAGCACGCCGCCTTCACGAAGGGCGTCACCGCCCCCGTACCGGTCCGCGCGGTCCCGCCGGCGCCGCAGGCCCTGCAGGCGCGCCTGAGCCAGCTTGCCGAGGCCTACAAGGATCCGGTCGGCATCGCGGTCAGCGACGTGTCCAGCGGCTGGACCGCCCAGGTCGCCGGCGACCAGGTCTTCCCGCAGCAGAGCGTCTCGAAGCTCTGGGTGGCGCTGGCGGTGATGCAGGCGGTGGACGACCACAAGCTGGCGCTGGACCAGTGGGTGGTCATGCGGCCCGAGGACCGCAGCGTCTTCTATCAGCCGCTGGCCAACCGCATCCGCGGGCCGAACGGGCTGCAGATCAGCCTCGCTGACCTGCTGCGCCACGCGCTGATCGAAAGCGACAACTCCGCCAACGACAAGCTGGTCGAGGAGTTGGGCGGCGTCGCGGCCGTCACCCGCAACATCGCGGCCAAGGGCCTGCACGGCGTGACCGTCGGCGGCACCGAGCGGGAGATGCAGACCCGCACCGCCGGCCTGACCTGGAAGCCGGAATACGGCCGCACCTGGATCTTCAAGACGGCCCGCGCCCAGCTGCCCGACGAGGTGCGCGACCAGGCGCTGGCGGCCTATCTCGCGGACCCGCCCGACGGGGCGACCCCGCTGGGCATCGTCACCGGGCTTGCGGCGCTGAAGCGCGGCGAGCTGCTGAGCCGCGCATCGACCGACTTCATGCTGGGGCTGATGGAGGAGGCGCGCACCGGCGCCATGCGCATGCACGCGGCCGTGCCGGCCGGCTGGACCCTGGCGCACAAGACCGGCACCGGCCCGGACTGGCGCGGCGCCTCGGTCGGCATCAACGACGTGGGCCTGCTGACCGCGCCGGACGGGCGCACCTATGCGGTCGCGGTGATGATCCGCCAGACCAGCCGCCCGCCTTCGGCGCGGCACGCGATCATGCAGAACGTGGTGCGCGCGGTGATCGCCCAGTGGCGGGCCGGTCAGGACCTGCCCGCCGATGGCCGCCAGATCGCCGCCAGCCCCGGCGTCCCCAACTACGCCCAGGGGTTCTAGGCGGGCGGCCTCTGTTCCAGGACCGGCGTCTCCTGCGCGGCGATCGCCCGCCAGCGCCCGGCGCGATGCACGAAGACGTCGGTGAACCGGGCGCGGCGCGAAAGCTTGCCGGCCGCGTCCCTCGTCGCGCTGACGCCGCGCACCACCCCGACGTCGCCCTCCAGCCGCAGGCTGAGCTCGTCCACCACCGGCTCCCCAGGGCCGCGGCCGGGCAGGGCGGCCAGCACCTCGGCCCGGGTCCTGACGCCGCCCCGCCAGTCGTTGTCGGAGAAGCCGGGGTCGAGCAGGCAGTCCAGCGCACCCACATCGCGGTCGCGCAGGGCCGCGACCCAGGCCATCTCGGCGGCCCTGAGACCGTCGGGCGACCGCGGCGTCGCCGGGCAGGCGGCGACCGCGGCGGCGAACATGAGGTTCAGGATCATGCCTCAGCTAACCCCCCGGAACGGCGGCGGGCAACGCTGGCGGGACGCCCTCTACGTGCTCCGTCGACTCCGGCGCCCTAGCTGCCGGCGATCTCGGTGATGCCCTTGACGATCTTCAGGTGGATCGTCTGGCCGGTGAGGTCCTTGGACGTCAGCGTCACCTGCGGGTCCTTCGGCATCACCTGGCAGAAGCTGATCGGCAGGGTCGGCGGACTCGACTGCTTCAGGCACACCTTGTCGCCCTTCAGCGTCCACTTGCCGGCCAGGTCCTTCCCACGCCGGCTCTTGCCGATCCAGGTGCCGTCCGGATGCAGCCAGATCTTCTGCGAACGGCCGTCGGCGTACATCGAGAACACGGTGTTGCCGAAGGTCGCCTGCACCGCCTGCGCGGCCTGCGCATCCGGCGCGTCGGCGGCGCGCGCGGCGCCGGCGATGAGCGCCGCGGCGAGCGCGGCGGAAGCGGAGATGATCAAACGCATGCGCGCGCCCTCAACGCCCGGACCCTGCGAAGGTTATGTGGCGAATTTAGCTTCGTCGGACGCCGTTTTCGACAGTCGTCAATGAACGGGGGCTGAAGGGGGCCGCTCCAGGGTCTCGACGCGGGCGTCGCAGCCCATCCACCGGTGCACCTGCTGGCAGACCGGGCAGCGGAACGAGCGCGGTTCAGCCATGATCTTCAGGTCGATGTCCTGCGTCCGGTGGCCGGTCGGCACGTCCTGGCCGGTGGTCGGGCAACTTATGATAATCCGTGGCATGCAACGCCAACGGATTCAGCGGGATATGGTTGCCATGGCCAGGCTTTCCGCCTTGGCGCCATCGCGTTCCGACCGCCGTTCGCTTAAGCTTGGCCGGACTCGGCGCGCGCCGGTGGAACGGGGAGGGCGATGACTGCGGGCACGGAGACGGGCGCGTCCGGCGCAGGGCACGCGCCCTGGGTGCGGCTCTGCCACTGGCTGATCGCCGCGGCGGTGCTGACGCTGGCCTATTCCGGCGTGGTGATCCTGATGGCCCACCCGCGCCTCTATTGGGGCGCCGCCGGCAACGACCTCACCCGCGCGTGGCTGGAGCTGCCGCTTGGCCGCAACTACCGCCATGGCGGCTGGGCGCCGCCGCTGGCGTTCGGGACCGATCCCGCCGGCCCGGTCAGCCGGGTGCGCACCTACGATATCTTCAACCAGAACGGCTGGGCGCGCAGCCTCCACTTCCTGGTCGCCTGGGGCCTGGCCGCGGCGTTCTTCGCCTACCTGGTCGTGGGCGCGTTCACCGGCCACATCCGCCGCGCGCTCCTCCCCCGCCTCGCCGAACTGTCGCCGCAGCGGCTGTGGGCCGACCTGCGCGCGCACCTCGCCTGGCCGATGCCGCGGGCCGCCGGCGGGCCGCCCTACAACCTGACGCAGAAGCTGGCCTACGCGCTGGTGATCTTCGCCGCCCTGCCCCTGGCGATCCTGAGCGGCCTGGGCATGTCGCCGGCCATCGGCGCCGCCTGGCCGCTCGTGCCGGCGATTTTCGGCGGCTCCCAGTCGGCCCGTTCGGTCCATTTCCTGCTGCTCTGCGCCCTGGCGCTCTTCCTGCTGGTCCACCTCGCCATGGTCGTCCTCACCGGCGCCTGGCGGCAGCTTCGCGCCATGACCTTCGGAGGCCGCCGATGAGCCCGCCCTTCCTGCCGCGCCGCGCCCTGCTGGGCGGCCTGGCCAGCGCCGGCGCCGCCGGCCTCGCCGGTTGCTCGCCGGGCGCCTCCGGGGGCGACCCGCCCACCTACGGCAGCCTGCTGCGCATGGGCGACAACCTCACCTGGCGGGCGCACCGGCTGCTGCTGGGCCGCGGCCTGGCGCGCGAATACGACAAGAGCGAGATCACCTCGATCGCCGCCATCGGCACGACCAACCCCGGCAACGCCATGGAGCCGGCCTTCGACCCGGACCAGGGCGGCGTCTACGACCGCCTGCGGCGCGGCGCGTTCGCCGACTGGCGGCTGGAGGTCGCGGGCAGCGTGGCCAGGCCGGCGTCCTACGCCCTGGCCGACCTCAAGCGCCTGCCGGCGCGGACCCAGGTCACCAAGCACACCTGCGAGGAGGGGTGGTCGGCGATCGCTGAGTGGTCCGGGACGCCGCTCGGGCTGTTGCTCAAGGCGTCCGGGGTGCGGCCGACAGCGCGGTTCGTGAACCTCTACGCCTACGACATGCTGGTCGAGACGATCGACCTCGTGGACGCCTTCCACCCGCAGACGATCCTCGCCTACGCCATGAACGGCCGCGACCTGCCGGCGCAGCACGGCGCGCCGCTGCGCGTCCGCGTCGAGACCCAGCTCGGCTACAAGAGCCTGAAGTTCCTGCGCCGCATCGTCGTCACCGACCGCTACGAGGACCCCGGCAAGCGCGGCGACATCCAGAACGGCTGGTCCTGGTACGCCGGCATCTGAGCGCGCTCAGTACCCCGGCGGAGGAGTGAAGCCACCGAACTCGCGCTCCAGCAGGCCGGCGAAGGCGATCGTGGTGCGGTCCTCGAGGTAGGGGCCCACGATCTGCACCCCGAACGGCAGGCCTTCGGCCGTGCGCCCCAGCGGCGCCACCGACGCCGGGAGGTTGGGATAGGTGGCCATGCCGGCCCAGCCCAGCTGGTCGAAGTAGGGGGTTTCCTGCCCGTCGATCTCGATCGTCCGCGTCGGCCGGTTGGAGTCGACCGGCGGGAAGGCGGCCATGCCGATCACCGGCGTCAGCACCACGTCGAACGCCTCGAACAGCGCCGCCCAGCGCCGGCGCGACGCCATCTGCAGGTCCAGCATGGCCATCCACTCGTGCGCCGAGACGGTCTGCACGTCGGGCCGCCCGCGGGTCATGGCCACGTCCAGCATCGCGCCGTACTCGCGCCGCTCCTGCGCCAGGTCTGGCAGGAGGTCGCTGGTCCGCGCCACCTTCGCGCCCAGCCTTTCCAGCTTGCCGGCCAGGTCGTTCAGGCCGCCGCGGATCTCGGCGGCGGTGTGGGCGATCGGGTGCTGGTCCAGCACCAGGATGCGGAAGCCGGCGAGCTTGTTTTGCCGCGGCGGCGGCAACGCCACCTGGTAGCCGACCCCCTCCAGCTCATCCGGTCCGGCCAGCACGTCCAGCGCCCGCTCCAGGTCGGCGGCGGTGCGCGCGATCGGGCCGATGACTCCCAGCACGACCCCCGTGCCGGTGTCGGGGACGAACGGCGGCGTATGCCCGCGCTGCGGCACCAGGTTCCAGCTCGGCTTGTGGCCGTAGACGCCGCAGAAGTGGGCCGGGTTGCGGATCGACCCGCCGATGTCGGAGCCGAACTCCAGCGGGACCATCCGCGCGGCGACCGCGGCCGCCCCGCCGCCTGACGACCCGCCCGGCCCGCGGGTCAGGTCCCAGGGATTGTTGGTGCGGCCGTAGAGGGCGTTCATCGTCTGGAAGTCGGCGAGGAACAGCGGCACGTTGGTCTTGCCCAGGATCACCGCGCCGGCGGCCTTCAGGCGCTCGACGCCGATGGAGTCGCGCTGGGCGATCCAGGCCTTGGCGTCCGGCAGGCCCCAGGTGGTGGCAAGGCCCGCCACGTTGTGGCTCTCCTTCACCGTCATCGGCAGGCCCAGCAGCGGGCGCCGTTCGCCGCGCGCCAGGGCCGCGTCGGCGGCCTTGGCCTGCTCGCGGGCGCGGTCGAAGTCGCGGACCACCACGGCGTTGATGGGCCCGTCGCGCGCCTCGATGCGCGCGATCGCCTCCTCGGTCGCCTCCACAGCGGACAGCGTCTTCGCCGCGATCGCGTCGACGATCTCGATGGCGGAGGAATCCAGGCCGACGCGGCTCAGGGTCTCGGACATGGCGGGTCTCCGGTTGCGCCCTCTCAGCCAACCACCGTGGTCGGGCCGAGTCCATGCGCGGCTGGCCCTGCCTGTGCCTCGCTGATCCAGTCCCGGGGATCCGGTTACCGTCGAAGCGTCGTTACGACAGGAACCTAAATGTTTGATATCGCGACACTTCTTGATTGACCGAGGTCAAATTATACATCGTACTACGATCTATCTCACGGGGTGTCGGGGCGGCGGCGTAGGGCAGGCGCGATGAGCGCCGGGGATGGCGGCCGGATCATGCTCGGTCCGGTCGGACAGATGGGGAATCCGATGAAGCGTACAGGCGTAGCGTTCGCCGCCTTGGTCTCGGCTCTGGCGCTGAGTGCGCCGGCCAGCGCCAGGGTGGTCGATTGGAGTATCGATGGGCTGGGGGTCAGCGGTCACGGGACGTTCAGCATCGTCCCCGACCACTCACCGCCCGATCCCGATCCGCTTTGCGGGACGGCCGGGCACAACCCCTGCCGAAGCGACCCAGCGGGGGCATGGGCGATCACCGGGGTCTCAGGCGTGATCACGGACGCCAACGCCGGCGTCGCGGATGCAGCGATCACCGGCCTGATCCCGATCAATCCCGCGCCGGAACGCGACCCGGTGTTCGATCCCTTGGTGCCGTCCAGCCTGAGCTTCTACGACTACGATCCGGCCAACAACGGCGACTTCACCTACAACAACCTGTTCTTCCCCAACGGGTCGCCGATCGACTGCGCGTTCCCGTTCGCGGGCACTTTCGTGGACGTGTTCGGCGCCGCCTTCACACTGGCCGGCGGCTATGTCGCAGACCTCTGGGGCGACGGGGACTTCCCTGTCCCGGGCGGTGGAACTCAGACCTACGGCTTCCGCCTGGAGCAGGGGACGCAGGAGCTCGACAACCAGTTCGCCGGGATCAACGGCGTCGCCGCCGCGCCGGAGCCGGCCGCCTGGATGCTGCTGCTCGCAGGGTTCTCGGGCCTGGGCCTCGTGCTGCGGCGTCGCAGGACAGGGATGGCGGTGGCGTAG
>Ga0105238_10007116_pt1 | contig 11194 bp, 5 predicted proteins | sample KBSC34metaG_FD_81526 | JGI IMG/M metagenome (GOLD analysis project Ga0105238, IMG submission 81526) | Corn rhizosphere microbial communities from Kellogg Biological Station, Michigan, USA - KBS C3-4 metaG | ecosystem: Host-associated > Plants > Roots > Rhizosphere > Soil | place: Michigan, USA...
CGCCCTTCGACAGGCCCTTGGCGACCCCGAACTGGAGGTTTGGCCCGAAGTAGTAGCCGATCTTGAAGGTGAGGCGCAGCTCGCCGCCCACGCCGACGCGCCAGCCGTGGCGCGTGATGTCTCCATCGAAGGCGTTGCCCACGTCGCCGAAGAAGGCCATGTGGACCTGTCTCCAATAGAGAGGAAAGGTCGAGTAGCCCTTCTCGATGAGGAAGAGGGGCATCCGATATTCGCCCGACAGCAGGTGGAACTGGTTCCCCGTCACCACGTTGATGGGATAGCCGCGCAGGAACAGGCAGCACTGGCGGCGCTGGTAGAAGAGCGCCCGGACGAGATCTTGTTCCTGGAACCCGCCGAGGCCGTAGTAGCCCTGGTGGTCTCCCACGCTGATGCCCCCGGCGTACAGGAGCGCGAACGCGTGCAGCCGCGCCCACGGCATGGTGGTGTACTCGCGCCAGCTCCAGTCGGCCGAGACGGTGTGGTATTTGCCCCCCAGGCCCGGGTCGGCGACGCCCAGGTTCAGGTTGAGCGTCCGCCCCTCCTGGTAGCTGATGGATCGCGTCCACGCGTGCGCGTTGCTGAAGCTCCACCCGATGCCGAAGCTGGCGTCGGGGCCGGTGGGAGGCGGGATCGTGATGCCGCCCGTCGGGTCGGCGACCGCGAACGGCTCGGCCGGTCCATAGTCGCTGCGCGTGTAGACCAGCGATAGATCGCCGGAAGCGTCCGCCCGCCGCAAGATCGGGAACGAGATGCTGCCCGTCACGACCACGGCGTGCTGCCGGTACGACTGGTAATGCCCGTCGACGATGAGCTCGTTCTCGCGCGTGGCCGCCGCTCGCGTCAGGCCGAACCCGAGGACCGGCCAGAACCGCGCGTAGCTGTAGGCGAGCGACAGCGACGGATCGCCGGCGGTGGGGATCTGCGCCGCCAGAGCGACGCCGTGGATCGAGACCGGATCGTTGAACGTCAGGTTGAACAGCAGGGCCGGCCCCAACCCGAGATCGTTGCGCGAGATCGAGGGGACACCCAGGCGACGCGGATACAGATAGCGCCACGCCTGATAGTCGCGCTCGACGGCCGGCACGAGGCCCTTGGGGGTCGCGATGATCTCCGTGTCCTCGCGGCCGTTCACGAACGGTTCGGCCAGCGGCCACGTGTCGGGCGCGTAGGGAACCGAGTAGAGGTCGTACCCGGCCGCCGAGAACCCCGTGAACACCAGGGTGCCGAGGTCGGGAGACACCACCGGCTGAAACGCCCCGCCGATCACGTTGGTGACCTGGAAGACGCGGGCGGTCTCCACCTCGTACGCGAAGATGTTGTAGATGCCCGTGCGGTCCGACGACCACAGGATGAAACGGCCGTCGGGCGAGAAGCGCGGCTCGATGTCGAGCGCGCGATCGCGCATCAAGGCCCGATCGGTCTTGGTCTCGAGGTCGTAGAGGTGGATGTCGTGGAAGCCCCCCAGCTTGAAGCGCGAATAGACGACCTTGCGCCCATCCGGTGACCAGGTGGGCGAGTAGGCGATCTCGGCCGGGCCGTTCTCGAGGAGGATCTCGGGAGGCCCTCCTTCGATGGACAGGGTCGCCAGCTGATGCGTGCCGGTCAGCGCGCCGGTGGTGCACACGATGCGCTTGCCATCCGGCGACACGTCGGGCTGATGAACGCGCCGGCCCTTGGTGAGCCGCCGAACGGCGCCGGTCTCCAGATCCACGTGGAACAGGTCGTGCCAGCTCGCGCTGTCGTTGCCGCCGAGGCGGCGCGGCAGGGGCAGCGGCGCCAGCTGCGTGTAGACGAGGCCGCGCCCGTCGGGCGTCGGCGCCACCGGTCCACCCGCGTGGATCTCCAGCAGCTCGCGCCGGCGCCCGGTGCGGGGATCGAGGAACATGTAGGACGGCCGGTCGAACGCGGTGACCCGCTGGTAGACGAGCCCCGAACCGTCGGCGAAGAAGCGGGGCGTGAGCCCGGGGCTGGGCGCCCCTCCGACCGGCCCCTCTCCCTCGAAGGTGAGGCGCTTGGGGACCGTCTGCCCCTGGCGTTGCACCTCCTCGAGCTGGAGCGCGTAGCGACGCTCGAGGTCGAAGATCCAGTCCTGCCAGAGCTGGTCGTAGCGCCGCCCGTAGACCTCGCGCGCGACGCGATTGAGACCGAAAGGGATCAACCGCCGCGCGTACCGGTGGGACAGCTCCGCCAGCTTGTCGGGACCGAAGCGGTCTTCCAGGTACTTGAGGAAGTGGGATCCGTAGAGATAGGCCGCCTCGCCCTGAGGGAACGCGAGCGGACCGTTCGACACCGCGTCGATACCGTGAAACTTCCCCTCCAGCACCGCCGACCGCAGGTACATGTCGTAGATCGAGCTGCGGATGCGGCCCGAGGTCGTCACGCGCGACTCGTTCAGGACGGCGAGGCCCTCGATGAACCAGTTCGGCTGCACCAGGTTGGGAGCGAGCAGCTTGCCGATGAACATGTCGATGAGACGCGGCAGGCCCCGCATGGTGTCGAGGTGCACGACGTGGGTCAGCTCATGCGAGATGAGGACGTTCAGCCAGTCGTCGAAGTCGTTGAGGCTGAAGAGAGGCTCGGGCGGAACGCCATACGCGTAGATGTAGTTGGACGGGACCGAGTTCGCGTACCCGTTCGCGCTGTCGGTCTGATCGATGAGCGTCAGGTCGATCCGCCCCGCGGGGAGCCAGTCCAGGTACCGCGTGAGGCTGGCGTGAGCGCGCTCGGCCAGGACGACGGCCCGCTCGGCCAGGAAGCGCTCCGCCTCGTAGAAGTGGATGCGGAAGTGCGGCGTCTCGATGGTCCGCCAGTAGACCGTGGGCGCGGTCGAGGGAGCGTCCTCCTCCGGATCGTCGGCGCGCGCCGTCCCCGCCGCCGCGGCGACGGCCAAGGCAACCGCCAGCAGGATGCGGCGGGGGCTACGCATTCGCGCGGGGTCGGCTCGGAGCGCTGGTCACGGGGGAAAGTCGCTGAGCGGCAGGTGCGCGACCCATAGCCCGTCCTGGGACGACGCGGCCCGGGAGCGAACGATGTAAGCGACCGTCAGGGTACTGGCGCCCTCCGGCGGGCTGGACCAGGGCGTCCTGAAGTCGATCGGCGGCGGTTGCCCGCCCGGGAGGGGTGTCAGCGCCCTCACGCCGCGCGAAACCAACTTCCGCGCTCCCGACTCGAGGTCGACCACGTCCAGCGAATACGATCCATCCTGCGTCGAGTCCGCGTCAGCCAGCAACACCCAGCGCGAGTTGATCCAAACCCACGAGCCACGCGCGTCCCAACGAACTCCGTCGGCGATGGGGTGCTCCGTGGCGGGGGTGGTGGAGAGGTCGAGCCACGAGACGGAGTACCCGTCGATGTTGGAGTGCCAGAGCAACAGATGCCGGGGATCGTGGAAATCGATGTTGAAGAAATAGGAGCCGCTTGCGACCAACCGAGGCACGCCACCATTTCCGTCGCTCACGTAGACCTTCGACACGCCGATGGGATCCGTCTCGAGGAACGCGATCGCGCTGCCATCGGGCGCGTAGGACAGCTGATTGATCAGGTTCTGCCCCAGGGTCACCACATGGCACTCCTGCCCGGCGGTTCCGGCGATCAGCGTCCACACCGCGCGCTTCTCCGAGCTCTGCGAAGCGGGCTGCGCCACCACGACGAACTGCGCGCCGGGCGAAGGGGCGCCGGCGCCGGCCGCCGCCCCGCTCGGCACTGCCGGGCGCCACCCGTTGACCCCGAACGAGAACGAAGAGGGTACCCCTTGAATCTCGCAGCTGGCGGCCTGGGTGTCCCTGACGTGCCACGCGTAGATGCGGGTCGTCCCCGACCCCACCGCCGGCCAGAAAGCGTCCCGTGCCGTCGGCGCGAGCCGGATGACGCTGGCGAGCGACCCGGTCAAGGGGCCGGGCAGCTCGACGTCGGTCCCCGCGTCCACGTCGTGCACGAACGGGATGCGCTGCGTGCCGCGCTGCCGATCATAGAGGAGGAGACACCTGGGCTCGGGGTTGGTGGCCGAGCGATCGGGACAAGCCACCGCCGCGTCCACCCCGCCCGTCGCTATGGTCGAGGGTCCCCCGTAGGGCGCGGCCGGGAGGGTGAGATCGGCGACCATCAGGTGCTCGTTCAGGGTACCGGGGACCAACTCGACGACCGGGGAGCGATCGAAGGGGATGCGTGAGAGCGATTGGGTCATCCCTCCCGGCGAGGGCGTGAGCGCCACCAGGCCAAGGCGGTCGCGCCCCACGATCTGGTTGACGGGGGGAACACGAACCGGGGCATCCGGGGAGCCGAAGCTCCAGACGGGGTCCTTTTCGGTCGCCAGCTTCTGCCGGAAAAGGATGGGATCGGCGCGCGTGGCCCCGAGCTTGACGTTCTGGCTGTCGACATCCGACAGATTCACCGAGGTTCCTTGAACCTCGTCGACGAACGTGAGGTCGACGAACGGCAACGAGCTGGCCGATAACGCATCCGGGATGACGGCCCCCATCGGGAAGTGGGTCATCGCCAGGCTTCGGCCCTGGCCGTCGGCCGAAGGCAGCAGCCACGCCCCGAGGACCCCGCCGGCGATGACCTTCTCCTCGCCGGTCGTCAGGTCGATCAGGGAACGATCATAGGGAACCGGCAGACCATTCGTCGCGATCACGTTGGGGACCGTGCGCGCCAGATAAATGGCGTCCTCCTTCAGGCCGAAGCTCCGCAAGGACAGGGCCGAGTCCCTCACGTGGAGGACTTGCGTCGATCCGAACCCCCGGGGGGAGGTGTCGGGCAGCGCGCAGCTGGCGGGCCCCAGGGCCGTGGTCATGGCCACGGCCAAGCCGGCGACACCGGTCGCCTTCACGAACCGGATTGACACGGGCGCAAGCATGCCACAGCCGGGCGCGCCGTGGGTAAGTCCGGACCGAGTTCTCGGCGAGCTACGGTCGAATTGGCCGCGGGCGACGCCGCTCGGCGAACCCGGCGCGGCTCAGAACGCGCCGATGAGGCCCAGGGTGGGCAGCACCAACCGCAGGTACGAGGGCTTCGACCCGTCGCTCGTCGCGACGTACTGGACCAGCTCACTCTTGAACGTGACGTTGGCGACGTCCAGATAGGGCGTCAGGATGAACCGGTCGAACACGAACTTCCGCTCGATCCTCAGATCCAGCCGATAGAAGTCGGGGAGCTCGACCCGCTTCGGCGGCATGCCGATCGTGTTCATCGGCGCCAGCATCGGCACCTCGCGGCCGGTGTGATAGTGGAGGGTCCCGCCGAACGAGACCCCGGCCGGACCGCGGTAGGCCATCACCAGGTTCATGACGTGACGCTGGTCCCAGTCGGACCGGACGACGCCGTTCGTTCCGTTGCGCAGGCTGTAGGAGAGCGTGTAGCTCAGCCAGCCGCTGAGGCGGTGGGTATTGGGCCGCCGGATCATCGCCTGCAGGCCATAACCGACCCCGTCGTGGAGGACCAGATAGTTGTCGCCGGTGATCCGGGCGCTCTGCAGGTCGAGATCGGTGACGTCGGTCACGCGCATCCGCTGGTAGAACCCGATGAACTCGAACGACGTGTCGTCGGGTGCGCGCGCGTTGACACCGCCCGAGATCGCGTCCGATTGCTGCAGGCCGACGCTGGCCAGGCCGAACGACTCGAACCCTGCCACGTTCACCGGCAGGCTGGGCATCTGCGAGAACCGGCCGAGGTTGAGGAGCAGCGCGAACCAGGGCTTGATGTCGAAGCGCACGTCCAGGCGTGGCTCCACGACGAAGCGCGAGGTGCCTTCCTCGGCGAACAGATCCCCGCGCACACCCGGCGAGATCGCCAGGCGATCGCTCGGCAAGAAGCGAAGCGACAGGAACGTGCCCTGCGTGAGCGCCGGGCGCGACCGTCCGAGATCGCTGAGCTTCCCCTGGCCGAAGGGGAGCGGCTCGGTCACGAAGTGCTGGTACTCGGCGTCCGCCCCCGCGTCGAGCTCGACCGACGAGCCGAGACGCCGGCTCCACATCAACCGAGGCGCCACCCCGAGCGAGGTCACGATGAGCGGCGCCTGGGCCAGCGACGACTGGGCGTGGTCGTACTCGCCCGTCACCCCGAACAGCACGCGACCGCCCAGGCTCGGCCCCGACCAGCGAAGGTCGAGCCGATGAAACTGCAGCGCGCCGGTCTCTCCCGAGGTGCGCCCGGCCATCTGCGTCGACGGCGTCCGGTTGTCGAGCCGGTCGAGCGACCCGAACGCGAACATGGTGACCTGACCGCCACCGAGCGCGTGATCGGCGCGCAGCTGGTAGTCGCTGTAGTCGATGGTGGTGTCGTTGTCGAACAGCGACAGGAGGGGCCTCGTGAACGAGTACCGGAAGGCCGCGGCCACCACGCCCCGCCCGTGGTCGATGGGCGCGGTCGCGACGGCCCGCGCCTCGTAGAACTTGATGTCGGTGCTCAGGTGGACGCGGTCCTCGGGCGGCCGCGCCGAATGAATCGAGACCACGCCCGAGATGTACCGCCCGAAGTTCGCCGGGTACGCCCCTGGGTAGAAGTCCAGGCTGCTCAGCAGCTCGGGCGCGATCAGCGACGGCCCGAGCGCCAGGTGGAACAGGGCCGGCACCCGGATGCCATCGATGAAGAACCCCGTGTTGCCCGGGTTCGAACCGCGCACCACGAAGATGGCCGCCGGCCACACCGCCTGCGCCACCCCGGGCAACGCCGCGAGGACCCGGACCGGATCTCCCGAGGTGCCGGCCACCTGGCTGGCCTCGCGCGCGTCGATGGCGACGCTCGAAACTTCCCGGTGGCGCGAACGGACCTCGGTCTCGTAGCGCTCGCCGTCGGCTTCGTTGTCGAGCCGCAGGGTCATCTGGTACTTGCGGCCGGCCAACACCTCGACGGACTCGCGCACGGGCTTGTGGGTCGGAAACTGCGCCTCGATCTGATGCGCCCCGATCGACAGCGTGACGGTCAAGCGCCCGTCGGAGTCGGTCTCGCCCACCGGGAGCGCGTCGACGGTGATGGCGGCGCCCTCCAGGCGGCTGCGCGTCCCGCGCTCGAGGACGAGGATCTCGATCGGGGCCCCGGGGACCGGCGCTTGCGATGGAGGTTGTTCGGCCGCCTCGGGAGCGACGCCGCCCGGAGGGGCGACGGGCGCGGCCGAGGCCGGCGGGGCGACTGGTGCGCCGCCGACGCCGCCGACGCCGCCGACGCTTCCGGCCGGCGCCGGCTCGGAGGCGCCGCCCCGGCCCCCGGTCTGGTCACCGCCCGCGCCGCCGGCCGCCGGGGGGCCCGGCTCCGCCTCGCTGCGCGAAGCCGCGGGCGCGGGGGCTACCCAGGGGGCCGCGACGGCTCCGGATGCGAGCGCCATCGTCGTCGCCAGCACGAAGGCCAACGTCAGGCGCGCACCTCGACCGACGAGGGTGCGGACGCCGCTCGGGCGGTGCCGGGGGGGGACGGTCATCCGGCCGTGAGATTACGGTACGCGCGAAGGTGGCGCAGCGCCGCTTCGTAGTGCCCGGCGAGATCGTGCAGCCGAGCGGCGTTGAAGTGGGCGTCAGCGTGATTGGGATCGAGGCGGGTCGCCTCCTCGTAGAGCGCCAGGGAGTCCTCGGCCTTTTGCTGATCCTCCATGAGGACACCCAGGTTGAACAACGCCGTCACGTCGCACGGCTGCAGCGCCAGCGCCGCCCGGTAGTGCTCCTCGGCCAGCCGCAGCTCGTGGGCCTCGTGCAGCAAGCGCCCCAGGTTCACGTGGGCGTCGACGTGAGTGGGGCCCAGCGCCAGCGCCCGCTCGTAGGCGGCGCGGGCCGCCTCGGGCGCGCCGGCCTCCAGGCTGCAGCCCAGCTGGAAGAAGTCCTCGGCCACCGGCGGCGCGATCGCGTCCCCGTCATCGTCGACGGCGGCGGTCAGCGCCCCCGCCGCTCCACCCGTCGGTTCGCCGTCGGTGCCGCCCGTCGCCCCCGCCGGCCCGGCGAGCGACGCCGTGACCACGCGCGGCCGAAAGGCGATGGGCGCGTCCCCTTCCCCGCTGCCTGTCGCCGCCCCGGCCCCATCGAGCGCCGCGCCTTCGAAGGGCATCAACATCTGCCCGGAATCGGCGCGCCAGGCCCGCGCGCCGTCGCGGACCACCACGTGGCCGCTCGCGTTCGCCAGCTGGACCCCGGTGAGCGGCTGCGAAGCCGGCAAGATCCGGCGCAGGCGGCACAAGGCCGCCCGCACCCGGCGAGGGGGCAGCCGCTCGGTGACGAGCCCCTCCGCCGTCCGCAGCAGCAACAGGTCCTGGAACGAGAAGAGGAGCTCGCCGTCATGCCCGCGCTGGGGGCTGAGGAGCCCGGCCCGGACATAGGCACGCAGGCGCGACGCGGTCATGCCCAGCATGCCTGTGACCTCGTGCGCGTTGAATCCCGTCCCGATCACGTGGCGCGAATGATAGCCCGATCCCGAGCGCGCGCGCCTTTTTCGAGCACGCGCCTTCGGCGCTCGCGGGAGGGGCAGGCCCCTCCCGCGGACCCACCCCGAGTAGGTCGTCGACGCCGGCGCAGCAAAGATGCGCCTCCCGGGTGCTTGGACCCACTCGCTGCGCTCGCTCTGGCGTCCGGGTCGCCGGCGTTTCCTCGTACGTTCTCAGATCCCGTAGGGGACCGTCGCAGGCCGGAGGCGGGCCGCGATCAGCGCTTGCTGGCGCGCTTGCGCGGCTCGGCCTTGGCCGCGGAGGCCGCCGTGGGGGCCGCGCCGGCTGCCCGCCGCGCCGGCCGGAGGGTCGCGATGCCTCCCGGAGCCGGCGTGGCGCTCCCACCGGCGCCGGCCGCCTCGGCTGCCTTGGCCTTGGCACCGAGGCTCGCCTTCAGGGCCTCCATCAGATCGATGACCGGAGCCGGCTCGTCGACCGCCTCGGGCGCTGCGATTTCCTTGCCCTCGACCTTGCGCTCGATGTCCGCCTGGATTCGCTTGCGGACCTCGTCCTCGTAAGCCGTGGGATTGAAAGTCTCGGCGGCGATCTGGTCCACGAGCTGCCTGGCCAGAGCCAGCTCGCTCTCGCGCACCGTCGCATCGCCCATCGGGACCTCCGAGAACGCGCGCACCTCGTCGGCGTAGAGCAGCGTCTGCATGACGATGCCGGTCCCGCCCTGGGCGCCGTCCGCGGCCCGTAACATGACGATGTATTGCTTCCCCCGGGCGGCGTAGCGCGCGACTGCCACCCGCTTCGTCTCCCGCATGACCTCGGCCAGCAGCCGGTACGCCTTCTCGCCGCCCTTCTCCGGCCCGAGGTAATAAGCCTTGTCGTAGTAGACGGGATCGATTCGCTCGGCGGGGACGAACTCGGCGATGTCGATGGTCTGGGTCGCCTTCTCCTCCATGGCCTTGAGCTCGGCCGGCGTGAAGGTGACGTACTGATCCTTCGCGAACTCGTAGCCCTTCACCATCGCGTCGCGCGGGACGATCTCGTTGTCGAGCGGACAGATGTATTGCTGCTTCAGCCGGGTCCCGCATTTGTCGTGCAACAAATGAAAGGAGATCCCGGCGGACGCTTGCGTCGCCGAATACAGCTGCACGGGAATCGAGACCAACCCGAACGAGATTGTTCCGCCGGAGATCGCGCGCGCCATGTAGGGAATGTAACCACAACCACGCGGCGGCGCCAAAAAATGTCACCGGCGGCGCGGCCGGTGCGCCGGCGCTAGCGCGCGGACCAGAGCTCTTGGAAACGTGCAGCGAGGCGTGGACCGATCCCCGCGTCCTCGTGCTTGAAGTAGACGTACGCTTCGGACCAGGCGGCGGCCTTCTCTTGCAGCCGGTCGATCCAGCCCGCCAGGGCCGCGTCGTCATATTCGGTCCGACGCAGTCGCAAGTAGCCCCACGGCGCCGTCGAGACCACCGGCGTCTGCAGATCGTCGGCCTCGGCCAGGCACAGAGCCGCCCCGCGCGCCGCCAGCGCGGCATACACGTCGTCGTCGAACCACGAGGCGTGACGAAATTCGAAGGCCGCGCGCCCGCCCGGCGGCAGCAACGCCAAAAAATCTGCCAGTCGCGGGACGTCCTTGCGCATGAACGGCGGCAACTGGAACAGGGCGGGACCGAGCTTGTCGCCGAACGCGCCGAGCGCGTTCCAGAACACGGCCGCGCTCTCCTCGGAGCCGGCCAACTTCTGGCGATGGGTGATCTGCTGGGGTGCCTTGGGCGCGAAGCGAAAGCCCGCCGGTACCGTCGCCGCCCAGCCCGTCAGCATCTCCGGCTTGGGCATCCGATAGAACGTGTTGTTGATCTCCACGGTGCGCAGGCGGCCCGCGTAGTGAGCGAGCATCTGCGCCGGCGGCAGCTTCGGCGGATAAAAGCTGCCCCGCCACGCCGGATAGCTGAAGCCGCTCGTGCCCGTGAAGATTTCCATTTTGATCCCGCTCGGGCCCTCGGGATATCATAAGTCGTGGCCAAAAGGCGATCGGTGCGGCAGAGCCCAGCGGGGGCGGCAAAAAGAACGCAAGACGACACCGACACGGACGCCGTTCACCCGGTCTTCTCGGAACCGAAGCGGGACAAGCCCTACCTGATCGTTCTGGCCGGCAGCGCGATGGGTGTCATGCACCACCTCGAGAAGGAGGTCACCGTCATCGGCCGCGGCGAGAAGGCGGACCTCCGCCTCGTCGACGACGGGATCTCGCGGGAGCACAGCCGCGTCGTCCTCAAAGGGGAACGGGTCCTGGTCGAGGACATGGGGTCCACGAACGGCACCTACTGCAACGGCATCCGCCTGGCCAGCCAGGTCCTGGCCGAGGGCGACAAGATCATGATCGGCACCGGCACGATCCTGAAGTTCACGTATCACGACGACATCGACGACGTGTTCCAGCAGCAGCTGACCGAGTCGGCGCTGCGCGACCCGCTGACCAAGATCTACAACCGCAAGTTCTTCCTCGATCGCGTGCAGAACGAGTTCGCCTACGCCGACCGGCATCACCAGCCGCTGGCGCTGCTCTTCCTCGACATCGATCGCTTCAAATCGATCAACGACGCCCACGGCCACCCCGTGGGCGACGAGGTCCTGAAGGAGCTGGCCTCGCTGATGAGCAAGTCCCTGCGCAGCGAGGACGTCCTGGCCCGCTACGGCGGCGAGGAGTTCGCCATCATCTGCCGGGGGCTGGACCTGGACAAGGCCCAGATCCTGGCCGAGCGGATCCGCAAGGCCATCGAGCAGCACCGCTTCGAGGCGCGCGAGCGGATCATTCCGGTCACGGTCAGCATCGGGGTC
>Ga0105238_10007119_pt1 | contig 11192 bp, 5 predicted proteins | sample KBSC34metaG_FD_81526 | JGI IMG/M metagenome (GOLD analysis project Ga0105238, IMG submission 81526) | Corn rhizosphere microbial communities from Kellogg Biological Station, Michigan, USA - KBS C3-4 metaG | ecosystem: Host-associated > Plants > Roots > Rhizosphere > Soil | place: Michigan, USA...
CATGACTGTCTTGGGCGAAAAGGCTCGCTTGTAGTCATCGAGACTAACGACTTCGACGATATGGACGCCGCAAAGAAGCATCGCGTGGTCGTATTCATACCTATGAGCTTTCTGGACGATAACTTCGTGTTTCAGACCGCTAACATCTTCAGGTATTTGATCGGGGCGAACGCCGTTGGCGGACACGAGGCACGCGGCAGTAGCCAGGGTGAGAGCCGCCGAAGCGCCCGATGTCACAACGGCTCCTTCGCAATGTAAACGATTCGCGATGTATTCTCCGCTCGCCTTTTGTAGATCCTTTAGGACCACTGGATGAAGGGCAGCCTGCGCAACAGCCCGCTGAACCTGCGGCGGCATGACGGCCGCAGTCAAATAGGTATACGTGCCTGCTGCGTTGATGATCTTTTCGACCCCGAGCTTCGCATAATAGTCGTCCGTCGGTTTCGCTACAACCGGAGAGGAAGCGAGCGCTTCTGGAGCGGCGCCGAAAAACGAACCGGCTCCGAGAACAGCCATCGCTGAATGTGACCAGCGTAAGAAGCTGCGTCGCGTGAAGAGATTGGAGTCGCCCCTACCTAGCATTGTCTATCTCACTGTGCGCCAGTTAAGCTTTTACGAACGCCCGGTTGAATGTCCGCGTGCGTCGACAACCATCTCAATAGAACCCCCAACGGTTGTCATAGGACAAATGGCTTAACCTTCCGACATTATTCAGAGCCGGCCGAACTGTTTGACCGCCTCCTGTATTGAATGGAAAGTTTCGATGAATGGGTACATGGAATGTTCGCTATTATCAAGTTTTTGGGCGAGAACTAGGACGTCTGCAGCGCGATCACGAGGTACAACCACTACGCCGTCCTGATCGGCCACTATGATGTCGTTAGGATTCACCGCGACTCCGTCACACTCGATTGGAATATTCACACCAGCGAAGCGATAGTGCCCGACGGAGGTAGATGGTACGGGACCGAGGGCATAGACGGGGAAGCCAATCTTCTTGAGTTGAGGAAGGTCGCGAACACCACCGTCAATCACAGCTCCGGAGAATCCGCGAGAGAACATTGCGGTACCCATGAGCCCTCCTATGCCGGCTATATTCGAACCGTCTTCAACCTTCATGACATACACCGAACCCGCTCCCCCGGTATCAATGGCCTTCAGCATGCCGGTCAACGCGTCTGAATCATGATTCTCTTGCTTAACCAGAAGCACGGTGAGAGCCGTTCCGGCGAATTTTGTAGGGAAGATAGATTGCATGCGATGGGACATATAGCGCTTCTGGTGAAGCAATTGCTCAATAGCATCGGAAACCGAAGCGGCCTCGACATGACGATAGGCGTCCACCATCGCACTGGGGTCGGAAGCATATTCTTTCGCGGTTTTTGGAGCGTCCGCCTGGACAATACGAGTAATCGTGAGCAGTGAGATGCAGGCCAAGCCGACCGCGGCGATGATGCGGAAAGTTCGTGAGCCGTGTACGCTGCGGAGAAACGAAGGAAGGACCAACCAAATACCTCCTCATACGGACAACGAGGATGTTACTCAAGAGTGGCCATCGAAGATATAACGAAACGAGGATGGAAAAGTTTTCCTTATTCACAACGGGATCGCGTCGCCTCACCGACACCCCTATGCCCTCGACCTCTGTTCTCTACCTACCCGTTTTCGGGCTGCTCTTTGACCTGCACGGCTGAACCGTGATTCCATCGAACGGCCTCGCTTTCAACGGCTATGCAGGGCCATCGAGACTAAAAGTTGAGCTTCCCTGCCAATTGAAGCACGCGCGCAGCACCTTGCACTGACGTGATGGTGCCGAAGGATGTGGCTGCGCTGGATCCGAATGTTGGTAATGTAACATTCGGATTCGCAGGATTTGGATGATTGAAAAGGTTGAACGCCTCCCCGCGAAGCTGAAGTGCCAGACGCTCATACAGAATGAAATTCTTGAATAGGGAGAAGTTCACATTCGCCAGTCCGGGTCCGTGCAGGTCATTCCGATGCAGATTCCCAAATGTGTACTGGGCAGGTAGCGCGTATGCGGACCGGTCGATGCAGGTGGTGTTGCTAATTCTCGTTGCACGCGAGCAGTTGGCGAATCCCGTGTGTAGAAAATTCGGCCGTTGTGTTCCGATACCGCCGACATTCGCCTGGTTCTCAGTAATAGAAACGTTGAACGGAATTCCCGTTTGGAGAGTGACGATCGAGTTGGCTTGCCAGCCGCCTAGGAATGACCTCGTGATCGGCCCGAACTGCCGTAGCTCGGGCAGCGCATAGTTGATGGTTCCGACGAATCGATGGCGCATGTCCCAGTTCGCATTTCCATAGTCCGCTCTGAGGTTGTACTGGATCATCGGTGTCCCGCCGCCATTTGCGTCATTTGACGTATCGAGCGTATGAGACCATGTGTAGCTCAGCATGGCATCCAAACCGTGGTAATTGCGCTGACGAAAAACGGCCGTCAAACCGTGATATGTGGCCAACCCATCATTCTGGATTTGACGGATGTCACCAAACAATTGGTACGGCCGGCGCGCATTGAAAGTTGTGACATTGGGGCCGGGGGCGGGGGTATTGGGATAATAGGAGTGGTCCAGGTGTATTGACCTGGATCCCAGATATTGCAACTCGAATGCTCCATTCCGCCATGCTGCGAACCCCGTATCGAGGTTCCATTGGTAGAGCCGCGGTGTGGGGAGGTAGTGGTTGTCAGTGAATTGGTTGACGAACGTGCCCGGGGTACCCGCCACCGGGGACGCAACCGCCTTTCCCCCTCCGCTTGGGTTTGCAAAGCTCACGTTCCCAACCTGCGGACTCGCTGAGGTTGAGGGATTGCCATTGTAAGTAACCGACGCGCCAAACGGATAATTGCCGCTCGCAAGAGTGAATGAATTGAGATGATTAGGATTGTAGTAAACTCCGCCGCCGCCACGTAGCATAAGCTTTTCAGTTGCTCGGAACGCAAAGCCCAGTCGAGGAGAAATAAGGTCATGGTTTGGACCCACAAACTTGAAGCCGGGCTGAGGAGTATATGTCGCCGCAGAGGTCGCCGAAGATGTGGGTATGAGAGCGGTATAGCTCTCGTTCAGGATGCGTGCATATCCGTTCAGGCTGTAGGGAACAGTTGGCAGTTCATAACGGATGCCATACAGGAGTGTAAGTTTCTGTGTGACCTGCCAGTTGTCCTGAACGAAGAAGCCATCACGCCACTCCCCGACAGAGCCTTTAATTTGAAAGAGAGGTGTGATGGCCTGGCTGGAGTATCCTGTCAGGAAATCCGCCGCTGCGTCACGCGAATAGCCGCCATTGAAAGTGAACTGGCCCCGCGGTTGATTTTGCGCTGCACGCCCGATCGTCATTCGCCGAATGTCGACGCCAGCCATTATGTTGTGCTTCCCGAAGGCATAGCTGATTTGGTCGTAGCCATGCAGAGTTCTATCGTCCTGATACCAATTCGTACCTTCAGCTCCGAGGCCTTGGTAGTTTGTAATCAGGATAGTCGGAATTCCTGGGTTGTTATTCGCCGTATCAGCCGTAAATCCAGGAATTCCTAGCTTAGTACCTGCATCTTTGATGCCGGACGCAGTGAAGTAGTTGAGCTGATTGCTCGAGAGCTTGTTATAACCAAATCTGAAGTCGTTGATGAGCTGAGGCCTGAGAATGTGTGTGTAAGCAAACAGTCCGTTGCTAGCCGTTGTGGGCGAGGTGCTTGCCGAGGTCGTAACCACGCTTCCGTTCACAGCTTGGCTCTTCTCATAGGTGTACCTGGCGAACAGTCGGACTTTATCGCCGATGTTGTAGTCGACACGGTCCAAAGTCGCGTCCTTTGTGAAGCTGCTGGCCACGGCACCGTTGTAATTGTTTACATTCGTGGCGAGATTAGCGTGCGGATAATATGCGAGCAGCGCTTGAGACACCGGGGATATGTTCGTTATCTTGTTGAACGCGTAGTTCGTCTGATTTGCAGGGTTACGTAGCTGGGTGCCACTTAGGCAATTGCCAGTCCCGTCAAACGTCGCACATAGTCCACCGAAATCGCCGCCGCGCATCGCTTCCGTCAGGAGTGTGGCAATGGTCGTGGTTTCATTTGTTTGCCGGAGCCCTTCATACGATCCCATAAAGAAAGCGCGATCGCGCCCATTGAATAGACCGGGAATGAGAATCGGACCGCCGAGAACACCGCCGAACTGGTTGAAGTGCAGAATCGGTTTACGAGCAGTTGCGGTGGCGAGCCACTGCTTCGCGTTAAAGGCCGTGTTCTGTACGTAGTCATATACCGTGCCATGGAAGACATTTGTCCCAGCCTTGGTTTCCATGTTAATGTGCACGCCCATATATGCACCGTACTGTGCAGTGTAGTTTCCTACTTGCGTCTGGACAGCTTGAATCGCATCTGGATTCGGCGTTACGGACGAGTTCGAGATTAGGGAGTTCATGATCGTGATCCCGTCCAGAGTCAGCGAGTTCGTTACCTCGCGAGTTCCGGCGCCGATGAAATTAGCTCCAGGGGGCACGCCAGTATAAGACGTCTTCGGACCCACGATGATATTGGACGCGGTCGCCGCCAGCTCCATTGCGCGCCGCGTGTTCATGGGGAGGTTTTCAACCTGTTTGGTCGCGAGAGTCTCTCCGATCAGGGCATCGTCAGTTGACAATGGGGGCGTTGCCGCGCTGACCGTCACCTCCGTGGTAGTTTCGCCCATCTTGAGGGTGACATCTGTACGTACAGACATGTTCAGCTGGACAGTCGCACCTTCACTCGTGACCCTGGAAAATCCCGGATGTTCGACAGTTATGTCGTACGTACCTGGCAGTACAAACTGGACAGTGTAATAACCCTCCGAATTGGCAATTCCTGAGTAGACCACCTTAGTGGCGCGATTTACGGCGGTAACTTTTGCTCCGGGCACTACGCTGCCGGCCGGGTCCGTGACCGTACCTACTAACTGTGTATTGTTCGAGAGCTGGGCCGACAACAGCAGCGGTGATGCAGCGAGAAGCAGAAGAGTTAAAAACTTCCTCACGGCGCGTGCCTCCTGAGCAGGATCGAAGAGTGGTTCTGTCCAGTGAATAAGCTCTGTAGAGCCGAAGAGGGAACTCAGCTGACTCTCACAGGCCAAAAGCGAGTTGTGAAGTGTGTCATGCCAACAATGCGGCCAAGAACGTGGTACGTCATCAGCCAGATGTCGTGCTCCCGAATAGGACCTTTTACCTACTCCGGCGACCGCGAATCGAGTGGCTGGTCGGACGCCTACCGTGTTTTCCGAAGGGAGAGATCTTGCACCACGCGTCTCTATTCTGTGTTTCGGCAGCTATGAGGTCGCCGAATTCTGCAATCGCCGGTGTATCCGGCCGTGCGCCAAGTCTCAGCCACCGGCAATCTGTTGTATCCGAGTAAAGGCTCGCACAAAAATAAGACAATGGCCCTATGGCGTCTGTGAAGCTTGAGGTTATGCTGAGGCTCCTTATGACTCGCTTGAGCAACCTGATCCGAGTGCGATTCTTTCTCGCGTTTGTTCTGTTCGCTCTGAGCGCAATTGCCTTCCTTGATCGAACCAACATCTCTATTGCTGGATTGCAAATTGCGGAAGAGTTTGGGCTTGGCAATCAGCGGCTCGGCTGGATCTTCAGTGCGTTTTTGGTCGGGTATGCGGGTTTCCAATTGCCTGCAGGGTGGCTAGCCGCTAGATTTGGACCCCGCCGCGTACTCACGTTAGGAACAATTTGGTGGAGCGTGGCGACGGTTCTTGTAGCTCTCCTCCCGGCCAGAATACCCGGTGCGGTTGTATTCCTTATTGCGATAAGGCTTATTCTTGGTGCCGGCGAATCGGTGGTTTACCCTGCCGCCAATCAGTTCGTATCGCAGTGGATTCCGATCAGGGAGCGAGGATTCGTCAACGGTCTCATCTTCGCAGGTGTAGGCGCCGGAAGCGGACTTACGCCTCCGCTACTGAACTGGATCATCGCTCACGATGGATGGAGATCTGCCTTCTACTTCAGTGCAATCCTCGGCAGCGCGATCGGACTTGTTTGGTGGTTCACGTCACGAGATATGCCTTCTGACCAGCCAAACTTATCTATGGTTGAGTTACAGGAGATAGAAGTAGGGCTGGCATCCAGAGCGTTCGCTGCGAAGAACGGAGTTGCAGTCGGCAGTGAGGCGCTCCGGGTCTCCTGGGGGACACTTTTTCGTCGGCGCGACCTCCCGGCCCTGATGTTCGGCTACTTCTGCTTTGGCTACGTTTCATGGATCTACTTCAGTTGGTTCTTCTTGTACATGACGCAGGTTCGGGGGTTCGATCTCAAATCGAGCGCACGCATCTCGATGCTGCCGTTTTTATCGATGACTTTATGTTGTCTTGCCGGTGGAGCGTTGAGTGACTGGTTGACACAAAACAATGGATTCCGAATAGGACGCTGCTGGATTGCGACGGCATCGTTGCTTGCCACCGGTGCATTTCTCCTGCTTGGTTCTCGCGTGCATAGTCCTCTGCTGGCCGGCGTAATCCTTGCCTGCGGCGCAGGCTCGCTCTACTTTTCGCAGAGCTCATTTTGGTCCGTGGCGATTGATATCGCCGGTCCAAGTTCGGGTATTTTCTCCTCGATAGTCAATATGGGTGGACAGATCGGGGGGGCGGTGACAGCGTCTCTCACGCCGTGGATTGCACAACATTTTGGTTGGACCACCTCTTTCGCCGTTGCGGCTGGTTTTGCTGCGTGCGGAGGGCTATGCTGGGTCTTCGTCCATCCAGAACGCCCGCTGATCATGACGGAAGTCGAGCTTCCAGTCAGCGTAGCTTAAAGATTCCATTGAAAAGTTAGGCGATCTGTGGTGGCGTAGTGATACCTTCTCATGCGTCGCTCTCGATGTTCGTGGAAGATGTTCGTATTCTTCTTGTTCTGCGTTGTCGCACTGGCAAGCGGCAGCATGGAGGCACAGAAGCGCGATCACCACCTCAGTCTTCTCGAGTACCAGAAGCAGGAGTGGCAGGTTGAAGACGGACTACCTGAAAACAACGTTCGCATGATCTCCCAGCAGCCGGACGGCACGCTGCTTCTGGCAACTTTCTCTGGCGTATCCGCATTCGACGGTCTTACGTTCGAGCGCCTCAACGCGCCTTATGGTCAGTCCACGGGAGGGGACCCGGTTAATGCTGTCATCGCGGGCACTTCCACCGATCTTTGGATCGGTACAGACGGGCGCGGTGTAATCCATCAGACCAGTGATGGGAGCATCAATATTAGCGAAGCTGCCGGCCGGCTGAATGAGCGGGTTCGGGATATGTATCTAGCGAAGGACGGAACGCTGTGGATTGCGACCCAAAACGGAGTAGAGCGATATTCCGACCATCGGCTTGAAAGCATAGCGAACGTGGGCATTATCGGCGGCGACCTTACGAAGGTCTTCGCTCCTGATCAGCGTGATGGTATGTTCTTCGTGACATCAATGGGGCTTTTTCACTGGCATGCAGGCCGTACGCGGCGATTGCCTGTACAGCCCAGTCTGGGCGATCCAGTTGCTGCTTACCGCGATCGCAACGGTCACATTTGGGTCGGAACAAGTCGGGCTTTGCTCGAAGTGACAAGGAAGCCTCGAACTGAACATTTCAACCTGAACATTCGAGCAGAGCTGCCGAGCCAGGTTACGGCGTTTGCCAGCGGCCGCGGCGGAGAGCTATGGATCGGCACTAAGCGTGACGGTATGTGGCGTTGGGATGAGGACCAAATCTCGCACTGGGGACAAAGCGACGGTCTTCCTGACGACTGCATCCGCACACTCTTTGTAGACGATGAAGACAACCTCTGGATAGGAATGCTGACAGGCGGACTCAGCCGCTGGCGTAAGGCACCATTCGCTCCTCTACGACAGCAGCATGGCTTTGCACCGTCGTACGCCGCCGTTGCTTTCGGCGACAGTCACGGAGACCTATGGCTCGGCACCTGGGGCCAGGGGGTATTTCGGCGGCGAGGCGACAGTACGTCGCCGGTGACCCTCCCAGGCACTCCGCCTACGAATCCTATTCGCGCGATCACTGAGGATCTCTCCGGTCGGATATGGATTGGAACCTGGTTCAACGGGATATATTGCTACGACGGTCATACCTACCGGCGGTACACCATCGGCATCGAATCCCCCGCAAACGCGATCAGTGTGCTCTACTTCGATGCGAAGGGAGCTCTCTGGGTCGGAACTTATACTGGCCTGCTGTATTTCCCGGACGGCATCCCTTTACGTGGTAGAGCCGTGGAAGTGCTTCCTGGCAAATTGATTACGGACTTGCTCGAGGAGCACGGCCAAGGCATGCTTGCCGGGACCAGCTCCGGCCTTTATCGCATTCGCGAAGGCAAGCCGGACTTAATTCGGGGTATGCCACATCCTTATGTTCTTTCGCTGTCGCGAGACTCCCACAATACAATTTGGGCTGCCCCGCGCACGGGCGGGCTGGCCTATATAAACGGCAACACTGCAAATCCTGTACCAGCCGACTCCGGTTTGCCGCAATTGCCCGTTTACAACATGGTGGAAGACAACTATGGCAAGTTGTTTCTAGGAACTTCCCGAGGTATCGTACGGGTCGCAGCCTCAGAACTGGATGATGTAGCTCACGGGGGCACCTCTCACATCTCCGCCACACAATTTGGCAAATCCGACGGTATGCCGTCAAGCGACTGCAGTGGACCTTCCAAACCTTCTGCCACACACCTGCGTGACGGAACACTGTTCTTCGCGACCAGCAAAGGTTTTGTCCACACGACTGCCTTCACAGAAACGGCGCCCTTACCCGTACCAGTAGCGCGCATGACCGGCTGGAGTTTTGGGAACGATGCGAAGCCAGGCACTCTGCAGAATGGATCGCACGTTCAGATCGCCGCAGGTGAAACGGATGTGATGTTCCGCTTCGGTGCAAAGCGACTCGCAAATCCTTCCCAGGTAGAATTCCGCTATAGATTGGCTGGATACGACTCTGGCTGGGTGACAACCCATTCGCGGTACGCGCGCTATCGACGGATCGATCCGGGCTCCTACACCTTTGAAGTGCAGGCACGTACGAGCGGGGAACCCTGGAGCGGTCCTGTCGTATCTCTTCCCGTTTACCAAACACCGCATCTGTATAACACATATAGTTTTTATCTCCTTGCTGCGACGCTGGTATTCGCGATCATGGCGCAGCTCTATTCGCGCAGAATCCGACGATTGGAGGGAAACATGGGCATAGTGCTAGAAGAGCGCAACAGGATAGCCCGAGAGTGCCACGATAGCCTTATGGCTGGTTTCGCAGCGATCTCCTGGCAGCTTGAAGCACTGTCCACATCTCTCTCCGATCGAGCTCAGGAGACATCGGCGGCAGTGCAGACCTGCGATTTGGCGCGAAATATGGTGGCGCACTGTCAGGCTGAGGCTCGCCGCATCATCTGGGATCTTCGTGATACCGACGAAGTCACAGGCGTGCTGTCTCAGGCACTCTCTCGTGCGATCAGTGCCCACAATAAACCAGAGCATGTTGAAACGCGCATGGGTGTTGAGGGCACCGAGATACTACTTCCGCCCGCATCAGTACACCATCTTGTCTGCATGGGGCTTGAGGCAGTCTCCAATGCCTTGCGCCATAGCGAGGCACGTTTGATTCTGGTGCACCTGCGCTATAGTGAAAGCGCCCTCGTTATGACGGTGCGAGATGACGGTCACGGGTTCTCGGTCGACCGCACACAGTCCCATCGCGGACACTTCGGCTTGCTTGTGATGGAGGAGAGGGCGCGCAGGATCGGAGGCAAGTTCGCAATTCAAAGTTTCGTCGGTCGAGGAACCGAGGTGACGGTCGAACTGCCCTACGTCGCGCAAGACACCGCTAAAGGGTTGATGGATCATCAGGTCATAAGGTGGATAGGAATATGAAGCCGATACGCGTGATGCTGGTCGAAGATCACTTCCTCGCCCGTATCGCTCTGCGATCGGTGCTCTCGACTCACTCTCAGATCACGGTTTGTGGCGAGGCCAGCGACGGGACGGAAGCGGTCGAGATGTACCGTCAACTCGGGCCAGATGTGCTCTTGCTGGATCTCCGCCTGCCCCGCATGAGTGGATTTGACGTATTGCTGCAAATACGAAAGGAGTTCCCGCGAGCACGCTGCATTGTTCTTTCTGCTTACCGTGGGAGTGAGGATATTTATCGTGCTATTCGCGGTGGCGCCATGGGATATCTCACAAAGGACGTGAGCGGCGAACAAATCCTCAACGCTATCCTGACCGTCAGCCGTGATCTCCGGTTCATACCGAAGGATATTCTTAACCGATTAGCGGAGCGGATGCCCGCCGTGGATCTTACGCCACGCGAATCGGAGGTACTCGCATGCATAACGAAAGGGTTTTCTAACCGAGAGATTGCGGAGGACCTTAGCATCGCCGACAAGACTGTTCGTATCCATGTCAGTTCGATTCTGGAAAAAATGGGAGCTCGCGACCGCACCCAGGCTACTATTTTTGCCCTGCAAAGGGGACTAGTTGACCTCGAATGACCCCATAAGATGCAGTGGCGGCACTCAAGACAGAAATAGCCCCGTTCCTTCCTAGCTACTCGGTTGAATGGCGAACCGGGCGGCTTGGCAAGCGAGACGTATTAACGACAGGCTCCATGTTGGACCGTCGCGGTTGAGGTGGCCGTTGCTCCTCTTGTTCGATGACGGCGCGCATCCAGTACTTGCCGTCACTGTCCACTTCGATCCCGTGTACTTCACGCTCAAAACCGGGAAAACGCTTGCCGAACTTCTCCATCGCGAGGATCAGTCGAATGACCGGCGATTCGGGGCCCCCGAGGCGTTCACCCGGCATGGACATGGGGATGCCAGGCGGATACGGCACGAGCATCACGGCAGCTATCCGGCCGGGCATCGACGTAAACGGAATGCGCTCGGTTTCATGACGAACAAGCTTCTGGTAAGTCTGTGCTGGCGTGAGTACCGGGTCGAAGTCTTCGTCGCAGGCTTCGTTGACGAGGCCGGCTAGATTGAGCTCGATCATTGCCTGATGCATCTCGTCGGAGAGTTCTTTGAGAGATAAGTTGCGATAGCGTGTTGGATACCGCTGCACCAGCTCCGGGAGCGCCTCTTCGAGCGCCGCCTCGGAGTCATAGAGGCGCTTGAACTCGAAGAGGTTTTCGAGCAGGCTGCCCCACTTGCCCTTGGACGTCCCGACTGAG
>Ga0105238_10007121_pt1 | contig 11191 bp, 10 predicted proteins | sample KBSC34metaG_FD_81526 | JGI IMG/M metagenome (GOLD analysis project Ga0105238, IMG submission 81526) | Corn rhizosphere microbial communities from Kellogg Biological Station, Michigan, USA - KBS C3-4 metaG | ecosystem: Host-associated > Plants > Roots > Rhizosphere > Soil | place: Michigan, USA...
CAGCATCGCCCGCTTCGAAGAGATCACCCGGTGCGCCTCGGAAGTGCAGGACGCGCTCATCTCGCTGCTCTCGGAGAAGCGGTTGTCGGTCCCCGAACTGGTCACCGAGGTGCCGGCGCAACGCGGTTTTTCCGTCATCGCCACCGCCAACACCCGCGACCGCGGCGTCAACGACATGTCCGCCGCCTTGAAGCGCCGTTTCAATATCGTGGTGCTGCCCGCGCCGGCGGATCTGGACACGGAAATCTCCATCGTAACCAAGCGCGTCAGCGAACTGGCCCACAACCTCCAGTTGAAGTCGAAGATCCCCGACCAGGAGGCCATCACCAAGGTCGTGACCATCTTCCGTGAGCTGCGCGCCGGGCAGACGCTCGATGGCAAGAACAAGGTAAAGACGCCCTCGGGCGTGCTCTCGACCGCCGAGGCGATTTCATTGCTCGCGAACAGCATGGCGCTTTCCGGCAATTTCGGCGATGGCCTGGTGAGCGATCGCGACATCGCCTCCGGCCTGCAGGGTGCCGTCATCAAGGACGATGAAAAAGACCTCATCGTCTGGAAGGATTATCTCGGCAATGTGATGAAAAAGCGCGGGGCGACGTGGCGCGGGCTGTACACCGCGTGCTCGGAGCAGGCGGGCGAATAATTTTCATGGCCGCAACCGCCCCGCATATCTTCGGTGTCCGCCATCTTTCCCCGGCGGCGGCATGGCATCTGCGGCAGTTGCTGGACCGGGTGCGGCCCAAGCTGGTATTGATCGAAGGCTCGGATGACGCGGATGAATTGATCCCGCACATCGTCAGCCCCAAGTCCAAACTGCCCATCGCCATCCTGGCGTACACGGCCGATGCGCCGGTGCGGACGTTCGTCTATCCGCTGGCGACGTACAGCCCGGAATATCAGGCGCTCGCCTGGTGCCAGGAACACAAGGCGAAGGCCCGCTTCATGGATCTGCCCTCAGCCATCTTCCTCGGGTTGATGGACCGCGATGACGGGACGAAGGTGATCGAGCCGGACAAGGCGGAAAAAGACAAGGCGAAGGGGGGAAAGGACGATGAGGATGAAGATAACGCGCCCCTGCCCGTCATCGAAGCAAAACCGCGCGATTATGTTTATGAGCAAATCGCCCGGCTGGCCGGTGAACCCGATTACGAAACGTATTGGGAGCGCCATTTCGAGCAGCTTCGCGCCGATGACACTTACCTGAACGCCGCGCGTTCCTATGGCCAGGAATTGCGCGCGATGGAAGATTTTTCCACCCGCCGTTCCGCCGAAAACCTGGTGCGCGAGGCATACATGCGGCGGAAGATCCAGTCGGCCATCGCGGAGGGATTCAGGCCGGAACAGATCGTGGTCGTCACCGGTGCGTTTCACGCCACCGCGCTCGGGCCGGAGCTGCCGCCGATGACCGAGGAGGAACTTGCGCGGTTGCGCCGCCGTGATTCCAAGCTGACGCTGATGCCCTATTCCTTTTTCAAGCTATCCTCGCAGTCCGGCTACGGCGCGGGCAACCACGCGCCCGCCTACTTCGAGATGGTCTGGAACGGTTTCAAGGAAAACAGCGCGGCGGAGCTGCCTACGTTGTTCCTGACGAACGTGGTGCGCGAGCTGCGGGCCGCCGGGACGTTCCGGTCCACCGCCGAGGTCATCGAAGGCGTCCGGCTGGCGGGGGCGATGGCGCACATGAAAAATTCGCTGCCGACGCTGCGCGACCTGCAGGATGCGGCGGTGACCCTGCTGGGGCAGGGTGATCCGGCGGTGGTGCGTGAATCCCTACTCCGCGTGGAAGTCGGCACGGCCATCGGCTCGCTCGCCAAGGGCGTCAGCCAGACTTCCATCCAGGACGATTTTTACCGCGAATTGACGCGGCTCAAGCTGGACCAATACAAAGCGGCGGTGAAGCGCGAACTGGATCTGGACCTGCGCGAGAACCGGCGTGTCAAAAGTGCGGACGCCGCGTTCCTGGACCTGCACCGTTCCAGTTTTCTGCACCGGCTGGCCGTGCTGGAAGTCGGTTTTGCGCAGCCGTTGAAAGTGCGGCAGGACGGCACGACGTGGGCGGAACGCTGGGCGCTGCAATGGACGCCGGAGGCGGAGATCGCCATTGTCGAGGCGGTGTTGCTGGGCGAAACCATCGAGCTGGCGGTGGCGTTCAAATTCAAACAACGGCTGGAGAATTGCGTGTCGGTTGCGGAAGCCTCCGCAGTCATCCGCGAGGCATGCGAATGCGGCATGAGCGCCTCGATCGAGCTGGCGCGCCAGACACTTCAACGGCTGGCGAATGATTCATCCGATTTCACCGCGCTCGCCGACGCCACGTATGAGCTTGGGCTGGTGATCCGTTACGGCGACGTGCGGCAGTTCGATGCGGAGCCGCTGAAGCCGTTGCTGGAGCAATTGTTTTTCGAGGGCGCGCTGTCGCTGACCGGCGCGGCCAATTGCGATCTGGCCTCCGCGCGGAAGATGGTCGCGGGCATCAATGAACTGAACAAGGTCGCACTGGACTACACCGCGTTGATCGATGAGCCGCTGTGGATCGCCGAGCTGCACAAGCTGGCGCGTGCGGACCACTTGAACCCGCTGTTGTCCGGCCATGCCTGCGCGTTGCTGGTGGAACGCAACCTGATCTCCAACGAGGAACTGGCCCGCGAAGTCTCGCGGCGGTTGTCGCCCGGCATCCCGGCGGACCTTGGCGCGGGCTGGTTCGAGGGGCTGGCACAGCGGAACCGGTATGCGCTGCTCACCCGGCTTGCGCTGTGGCAGCAACTGGACCAGTACGTCGCCTCGCTCACGGACGAGGAATTCAAGCGCGCGCTGGTTTTCCTGCGCCGTTCGTTCGGCGATTTCAGCCCGGCCGAAAAAAACAGCATCACCGAGAACCTCGGCGAAATCTGGGGCGTCGATACCGCCCACGCCAGCGAGGTCCTGGGCGCGGAACTGACCGAGAAGGAAAAGAAGAAGCTGGATGAACTGTCCGACTTCAATTTTGAAGATCTATAATGGCCTCCACCGTTGACAAAGAGCAGGTGAAACGCTGGCGGCTGATCCTTGGCCACCACGCACAGGATTCGCTCGCGCAGATGGGCGGCGGGGAGGGCGGTTGCCAGCTTTCAGCCGAGCAGGCCGCCATGGACGAGGCGCTGGCGGCCATCTACGACGAGGCCGGCGGGGAGGGCAAAAGCAAGGAGCGTTCGGCAGGGCTTGGGCCGTCCGCACCCAACCTGGCCAAGTGGCTGGGCGATATCCGCAGTTATTTCAAGGAAGACGTGGTCACCGTCATCCAGAACGACGCCATCGAAAAGAGGGGGCTTACGCAACTGTTGTTCGAGCCGGAGATGTTAAAGACCGTCGAACCCAACCCGCAACTGGTCGGTACGCTGATGTCATTGAAGGGGCGCATCCCCGAGCGCACCAAGGAGACCGCCCGCATGGTTGTGCGCGCTGTGGTGGAGAAGATCAAGCGGTTGCTGGAGCAGCGTATCCGGCAGGCGGTGATGGGCGCGCTCAACCGCAAGGAACATTCGCCGCTGCCACATGCGCCGTCCATCGACTGGAAATGGACCATCGGCCGTAACCTGAAGAATTACCAGCCGTCGCTGGGCACGATCGTGCCCGAAAAAGTTTATTTCTTCTCCCGCGCGCAGCGCTCAAACAACTGGACGGTCATCGTCTGCATGGACCAGAGCGGTTCGATGGCGGAATCGGTGGTGTATGGTTCGGTGACGGGTTCCATCTTCGCATCCCTGCCGGCGTTGAACACGCGCGTGGTGGCGTTCGATACCAACGTGGTGGACCTCACCGAGCAATGTGGCAGCGACCCGGTGGACATGATCTTCGGTGTGCAACTTGGCGGCGGCACGGACATCAACAAGGCGGTCGCCTACTGTGAGAAATTCATCACCGACCCGGCGCAGACCATTTTCTTTTTGATCACCGACCTGTACGAGGGCGGGAACCAAGCGCAACTGGTGCGCCGGCTGCGGGACCAGGTGGAATCCGGTGTGCGCGTCATCTGCCTGCTGGCGCTGTCGGACAGCGGCATCCCGACGTTTGACCAGAACCTGGCGAAAAAGATTTCTGAATTTGGCGTGCCATGTTTTGGTTGCACGCCGAACAAGCTGCCGGAACTGATCGAAGGCGTGCTCAAGAAGCAGGATCTCAAGGCGCTGGCGGCGCGGGTGGGGACGAAGAAGGAGAGATAAACCGGGTGCGGCGGTTCAAGCACCGGCAAACTTTTCAAGAAATTGAATCTGCAAGGGTGTCTCGACGGCGCAGGGCTCCGCCGCCCGGATGCGGCGGATCGCAGCTTCAGCACTGTCGCCGTGGGAGATAAGATATGTTGCCAACATGGTTCCAGTGCGGCCGAGTCCGGCTTCGCAGTGCACCGCGACCGGTTTCTGCGCGGCAAGCTGTCCGGTCACGAAATGGATGAATTGACGGGCGTGATCCATCGTTGGTGGATGGCCGTTGGGCACGGGCAGGCAGAGGAAGGCAAAGCCGGCTGACTCGTAAACGGCCGCATCCGAGGGGATATTGAGAAGCGATACGACGGCGCGTATGCCTTCCTGATGCAGGAACGGCATGGGCATTCCCGCCAATGCCCCGGGAATCACCCACCATAGCAAGTTGCGATGTGCGTCGCCGCCCATTTAATGATGATGTTTATATGCCTTCACAACATTCCCTCCCGCGTGTCGCCTTTTTCGTTTGCCTGCCAAAATTTTCCTGAATTCACATCGAGGCAGGTGAGCCATCCGCCGTAGGCGGCACCGGTGTCGATGCAGGCGGCGAAACCGACGTCCTTGATCTGGCCCGACTCCTGGTTGGTATGGCCGCAAATGATTCGCTTGCCGGTAGGGTGTGGTTGCAACTCGCTGAACGAACACCAATATATCCGCCAATCCGGCTGTTCTTGCAGGTCGAGTTTTGCATCCAGGCAGGCGTGGACGAAAATATGTGTGTCGTTCTCAAATAAACGTTTCGTTTCCTGCAGGAACTCCCAATGGGCGGCAGGTATCAGTTCCACCCAGTCCCGCCGATGGTCGGCTCCGTATGATTGGAGCGTTTCCTGGCCTCCGCAGCTTTTCCAACCGGTCGAGTTGAATGGATTATCACGCTCTTCAAAGATCATCTCTTCATGATTTCCCCGGAGAAAGACGGTTGAACATGTCTTTTTAAGTTTCAAAAGAGAGTCGATCACTTCACGCGATGCCGGGCCGCGATCAATGTAATCTCCGAGAAAGATGATTTGATCTGCCGGTCCGGGTTGCACCTGCTGGAGCAGCGCGGTCAATGCCGTGTGGCAGCCGTGGATATCCCCGATGGCCAAAATGCGCATGGCTTGTTTTACGGCAAGACCATGGTGTTTCTCAAGATGTCTGTGCTGCGGCCGCACCTTTCGCCGGCAAGGTTTGCGGGACTTCCGGGCGCAAGCCGGCGTAGGTCAAAGAGACTGCGCCTTCCTCGATGTTGCCGACCACCCACTTTCCTTTTTGGAGCAGGAAGGTCCAGACGTGTTCGGTGTCGCTGTAGCCTTTGGCGCCTTCGACGATTTTGCCGGTGTCTTTTTCAGCGAGATAATCCTCCATGTTGGCGGTGACGGATACCACCAGCCGCGAACCTTCGCCGTAGCTGTCGCCTTCGTTATCAAACTGCAGGAAGAGCGGGCGGATCTTGGAGATGCCTTTGATGGTGCAATGATTGACCAGGCCTTCGCGTTCCCAGCGATTGAGGAAGGCCAGTTGCTGGTTCTGCCAGTACCAGCTCGTCATCCACTCGGAAGCCTCGGACATGTCGGTGGCCGACCAGGCGGCATTGACGCGATGGTAACAATCGGTGACGCGGTCGCGGACGGTCATCCAGTCGAACGCGCGGTCGATCTGGCCGAGGCGCTTGAGTTCCTTCAACACGCGCTTCTCGGCGAAGTGTTCCTTGATCATCACCCAGAGGATGAGGGGCAGCAAGATGATGGTCAGGACGGCCAGCAGGACCTTGCCCCAGGTGGACTTGAACATGGCGGAAACGATTTTCCCGCCGGGGGCCGCCCAGGCGACATCCGGGCTGAAAACAATGACGAGGGTGACGAGAGCCAGAACGATCCAGAGGGATGATTTTTTCATAGGGTGTCTCCGATTGTTGCCCCAGTCATAGTGGATTGGCCGGATGATTTCAAATGGTTTTTCGCGAGGATCCCGGCCGGGGCCGGAAAATAACCGCCGTTTGCCACTTGACATAGTGTAAAACATACACTAAAAATAGAACGTGTTAATAAAACACTAACTGACATGAACGCGGAAACGACCATCAATTTTTACCGGACGGGTGATGCTTACGGCGAATTTTCCAATTTCGCCGCGTTGCCCATCGAGGTGAAGGGTAAGCGGTGGCCGACCGTCGAGCATTATTTCCAAGCGCAAAAATTTGCCGGTACGGAATATGAAGAGGCCATCCGTCAGACCAAGTCACCGATGATTGCCGCGCGACTCGGGCGGAGTCGCTCCCATCCGCTGCGCCGGGATTGGGAAACCGTCAAGTTGAACGTGATGCGGGAGGCGTTGCTCGCGAAATTCACACAATATCCCGGACTGCGCGAGCTCTTGCTGGCTACGAAGGATAAAAGCATGGTCGAACATACCGCGAAGGACAAATATTGGGGCGATGGCGGGGATGGCCGGGGTAAAAATATGCTGGGCATCCTGTTGATGGAGTTGCGTGGACAGTTACAGAACGAAACAACGAATTAAAAAGTATGCCGCATACCTACCAATATCCCCGCGCGGCGTTGACGGTGGACTGCGTGGTCTTCGGCCTGGACGAGGGCGAGCTCAAGGTGTTGCTCATCCAGCGGGCGCTGGAGCCGTTCAAGGGCCGGTGGGCGTTGCCCGGCGGCTTCGTCCGCGTGGATGAGACGTTGGACGCGGCGGCGCGGCGCGAGCTGGACGAGGAAACCGGCCTCCGGAATGTTTTTCTCGAACAGCTTTACACGGTGGGGACGGTGGGCCGTGATCCGCGCGAACGGGTGGTAAGTGTGGCGTACTACGCGCTGGTCAAACTCTCCGACCACAAGGCGAAGGCGGCGACCGACGCGGCCAATGCCGAATGGTTCCCCGTGTCCAAGCTGCCGAAGCTGGCGTTCGACCACGCGGAGATCGTGGCCATGGCGCTGGCGCGGCTCCAGGGCAAGGTGCGCTACGAGCCCATCGGGTTTGAACTGTTGCCGCCGAAATTCACGTTGTCCCAGCTCCAGCATCTTTACGAGGCGGTGGCGGGCACGGAACTGGACAAGCGGAATTTCCGGAAAAAAGTCCTGGGCTTTGGCCTGCTCACGCCGCTGGATGAAACGCAGATGTCCGGGCGGCATCGGCCGGCACAGTTATTCCGGTTCGATGCGGGCAAATATGAAAAACTCAAGAAACGCGGATTTAATTTTGAATTGTGAAACCATTTAACCGGCGGGAAACCCAATAAACGAAAGGCAAAAATATGTTAGGCATCAAATTCATCAAAGTACAACCCACCACGTATCTGTTGCAATATCGCGCGGGCAAGGTCATCCGCGAAGGGCTGGGGCTCTCCTTCTTTTATTATTCGCCCACCACGTCGCTGGTCGCCGTGCCGGTGGCCAGCGCGGATGTGCCGTTCATTTTCCAGGAAACGACCGCCGATTTCCAGACGGTGACGATCCAGGGGCAGGTGACCTACCGCGTGGGCGATCCCAAGCGACTGGCGGGATTGTTAAATTTTACGCTGACACCCAACGGCCAGGGATATGTGGCGGAAGATCCCAAGAAGCTGCCGGAACGCGTCATCCATGTCATCAATGTGCTGGCCCGGGCGGAACTCCAGAAACTTCCCCTGCGCGAAGCCATCCGGGGCTCGGACGGGATTGTGGCCGCCGTGAAGGGCCGGCTGGTGACAGCGGAGGAGATCACGTCGTTGGGGTTGGAAGTGCTGGGCCTATCGGTGCTGGCGATCAAGCCGGTGCCGGAAACGGCGCGGGCGCTGGAAGCCGAGGCCCGGGAACAACTGTTCCGGCAATCGGACGAGGCGATCTATGCACGCCGCAACGCAGCGGTGGAACAGGAACGCGCGATCAAGGAGAACGAACTGAACACCGAGATCGCCGTCGAGAACAAGAAGCGCCAGATCCGCGAGACGCAGATGGAGGCCGAGCGCGCGGTGCAGGAGAAGAAGCACCTGGTGGAGAAGGAGGCGCTCGAAGCCGACATCAGCATGGAAGACCGCCGCAAACAACTGGTCGGGCTGGAGTCGGAAAATGCCCGGGCCGAGGCCGATGCCCGCGCCTATGGCGTGGAGGCCACGATGAAGGCCTTGAGCACCACGGACCCGCGGATTCTCCAGGCGCTGGCGAGCACCAGCATGAAGCCGGAGCAATTGATCGCCTTCGCCTTCCAGGAACTGGCCGGCAAGGCTGAAAAAATCGGGCAGCTCAACATTTCGCCGGATCTGCTCCGCGAATTGATGGCCCCGCAACTTGTGAGAAAATGAACCGCCTGACCGACAACAAGATCGTCCTCGTGACGCGGCCGACGCGCCTGGCGGAACTGGTGATCCGGTTCAACACCGTCAGCCAGGCGCGGTTTTACGTGGAGCACCAGGGCGCGGATTTCTCCGATTATCTGCGCGAGGATGAGACGTATCACCGGGCGCTGACGGCGGCGGAGGAAATCCTGTGGCAAAGCGCGCGGGTGCAGGTGGTGGATCGCAGCTTCCTGCCGAATTTCATCTTCGCGCCGCAAGACGTGGTGGTGACGCTCGGCCAGGACGGGCTGGTGGCCAACACCTTGAAGTATCTGGACGGCCAGCCGGTGGTCGGGGTGAATCCGGACCCGGAGCGCTGGGACGGGCAGTTATTGCGGTTCCGGGTCGGCGACCTCGCGAAGCTGATGCCGGAGGTGGTCCGGCACAAGCGCCGCACGCACCAGGTCACGATGGCGAAGGCGACCTTGAACAACGGCCAGACGTTGTACGCCGTGAACGACCTGTTCATCGGCCCGAAGACGCACACCTCGGCGCGATATTCCATCCGGTGCGGCAAGGCGGTTGAGAATCATTCCTCCAGCGGCGTGATTGTATCCACCGGCATGGGCGCGACCGGATGGCTGAAGAGCCTGCTCACCGGGGCATCCGCGGTCAGCCATGCGGCGGTCAATCGCGGGAAGAATGAGGCGCGCCAGCCGGGTTGCTACGAGCGGGCCGTGGCCGGTTTCAAATGGGAATCGGATTACCTGTATTTCACGGTGCGGGAACCGTTCCCGACCAGGACCACCACGGCCGAGCTGGTGTTCGGGCGGGTGACGCCGGAGAGTCCGTTGATCTTGGAATCGCAGATGGCCGAGAACGGCGTGATTTTCAGCGACGGCATCGAGAAAGATTTTTTGGAGTTCAATTCCGGGACCAAGGCGGTCATCGGGGTGGCGGAGAAGAAAGGTGTGTTGGTGGAATGAAAACCATTCTCATTCTCGAAGACAACGAAGCCCGTGAAGAATTGCTTCGGCAGGCCATCGCCCAGGCTGGTCCCGACTATCACATCAAAGTATGGAGTGACGCATCAACCATGTGCGCGGAATGTGCGGCGTTTTTCCCCGAGACCGTCCTGATTTCTCTCGATCATGATCTGAACCCGCGGCCGGGCACAACGACTGATCCGGGTACGGGCATGGATGTCGCGCGTTTTTTGGGCGATCACGTGCCCGTCTGCCCGGTGATCGTCCATTCGCAGAATGTGGACTGGGTATGGTCGATGTATAATGAACTGCGATTTGCCGGCTGGACGGTCGAACAAGCCGGCGGGATGGGCGTGGATTGGAGCCAGATGAACTGGCTGCGGAGTGCGCATCCAATGTTGCAGGAAAATCGGAACACTTGGAAAATCAACCTGCCTGTCGATCACGCCAGCCGGGTCGATCGGATGCAGTTATCCCTGGATGGATTAGGCATCGGTGATGCGTTGGGCGAAATGCTGAGCTATCGCCATGAACAGGCTTACTGCCGGGTGATGGAGAATGAGCTTTCGTCCGGTCCATGGCTCCACACCGATGACACTGAGATGGCGATCTCCATTTTTGCGGTTCTCAGGTCGCACGGAGAACTGAACCAGGATGCGCTGGCCAAACGCTTTGCCCGCAGATTTGAGCGTGAGCCGGACCGTGGCTATGGAAAAATGACGAGGATTCAATTACGTGAAATCAATGCGGGGGCGAAATGGCGGGACACCGCGGCCAACGCATTTGGCGGGCAGGGTTCGATGGGAAACGGCGGGGCCATGCGGGTGGCGCCGTTGGGGGCTTATTTTGCCGGAGACCTGGAGAAATGTATCAGTGCGGCACGGGATTCTGCCCTGGTGACGCATACGCATCCCGAGGGGGTGGCGGGTACGATTGCGGTTGCCGTGGCGGCAGCGACGGCTTGGCGGCTTCGAGATGTGCCGGCAGCCGATTTTGCCCGGGAGTTTTTCGCTGAAATACTCAAAGGTACTCCGGAAAGCCAGGTGCGCCGGGGCACACTGGTGGCGAGTCAGACGCCGGTTGAAGTTCCGGTTCAGGACGTGGCCGGGGCTCTGGGCAATGGGTCGCTGGTCACGGCTCCGGATACGGTTCCATTTTGCCTGTGGATGGCGGCCCACCATTCGCGAAATTTTGTGGACGCCATCGGAAAGACAATCAGCGCGGGCGGCGATTGTGATACGAATGCGGCCATCGTTGGCGGGATTGTGGCATTGGGCGCGGGGCGGGAGAGCATTCCGGTGGAGTGGTTGCAGGCGCGGGAGAAGATTCAAATATGACTGAAAAGGAATCCAAACAGGTGAGCAAGTTTTTGAGCCTGATTTTGCGGCATGAGCCGGAACGGGCGGGGTTGAAGCTTGATGAGGCGGGGTGGGTCGGGGTGGCGGAACTGCTGGACGCGGTGAACCGGCTGGGCACGGCGTTGACGCTGGACGGGTTGAAGCAGGTCGTGGCGACGAGCGACAAGCAGCGGTTCGCTTTTAGCGACGACGGGCGGCGCATCCGCGCGAACCAGGGGCATTCGGTGGCGGTGGACCTGCAATATCCGCCGCAGACGCCGCCGGAAATTTTGTATCACGGCACGGCGACGCGTTTTCTGGAGGTTATCCGCAGGGATGGCCTGAGCAAAATGGAGCGGCACGATGTGCACCTGGTCACGGAAACGGCCA
>Ga0105238_10007122_pt1 | contig 11191 bp, 12 predicted proteins | sample KBSC34metaG_FD_81526 | JGI IMG/M metagenome (GOLD analysis project Ga0105238, IMG submission 81526) | Corn rhizosphere microbial communities from Kellogg Biological Station, Michigan, USA - KBS C3-4 metaG | ecosystem: Host-associated > Plants > Roots > Rhizosphere > Soil | place: Michigan, USA...
CCGGTGGACGACTATATCGACCGGTACGGGCTGGAGGATGTGTACTGCTACGCCAGCGATTTCCCGCATATGGAGGGCGGCAAGGACCCGATGGGCTTCTTCGCCAAGCGCCTGGCGCGGTTGGGGCCGGGGGTGATGGAGAAGTTCTTCGTGACGAACGGGGAGTGGCTGTTGCCAGGGTGAAGGGTTTAGAGCGCCGCAATGGACGGGATCTATAGCTTCGAAAGGGTATGGGACGCGATCTCGGATACACCCGAGGAGGCAGCCAATCTGCGCACGCGCGCTGACTTGATGCGAAAGATCGCCGAGATCATCGAGGAAGGTAGATGGTCCCTGAAGGAAGCTGCCACGCGCTGTCATGTGACCCAGCCCAGGATCAACGACCTGTTGCGCGGGCGCATCTCCCGCTTCTCTCTCGATGCCTTGGTAAACATCGCGACGGCACTCGGCCGTCGTGTACATGTCGAGCTTGAGGCGGCGTAGCCTGTAGGATGGGTAGAGCGTAGCGAAACCCATCATCCCATGCGTTGAACGATGGGTTTCGCTACGCTCTACCCATCCTACATCACAACAAAGCCGGCACTTTTTCGCGCAGCGTCGGCAGCACATCCCGCTCGAACCATGGATTGTGCTGCATCCAGAGCGTGCTGCGCCAAGCTGGGTGGGGCAGGGGGAAGAAGTTCGGGCCATGGGTCTCAAATGCCCTGACCGTCTCCGTCAGCGTCACTCCCTTGGGCTGCTTCAAATAGGCCTGCTGGGCGTAGGTCCCGACAAGCAGCGTCAGGCGGTTGGCAGGCAGCAGCGCCATGATCCGCGCATGCCACAACGGGGCGCATTCGGGGCGAGGCGGCAGGTCGCCGCCTTTGCCTTTGCCGGGATAGCAGAAGCCCATGGGCACCAGCGCGACCTTGGTGGGGTCGTAGAATTGATCCTTCGACAGGCCGGTCCAGGCGCGCAGCCGGTCGCCGCTGTCGTCGTTCCAGGGCACGCCGCTGGCATGGACCTTGGAGCCGGGGGCCTGGCCGATGATGACGATGCGTGATGTGGCGCTGAACTGGACGACCGGCCGCGGGCCTGCAGCGAGGTGATCGGAACAGACGGTGCAGGCCCTGATCTCGGCCAGCAGCGTTTCCGCCTCAAGCGATCCCGTGGCTACTTCCCCACCCGGCCCATCAGCGGCAGCACCCCATAGGACGGATCGTCGGCATCGTGCCGGCCCCTGACCGCGCCGGCGGCGAAGGTGTCATAGTCGGCCTGGTTCACGTCCCGCACGTTGCACCAGTCCATCGCCAGCGAGCGATAGCTGAACTTCCACACGCCGCCGCGCTTCTCATAGCGGTCGAGATAGCGTCCGCCGACGACGATTTCCTTGGCGTCGGGGGCGTGGGTGCGGTGATAGGCGACGACGTAGAGTTCGCCGTTCGCCTTGTCGCCGTCCACCGCATAGACCGCGTTGGAGATCGCATGCACGGTCGCGTCCCACATCTTCATGATCGAGGGCAGCCAGGCGACATAGTCGTCGGCATTGCCCTTGAACATGTCGCCGTGATCGTCGATCGCGTCGTCGTGATAGAGGGTGCGGACCAGGGGGAAATCCTGCCGGTCGATGCCCCGGCAGTACATTTCCCCCAACTCGCGCAGCTCATGCTTGTCCAGCATCAGCTGCAGGCGTGCCTGGTCCACGCTCATGGTCAGACGCCGAAGCCGCCGGAGACCGAGATCTTCTGGCCGGTGACATAGGCCGCCCGGTTGGAAGCCAGGAACACCGCGGCATAGCCGATCTCTTCCGGCTCACCCCAGCGCTTCAGCGCCAGCAGCTTGTGGGTCTCGTCGATCCATTTCTGGTCGAACACGCCCTGCTTGGTCAGCTCCAGGAACATGCCGGCCTTGATCACGCCGACCAGCACGGTGTTGGCGCGGATATTGTGCTTGCCCTCTTCCTTGGCCAGGCCCTGGATCAGCGCCTCGTTGGCCGCCTTCGGGATCACCGACAGGCCGTCCTTCTCCGGCCACCAGCTGTCGCCGGCCGAGCCCAGATGGACATAGGAACCGCCGCCCGACGCCTTCATCATCGGCAGGGTGGCGTGGACGACGCGGAAGAAGCCGTTGACCTCCTGGTCGATCGATTTCTGCCAGCGCTCCAGCGTGTATTCGGAGATGAAGAGCTGCTCGGTCAGCGGCGCCGCGCCATAGACCACGGTGTGGATGCGGCCGTGCTGCTTGGCGATGTCCTGCATCACCTGGGCCACCTGATCGCCGTCGCTGGTCGACAGCTTGTGCGTCGTCGCCTTGCGGCCGGTGGCGCGGATCTTCTCCGCCGCCTCTTCGGCCGGGCCCTGGTTGTTGTGATAGGTGATCGCCACGTCCGAGCCGGCATTGGCGAACTCGGTGCAGACGAACCGGCCGATGCCGCCCGACCCGCCGACGATAACGGCCGCGCCGTTGGGGAATAGTTTGTCAGTCATTTTGAACTCCGTAATGCAATAACGATCTTAAGGATCGTCATGCCCGGGCTTGACCCGGGCATCCACGTCATGAGCGCGGCTGCGGCTACGCGTGGATGGCCGGGTCAAGCCCGGCCATGACGGGGTGCGGGTGGTTAGATTTTGTTCAGCGGCGGGTCGGCCACCGAATGGCCGGCGACCAGGGCCTGCAATGTGCCGGTCTTGTAGGTTGCGAAGAAGCCGCTTTTGAAATCGCTTTGGGTGCGGCGGATTTTCCACTCGCCGTCGATCTTCTCGTAATCGTCGCGATATTGCAGCGACACGAAGGTCAGGGTTTCGTCCTTCGTGTCGATCTTGCGGTAATCCAGGCACCACAGGCCCTTGGCGTGGGTGTCGTCGATCAGGTCGATCTCGCCGTTGCCGGCCTGGTGCTTGTCCAGCACCCAGGGGTGGCAAGCCTGCTCCGTGTACATCTGGCAAAAGCCGTCGGCCGTGTCGAAGACGCCCAGGTGTCCGACGATCACCGGGCACTGTCCGTCGGGGGCAAAGGTGGCGCGCACCGCCGCCGGGTCCTGCTCGTCGCAGGCATTCAGATAGCGCGCTTTCAGCTTCCGAATGGCTTCGATGTCTTCCAGGCGCTGGATACGGCGCAAAAGGGCTGATAGATCGTTCCCCTGTTCGCTCATTCTTCGTCTCCCTAGGCTTGCGGCCCGCTGCTGTCCTTGGGGCAGGACCATAAAGGGTCGGGCGCAAAATTACAGCCGGATTTCGACGGAAATCGACAAAATTTGTGGGCACGGCTGGCCCGATGCAGAAATTCGGGGGGTGAATTCTCTGAATTCGCCCAGGCGTAGACGCTGGCGGGATAGGAGCAGGGGGACATGGATTTCGGTTATTCGCCCAAGGTCGAGGCGCTGCGCGAGAAGATGCTGGGCTTCATGGACGACCATGTCGTCCCCGCCAACATCCCGTGGCACAAGCTCTATTCGCAAGGGGTCTATCCGCTGGAGGTGCTGGAGCCGCTGAAGGCCAAGGCCCGTGCCGCCGGACTTTGGAACATGTTCATGCCGCACATCCCCGAGGGCATAGAAGGCAACGGCCTCACCAATCTGGAATATGCCCCGCTGGCCGAGATCATGGGCCGGCTGTTCTGGGCGCCGGAAGTGTTCAATTGCGGCCCGCCCGACACCGGCAATATGGAGCTGATGCATCTGGCGGCGACGCCGGCGCAGCGGGAGCAATGGCTGAACCCGCTGCTGCGCGGCGAAATCCGCTCCTGCTTCGCCATGACCGAGCCTGACGTCGCCTCCTCAGACGCGACCAACATCGCCACCCGGATTGAACGCCAGGGTGACGAATACGTGATCAACGGGCGCAAATGGTTCATCACCGGCGCCACCCATCCGAACTGCAAGGTCGCGATCGTGATGGGCGTCTCCAACCCGGACAATCCGGTCCATACCCGCCAGTCGATGATCCTGGTGCCGATGGATGCGCCGGGCCTCACCATCGTGCGCAACATCCCGTTCATGAACCTGAACGAGATCGAGGGTCACTGCGAGCTGCACTTCAAGGATGTGCGCGTGCCGGCGACCAACCTGCTGGCAGAGGAGGGATCGGGCTTCGCGTTGGCCCAGGCGCGGCTCGGCCCCGGCCGCATCCATCACTGCATGCGTTTCATCGGCCAATGCGAGCTGGCGGTGGAGCTGATGACCGAGCGCGCCTTGGGCCGCATCGCCTTCGGCAAGCCCCTGTCTGACCGCGAGACGATCCGCGAATGGATCGCGCTTTCCCGCATGGAGATCGACCAGGCCCGCCTGCTGGTGCTGCGCACCGCCTGGATCATCGACCAGCACGGCAACAAGGCCGCGCGCAACGAAGTGTCGATGATCAAGGTCATCGTGCCGCGCATGCAGGTGAACATCATGAACCGCGCCATCCAGACCTTCGGCTCGGCGGGCCTCTCGCCCGACACGCCGCTGGCCAATTTCTGGACCTGGGGCCGCTCGCTGCAATTGGGCGACGGGCCGGACGAGGTGCATATCCGCGGCGTCGCCAAGGCCGAGATCGCCCGCATCAAGGGCATGGGCGGCCAGGCCGCCCGGTATCTGACACCCTATGCCGCCGTTCATGGCGACCCGACCCGCGAGACGAACTGATGAGCAATTGGCAGGGCGCACCGGCGATGCGCTACGAGGCCCATTACGGGGACCGCGTGGCGCGCTGCTTCGCCAATCGTCCCAAGGGCGTCGACCAGATATTGCGCGATACCGTGGCGCTGCGCCCCGACGCGGAAGCTCTGGTCGATAACGGCCGGCGCTTCACCTACGCCGCGTTCGACCGCATGGTCGATGCCGTGGCGGCCGGGCTGATCGCCCGGGGCGTGCAGCCGGGCGACCGGATCGCGCTGCTGCTCGGCAACCGGGCGGAGTTCGCCTTCGCCCTGTTCGGCGCGATGCGCGCCGGCGCGGCGATCGTGCCGCTCAATACCCGCGAGCAGATGCCGGAGATCGCCTTCAACGTGCAGGATAGCGGCGCCAAGGTGCTGTTCTTCGAAAGCACGCTCGCCGACCGCATCCCCGACGCGGCGACCGTACCGACCCTGACCCACAAGATCGTCGTGGGTGAGGCTGTCGCCGGCGCTGAGCCGTTCGATGCCTTGACTACGCCGGCGGCGCCGGTGGTGACGCCGGAGTTCGAACAGGAAGCGGTCGCGGTGATCCTCTACACCTCAGGCACCACGGGTAAGCCCAAGGGCGCGATGTTGACCCAGATGTCGATGGTCATGTCGGCGCTGCATTACGAGTTCTGCCTGGGCATGACGGATAAGGACCGCGCCCTGATGGCGGTGCCGGCCACCCATGTCACCGGCCTGGTCGCGATCCTGCTGTGCATGGTGAAGTCGGGCGGCGCCACCATCTTCCAGACCGTGTTCAAGGCGGCGGACTTCCTCGCGCTCGCAGCCAAGGAGCGGATGACCTACACCTTGATGGTCCCCGCCATGTACAATCTCTGCCTGCTCCAGGCCTCGTTCGACGATTACGACCTGTCGGGCTGGCGCGCAGGCGGCTATGGCGGCTCCCCCATGCCGATCGCGACGGTGCGCAAGCTGGCGGAGAAGCTGCCCAACCTGAAGCTGTTCAACTGCTACGGCTCGACCGAGACCACCTCCCCCTCCACGATCACGCCGCTGGGCGAGGCCGAGGCGCGTATCGATACGGTCGGCAAGCCTGTCCCGTGCTGCGACATCAAGATCGTCGACGATGACGGCATCGAGGTGCCGCGCGGGACAAGCGGGGAGATCTGGATCGCCGGCGGCCATGTCGGCGCCGGCTACTGGAACAACCCGGTCGCGACCGTTGCCAACTTCACCGCCGGCTACTGGCATTCCGGCGACATCGGCTGCATGACCGACGACGGCTATATCAAGGTCCTCGACCGTAAGAAGGACATGATCAACCGCGCCGGCTACAAGGTCTATTCGGCCGAGGTCGAGGACGTGCTGGCGCATCATCCGCAGATCGGCGAGGCGGCCGTGGTGGCTGAGCCTGATCCGGTGCTGGGCGAGAAGACCCACGCCTTTGTGCTGGTCAAGGACGGCACGCTGACCGCCGACGACATCAAGCTCTTTTGCCGGGAGCGTTTGTCGGACTATAAAGTCCCAGACTTTGTAACGTTCGTAGATCAACCGCTGCCACGCAACGCGAATGGCAAGATTTTGAAGCGGGCTTTGCGAAACGCGTAATTTTCAGGCGACCGGGGAAGGGACATAAGCAGATGGGCGATCAGAGAGTAGCAGTCGTGACCGGCGCCAGCCGTGGAGCGGGGCGCGGCATCGCCATCGCACTGGGCGAGCACGGCTATACGGTTTACGTCACCGGCCGCACCCGCCAGGAGGGCGAGGCCGCCCTTCCCGGCACGATCTATGAGACCGCCGAGGCCGTGACCGCCGCCGGCGGCAAGGGCATCGCCGTGCGCGTCGACCATGCCAGCGACGACGAGACCAAGGCGCTGATCGCCCAGGTCGAAAAGGAACAGGGCCGGCTCGATATCCTGGTCAACAATGTCGCCCATATCAGCGACGAGCTGATCCAGCCCGGCCCGTTCTGGGAAAAGACGCTGGATCTGGTCAAGATCCTCGATGTCGGCCTGCGCAGCCAGTATATCGCCTGCTATTATGCCGCGCCGCTGATGGCGAAAGCAAAGCAGGGGCTGATCGTCTTCACCTCGTCCTTCGGCTCGGTCTGCTACATGCACGGCCCCGCCTATGGCGCGCAGAAGGCCGGCATCGACAAGTTCGCCGCCGACATGGCAGTCGACCTCAAGGACTACAACGTCGCCGCCGTCTCGATCTGGATGGGCATGCTTCTGACCGAGCGCAGCAAGAAGGCGATCAAGGAGCATCCGGAGACCTACGGCCAGCTCGCCGAGATGGCGGAGACGCCGGATTATACCGGCCACATCATCGCCGCCATGGCGGACGATCCCGATATCATGTCGCTGACCGGCCAGACCGTGATCGGCGCCGAGATCGCACCCGACCGTTACGGCCTCACCGATGCCGGCGGCAAGAAGCCGATCTCCCACCGCCCGTTCCTGGGCGACCCGCGCATTGCCCATCCGGCGATCATTCGGTGATCCCGATCCAAACAAGACACCGCCGAACAAGACACTGAGGGAAGAACCATGCTGCTGAAAGACAAGGTCGTCGTAATTTCCGGCGTCGGGCCGGGGCTGGGGCGGAAGCTGACGCTGCTCTGCGTCAAGGAAGGCGCCAAGGTCGGCATCGGCTGCCGCAACACGACCTTCCTGAACGAGCTGACCGAAGAGGTTAAGGGCTTAGGCGGGCAGATCGTGTCCGCACCGCTGGACGTCAAGAACAACGACCAGTGCGTCGGGCTGGTCGAGGCGACCGTCAAGGCCTTCGGCCGGATCGATGGCTTGGCCAACAGCGCCTACATGTATGCGCCCGGCGCGTTCGAAGATGTGGAGCTCGACGCCTGGATCGATGCGACGGACGTCACCTGCTTCGGCGCGCTGCGCATGGCCAAAGCCGTGCTGCCGCATATGAAGAAGGCGGGCGGCGGCTCGATCGTGAATATCTCGACCATGGAGACGCGCAAGCCCCGCCCGGGTGAGGGCGCCTATGCCGTCCCCAAGGCCGCTTTGGAGATGGCGACCCGCCAGCTCGCCTTCGAGCTGGGCAAATACAAGATCCGCGTCAACTCCACCCTGATGGGCTGGATGTGGGGCGTGCCGGTGGAGAACGCGCTCAACAACTGGGCCAAGTCGGCAGGCCAGCCGCTGCAGACCATCATCGACGGCGTCGCCGCGCAGATTCCGCTGAACATGATCCCGACGGACGATGACTGCGCCAAGTCGGTCGTGTTCTTCCTGTCCGACTATTCCAACGTGGTCACCGGCCAGGGCCTGAACGTCAATGGCGGCGAGTACATGAACACATGAGGATGGGCTAATGCCCTGCTACAGCTATGAGGGCGTCGTCCCCGTCGTCGATCCGACCGCGTTCGTCCATCCGACAGCGGTCCTGATCGGCGACGTGATCGTCGGCGCCGGGTGCTATGTCGGGGCGGGCGCCGTGCTGCGCGGCGATTTCGGGCGGATCATCCTCAAGGACGGCTCGAACCTGCAGGACAATTGCGTCGCCCACAGCTTCCCCGGCCAGGACGCGGTGATCGAGGAGGACGGCCATGTCGGCCACGGCGCGGTGCTGCATGGCTGCGTCGTCGGCCGCGAGGCGCTGGTCGGCATGAATGCCGTGGTGATGGACGGGGCCGAGATCGGCGCGGGCAGCTTCGTCGGCGCCATGAGCTTCGTTCGCGCCGGCATGATCGTGCCGCCCAAGACCCTGGTCGCCGGCGTGCCGGCCAAGATCGTGCGCGAGCTTCAGGACAAGGAAATGGCCTGGAAGGCCAACGGCACCCACCAGTACCAGGAGCTGGCGAAGCGCAGCCTGGCGACGATGAAGGAATGCGATCCCCTGCCCGCCGTCGAGGCGGACCGGCCGCAGGCCAAGCAGATCGTCGCCATCCCGCTCCACAAGATCAAGGCCGCCGGCTGATGCCCAGCCCTGAGCACATGCGCGACGCGGTGCTGGCCTATTTCGCCAGCTTCGCCAACGCCGATGTCGACCGCATCGTCGCCCTGTTCGCCGACGACGCCGTGGTCGAGGACCCGATCGGCGGCGCCCGGATGGACGGCATCGCGGCGATCCGCGGCTTCTTCACCGGCGGCTTCGAGTATGTGGGCGGCGGCTATGAATTCGTGCCCGAGGGCAATGTCCGCATCGCCGGCAACCACGCCGCCTGCGCCGCCATCGCCACCTGCGATAAGGCCGATCCGCCGTTCCGGCTGGAGACGCTGGACGTCATGACCTTCGACGAGGCCGGCAAGATCGTCGCCATGAAGGCCTATTGGGGGCCGGCCAACATGACATCGCTGGCCGAGGGGGCTACCGGCGCCGAGGCGGCCGAGAAGGCGAACGCATTCCTGAAATCGCTGAAATAGGACAACCGGGGGAAGAAACGATGACCGACGCAGAACTGGCGCAGCTGAAGCGCGACGTGCAGATCCTGAAGGATATCGAGGCGGTGAAGAAGGTGAAGCACGCCTACTTCCGCTGCATCGACACGGCCAATCTGGACGAGCTGCGCGGCCTGCTGCATCCCAAGGTCCATGCCAAGCTGGTCGGCGGCACCTATTCGATCGAGTTCAGCGACCGCGAGGACTATCTCGAGATGGTGGCGAATTCCTTCCATTCGGAATTCGTCGGCATGCATCACGGCCACCATCCCGAGATCGAGATTCTGAGCGAGACCGAGGCCACCGGCACCTGGTACCTCCAGGACATCGCCATGGACTTCCGCCGCAAGGTTACCACTACCGGTTCGTCGCTCTATTACGACAAGTACACGAAGACCGACGGCAAATGGCAGATCTCCGACACCTATTACCACCGTGTCTACGAATGCGTCGCCGACACCCCGGAACGCCCCCCGCTGACCGCACATTACCTGGCCGAGCATGGGCGGAAGGAGATCACCTTTACGGTGGTGGATAAGTACAACAAGCAGTAGGGCGAGGCTATGCGGGCGGGCGGTGGGGCCCACCGCTGCCCGCTCATAAAGCCCCTCTCCCGCCTTGCGGGCGAGGGGCTTTATGAGGGCGTTGGTTCAAATAGGCGCCCGCTGCGATCCCCTGACCAGCCGTCCCGGCAGCACGCCGGTCGCTTGATCCGCCCGCCGGATCACCTGCCCCGACACGATCGTCGCGTCATAACCGGTCGCGCCCTGGTCCAGACGGCGGCCGCCGGCCGGGAGGTCGTATTTGATCTCGGGGGCATGCAGCGCCAGCCGGGCATAGTCGATGACGTTCAGGTCCGCCTTGTAGCCCGGCTTGATCAGACCGCGATCGTTCAGGCCCAAGGTCTGTGCGGGGTCGAGGGTCAGGGCGCGGACTGCCGCGGCGAGGGACAGGCGGTCGCCGGCACGGTCGCGGGTCCAGTAGGTCAGCATGAAAGTGGGGAAGCTGGCATCGCAGATTACGCCGTAATGCGCCCCGCCATCGCCCAGGCCCACGACAGTGTGCTTGTGGTTCATCAGCTCCAGCACCGCGTCCAGCTTGCCGTCCTGATAATTTCCGAGCGCGACATAGAGCTTGGCCGTGCCGCCAGCGCCCAGCAGATAGTCGTAGGCGATCTCCTCAGGGCTGACGCCCCTGGCGCGCGCCTGTGCGCCGATGCTGGTGTCCAGCGGCGGCTCGTAGTTCGGCGGGTCGCCGAACGGGAACATCCAGTCCCAGTTGCGGCCGACATGGGCGAGCGGATGGCCCTCCATCGGCGGCTCGGCGATCAGGCGGGCGCGGACCTCGGGCTTGCGCAGTTCGGTCAGCTTGGCCGCGTGATCGAGGCCGGCCAGCGCCTGGTAGGACGGGCACAGCACGAACGGGTTCACCGACAGTTCGTGCCCGGTCACCATGCCGATCGGGCGTGGGAAGATCTGGGCCGACACGGTTTCGCCGGCGGTGTTGGCCTCGTCGACGATCGCCAGCGCCTGCTTCCAGATCGTATCCGGCCCCGTATTGCTGGCGCCCATCGAGAAGGTGGCCGGGCGGCCCGAAGCGCGGGCAACGCCGCGCAGGAGGCCCAGCTCCTCGTCCCAGGACTGGAAGGGCGTGTTCAGCACCAGCTGCACCACGCCGTCGCCGGCATCGCCCAGGCCTCGGGCGATCTCCTCCAGCTCGGCGCGGTTGGCATCGAAAGTCGGGATCTGCTCTCCGGCCTTTGTGCGGTGGATGGACTGGCGCGACGAGGCGAAGCCGATGGCGCCGGCCGCCATCGCCTCGCGGGCGAGGCTGCGCATCTTCGCCATGTCCTCCGCCGTCGCGGGCTCACGTCTGGCGCCGCGCTCGCCCATCGCATAGACGCGCAGCGGCGAGTGCGGCAGGTAGGCTGCGACATCGATGTCGCGCGGGTTGGCGTCCAGGGCGTCGAGATATTCGGGGAAGGTTTCCCAGTTCCAGGGCAGGCCCTCGGCCATCACCACGCCGGGAATGTCCTCGACCCCCTCCATCACCTTGATCAGCAGCTCGTGATCGGCCGCGCGGCAGGGGGCGAAGCCGACGCCGCAATTGCCGACCACCACGGTGGTGACGCCGTGCGAGGAGGACGGGTTCAGCCGGTCCGACCAGATCGCCTGGCCGTCATAATGGGTGTGGATATCGACGAA
>Ga0105238_10007124_pt1 | contig 11188 bp, 8 predicted proteins | sample KBSC34metaG_FD_81526 | JGI IMG/M metagenome (GOLD analysis project Ga0105238, IMG submission 81526) | Corn rhizosphere microbial communities from Kellogg Biological Station, Michigan, USA - KBS C3-4 metaG | ecosystem: Host-associated > Plants > Roots > Rhizosphere > Soil | place: Michigan, USA...
CTATGTCGTCACCGGCGGGCTGGACGGTTTCGGACTGGAGGCGGCGCGCTGGCTGGCGCGCAATGGGGCGAAGCATCTGGCCTTGCTCAGCCGGCGCGGACCGGCGGCGCCGACCGCCGATGCGGTGCTCGCGGCCTTCGCCGACCAGCAGATCGACGCGCGGGCCTATGCGGTGGACGTCGGGGACGAGGCGGCCTTGGCGGCAACGCTGGATGCGGTCCGCCAGGGTCAGGCGACGGTCGGTGGCGTCGTCCATGCGGCGGTGGCGATGGATGATGCCTTGCTCGGCACGCTCGACCGCGACCGCTTCGCCCGCGCGCTGCACGCCAAACTGGGCGGCGCGGACGCGCTCGATCGGCTGACGCGGGCCGACGATGTCGACCTGTTCCTGCTGTTCTCGTCAGTCACAACGGCTTTCGGCAACCCCGGCCAAGGCAATTATGTCGCGGCCAATGCGGCGATCGAAGCGGTGGCTACGCGACGCCACGCGGCGGGACTGCCCGGGCTGGCCGTGCAATGGGGCCCGATCGGCGATGCCGGCTATCTCCAGCGCGAGACACAGGTGAGCGACATGCTGGCCCGCCAGCTTGGCAGTGCGCATATGACCGCAGAACAGGCGCTCGACACATTACCGGTCCTGCTGACCGCCGGAATTCCGGTGGTCGGCATGGCACCGATCCGCTGGGCCGCGCTCCGCCGACAATTGCCGCTGATGGAGTCGCCGCTCTTCGCCGACATGGGGGGCGCCGCTGCCGAGGAGGCGGCCGAGGTCGATCTCAAGGCCTTGCTGTCCGAATGCACGCCTGACGAGGCCAGAGATAAAGTGACCGCGCTGCTCGTCGAGGAGGTCGCCCGCATCATGAAGCTCGCGCCGGACCGCGTCGAGCCGCAACGTCCGCTCGCCGAGCTCGGCATGGATAGTCTGATGGCGGTCGAGCTCAGGCTCGCAGTCGAGCAGCGCTTCGGAATATCGATCCCCCTGTTGGCTCTGTCGGAAGGCGCTACCCTGACCGCGATGGCAGGGCGGATCGTGCGCGGGCTGGGGAGCGAAGGCGAAGCGTCGGTCGACGATCGCGCGCAAATGGCCGAACGGCTCGCGCGTTATGAGGGCGCGGCGTTCGAAGGCACGGCCGATGGCACCGAGACGCCGAGCGAGCCATCCATGGCCACCGCGGCAGCCACATCGCCATAATCGCGCGCGCCGCAGGCTCAACCCGGCGCCAAACGCCCCCCAACCGAGGTCCGGCGAAGGGGGCTTCTGAAAACGATGGGATGGGATCGTGCCTTGAAACCGCCTCAGGCGCGTGCCACCGCTTGCCCACGATGAGTGACAATTTCGGACTTAGCGGCGATGCCAAGGCACGCCTGCTCGCGCGGCTCTCCAATCGCGCGCCGGCCCCGACCGAGGAGCGTGCCCATCCCAAGCCGCCGCTCGGGCGGCCGGACGTGATGGGCGACCTTGCCCTGGTCAAGCGCGCGGGCGAAGCGCTGGGAATCCGCAATCCCTATTTCCGCCCGCACGAAGGCATTGCCGGCGCCCACACCGTGATCGACGGCAAGACTTACGACAATTTCGTTTCCTACAATTATCTCGGCCTCAACGGCGACCCACGCGTCGCCCAGGCTGCCAAGAACGCGATCGATCGTTACGGTACGTCCGTTTCGGCGAGCCGGATTGTCTCGGGCGAGCGACCGATCCATCGCGCGTTCGAAACCGCGCTGGCGGAAATCTATCAGACCGAGGACGCGATTGTTCTGGTTTCGGGCCACGCCACCAACGTTACGGTCATCGGCCATCTGGTAGGCCGCGACGACCTGATCCTCCACGATTCGCTCAGCCATAACAGCATCGTTCAGGGCGCGCTGGCGAGCGGAGCCCAGCGTATTGCCTTTCCTCACAACGACATGGACGAGCTGGATCGGCTGCTTGGCGCCGCCCGCGCCAACGCCAACCGCGCGCTGATCGTGGTCGAGGGCCATTACAGCATGGACGGAGACATACCCGACCTCGCCCGGTTGGTCGCGATCGCCAAGGCGCATGGCGCACATTTGATGGTGGACGAAGCCCATTCGCTCGGCGTTCTGGGTGCGCGAGGCCACGGCATTTTCGAACAGGCCGGCGTCGACCCCGGCCAGGTCGATATCTGGATGGGTACGCTCAGCAAGACATTGTCGGGCTGCGGCGGCTATATCGCCGGCTCGGCCGAGTTGATCGACTATCTCAAGACCAGCGCGCCGGGCTTCGTCTATTCGGTCGGCCTGCCGCCGCCGCTTGCGGCCGCCGGCCTCGAGAGCCTGAATATCATGCGGGCCGAACCGGAACGGGTCGCGCAACTGCAGGCCAATGGCCGGCATTTCCTGCAGGCCGCGCGCGCCCATGGCCTCGACACGGGGCCTTCGATCGGTGCGGCGATCGTACCCGTCATGACCGGCAGCTCGATCGTCGCAGCGCGCGCCGCCGACCGGCTGTTCGATCTTGGCATCAACGTCCAGCCGATCATCTATCCGGCGGTGCCCGAACAGGCGGCGCGGCTTCGCTTCTTCCTGTCCTCGCTCCACGACACCGAGCAGCTCGACCGCGTCGCGGAAACGATCGCGCGCGTGCTGGCGGAGGTCCGGGCCGAACGGGTCGACCTCGGAGCGCTGGCGAGCAGACTAGCCGCCGAGTGAGCGAGATCATCCTCGACATCACGCGGCTGGTTTCCCGCGTGCTGCACCCGACCCCGACCGGCGTCGATCGGGTCGAAATGGCTTATGCGCGCGGCCTGATGGAGGCGGTGCCGGACCGGCTGCGCTTCGCAGCGGTTCACCCGAGCGGCCTGTATGGCCGGTTACCCACGAAGGCCGTCCGCCGCTTTCTGGATGTGACCGAACAAAGATGGCGTGACGAAGGACTGGGCCAGCAATCGCTGCGTCTGTTCGCCGCCAAGGCTTTGCTTGCCCTGCGCCCGCGTCTCGCCAAGGCAAGCGAGCGCAGCATCTATGTCCAGCCGTCGCCGAACAATCTGATCCGACCGGCGCTGATGCGCGCGTTTCTGCGGCGTGAGCGAGCCAGACTGGTATGCCTGGTCCACGATCTGATACCGATCCAATATCCCGAATATGCCCGGCCGGGCGGCGCGGCCTTGCACGCGAGGCGGATCGAAACGGTGCTATCGCTGTCGGCAGGGATCGTCGCCAATTCGCACGCGACGCTGGACGCGCTCCGGCCCTGGCTCGCCCGTGCGGCGCAGCCTCCGCTCACCGCGGTTGCGCATCTCGGCACCGACGCAGGACCGGATGTGACGCCGCGCATGTCCGATCGCCCTTATTTCGTCTGCGTCGGCACGATCGAACCGCGCAAGAATCACCTGCTCCTGCTCCATTTGTGGCGCGCCATGGCGGAGCGGCGCGGTTCGGACGCGGTGCCCCGCCTGATCCTGATTGGGCGGCGCGGCTGGGAGAATGAGCAGGTGATCGACCTGCTCGAACGCTGTCCCGCACTCGCGCCCTGCGTCGAGGAACATGCCGGCCTTCCAGACCGCGTGGTGCGTGCCATGATAGCGGGCGCGCGTGGCCTGCTGATGCCGAGCTTCGCAGAAGGTTATGGCATGCCGGTGAGTGAGGCGCTGGCGCTGAACGTGCCGGTAATCTGCAGCGATCTCCCTGCGCTGCGCGAGGCCGGCGGGGCGGTGCCGCTCTTCCTGGACCCGCTCGACGGCCCGGCTTGGCAGCGCGCGATCGACGATCTCACCGACCTGAAATCGGTCGAAAGGGCGGCGCAGGCGCGGCGGCTGGCCGGCTGGGCTCCGCCGACCTGGTCGCAACATATCGCTATCCTGCTGGACCTGTTGCATAAGCTCGACGCATGAGCAGTTCCCCCATCGCCGCGCGCTCCAGCGGCGGGTCTTTCCTTGCCGCGATGAAGATCCAGATCCGCGTGATCGGCGCGCTGATCATGCGCGAACTGCATACGCGCTACGGCCGCGAAAATGTCGGCTATCTGTGGATGTTCCTCGAGCCGATGATGCTCGCGTCGGTGATTGGCCTGCTTCATTATGAGACGGGTCACACCGCCTATGGCGGGGATATCAAGCCACTGCCGTTCGGGGTGATCGGCTACACGACCTTCATCCTGTTTCGCGGCATCGTCAACCGATCCGACGGCGTGATCGAGGCCAATGCGCCCTTGCTCTACCACCGGTCCGTGACCGTGCTGGATCTGGTTTTTTCGCGCGCCGTGCTGGAATTCGCCTCCGTATTCGCGACCTTCGCCATCATCATGGCGTTGATCGTGTGCGTGGGTATGGCCGAACCGCCAGCGCGGCCGCTCTACCTGATGCTCGGCTGGTTCTTCATGTGGTGGTATTGCCTCGGCCACTCCCTGATCATCACGGCCATCACCTATGAGAACCGGACGGTCGGCCGCCTGGTCCATCCCTACACCTATTTCATGACCGGCCTTTCGGGCGCCTTCTACCAGGTGAAATGGTTGCCAGCGGGTGTGCGTGAATGGGCGGAATGGCTGCCGACGACGAGCATCTTCGAAACGGTGCGCTATGGCTATTTTGAAGCGGGCAGCGACGAATATGCCCATTATGCTTATACCGCCGGCGTATGCCTGATCTCGACCTGGATCGGCTTGATCCTGGTGCGCCGCATGCGCGAAAAGATACATTTGTCATGAGCAGGAACACAGCATTGCCGACGTACGGATGCGCTCGTCCGTTGCCGCAACCCGCTTCACGCCCTAGGATCAGCCAATGAACATGCACGGCTTCATGACTCCCGCCGATCAGGCGCCGGAGCACGAGATCGGACCAATGGAGCGGGTCTGGTCATGGCTCCGCCAGCGGCGCTGGTTCCTGGGCGCGGTGGTGCTGCCGACCTTGCTCGTCGGGCTCTATCTCTTCGCTTACGCATCCGACCAGTATGAATCCGAGGCGCATTTCCTGGTGCGATCGGCCAACGGGACAATGACGCCCTCGACCGGGGTCAGCGCCGCCTTGAATCTGGTGACAGGCGGAAGCAGCGGCCAGAACGAAGCGATGAGCGTCGCGGATTATCTGACCTCCCACGACGCGGTCGATGAACTGCGCCGGCATGATCGGCTGGTCGAACGGTTTCGGCGACCTGGGGTCGATATCCTGACGCGGCTCCGTTCGGACAATCCGCCGCCCGAGCGCCTGCTGCGATACTATCAGAAGCAGGTGCACGTGAAATTCAACACCGAGACCGGGATCACGGTGATCAAGGTCCACAGCTTCACGCCCCAGGACAGCTATGACATCGCTCGCAAGCTCATGGCCATTGGCGAGCGCCGCGTGAACGAAATGAATGCGCGCAGCTTCAACGACGCCATCGCCAATTCACGCCGCCAACTGGCCGAAGCCGAAACGGCACTCTCGATCTCCGATTCGCAGATGACCGCCTTTCGGCGTAACCGTAACGATATCGACCCGCAGGCGACCGGCCAGGCCCAACTCGGCCTGGTTTCGACGCTGACCGGACAACTCGCCGTCGGGCGGGCCCAGCTCAACGCGATGGGCGGCATGATCAGCACATCCAGCCCTCAATACCAGGCGCTTGCGTCGCATGTGAAAGCGTTGGAGGCGCAGGTGAATGCGCAGCAGGGCCGGCTCGCGGGAAATGGCAGCGCCATCGCCAACGACATTAGCGGCTATCAGGCGCTGACGCTCCGCCGCGAATTCCTCGCCAAGCGTTATGAGGCGGCCGCTGCAAGTCTGGAGAAGGCGCGCGAACAGGCCCAGCAGCAACAGCTTTACCTTGTGCGTGTCGTAGACGCGAATATGCCGGTCAAAGCCATGTTTCCGGAGCGCTGGCGCATATTGGCGACGGTCCTGATCTCGTTGCTGCTGGTCTATTCGATTGGCTGGCTGATCGTGGCCGGTGTGCGCGAGCACGCGGCCTGAGGGAGACTGTGACCTCCCAGGTCATGCCGCCTGCCATGTCCCGGCCGAACCCTTCCGAGACCCGAGAGCCGCGACCCGCCGCGTTTCTTGACCGCGACGGTGTGATCAATGTCGATCGCGGCTATACGCATGCGCCCGATGCGCTGGAATTCACCCCTACCGCGATCGAGGGCATAAAGCTGCTCAACGAAGCCGGCTATCGCGTGCTGGTCGTGACCAACCAGTCGGGAGTGGCACGGGGATTTTACGGCACCGCCGACGTCGAGGCATTCCACGCTTGCATGAACGCCGCCTTGGCGGCCGAAGGCGCGCACATCGATGAATTCTATTATTGCCCCTATCATCCCGACGGCATCGTCGCCGAATTTGCGGTCGAGCATGACGACCGCAAGCCCGGCGCGGGCATGTTACGGCGCGCGATGCGCGACTGGAATGTACAGCAAGAAGGCAGCTTCATGATTGGCGACAAGCCGAGCGATGCCGAGGCAGCTGCCGCTGCGGGCATCCCGTCCTTGCTCATTCAGGCCGATACGGGAGATCTTGCAGCGGCTGTGCGACAGTTTCTGGCAAAGGATTCGCGCTGACACGGAATGGGTGCCGGCCATTGCCGCAGCGGGCTTAGGCTCCTAGGGCTCGCCCCCAGCCATGCTGACCGACTATATCCGCTGGATCAACGACAAGGCCCTTCCAGTCTGGGCCGAGCGAGGATTCGATACGCAGGCAGGCCGCTTTCGCGAGCGGCTCGACCGTCTGGGCAGGCCCCTGGCGGTGCCGCATCGTTCAATGGTGCAGGCACGCCAGATCTTCGTGTTCGCACACGCCGCCGAAATCGGCTGGCTGCCAGAGGGCGCGCAACTCGCCGAGACGGCGATGGCGTCGCTGTTGCGCGACTTCGCCGCCGACGAAGGTGACCAGACCAGCTTCGCTTTCTCGATCGATCCGGCGAATGGCGCGATCCTGTCGCCGATCCGAGACGCTTATGCCCATGCTTTCCTGCTCTTCTCGATCGCGGCACTCTACCGGCTGAACAGCGATCCGACGCTGCTTGCTCTCGCCGACCGCATCATCCGGTTCATCGAACGCGATCTGACCGATCCCGTCCATGGCGGCCTGTTCGACGCCCTGCCGGCGCCGGCCGAGAAGCGCCAGAATCCGCACATGCACCTTCTCGAAGCCTATCTCTTCCTGGAGCGGGCAGCGCCCGGCCGAGGCTATTTGATGCGGGCAGCGGCGCTCGTCTCACGCTTTCGCCAATATTTCCTCCGGGGCGGCGTGCTGCTTGAATATTTCAATTCCGACTGGTCCATCACGAATCGCCCGACATGGGAGCCCGGCCATCATTTCGAGTGGGTCTGGCTGCTCGGCGAATATGCCGCCTTGAGCGGCGAGGATGTCGGCGAGGCGATGGGCACGCTATACTCCTCGGCTCGCGCGCACGGCATTTCGCCCGAAGGACCTATTCTGGACGAGCTCTCGCCCGACGGTGCGATACTCAAGGCGTCACACCGCGTCTGGCCGCATACGGAGGCGATCAAGGCGGCGGCCACCCGCTACGAGAGTGGTGATGACGAGGCGTGCGGATTCGCCGATCGGATGGCTACCGCTTTGATACATCAATTCCTCGACCAGCCCTTTGCCGGCGGGTGGGTCGATCATCGTGGTGGGAATGGTACAGCCTTGGTCGATTATGTGCCCGCCAGCACGCTTTATCACCTGGTCTTGGCCGCGAGCGTCGCAGCAAAAGGCTTTGCAGTCGCGCCCACACTTGCCAAGGCGGGCGCATGAGCTCCTATCTCGACAGCCTGTCCGATTATCGTGTCGCCGTGGTCGGCGACGTCATGCTCGACTGTTATTTATCGGGCACGGTCAGTCGTATTTCGCCCGAGGCGCCGGTGCCGGTGATGCGCGTGACGGACGAGCATTCGGTGCCCGGCGGAGCGGCGAACGTCGCCGCCAATCTCGCCAGCTTGGGATTGAAAGTGAATCTGGTCGGCCTGGCCGGGCAGGACGGTGCGCGCGACGAACTGATCGCCCTCCTGGCCCGCATGGGCGACATCGACTGTACGGGCATCGCCGCGGTGCCGGGGCGCCGAACGACCCGCAAACTACGCGTGATCGGCGCGCACCAGCAGATCGTGCGCGTCGATCATGAAGATGCGATCCCGTGCTCGGCCGACGTCGAAGCTGGGTTCATCGAGGTGATCGGCGGCGCGGTCGCCTCAGCCGACGTCGTCGTCCTGTCCGATTATGGCAAAGGCGTCTGCTCGGATCGGGCGATCCGTACCGTGATAGAACGCGCCCAGGCGGCTGGCAAAAAAGTACTGGTCGATCCCAAACGGACCGACCTGTCCATCTATCGCGGCGCTTTCGTCATCACACCCAATCGCAAGGAGTTGTCCGACGCGACCGGGCTGCCGTGCGAAAGCGACGAGGAGGCCGCCGCTGCGGTTGCACGCGCCCAGGCGATGTGCGGTGCCAACATCCTCCTCACCCGATCGGAAAAGGGCATGTCCTTCTTCCCGGTCGAAGGCGCCCCCTTCCATCTGAGCACGGTCGCGCAGGATGTGTTCGACGTGTCGGGCGCGGGTGATACGGTGGTAGCGGTGCTTGCCGCCGCGATCGCGGCCGACATGCCGATCCGCGACGGCATGCGTATGGCCAACCACGCCGCCGGCATCGTCGTGTCCAAACTCGGCACGGCCAGCGTGACACGCGAGGAATTGGCCGCATCGCTGCTGGCGGAAAGCACGACATCCGACATCAATGACGGTCGCCTGCTTTCCCGCGACGATGCAGTGGCGCTGCGCTGGGCGTGGGCCCGTGAGAAACTGACGGTCGGCCTTGCCAATGGCTGTTTCGACCTGATCCATCCAGGCCACGTCTCGCTGATCGGCCAAGCGGCGGCGAGCTGCGACCGGCTGATCATGGCGCTCAACAGCGACGCCTCCGTGCGGCGGCTGAAGGGCCCGTCGCGGCCGATCCAGGACGAAGCGGCCCGCGCCGCCGTGATGGGTGCGATCAAGGGCGTGGCGGCGGTCGTGTTGTTCGACGAGGATACGCCGCTCGAACTGATCGGGGCACTGCAGCCGGACGTGCTGATCAAGGGATCCGATTACACGATCGACCGGGTCGTCGGGGCGGACATCGTGCAGCAGCGCGGCGGCCGTGTCGTGCTGGCGGACCTTATGGCCGGGCAGTCGACCAGCCGTTTGGTGGCGGCTGGCGGACGGGGCTGACGCGCGAATGGTCGGGCGCTATCGCGTCCTGCAGCAGGCAGGGGATGAGGATTCGTACGCATGTATATGCTTGGACCCAATTTTCAGCAGCTTAACCGGCTGCAGGCGTCCAATGAATTCGAACTGGCGGACCTGATCCGGCACACGCTGCGGCTATTGAAGCCACAGCAGGTGAAGGGCTTCGATAAAGCGCGTTTCGGAAAGGGCCACGACGGCGCCTACGTCATGCTGGACGACTTCGCCGGCATCGACACCGCCCTGTCCTTCGGCATCGAGCAGAATATCGACTGGGATCTCACGATGGCGGATCGGGGCCTCCATATCCACCAGTTCGATCACACCGTCGACGATCCTGCCCCTGCTGATCCACGCATGACCTTCAACCGCATCATGATCGCGGCCCAGCCAAGCGACGGTGCGGAGACGATCGAAGCGCTCGTCGCGAAGCATGATCGCGGCGCCGAGCGTCCGAACATGATCCTGAAGATGGATATTGAGTCGGCGGAATGGCCCGCGCTGGAGGCCACCAGCCTCGACGCGGTCTCCCGCTTCGCGCAGATCACCTGTGAGCTGCATGGCTTCAATTATATGGACGATACCGGCTGGCGGCAGCAGATTTTCCGCGGGCTGCGTAAACTATCGAAATTCTATGCGCCCATCCACATCCACGCCAACAACTATCCTGGATGGGCGGTCATCGCGGGGGTGCCGCTGCCGCATGTCGTAGAGGTCACCTTCGTCAATCGGGCCCTTTACGATATTGAGGAGAGCGACGAGACCTTCCCGGGTCCGCTCGACCTTCCTTGCAATCCGGATCGGGCGGACATGTATTTAGGCCGCTTCGAGTATTGATACGGTCCTGTCATGGTCGGTAGATGATAAGACCGATCGACGTGACCTCATAACGGTCTGAATGGAGCCGGATATGCGGCTCGCCACGCCCATAAGGCGGAAAGTCCGCCACGCGCTCGGCGAAGCCTTCGCCGATCTGCCAATCGATCGGCGCGACCTGAAACCCCCGCCGTTCGAGACGAACGACCAGGTCCTCGATGTCACGTCGACGGTAAAATGAGCAGAATTGGCTTTCCAGCGTATCGTCATTCGAGCTCAGATTATATTCGGTAGTATGGACGGCAATGCCGCCCGGCCGTAGCGTCCGCATCGAATTCTCGATGAATGACAATCCATGTTCGAGGCTGCCGAGATGCTCCAGCGCGCAAGCCGACCAGCAGAAATCGAACTGGTCATCGAAAGCCGCCGGAATGTCGTTCATATCGGCGGGTTGGAAGCTGACTAGCTCGTGGAAAAGGCGATCCGTGCAGATGCCACGCTGGTTCAGCGCGCTGAGATCAAAGGTGTGTTGACCCGTCCGGGTCCAGCCTGAGGCCTCCGCCTGGTCCGCCGCCTGATCGGTAGCCAATATCTCGACACCGAACGACGCGAACAAGGCTGGCAAAGGCTCCTGCCCGGCCCCGAAGACCAGGCCGCGTTTGCCGGCGGATAAAAAGCCGCGCTCGAACAATGCCTGGGCGATGAAGACGAATTCCCACTGCTTGCGGTAGAATTTCGGCGTTTCCTTCAGCGCGCGCGCCCAGTAGCGATATTGATCATAGCCGAAATGCGCCTGCTGGCAGAGCGTCGACGAGAATGGAACGGGCTGCGGTGGCACAACGGCGGGCTGATCAGTGCCGACGAATGCGCGGTACAAGGCATTGCTGTGATCGCCCTTGAAGGCGATCGTGTTGGCGATCTGACGAGCCAGGTCGTCTTCAGTGCTTCCGCTCAAGCCGAACAGATCGCCAATACTTGCTCGGGGTGTGGATACGCGTACGTCGTCGCCGATGATGCTCAAGGGTACATTGCGAAGGAATAATTCCTTCAACGTGTTTTCATGCCGATCGGGATGGCGCGGCTGAAGTGCTTCGCTCTCAGGACGCCGGCTCAGCTGCGGCTCGTCGCCGACCAGCAGGCGGGCGTGGCCCAGCGTACATAGCCGGAACTCAAGCTGGCAGCTTTCGGCCAGATCGAAGGCTAATCTCA
>Ga0105238_10007125_pt1 | contig 11186 bp, 6 predicted proteins | sample KBSC34metaG_FD_81526 | JGI IMG/M metagenome (GOLD analysis project Ga0105238, IMG submission 81526) | Corn rhizosphere microbial communities from Kellogg Biological Station, Michigan, USA - KBS C3-4 metaG | ecosystem: Host-associated > Plants > Roots > Rhizosphere > Soil | place: Michigan, USA...
CGCTAATCCGATACCGGGCCGCTATATCGTTGTGCTGGCGACCACCGACCACAGACCCCTAGCCCATCCGGCGCTAACCCCAGTAGCAGACGCTCCCAAAAGCGGTTCACCTTTCGCTGCGTATTCGGCTTCTCTCGATTCGAGTGCGATGGCCGTCGTTGCGGAACCAGTGCCTGATCCGGCAGTGGTTGCGACAGCCAATTACCTGACTTCCACGTACGGCGGCACTTACTCTCTTGTCTGGAGCGTAGCGGTCAAGGGGTTTCGTCTGAGCGCAACTGATGCGCAGGCGATAGCGATGAGTGGGGATTCGCAGGTCGCATTCATCGTACAGGATGAAGCCATTGCGGTTGGGACGCCAGACACGGATCCGATTGCAATGACGCCCGATCCGGCTGCTTTCCTGAACCCGCAGCCACACGCTTCATGGGGACTGGACCGCATTGGCCAGCGCAGTCTGCCGCTGGACCAACAATATGCGTATGTCAACGACGGTCAGGGCGTGAACGCCTATGTGATTGATACCGGCATTCTGCCTACACATTGGGAATTCCAGGGACGTGCTTCAGCAATTTACGATTTTCAGCGTGAGAACAACGGCATCGATTGCGACGGGCACGGCTCGCACGTGGCCGGCATCATCGGGGGTCAAACATTCGGTGTGGCTAAGCACGTGCGCCTGTTCGGTGTGCGCGTGCTGAACTGTCAGGGCACGGGCGCGTGGTCGGACGTTATTGATGGAGTGAACTTTGTCACGTGGCACCGAGCGCAGCCGGCCCAGCAGGGTATTCCCGCGGTGGCCAACATGAGTCTCGGTGGAGAGATCAATCGAGCCGTCGATGCGGCAGTCAGAAATTCAATCAGAGCGGGAGTGACGTACGTCGTGGCGGCGGGGAATTGGAATAGTGACGCTTCGCTTTATTCTCCGGCAGGGGTTTCGGAGGCAATTACGGTGGGCGCGACTAATCAGTACGATGCTCGAGCAGAGTTCTCTAACTACGGCCCGACACTCGATCTTTTTGCACCCGGCGTCAGCATTCCCTCGGCTTGGATCGGCAGCGATCTGATGATTGCTACCGCAACAGGCACCTCGATGGCAGCACCGCACGTGACGGGCGTCGTCGCACTCTACCTGCAAAACCACCGCACCGCGTCACCCGCCGGGGTTCGTTCAGCCCTCATCGGCAATGCAACCGTTGGTGTAGTGACTAATCCCGGCCAGGAATCCCCCAACCGCTTATTATTCACAAACTACTGAACGTACTGTAGGGGCGGCCCTCCGTGGCCGCCCGTGGTTTTGGTAAGGGTTCAGGAAACAACGGCCTCGGATTTGGCGAATTCGATCAAAGCCACGGGCGGCCACGGAGGGCCGCCCCTACAGTACGTTCGACGGATGTAGATTCCTTCTACCACGCGCGCTCGAAGGTGTTGAATTCCTCCTCTAGTTGCCACTGAAGCTTGCTCTTCTCGTTGCCCGCCAAAAACTGCCGGCAACTGTTCGAAGTGAGTTTCATTTCCTCAACGTCACGCGCGCACTGCGCCACGGGAACAAACTTTCGACCGTCACTCCACAAACTCTCGCCCGCAATAAACGCATACTGAAGACTATTCCGCGCCATCGTCTTGAGTTGAAGATATCCGAGACCCTGGTCCTCGGCGGCTTTCAGGTACTCCATTGAGATCTCGGAACGTGCGACACCTTCATCGTCTGTGGCCAGTGCGACGGGCACCCCGTATTCGATGTAAGTGGCCAGCGGATGACGAGCACCCGCGATTCCGAGAATCAGATCGTTGCTCGACAGACAAATCTCGACCATCACATTGCGGCGTGCCATTTCTTTCAAGAGCTCATAAGGATAAGTTTCATGCATGAGGTCCACGCCGTGTCCGATGCGTTCGGCGCGAGCAACCATGACTGAGTCGCGAATGTGGAACATCAAACCGTCGGGCGTAACCAGCCCGGGAGCAAGCTCACCTGCATGCAAAGTGACTTTGGCGCGCGGATAAAGCGGCCGTAGAAACTGCAACATCTGCATGTGGAGTGCAAAGTATTGCATCGAATTAAGACCATCCTCACCCTGCACTAAATTCGTAGCCACTACTTTCGACTGCGGATCGTTCGCGAGCGCAAGACCTGTCACCATCTGCGCATAGACCTGACCCAACGAGCTGTTTCGCGATACCTGGGCCACGTACCGGGTCGTGACAAGGCAGCCCGCATCAGCTTGTTGCGTGCCACACTTCAAGATCTGATTCTTCTGCGCCTCCATGTCCTGGATGTTCTTAATGCCGACCGTGGCGGCAGTGTCGATTCCATTTGCTTTGAGCTTGTTGAGGGTACTTTGGAAGTTTCCATCCCAGCCGACCTTTTCACCGATCTGACTCGAAACCACGCCCGTCGACGTACCATCCGGAGTTAGCATCAGCTCGACATAAAAAACTCTCCCGCGAGCCGCACTCTTAACGGCTTCGGCCAGCATCTTGCCGCTGTTGTCGTAGGTAGCTGGTCCAAACTTGCCAAAAGCATCGAAGAAATGATCGTGCCCGCTTTGTCCCGAGAGCTGCCAGTTGCGCATGGACCAGGCATCGACCATCTGACGGTACAGCACTGAATTCGTCAGCGCCGTATTCGCAGGTGTTTGTCCGGTGGTGCACGTGGATGGCGAGGCCGGAACGGCCAACGCCATAGTGCCGTTGTTAACGCACAGTCCTTTTTGTGCCGCCCAGTCAATGTAATGCTCGGCGTACACTGCACCCGAAAGGTGGTTGTGTAGATCTCCTCCTTTCGGCATCTTCAGCAGAAAGGCCATTTGCTTTGGCGGTGACTTTCGGATCGATTCAAAGTAGCCGGCTGTTTTTTGTTCCGGCGCCCGGGATCTGACGTTGGTCTGTGCTGATAACGCCAATCCGCTCGACAGGAGAACGACTAGAGTCCAGGCGATCTTGCGTCGAAGAGCTGTTACTGAAGAGAGCATCGGTGAGTTCCTTCCAGAGGTCTAAGAGAACAACAGATTTATACTACGTAGCAGTGTGACGAATGAAGCAATTGAAGCTAAAATTCGATAGTGACCCATTTTGAAATTACGCCGGAGGCGTTCGCTAGTCTCAGCCTGGGGTTGGAGCCTGGCGACAACCCCAGGATCACAACCTCAAAACCCATACAACCCTGACAGGGTTCGCCAGTTGCCGAACCCTGTTCAGGGTTTAGCGTGTATTTGATCTGATACCCAGGGTTGTCGCTGGCGCTTCAAACCTGGGCTAGAATTAGCGAACGCCTTCGGCGTAAATTCAAAATGGGTTGCTACCTAACCTCCAACAATCAGTCAACGGCAAGTGAAAGAAAGGGAACTGGAATGGTCCACGAAACGATTGATGGTACATATCGTCAAACCAATCTAACAAATGAGCCGGCCGATTACCTGGCTAAGCGTGAAGAGTTGCGTCTCGCGGAGATTGAATTGATGCGACAGCGTGAACGTGTTGCCGAGCTGCGCCGCGCGCTTCCAAAAGGTGCGCCGATTCAGGATTACGAGTTTCTTGAAGGCCCGGCTTCGCTGAACGAAGGCGACGAACCGGTCACGAAAGTTCGAATGGGCGAATTGTTCACTGCGCCCGATCGATCGCTGGTGATCTATCAGTTCATGTTTGGAAAGAAACAGACGAAGGCATGTCCGATGTGCACCGCATGGATCGACGGCTTCAATGGCGTTGCTCACCACCTGGCTCAGAATGTTGACCTCGCGATCGTCGCGGCGGCCGACCCGTCCACGTTGCGTTCGTATGCCCGCGAGCGCGGCTGGGACAGATTGCGTCTCCTGAGCGCCGGTGAAAGCACTTTCAAATACGATCTCGGCAGCGAAGATCGCGAGGGACACCAGGACTCGACCATTTCAGTTTTCACTCGAGACAGCGACGGCACGTTGCGTCACTTCTACAGCGTTCATCCCGGCTTGGACCATGACATCAAAGAACGTGGTATCGACGAGTTGAGTCCGATTTGGAATGTGATGGATCTGACGCCGCAGGGCAGGGGAACGTTCTATGCCTCACTCGACTACGGCACGAAGGTTCAGACGGCGAAGCGGTAACCGAAGTGGCTTCACAGGATGACAGGATTTACATGATTGACAGGATGACCACAAGATCACGACCTCCAGGCATATGAGACCGTCGCCCCCTACTCGGTTAGTCTTCCTATTATTCGCCACCACGATTTTTCTCAGCGCGCTCCTGCTGTTCTGGGTTCAACTGATAATCGCGAAGATGCTTTTGCCGCGACTCGGTGGAACTCCGGCAGTCTGGACCACCTGCATGCTCTTTTTTCAGGTGCTGCTACTCGCAGGCTATTCCTACGTGCTGTTAACAACGGCATGGCTGGGACCACGCAAGCAGGCAGTTCTACACGTCGTCCTTCTTCTTCTGTCAGCTCTTTACTTGCCTCTTACAATCGCGGGAAATTTTGGCTCTGTTTCAGAACAAAGGTATCCCGCTCTGTGGCTCTTCGCTTACCTGTTATCGGCGATTGGCTTGCCGATCTTTTTGATTTCGACGACCAGCCCTCTGCTGCAGAAGTGGTTTACTCGGACCAGTCACGTTTCGGCAAAAGACCCATACTTCCTTTTTGCGGTCAGCAATGCAGGCAGTCTGCTGGCACTGCTCAGCTACCCATTACTGCTGGAACCGAATCTGAAACTGTCTCGCCAGAGCCGGCTCTGGGTTGCGGGCTTTGTTGTATTCCTTGTGTTGAGTGTGGGTTGTGTCGTGCTGCTGTGGAAGTCGTCGCGATCCGAGAACATTAATCCGATAGTTGAGAAGTCTCCGCTGCCGTTTAAGCGACGCCTCTATTGGATCCTGTTGGCTTTTATTCCGTCGAGCTTGCTGTTTGGCGTTACTAGTTACATCACAACGGAAATCGCTCCAACTCCTCTGCTGTGGACCATTCCGTTGGCGCTTTACCTAGTTACGTTCGTGCTCGCCTTTGCGCGCAGGACCTGGCTTTCCGAACGAGTCACAAGTACTGCGCTCGGCGGATTAGCGTTGCTATTAACTCTGGTGCTTTCTGCAAACGCGACTGAACCAACCACAGCCATCGTGCTGTTACACCTTTGCTTCTTCTTCGTTGCCGCGCTCGTATGTCACGGCAAGTTGTCCAGTGATAGGCCAGAGGCAACTCGGCTCGCTGAATTCTACTTGTGCGTTGCGATTGGAGGGATGCTGGGAGGTCTTTTTAACGCCTTGATAGCTCCGATCGTTTTCAAGACCTTGGTTGAGTACCCGTTGGTGGTGGTGCTCGCATGCTTGATGAGACCGCGTGAGACCACAGAAGATTCGTCGCGTGACCGTTTGTTGGATTTTCTGTTGCCGGTGGGCGCCGGAGTGGTCACGGTGGCACTGGTCTTTCTTATCAATCAGTACGATGTTCGGTCCGCCGTCGCGGTGGCGATTGTTTTTGGAATTCCGTTGTTGATAATTAATCACCGTTTCCGCAGCCGGCCGGTTCGGTTTGCGCTCGCTCTCGGCGCGGTCATGTTGGCAAGCGTTATCTATGCCGAAACTCAGAACCGCACCCTGCACGACGAACGGAACTTCTTCGGAACCTTGAGCGTGAGGCTCGATCCATCAGGCGCCACTCATATTCTTTTACACGGCAATACAATTCACGGCCGGCAGTTTGTCAATCCGAGTCTTCAGACGGAGCCGCTTTCATACTTTCATCGTGAAGGACCGCTCGGGCAGATCTTCGACGCCTTTAACCATAATCCTGCGTTGCCGAATGTTGCTGTCGTCGGATTAGGCGCTGGTTCAATGGCATGTTACTCGCGACCGGAGCAGCATTGGACCTTTTACGAGATCAACCCCGCAGTTATCAGCATTGCGCAAAACACCGCGTATTTTACTTACTTGCAGAAGTGTGCAGTTGGTCCAATGCAAATACTCCTGGGTGACGCGCGCCTGCAACTGCAGAATGCGCCCGATCACTATTACGGCCTCATCGTGCTCGATGCTTTCAACTCCGACGCGATTCCGGTTCACCTCCTCACGCAGGAAGCAATTACGCTTTACACGTCGAAACTGGCGACCGGTGGGATGCTGGCGTTTCATATCTCCAATCGTAGTCTCAAGCTCAATACGGTTCTTGCCGATCTGGCTACGCACAGTGGTGCAACGAGTCTCAGCTTTGCTGACGGAGAGTTTGACCCGGTGAGAGGCAAGGATCCTTCCGAGTGGCTCGTGATGGCGCAGCACTCACCGGCGCTGGACGTGTTGGCCCAAAACCCTCGCTGGCGCGTGCTTCAGGGACACGCAGAATCAGACGTCTGGACCGACGACTTCTCGAACATTCTGCGCGTTTTTCGGTGGTACTAAAACGTGGATTTCTTTAGGGCGCCTTGGCCAGCAGTTCTTTGAGTTTCCCAAGCTGATCGTCCAGAGTTCCGGACATCCAGGTTTCGGGAGCCTCTTTGATGGCCTCGTTCTTTTCCGTCTCAGCGCGTTCTGACTGGCCGGTTCCTACCAGCGCCTCGATCAATGTTGCTCGCAGCCAAAAAACCTGCTCCCGATCAACATCACCCTTGTCATCTTTCACGCCCGCCTTGAGTCGCTCCTCGCATAACTCGATAACGCGACGTCGCACACGCTCTGCCCATACGAAGTCCGCGATCGCCTCACGTTGCGGAGTTGTACTCTCGGCTGCTCGCACGTTGAGCATGAAGGCGTAGTTAATACCGTTGTAGTGATCATCCTTGAGGTGAAACCCTTTCCCGTAGGAGCGAATCGACTCTTCGAGATCTTTCTTTTGTTTATCCAATTCCCATAGCTGCTTGTGGATCGAGCCCCAGATCCCAAGAGTTTCCGGATCGTTGCTGGTCTCGGGATTCAACTCCGACAGGATAGTCTTCGCTTCAGCGAGCGCGGTCTTGTAATCCGGCTGCTTGCCTTTGTAAGTAGCCAGAGCCAACTGTTGTGTGATGAAGGGGTCGGCCGGCATCTTTAGTTTAAGTTGCTCCAGGGCAAACTTCGCTCCGGCCCAGTTAGGTTTGGCTGCGGCCCGTGCGTCGCGAAACATTTTCATCAAAATAGTGACTGTTTGATCTTCCGCTGCCGCGGGTGCTGCTGGTGACACAACGCCGGGTTGAGTGTCTGCATCTTCACCCGGTTTCGAGCGCAAAGATGGGAGGAAAGTGTGGACGGGACTATCGACTTCGTTGTCGTCGACGAGTTTCTTAATCGCCTTCGCCAGCTCCTCTCGCGCTGTGGCGGCATCTTCCGCGTCGATATACTCACCTCCATGTTTGTAAGTCCGTATCAACAAACTATGGATGTCGAAAGGGAACTTGAAATTCTTTTCGGCTATGACGATAGTCGTCCAAGGGCGCAAAGCGTGACGGACGCCCAGCTCGTAGATGGCGTTGGAGTTTGATGTCGAAAGATCGGCGACAACAACGTCGGCATCCAGCAGCAATTCATACATAGGCTTGTCGATGATTCCCGAATGGACCACGTCGTCGGCCCTGATACATTCAAGGCCGGCGTCATTCACTGCCGGTTTGATGATGGTGCGATAGGTCTTATCAAGATCGTAGGCCTTTTGCTGTTGGAAGTCGGTCTTAGTGCCGAATCCCATCACGACAAAGCATTTCTTTTTGGGGGTTGTTTCGTCGGACATAATTTTTCCCTGTAATATCGGGGGCCGTGCAAGGAAGCACAGAAGGTGAGTCAATCCTCCTGTGCTTTTTGGGCCTCTTTGTGGCTAAACAGAAACGTTACCGCGTTAATTCTGAAGTCAGAATAGCTCCGTTAAGACTCGGAATTACGGCAGAAATCTTCAACACTCTCCGGCTTGCTTTATCGATCCAAACGGTCTGCTTGTCGGCATCGTTGTCGGCTGCAACTATCTCCAACTTATAGGCGTCGAACGTGCCTGCCGGAACAGTGACGCTCTCAGTCCCAACGACTTTCAACTGTTTCATCTGCGGCTTTTGCTTCATCACATCGAAATTTCGAAAACTCAAACTGTAACCATCGGCCAGCGGAAGCGAAGCAATCACTTCAAACGTACCCGCTCCATCGGCGAACAAAGCACCGCCGGGATCTACGTCAATCGGTTTCGACTGGCCATTCATGTTCGTGGTGCCGGTGACTTTATTCGGTGATACGTTCATTTCAATCGTTATTGGACCCTGTTGGATCAACCGATGCTTCAGTAACAGACTTCCTTTCTCGATCGTGGTGACATCGACAATCGGGCCTTGCGGAGTTTGCGCCGTTTCGTTGACGGTCCATGCTCCGTTTTCTTCCTTGATGTCCGTTTGCATGGTGAGTGGAATCTCCTGGCCTCCGAGAGCAATCGACGCCTTGTAGTTGTGAGTGCCTGGCCGCAGATCGACCGCCGGTTTCGGCGTCTCAGCGGATGCTGTCACCATCTTCGGCATCGTCACCGTCTTTGGATCGACTGTGATTTCGTTCAGACGCTGGGACACTTCAGAAGTCATACTTTCCTGATAGCGCCCGCCGAGATATTTCGCGAGAAACTTCTCGGCACTCGCAAACATCGCCATGTTGTTCACCGGGCGAGCAAAGCCGTGTCCTTCATCCGGCGCCACCATGTACTCAACCGGAAATCCTCGATCTCTCAGCGCGATCACAATCTGGTCTGACTCGCGTTTGTTAACACGCGGATCATTAGCGCCCTGAATCACGAACAGCGGCGTTTTGATTTTTGCAGCCGCAGTCAAAGGCGACTGGCGCAACAACTGCGCTTTTCCTTCAGGCGTGTTGGGATCACCCATGCGCTCGTGGAAAAGCTTTCGACCCTGTTCCCAGTACGGCGGAATCGATTCGAGCAAGGTGATTAGGCTTGATGGTCCAACAATCGAAACACCAACCGCATAAACGTCAGGTGTAAACGCGACTCCCGCCAGCGTCGCATAGCCACCATACGATCCGCCCATGATGCCAATCTTCTTTGGATCGGCAATGCCCTGAGAGACGAGATACTTCGCACCCCAGGTCAGGTCGTCCTGCATCTTGTCGCCCCACTGCTTGTTTCCAGCGTCAATAAACTTCTTGCCGTAACCAGTCGAACCACGGAAATTCGGTTGCAGGACAGCATAACCGCGGTTGGCGAGAAACTGCGCCAGACCGTTGTAGCCCCAGCTATCGCGATACCATGGACCACCGTGTGGAAAGATCACCGCGGGTAGATTTTTCGCTTCGACGCCTTTAGGCAAGGTTAGATAAGCCGGGATTTCCAAACCGTCAGACGACGGGTATGTGACAGCCTTCATTGGAGCCAGATACGACCGGTTCAACTTCTCGCGTATCTGATACTGCAGTGTCAGCTTTTTGGTGGTGCGATCGTACAGGTAGGTTGAACCGGGATCCGTATCGGCGCTGGCACCGATGATCCATAACTTTTCATCTTTGGTCGAAGATGCGAAATTGAATTCCTTGCCGGGAAGTTGTTTCTGGAGGTTTTTATAATCAGCTTCGAAGCCCTTGTCTTTGAAGTAAATTCGTTCGCGTTCGTCGTCGTAGGTTGTGGCAATCAGATCATCGGAAACGTCTGAGAATATTGCGTTGCCGAGGTCCACGCGTTTCATGGGATCCGTTTCAACCAACTCCTCTTTGCCAGTCTTCGGGTTGAATAGTTCAAGACTAACCAGATCGACTCCGCTGCCCTTGTTGGTTTGGAAGTAAACTCGCTCACCGTCCTTGTGATAGCGAATTGGGCCACACGTCTCAAACACGTTACAACTGTAAACCTTCGTAAACTTGTCTGCGTCAACGCGCAACACTTCCGTGTCGCCGTTCTCGGCCGATCTGGTTGCCAGTTGCAACTGGTCCTTCAGATCGAAGTAATAGGCAGTGATGCGTTCGGTGTTCTTGCGGATCAGGGCGCGTTCGCCGCTGGAGATTTTTACTTTGTAGAGATCGTGCCACGCGGCGTCGCGATCGTTTAAGCCGACGTAGATGGCATCAGGCTCGCTGCGCGGTATCGAATAGATAATTGCGCGGATACCTTTTACGTCGGTGAGATTGCGAGCCGTGGGTACCTCTTGTCCCGCAGCCGGCGACTCTGCCGGGTTGACTGCGTAGACGTTGTAGTTCTCGTCACCGGCTTTGTCCTGGACGAAGAGAATGAACTTGCCATCTCGAGACCAGAAGTAACTGGGAATGGGTCGTTTGGTATCGGCCGTGATTGGTTTTGCTTTGTCGAACGGCTCGGCAGTTTTCTTGACCCAGATGTTGCGTGTGCCTTTGAAGGGTTTGATAAACGCGATGTAGGCTCCGTCTGGAGAAATCTGCGCGCCTGAGATTTCCGGGTCACCGAATAAGATTTCGCGGTCAATCAGCGGCGGACTCTGCGCCCAGACCGGCGCCGCAAGTGCGACAATCATTAGGACTGAGAGCATCAAGAACCTGATAAGCGAGCGGCGAGAGTGGCCGGTTGAACGCATAAACACCTCTTTCATGGGTAAAATTTGAACAGTGGTTTACGTGGTCGAAGCCCACAGGGTTTCAATTACATACGTTCAGCTGAGTTGGACGTCGCACTTGGACAGGGTCAGTACAGGGAGCGGTAGCGACCTGGTCGGTGATCAGCATGCGATACTCCAAAGGATCTTGACTCTCATCACCAACCAGATCGCTACCGCTCCCTGTACTGACCGCGCCCAAGTACGACAGAATAAAAACTATGAACATCCAAGCCGCCTCTGCGTCGACCTGGTACGCTTAGGGGGACAGTCAAGTACATGGCTCCTGTTTCGATGCTCCTCTCGTGGACTTTAGAGAATATAGACTTGATCCCGACGGATAATCTGACAACGCTATGAACGTCAGCCTTACACCAAGGGTTTTGCGTTGGGCTCGTGAGCGTGCGGGGTTGGATCAGCGTACGCTTGCGAAGAGGGTGACTGGTAACCCATCTGCTGAACGTGTAAAGCAGTGGGAGCAGACTGGTATGCTGACGTTTGCGCAAGTCAAAAAACTAGCGCATGCGACTCACACTCCCGAAGGGTACCTGTACCTGAATGAACCTCCTGACGACCGCCTGCCGATCCCGGACTTTCGAACTCTCGGCGATGAGAGCGTCAAGCCTCCGAGCCCGGATCTGCTCGACACCATTCAAATAATGCAGCGGCGCCAGATGTGGATGCGCGACTTTCTGATTGAAGAAGCTC
>Ga0105238_10007129_pt1 | contig 11185 bp, 7 predicted proteins | sample KBSC34metaG_FD_81526 | JGI IMG/M metagenome (GOLD analysis project Ga0105238, IMG submission 81526) | Corn rhizosphere microbial communities from Kellogg Biological Station, Michigan, USA - KBS C3-4 metaG | ecosystem: Host-associated > Plants > Roots > Rhizosphere > Soil | place: Michigan, USA...
CGAATCGGCCCGGTTCAACGCCGGCACCGCCCGCAACCCACTGACGCGTCGTTCGGAGCACCTATCCTACTGATGCAGAAAGAGAAAACCGCGCGGCGCGATGCACATCCCGGGCCGCGTCGGCAAAGTCTTTGAGGTGTTGCGTTAGATTTCCGATTGTCGTAGGATTGCAGCGCTGCTGCTTGGCCTTGTCGAGCCTGGGGGTTTTTTCAGGTGTTCGAATTGGGGCAGGCCGGCAAATAACATAAGCCCTGTGGACGATTAGGAGTGTTGAAATGAAAAAAACCAGTCTTACGACTGCCATCATCGCCGGCATCGCTGGCGTGGCTGGCATCTCGAACATGGCAAGCGCCGTCTATCTGAACAACGACGGTCTCGGCCAGGTTCTCATCTATCCGTATTACACGGTCAACGCTGGCAACAGCACGATCGTCACCGTCGTCAACACGACGCAAGCCGGCAAGGCCATCAAGGTCCGCTTCCTCGAAGCGTATAACAGCCGCGAAGTCCTCGACTTCAACCTGTACATGTCGCCGCTCGACGTGTGGACCGCGCAGGTCGTCCCGGTGGGTTCGGGCGCTGGCGTGTTCTCGAACGACAACAGCTGCACCGTCCCCGCGCTGCCGAAGACCTCGGCGACGGCCTATGCGTTCTCGACCAATGCTTTCTCGGGAACCAATGCCGACGGCGGTCCGACCGGTGTCACCCGTACGCTCGAAGGTTATATCGAGCTGATCGAAATGGGCACGGTCACGAACGCGACCAACGACACGCTCTCCGCGATCACGCACAGTGCCGGTATCCCGAGCAGCTGCGCGCAGGTCGTTGGCGCGTGGGCCGGCGGTTACTGGGCAGCCAACTCGGCGACGGACATTTCTTCGCCGACCGGTGGCTTGTTCGGTTCGGGCACGATCGTCAACGTCGCTCAGGGCACGGTTGAAGGCTACAACGCCGACGCGATCGACCAGTTCTATGTCGATCCGATCTTCGCGAACCATCACACCGCGCCGGGCAGCATCCTGCCGAACCTCGCGACCGGTACGTCGAAGGTCAGCTACGTGTTCGCCCCGGGTCCGGTCGGCACCACGCCGGTTCTGGCCACCACGGGCTACAACGCAGCTGTCGACGCCGTCTCGTCGCTGTTCATGGCCGACGCGATCTACAACGAGTATTGGACCAGCGGCGGCACCGCTGCCAACTCGGATTGGGTTGTCACGTTCCCGACCAAGCGCTTCTACGTCGACCGCCAGATCATCGGCGCCGGCGCGCCGGCGATCAAGCCCTTCGACCTGCCGTTCACGAGCGCCAATGGTGGTACGTCGTGCACGCAGATCTCGCTGACCTACACCGATCGTGAAGAAGGCAAGACTGCTCCGTCGGTCGGCTTCTCGCCGCCGCCGCCGGCAGCTCCGGCCAACTCGCTGTGCTACGAAGCGCAGGTTGTCTCGTTCAACCAGGGCTCCGCGACCAAGTCGGCTGTCCTCGGATCGGCTCTTCTCGCCAACATCACGACCGGCTACACCAACGGTTGGGCGCAGATCAGCTTCTACGACGGCACCGCCGGTACGGCGAACCACGTGCTCGGCCCGGCGCCGGTCACGACGACCCCGGGTACGACGAACCAGTTCCGCGGCCTGCCGGTCACGGGTTTCTGGGTGGCTCAGCTCGTCAACGGCAACCTCGGTGGCGTTCTGTCGAACTACTCGGCACTGTACCGCCACAAGCTGCATCGCTTCTGCACGGCAGGCGGCGCCGCCAACTGCTCGTAATACGAAGTTGCAATACCGTACGACCAGAAAGGGAGCTCTGCTCCCTTTCTGTTTTTTGCAAATCGGAAAAGCGAGGGCGGCAACGGACAATGCTGTCATCAGCAAACCACAGGCAAACTACCCCGGGGACCGACCGACGGTCGAAAATTCCGCGGCGAACGGCCTGCTGGTTAACACTCTTCTGTGGCACACGGATGTATGATGCGCCGATTGTGCCGCCCCCTGCGAAATTCGGAGTAACGAAGTGAAGAAAATACTATTTCTAGGTTTTGCGCTCGCGTGTGCGTCCAACGCGATGGCGCAGACGAGCACCACGATGGTTTTTAGCAACGGCACCATCACCTCTGGCAACTGCCAGATCACCGGGCCGATGACTCTCACGATCTCGGGCCAGACCGTTCAAGTCACGGGCGGTACTGCAGGCGCGGGTTGCGCTGGCGGTGGCGGTGGCGGTGGCGGCTCGGTCTCCGTCAGCCTCGGCCTGTCGGCGACTACTTTCACGTTGGGCGCTGCGAGCTTGCCAACGCTGTCGCTGACCAGTACCGATGCGGGCGTCAGCTGCAGCGTATCCGGCACAGATGGATTCTCAAGCAACATCTCGGTGGGACGCGCAGTTCCGGTAAATGCGCCGACGGTTGCGGGAACGATCACGTACACCGCTTCCGGCTGCACGACTACAACGGCCGGGAACACACTTTCTCTCTCACTTCCGACAGCCGTTCTTGCGGTCTCCTCGGGCTCGGTGGTCACCGGCTGTGATGCCAGCCAGACCGCTTCGATTAACGGTTCTTCGCTGAGCCGAGTGTGCACGAGCCAGGTCAACTGGCAGTGGCCCGTGGCCAGCCTGTCGTACTCCGGTGATGTCACGAGCGTCGACAAGCTGTTGTACGGAACATGGGGTGCCTACAAGAAGACCGGCGGCAAGGCCTTCTCGATGGCCCTCGCCACCGGTACCTACGTCTCGCTGGCTTTCACGCCGACCGACGCGACACACGGGCTGCAGTGGGCAGCGAACACCACGTATGGCGATGGCGGTACGATCTGGCTCAGCACCACTCCAGGTGGCCCCGCGATCAATTCCGGGTATGGCACCTGTCAGTACAGTGCTAACGGCAACAACAGCGTCCTGATTTATCCTTTCCCGGGATACCAGTGCTCGGTTGTGGTCGGAACGCAGTACTTCGTCAATATCGCCGACGTGACCGCGAACGGCAGCGCTCAGTGCTCGAACGGCGGATCGGGCTGCGGCTCGTCGGTCATCTCGTACACGACGTATTGATGAACTAGTTTCAAGTTCCAGGGTCTCAAAAGATCGGGGCACCTTCGGGTGCCCCGATTGCTTGACCCCCATGCGTTGCTTCACAGCATTCCACACGACGCCGGACGAACTCCGGCGTTTTCATTTGAACGGGAGTAGAAACACCATGATGCGCAGCCTTCTTTGCGTGGCGCTCGGCGCCGTAATGTCCCTGTCCGCGCACGCGCTGGACGCACAGACCGAACTCGCGAGCCAGGGCGGCGTATCGCTGACGCTCGGCGATCTCGACGCATTCATGCTGCATATTCCGGAAGCGCAGCGACCGGGCTTTCTCGATAGCCCGACCCGCGTCAACCAGATGGTCATCGGCATCCTGCGCAACAAGCAGCTCGCGGCGCAGGCCATCGCGCACAAGCTCGATGCGGATCCCGACGTGAAGGCACAGATCGCCTACGCAACCATGGAGGTGCTCGCCGAGGCGCGCCTGCGCGAGTTCAAGGACGGCCTCAAGATTCCGTCGCTCGCGGTCGCTGCGAAGGAGCAGTATCAGAGCCACAAGGCCGATTACGTGGTCAAGGAAAACATCGAGGTCCAGCATATTCTGATCTCGCTGCGCGGCCGCACCGATGCCGACGCGAAGGCGCTCGCTGAGAAGGTGAGGCAGGAGGCCGTCGCGAAACCCGACGCGTTCGACAGCCTCGTCGACAAGTATTCCGAAGACAGTTCGAAGGGCACCAACAATGGCCACGTGCTGAGCGCGACCGCCGACGGCGTCGACGCGCATTTCGCCGCGGCGGCCAAGGGATTGAAGACGCCGGGCGAAATTTCGCCGGTCATCAGCACAGCCTTCGGTTATCACGTGCTCAAGCTGACGAACCGCACCCCGGGTCGCCAGATCGAGTTTGCCGAGGTCAAGGACCGCACCGAGAGCGAGCTCAAGCAGGCTTATGTCGAAGAGCAGCGCAAGCACCTGATTCAGAGCCTCGACGAGGGCGCACCGACCGTCAATCCGCAGCTCGGCGACATCCTGCGCCAGCGCTTCGTTCCTGCCAGCGTCGTCACCCCGACCGAGGCGACCAAGAAGACGCCTTAAACCGGAGCGGCCGGTGCGCGCGCGTCCGCGCCACTGGACTATCATCGCGACTTGCATGCTTACTGACTCGGGCAAGCGCATGGCTTTTCGCCTGTGACGAAATCGATGGCACTGGCCGTACACTTCGTGCGGCGCGAGATGCGTAGCCGCTACCTCGGCAGCCTCAGCGGGGGGCTGTGGGCGCTGCTGCAGCCGCTCGCGCAACTCGCGATCTATGGTTTCGTCTGGGCCTACGTGTTCAACATGCGTGCGCCGGGCGGCAATGCCACGCCCGCTTCGGTCGTGCCGTTCCTCGCGCTCGGCGTGTGGCCTTGGAATGCTTTCAGCGAGGCGATCGTTCGCTCGACGACGGTCATCCAGGACAACGCGGGGCTGATCGGCAAGGTCGCGCTGCCGCGCTGGATCCTCGTGTTTTCGACCGCCGCTTCGAGCTTCCTGCTGAACGGGCTCGGCTTCTGCGCAATCCTCGTGCTGCTGTCGCTGCTGCGAATGCAGATCGACATCGTCTGGCTACCGGTAGTGCTGCTCGTGTTCGTGCAGATGTTCGTGCTCGCGCTCGGCTTCGCGTTCCTGTTCTCGGCGATCCAGGTGTTCGTTCGCGACCTGTCGCAGGTGCTCGCGCAGCTGATGCCGCTGTGGATGTTCATGTCGCCGGTGCTGTATGCGCGCGAATACCTGCCGGCACAGTACCGCGGCTGGCTCGATCTAAACCCGTTCACTTACTACCCCGAGTTCTTCCGCACGATGCTGCTCGGGCTCGGCGAAGTACATGCCGCGCCCATGATCGTCGCGACGATCGTCGCGCTCGCGATGCTCGGCATCGGCCTTGCGGTGTTTCGTCGCCTAGATCCGCGCTTCGAGGACTTCCTTTGAGCGCGCAGGGCGTCAGCGACGCGCCGCTGCTCGTGAGCGCGAACGGGCTCGGCAAATCCTATCCGAAGGTCTTTCGTCCGCGCGACCGCCTGCAGGCAATGGGGAAGCTGCTGCTCGGGCGCAACGACGTCGCGTCTGTACCGGTGCTGCGCGACATCAACCTGCGTGTGCGTCGTGGGGAGAGCCTCGGACTCATCGGCGAGAACGGCGCGGGCAAGTCGACGCTGCTCAAGCTGCTGACCGGAGTGCTCACGCCGACAACCGGCAGTGTCGAGGTGCGTGGCCGGATCGGCGCGCTGCTCGAACTCGGCGCCGGCTTCAACGTCGAATACAGCGGCCGGGACAACATCGCGATGTCGGCCGCGCTTTACGGGCTCGGCGCAGACGAAATGGAGTCGAAGCTGCCGCAGATCATCGCGTTCGCGGACATCGGCCGCTACATCGACGAGCCGGTCAAGCATTATTCCTCGGGCATGGTCGTACGCCTCGGATTCGCGATCGTCGCGGCGCTGCGTCCGGACCTGCTGATCACCGACGAGGTGCTCGCGGTCGGCGACGAATCGTTCCAGAAGAAGTGTGTGCGCTGGATGGAGGACTACCTCGACCAGGGTGGCACGCTGATTCTTGTTTCGCACAGCATGTATCACATCCAGAAGCTCTGCCGGCAGGCATGCTGGTTGCGCGATGGCGCCGTAGCGGCCGCGGGCGACGTTTTCCACGTGACCCAGGATTACCTCGCCTATCACGAGCGCAAGCTCGCAGCCAAGCCTGCGACCGAAGCACACAAGGCGACGAAAGATCTGGAGTTCTCGCTGACCGAGGTAAGCGTCAACGGCGCAACCCTCACTACCCCCGTGATGGTCGAGCAAGGCGGCACTCTGGCAGTTGATGCGCGCGTTCACTCGCGCGACGGACGAGAGCCCGTCATCGCGTTCGGCATCCTTCGCCTCGACGGTACGCCAGTTTACGGCGTCTCAACGGAAATGGATCAAGTGCACGCCATTCGCGAATCGACGCATGAATACCGGATCGCGATCTCTTTCGCCGATCTTGCGCTGCTGCCAGGCAGTTTCGTGCTGCGCGTCATGGCAATGGATACCGAGGCCGTGCGACTCTTCGATCTCTCCGAGCGCGAGTTCACGGTTCGCGGGTCGACGCGAGAGTCCGGCGTGGTGCGACTCAGCCATTCCTGGATCGAGATTGGTTGAGCTATCCCGGCTCGCGGCGCAGGGAGATTGTTTTGGAGAGTTGCCCGTTCGGAGGCTCGAGCGGTAAACGCCGGTCACGTACCAGGGGGCACGTGGCATTGGTGATTGGACGTTTTTCAACTACAGGAGCCCTCTCGCAATGAAACCATTTGCGAAGCTGATTTTTTGCTTTTTAGGAATCGCGCTCTCGGGCGTGGCGCTGGCACAAACCGCCACTTTCGTACCGAATGTGCCATCCCGATTCGTCGACACCAAACCGAGTGGCACGACCATCGATGGCCAGTTCCAAAAAGGCGGCCTGATCACTGGCGGTACGAGCATCGACGTCCCGATCGCGGGACGCAGCAACATCCCCGCTACCGGCGTGGGTGCGGTCGCATTGAATATCACGGTGACGAATCCGGCCTCTGCGGGATTTCTGGTCGCCTATCCGACAGGCGTGACGAGACCCACAGCTTCGAATCTGAACTTCGTTGGCAACCAATCGATCTCCAATGCAGTGATCGTGAAGTTAGGGACCAATGGCGCCATTTCGCTATTTCTGAGTGGTAACGCAGGTTCGGCGAACGTCGTTGTCGATGTGACGGGGTATTTTCCTTCGGCAGCGGAGATAACGCCGCTCACACCAGCAAGGTTGCTGGACACGCGTGCAGGCACAACGACGATTGATTCGCAATTCGCCGGTATAGGGGCGGTCGGTCCGAACGGCACACTCAACCTTACGGTGCTCGGACGCGGAGGCGTACCGTCGCTTGGCGTCGCAGCGGTTGTGCTGAATGTCACCGCGACGAATACAACGGCCCCAAGCTACATAACGACTTGGCCGACAGGCGCAAGCCGACCGCTCGCGTCGAGTATCAACTTCGTCGCGGGCCAAACCATGCCGAATCTCGTCATTGTTGCGCCCGGAACGAGCGGTCAGATTTCGCTATACAACGCGGCAGGCTCGAGTGATCTCGTCGCCGACGTAGTTGCATACTTCCCTTCTACGAAAGCGTTTACGCCGGTCGTGCCAGCGCGACTGCTCGACACGAGGGCTGGCGCCACGACGATAGATGGGAATTTTGCGGGCGGAGGAGCGCTCGCCACTGCAGGTACGCTGAATTTCGACGTCCTGGGGCGGGGCAGCGTTCCAGCGACCGGCGTCAACGCCGTCGCGCTAAATGTCGTCGTTACTGGCGGTACCGGCGCCGGATTCCTGACCGCCTGGGGTACGGGTACCATCGTCACGCCAGCCAATGCGCATCCCAACGCGGCGATGCTCACGTTCGACGCTGCTGAAACGATCAGCAGCCTTGTCGTCGTTCCGGTTGGACCGAACGGCCAGGTTTCGCTCTACAACGGTGGAGGCACGACGCAGGTAATTGCCGATGTCACGGGCTGGTTCACGGGCCCGTACGACTTGCTGCCGTTGTTCGAAAGCCGAAATACGAGCGTGCCAGATACGTTCTACTCGACCTATTACAACGACATACGATACGCCGTCGATTCGCGGGGACAGGGTAACGCCAATCATGGGATTGCCGCGTTTATTCCATGTGCGCCGGACACTATCGGCGACCCGGTTGGTGCTACTCCGCCATATACTGGAATTACGGTAGATACGGCTCCCCCCACCGACAAGACCCCCTACGATTACCAGGACTATCACATTGGCCAGGCGGGACAGAACTATACGCCGCCCGGCAACGCAAACAACCACGGTTATACCTACGATATGACATTGCGCTGTGCAAAACCCCCCGGTGCTGTAACTCTCTATCGATTCCACAAGGGACCACACCACATATATATCGCACCGCAAACTGCTACGTATCTTAATAGCCTGGCCGAGATTACCGATCTCGAATCGCCGACGTACGGGTATAAGTTCGATCGCGCGGAAGGCTACGTCTTTCCCACCCAAGTAGACCAGACAGTTCCACTCTACAGACTTAGTCTGGGCGCGACTTTGAGCAACAGAGATGTCGAACACCGGTATACGGTGAGCGCGGCAGCACGGCAGTTGTTGCTAAATGCCGGCTGGACTGACGAAGGAATTACAGGATGGGTGTATCCAACCTACGCCAGTTACACGGTACCCGCGAACAGCGCGTCCCATATAAATGATCAAGGTGAAGTGGTTGGCACATATAACGGTACCCTGAATGGCATTCCTCTCAATATTTACAATTCAAGCGGCAGCACGACATCGTGCCAGAGTTCTGTGCCTTCTACATACGGCTGTCAGATCACAAATGTAGCAATTCAAAATGTCCCACCACCCGCAAACACGGCGAGTAATCCGCTGAGTATTTCGGTACCAGTTGTTGGTGATCGATATGGGATATTGGCTTCGAATTCCACGAACAAGCCCGCTGGATACACGAAGCAATACATCCAGTTCTACCTCAATACAGGGACACTTTTTGGAAGTGGAACGAACTTCAACCATTTGGCTGCGTATTTGCACTATATGGCGCCTGCGACGAAAGATAAGCTCGCAGGAGGCACCACCTACGAAGGCATTGGCTTGTATATTGGTCCCGACGGGCAGACAGCTCTCGAGCTTCACAGCGCCCAGGCGCTCATCCCAATCGCATTGACCACTCCTTTACAGAACAACCAGACGTACTTCATCTATTTCACTCTGACCGACAATGCTGAAGCGACAGTGAGAATTGGGGTGCCAAATGGCATTGGGTTCGACTACTTGACGTTTCAAGGCAGCGGCACCACGACCTCAACTTCGGCACTCTCCGCGAATTACAGTTGTCCCCTGTCGCCATCAGGGTGGGGCAATAATGCAGATTATTCGTACTGCGGGAATCCATCCAGCTACAACGGATTCAATAGTTCGCTCACAGGCTATTTGCTTACACCTTTACCGACCGGCACCTATGGGCCCGCGTCCATTTACGGCGTAGTGACTGGATGGCTTCCAAACTAGCCATTGTCGGGATTACTGGAAAGCGCTCGATTTCGAGCGCTTTCTTCTTGTAGACGACTGCAATTTCGCTGGAGCGGCCTTGAATTTTGCTAAAATAGTCAAACGTTTAGTTGCTTCGGAAACAGCCATTTTCGTAGCGTAGTTTGAAAAATGCACCTCGAAGGAACGTGGTACCTGCCCAATACAGACCGGCAATAAAAGTCTGCACACTCGACGACGAAATTGCGCAAATCGCGTGAACCTCGATCGGTCGAAATGGTCCGAGCCATTTCACCCATGAATACGAACCACTCAATGCCCAAACAGATCTACGCACTTCACTTCGACATTGTGCACGGCTGCCAGCTGCGCTGCGTCGGCTGCCCGAACTCGGTCATCCAGCCCAAGATCAGTCGCATCTCCACGGAAGACTTTCGTCTGTGTCTCGGCAACATCGATGTCGAGAAGATCCACACGTTCCGCCTGTTCAATTTCGGCGAGCCTTTGCTGCACAAGCATCTGGCCGAGATCGTCGCGGTCATCCCCGAACAGCGATGGCGCGCGTCGATCGTCGAAATCTCGACGAATGCGCAGAAGGTCAATTGGGACGACTTCGCGGAGATGCTCAAACTTGAAGTGGTCAACCGCCTCGTCGTCTCGGCCGACGGCAACGGCACGCCCGAAGAGTACGAGCGGCTGCGGCCGCCGTCGCAGTGGAGCCATTTCATCGAGTTCCTCGAGAAGGCACGCGAGTTGCGCGACCGCTACGCGCCGGCGATGCACTTGACGACCAAGACGATCGTCGACAACGAAGAAGACATGGCGCGCTGGACTTCGATCTTGAAGCCGCGCGGGTGGACGCCCGAGTTCCGCGGCTGGATGTACCTGCCCGGCTCGGTCAGCAACATGACCGGGCGCGACATCGAGACGCCGAAGGGCAAATGCATCTTCGTGTCGAACCCGGAAGAATTCAAATCGCCGTGGTTCGGCGAGGTGCGGTCGCTCTATGTCGATGCCGACGGCACGGTCGTTCCGTGCTGCATGCATCCTGGTGCGTCGAACTTCGGCAACCTCAAGACGATGAAGTTCAGCGAGATTCTCGCTGGGACGCGACGCGCGGCATTCATCAAGCAGATGGAAGTCGACCGTCGTTCGATGCCGATCTGCGGCAACTGCGACGTCGGCGCGCCGGGTCACGAAGGACCTTCTTTTGCCAACGCAGTCAAGTACGGCCTCTGACATCGAAGGTCTGGCCATGGACGAAAAGGCGACCGCAACGGCGATGGACTTTACGGGGGAGCGATTTACTCCCGAATGCGTGCGCGAGATCTGGTACGAGCACTGGCACCGCTACGCTCTCGCGCGAGCGTTCGTTCGCGATCGCCGGGTGGTCGATGCTGCCTGCGGCGAGGGCTATGGCAGCGCGCTGCTCGCACACGCAGGCGCACGCGAGGTCGTTGGCGTCGACATTTCGGCTCAGGCGGTCGAACACGCGCGCAAGCGCTACTCGGGTATCGGCAACCTTCGTTTCGAGCAGGGCGACTGCACCGCGCTCGCTCTGCCCGACGCGTCCTGCGACCTCGTCGTCTCGTTCGAGACGCTCGAGCATGTCGCGGCCCAGGAGGCGCTGATGGCCGGCTTCGCGCGGGTCTTGTCGGCGGACGGCGTGCTGATGATCTCGTCGCCCGACAAGCACGCCTACAGCGACGTCAGCGGCTTCCGCAACGAATTCCACGTGCGCGAACTGTATCGCGACGAGCTGCTGGCCCTGCTCGCGCCGCACTTTGCGCATGTGCGCCTGTACGGCCAGAAGCTGCTGTTCCAGTCCGCGATCTGGTCGCTTTCGGGCGAATCCGGCCGCGCCGAGACGGCGACCGCCAGCGGCGACGGGACCCACGTCGAATCCGGGTTACAATACGCCCCCCTGTACTTCATCGCGATCTGCTCGCGCCAGCCCCTCGACGGGCTGCCCGCGTTGGCGCTTTTCGGCGATCGCGAGGAGTCGGTGTACTCCCACTACAACCATGAAGTACGCAAGAACATGACGGCCGGCGGCCGCATCGCGGAGCTCGAGGC
>Ga0105238_10007133_pt1 | contig 11180 bp, 7 predicted proteins | sample KBSC34metaG_FD_81526 | JGI IMG/M metagenome (GOLD analysis project Ga0105238, IMG submission 81526) | Corn rhizosphere microbial communities from Kellogg Biological Station, Michigan, USA - KBS C3-4 metaG | ecosystem: Host-associated > Plants > Roots > Rhizosphere > Soil | place: Michigan, USA...
AATATTTCTCGTCTGTTCAAGGTCAGTTGTGTTGCGCTCATCGTCACGGCCATGAGCTTCGCCCTTCGTGGCGCGGCGACTGGCAGTTGGGTGGCTCAGTTCCACCTCACCAATGAGCAAGTGGGTTGGGTCAACGGCTCCGCGTTCTGGGGCTTCACCCTGGCGATGGTGTTCGGGGGCCCGCTCGTGGATGCGCTCGGTCTCCGTCGCATCTTGGGCCTTGCCTTCGTCGGCCACGCCGCAGGCATCCTGCTCACCATCTTCGCGTGGGACTTCTGGAGCCTCTTCGGCGGCACGCTCCTGTTCGGCATCGCGAACGGCTCGGTCGAGGCGGCCTGCAACCCGCTCGTGGCCTCCCTCTATCCGGAAAACACGACCACCAAGCTGAACCACTTCCACGTGTGGTTCCCGGGCGGCATCGTCATCGGCGGTCTGCTGTCCTTCGCCTTCGGGAAGCTCGGTCTTGGCTGGAAGGCGCAGTTCGCCACCATGCTGATTCCCCTCGTGTCGTACGGCTTCCTCTTCTTCGGCCAGAAGTTTCCGCAGACCGCCCGCGTGCAGCGTGGCGAGTCGACCGCCTCCATGTTCGCGGCCTGCCTTTCGCCCGGCTTCCTGGTGATGGTGGGCTGCATGCTGCTCACGGCGTCGACCGAGCTCGGGCCGGGGCAGTGGATTCCCTCCATCCTCGAGAACGCCGGCGTCTCGGGCATCCTGGTGCTGGTCTGGATCACCGGCCTCATGGCGGTGGGCCGCATGTTCGCGGGGCCCTTCGTGCACAAGCTCTCGCCCATCGGCATGCTCATCGCCAGCGCGGTGCTGAGCATGCTCGGCCTCTACGCCATGGCCCACTCGAGCGGCGCGCTGTTGTTCGCCTCGGCCACCGTGTTCGCCTTCGGCGTGTGCTTCTTCTGGCCGACGATGCTGGGCTTCGTCGCCGAGAACTACCCGAAGACGGGCGCCCTGGGGCTGGCCATCATGGGCGGCGCCGGCATGCTGAGCGTCAGCTTCGTGCTCCCGATCATCGGCAGCTGGTACGACGCCGGCATCGCGGCGCGCACGGGCGGCAAGCCTCCCGCGGGTGAGGCGCTGGCCGCCATCCAGGCCGCCGCCGGCCTGGACGCGCTCGGCAAGGTGGCGCTCCTGCCGCTCATCCTGATCGTCGCCTTCGTTCTCGTGGCGCTCATGAGGAAGAAGAAGGGCAAGGAGACGGTCTCGGTCCACGCTCACTGAGCCGGCGCGCGCGACCGGAACCCAGAACCAAGAACCAGAGACGAGAAGGGCGGCCGGCTCCGTGGGAGCTGGTTCGCCCTTCTCGCATTTCAGCCAAGGGCCACGGCAAGAGCTACGGAGTCGCCGCTCTCGTCTTGCGACGTCACGCGTCCCGGGAGTATCATCGCGGCCCCTTTTCACGGGCACGGAGAAGCCGAAGGAGAAGCCATGATCGCTCCATTCGAACCGAAGTTCATGAAGATGAGCGTCCTGACCGCTGCGTTGCAGGAGCTCACGCCCCGCAAGATCCGCGACGAAGATCCCGACCGCGCGATCGAGGATTGGCTTCAGTTCGCGCGAGAGCTCGACTGTCCGAACATCCAGATCTCTGCGGCGCTGCACCCCACCGAGGCTGACGTCCCGCCGGAGGCCATGCTGGATCCGGTGGCGAACACGCTCGATCTGCGCAAGCCCTTCGACAAGACGCGCGCGGCGAGAGTTCTGGCGGCGACCCGCGCCGCCGGCGTCGGCGTCACCGACATCGCGTTCTTCGACAATCTCCTTCACGACGACGCGGCGATTCGACGGAAGAAGCACGACTTCGTCGTGCGGGTGATGGACGCGGCGGCCGCGCTGGGCGTCGAGGCGGTCTGCGGGTTCGTGGGCCGCAATCAGAAGCTGTCGATGGACCAGAACCTGGCGTTCTTCGAGGAGGTGTTCATCCCTCTCCTCAAGGAGGCGAAGGCCCGCCAGATCGAGTATCGCGTCGAGCAGTGCCCCATGCCGGGCTGGACCGTGGGCGACAACTTCCACAACAACATCGGCTACGCGCCCGGCATGTGGATCGCGCTGCACCGGATCTGCGAGCGGCACGGCGTCGGGGATCAATTTCGCGTCCACTACGATCCGTCGCACGCCATCTTGATGGGCCAGGACACGCGCTCGATCTTCCAGTACCTGAAAGACGAGGGCTACGGCTTCATCGTCGGCGGCTTCCACGTGAAGGGGCAGGTCATCGATCCCAAGGGCGTGGCGGCCTGGGGCTACGGCGGCCAGACCGTCGAGCGCGGCGACTGGAAAGACGGCCAGCCCTCGCCCAACCCGGCCGATCACGCCAATGCCTGGAAGAAGCAGACCGTGCTGTGCGAGCACGAGCTGCCCGGCACGGCCAAGCACGATCCGCTCGGATACTTGCAGAACCGCACGGTCGATTGGCTCGATCATCAGCTGGCCGCTCGAGAGCTGCTCCAGCTCGACGTGGCGAACACGGCCCTCGTCATCGAGCACGAGTACCCGCGGGCTCGAATCCAGGACAAGGAGCGCCTGAAGCCCATCCTCAAGGGATCGATCGCCTTCGCCCGCAAGATCGACGAGGCCGCCGGGTGCATGTTCGCGCTTCATCACGACGTGCTCCCGGCCCAGAACATTCCCGTGCAAGGGCGCGGGCGCATTCCGTATCTGACCTGATCCCACGGAGATTGAAGATGGCGAAGCGGAAGCTCAACGTCGCGATGATCGGTTACGACTTCATGGGTCGGGCGCACTCGAACGCCTGGCGGCAAGTCGCGCGCTTCTTCTTGGACCTCCCCGTCGAGCCGGTGCTGAAGGTGGTGGTGGGCCGGACGGAGCCCAAGGTCAAGGAAGCCGCCGCGCGGCTCGGTTTCGAAGAGGCGGCCACCAGCTGGCAGGACGTCCTCGGGCGCAAGGACATCGACATCGTCGACATCTGTACGCCCGGCGACTCCCACGCCCAGATCGCCATCGCCGCCGCCGAGGCCGGCAAGGCGATCCTGTGTGAGAAGCCGCTGGCCAACACCGTCGCCGACGCGGAGCGCATGGCGGCGGCCGCCCGGAAGGCCGGGGTCGTCAACATGGTCTGCCACAACTACCGCCGCTGTCCGGCGGTCATGCTGGCCAAGCAGATCATCGACGAGGGGCAGCTGGGCGACATCTGCCACTATCGCGGGCTGTACCTGCAGGACTGGATCGCCGATCCGAGCTTTCCGCGGGTGTGGCGGCTCGAGAAGGCGCGGGCCGGATCCGGATCGCTGGGGGACATCCTGTCGCACACGATGGACCTGTCCCGGCACCTGGTCGGAGAGCCGGTCGCCGTGTCGGGGCTCCTCAAGACCTTCGTCAACGAGCGGCCCCTGCCCGAGGATCCTTCCCGTCGCGGCAAGGTGGACGTCGACGACTCGGCGCAGGCGCTGGTCAAGTTCGCCTCCGGCGCGGTCGGGTATTACGAGGGCTCTCGCTTCGCCCCGGGGCGCAAGAACTACAACCGCTTCGAGATCAACGGCAACAAGGGGAGCCTGGTGTGGGACCTCGAGCGGATGAACGAGCTCGAGCTCTACGTCGAGTCCGGCCCGCTCAGCGGCTTCCGAACGATCTCGGTGACCGACGGCAAGCACCCGTACGTGGCCGCCTGGTGGCCGCCCGGCCACATCATTGGCTACGAGCACTCGTTCACGCACACGGTCTATGACTTTCTGAAGGCCGTCGCCGCCGGGAAGTCGCCGCGCCCCGACTTCGAGGACGGGCTGCGGAACCAGCGTGTCCTCGACGCCATCGAACGTTCGGCCGGGACTGGCCAATGGATTGACGTCCCGGGTTGATTGAGGTCGGCGTTTCATCAGCGGCCTGGGTGACTGCTGCCTAGTGGTGGGGCGCCGGCCCGATCGATCACGCGATCTTCACATTTGCGCGAAAATGATTCCGAGAGGCGCGCGACGGCGTCGAGGCGATGCGCGCCTCAGAGGCGATGCGCCGCCCACTTGATGCCGGCGACGATCAAATCGATGACCTTCGACGCCTGATCGTCGGTGAAGGTCATGCTGTCGTGGCAACACGCCGTGTAGAACATGCGCGCGACGCCGACCCCGGGCGAATCCACAGGGATCTCGTGCACCCAGACCGAAGGGCGCTTGGTGGAAGTCGCCTGGTCGGTGACCGTCAACAGCACCGTGAAGCCCATCAGGGTCGAAGGATCGCGATCGAAAACGAACCACTCGTCGAAGCGATTCCACGGATTCGGCGTGTGGGCGGCCGCGAGGATAGCGTGGGGCGTGGTTTGAACGGCCTGAAGAGTCCCCGCCACGTACGGCCCCGGGCGCGGATTCATGGTCACGTAGTTGGCGCCGATGAAATCGACGTACCACGGCCAGGTCCCGTCCTGGTACGTGTCGGTGGCTGAGTGCGTCCCGACGAACCCGCCCCCCTTCTTATCGATGAAATCGCGGAGCGCCTGCCGCCGAACGTCCTTTTGGTCGTCGTCGATGGTGGTCCCGGTGGTGTGCAAGAAGAAGACGACATCGTAGCGGGCGAGGTTGTCGTCGGTGAACACCGAGGCGTCGAACGATGGGGGATCTTTCGCACCTTCGGCGGTCTGCGGGGGCAGCTCGGTGCGCGCGTACTTGAGGTCGTAAACGATGTTGTCCGCGTCTGCGCGCTCGGTGAGGTGCTGAATCGCGTCGACGCGGGAAAGGTGGCCGTAGGTGAGGGCGTTGTCCCAGACGAGGACCTGGATGGGACGGTCCACCTCACCCACATGGCGCACATCGGTGCACGACGCCGATGGCATGAGCGCCGCCCCCGTGACCAACAGAGTGAGTGAAATGAGCCTGCCCGAAGCCACGGTGCTTCCTCGGTAAGTTACTATCTCGTAGGGGCGGGCGTCGCGAAGCGATCACCGAAGGGGTCCCTTTCTCGCGATTTCCCACTTTTTCGCGGCTCCTGGTGATCGATCCGGTGTCCCCCGGCCCACCAGGCACATTACGTCCCGATGCGCTCCGACCCTGACGCCAAGCCCGGCCTCCTGAGGGGGCTGTCCCCGCCCGAGCGGCCGGCTCCCCCCAGCGGCGAGCAGCCGGGGGCCGATCCTCTGGCGCCCCTGGTGCGGCGGGCCGCGACTGGAGAGAGGGAGGCCCTGGCGAGCCTGCTGTCGCTGATCGGGCCGTCGATCGTCGCGGCGGTGAGGGTCGTCGCGGGCGGGGACGTCGACGTCGAAGACGCGGCGCAGGAGGCGATGATCGCCATCGCAGACTCGGTGGGGCGGTTCCGAGGCCAATCGACCTTTCTCCACTACGCCCGGCGGATCGCGGTGCGGACGGCCCTGGCCTTCCGGCGCGCTCGGCGGGCCAAGACGGGCCCGCTGGTCGGGTTGGACGTCGCGCCCGTGGCCGAGGTGCGGGCCTCGGGCGATGGTCCCAATGCCGGTATCGAGCGCGGAGAGTGGTTGAACGTGTTCCAGCGGCTGCTCGACGAGCTGCCCGAGGGCCAGGCCGAAAGCCTGACCTATCGGGTGCTCTTCGAGTACCCTCTGCCGGTGATCGCCCGCGAGCTGGAGGTGCCGGTCAACACGGTCCGCAGCCGGATTCGCCTGGCCCGCGACCATCTGCGCCAGCGCATTCTTTCCGATCCGGACCTGATGGTGTTGATGGGAGAACCGCCATGACGTTGCCCGAGCTGCATCCGGACGAGCTCCTCTTGCGGGAGGCGTCCTCCACCCTCACGGCGAGCGAGCAGGCCGACCTGAGCGCGCACCTCGAGCGCTGCCCGGCCTGCGCGCTCGAGCGCGCCGTGCGCCGTGAGGCGGCCCGCCTGCGCGGTCCGTCCGATCTGGACCACGCGATCGCGGCTCGCGTGGTGGGTCGTCTGCTCGCGAACCCGGACCGAGAGATCGGCCCGGCCAAACGGGGCGGGGCGTGGCGTCGCCGCCTGGCGTACGCGGCGGTCGCCCTGGTGCTGGTCTCGAGCACGGCCATGGCCGGCGTGGCCTTGGTGGTGCAGATCCGGCAGCGCGAGGCGGCTCGCGTGGAGTCCGAGAGCGGGCGAGCGCCGGCGGTCCGGTCCGCGCCGAAGCGGCACCGCGCGATGGTCGGGCCGGCCGAGCGCCGGGCGGCGGAGGAGAGCGGCATTTCGGACGAGGAGGTCGCCGCGGACCCGTCCATCGAGGTCTCGGCGGCCCCTGCCGAGCCGACTCCGCCGATGGTCGAGCCGGCCCGACCGCGCGCAGAGACGGCTCGGCCCGCGGTGTTCGGGGGTCGGCCGGCGGCGGTCAATCGCCATCACGTTGCCGCCGCTCGTGGCGACGGTGCCCATGGCGACGCGGCCACGCTCCTGGCTCTGGCGGAAGAGGCCGAATCGGCTGGCCGCCTGGCGAGCGCCAGCCGCCTCTATGGCGAGCTCGGCCGATCTTTCCCCGGCACGCGTGAAGACATCGTCGCGCGCGCGCTTCACGGCCAGCTGTTGCTTGACCGCCTGGGCAGCCCCGCCCGGGCGCTCGCCCTCTTCGAGGCATATTTGAAGGCCGAGCCCGCCGGAACGCTCGCCGAGGAGGCACGCCTCGGTCGCGCCCGCTCGCTCGAGCGGCTCGGGCGCCCGAGCGAGGAACGCTCGGCCTGGCTCGAGCTGCTGCGCGCGCATCCTCGGTCGATCCACGCCGCGGCGGCCCGGGCGCGCCTGGCGGCGCTCGATACGCCGTGAGCGCTTGCGTGGCTCTGGCCTGCTGGGTGGCGGCGGTGGTCGCCGAGCCCGGCGCCGGCAGGGCCAGCGCTCGCCTGACCGTCCGTATCGCGGCCCGCCCGGCGGTGGTCGCTGACTTCATCGATCGCCTGAGTCAGCGGCTGGCTTCGCGCGGGGTCAACCTGGAGGTCACGTCCGTTCCCGAGGTCGACTTCGCTCGGTTGGCGGCCACTCCAGCGGACACCGCCGAGGACGCGCCGCTCGCGCGCGTGTGGCTGGACGGGCGGGGCCCCGAACGGGCCCTGCTGTTCTTGAAACCGCGACAGGGTGATCGCGTGCTCGTTCGCAAGATCGAGCTGGCGGGAGGCTTCGACCAGGTCGCGATGGCCCAGATCGCGTACATCATCGAGCGGGCGGTGGCCAGCCTGCTCGTGTCGGAGCCGATCGGCGTACCGCAGTCGGAGGCGCGAGCGGCCGTGGAGGCCGTGTTGCCGGCTGCCCCGCCCCCCGCGGTGGAGTCCCGGGCCGCGGTGGAGGCCCGTGCTGGGGCGGAGGCGCGGGCCGCGGTGGAGGCTCCCTCTGCGGTGGAGACGCCGACCGCGGTGGAGACGCCGGCCGCGGTCGAGACGCGGGCCGTCTCCCTCTACCGTTTAGGGGTGTTCGGGGGGGCCGGCACCTGGTCCTCCGACGCGATGACGGTCGCCCGCGTCGGCGTCGAGGGGGCGCTGGAGCGGCCCGGCGGCGCCTGGCGCCTCGGCCTGACCGCCTCCGTCGTCGGGGATCCGGGCTTTCACGTGGGGTCGTCCGAACGGGATCTACTCGTCCGCGCCCTGGCGCTGCACCTCTTCGCGACCGCGACCTGGCGCGGGGGATCATACGGCGCGGGTGGGATCGCCGTGGGGCCGGCGCTGCTCGTCACCCACGTCGAGCCCCGGCTCGCGGGCTCGTCCACCGTGCCGGTCACCGCGTCGTCGCTCACGAGCTACGATCCCGCCCTGGGGGTGAGCGCGCGCTGGGAGCTGCCGCTCGGGTGGTGGACGAGCGTCTTTCTGGCCGCGCTGGTCGACGTGGTCCCGTTGCACGCGCGGTATGCCGTCACGGTTCGAGGGAGCGACCAGGTGGTGTTCGCTCCCTGGATCTTGCGCCCGGGCCTGGTCCTGGGCGTCGCCACCGGCTCCGCGCTGAGGTGATCAGCGCCAGCTCCAAGTCGGCTCGCGGGCCCCGGCCGGGTCAGCGGGGCGGCGTGACGACCTGCCCGGCGCCATCGAAATGGTAGATGAGCTTCACGTTCCGCCCGGGAGTCAGGTCGATCTCGGTGGTCAGGTGGATGTGCAGGTCGCCGCGGCGGAGCTCGACCCGGTGGGGCCCGCAGGGCGCCAGGAAGGAAGCGACCGGGGTGTGGCGGTGGGTGTTCGTTCCGTCGACCCACAGCTCGGTCCATGGGACCGACCCGACCGTCATCGAGCAGGGGCCCGGGCCTCCGGGGCGGGCTGGCTGCGCCGGGTCCCGGCCCGGTGCGGATAGGTGTCCGGGCGCGGGCGCCGGGTCCGCCGCCGTCGCCGGCTTCAACTGCGTGAAGATCTCGGCGGGATCGTCCTGCTGGAGCCGGGCGAGGAAGCGATTGGGACGGCCGGCCTTGATCTCGACGATGCGGCGCCACGGGTGATAGCCGGGTTTGGTCAGCTCGATCCGGTGCGGCCCGATCGGCAGCTCGCCGCGCGCCCAGGTGAGGGCCTGCTGGTCGGGGTTCGGGAACGGCTTGCCGTCGATCCACACGGGGACGCCCGACGGCTCGCTGGCCAGCTCGAACGCCACGGCTCCAGGCATCGTCGGCGGGGAAGCGCCCGTCCCCTCGCTCGCGCCGGCCGGTGCGATGGGTGCGACCACCGGGGCGATGGTCGCGGGCGCGGCCGCCATCCCCTTTGCCATCGCGGGGTTCCCCGAGCCGGCGTTCGCGGCCGCCCGCGGCGCTCGCGCCGCCGAGGCGGACGCGGTCGGCGTGCCGGGCCGGCTCGAGCGGGCGGCGGCGAACACCAGCGCGATCGCGACGCAGACCGCGACAGTCCCACCGGCGAGCGCTATCTTGCCGGCACGCGTCCCGACGACGGTCCGCCACCGGAGAAGCTCTCCGGTGAGGCGGCGCAGGGTGGTCGTCAGCCGTCGATCGACGGGCGGGGCAGGCGGCGGGGCCGGGGCCGCCCCCGACGTGGCGCCGGCGCCGCTGCGTTCCGGCACCGCTGCGTCGACCGAGCCGCTCTCCACGGCGGCCGCCGGATCTCCCGCCGCCGCGCGCAGCCGTCGGGCGAAGTCAGTGACCGAAAGGAAGCGTCGCGCTCGATCCTTCGCCAGGGCCACACTCAGCACCTGCTCGACGCTGGCGGGGAGGTCCGGGCGAAAGCGGCGCAAGGGGATGGGGTTCTGGTGGACGATCTGGTAGACGACCGCGGCCACCGTGTCGCCGATGAAGGCGGGGCGACCGGTCAGCATCTCGTAGACGATGGCGCCGAGCGCGAACTGATCGACGCCCGCGTCCAGGTCCTGCTTCCCTTCGGCTTGCTCGGGGGCCATGAACTGCGGCGTCCCCATCACGACCTGGGCGGCCGTCAGCTTGTACGAGACCGACCGGATCTTCGAGATGCCGAAGTCGAGGACCTTGGCCCGCTCCGGCTCGTCCTCGTCGACGGACGGCACCAGGAAGATGTTCTGGGGTTTGAGGTCCCGGTGGACCACCCCGCGCCGGTGCGCCGCCGCCAGGGCCCCGGCGATCTGGGAGGTGATGCGCGCGGTCCGGATCAGGGGAAGGGGCCCCTCGCGGGCGAGCAGCTGGGCCAGATCCTCGCCCTCGAGGTACTCCATGACCAGATAGGGGGCCCCCTCGGGCGTCGTGTTGAAGTCGATCACCTGGACGATGCCCGGATGGCGCAGCGCCGACGTGATGCGCGCCTCGCGCTGGAACCGGTGCAGGACGTCGGGGTGCTGCTGGACCTCCGGGTGCAGGACCTTCACCGCATACCGCCCGGCCAGGCGCGCGTGACGGGCCTCGTAAACCGAGCCCATCCCGCCCATTCCGATTGACCGGACGATGCGATACGTCCCGTCGAGGACGACGCCCGGCCGAATACTTCCACTCACGTCGACGGCTTATGTTACTGGCAGGCGGCGGTCGCCGCCAACGCGACCGACCTGTTCGAGGTCCTCTCTCACGTTCCCCTCGTCGAGGCGGCCGTCAGAACGCTGGGAGGAACGAGATCAGCACGGTGAAGGGCGGCCGGTGCAGGGTGGGCTGGCCGTCCGCGGGCGCGCCCAGAGAATGCTGGCCGAAGCAGGTGCGATCGTGCCGGTTCAAGGGGACGGCGAGGTCGATGGCCAGGAGCTGCTGATAAACGCCGAAGGCATCGTGCAAGACGCGGAAAGTGTAGCCGACGTCGGTGAAGACGTCGCCCTTGCCGACGGACCAGTCGTCGCACGACGAGATCAGCCCCGCTTCGGCGAAGAGGTTGCCCCCGAAGCCGCGGACCGCCGTGAAATGGCCGAGGTTCCAGTCGAGGTTGGACACGTAGCGATTCCGCAGCTCGACGCGAGCGACGGCGCGCCCGCGGCCGAGGAGCTCGTCGACGGCAAAGGCGCGGAGCCCGGTGGGCCCGCCCAGCCGCAGGAGCTGGGAGCGGTGCTGGATGTCGCCGCCGGTGGCGCTCGCCTGGACGTCCAGGGCCAGGACGTGTCCGGGGCGCAGCTCGAAGAGGCGCACCAGCTCGGCCGCGGCGGTGAGCTGCAGGAGACGGTCGCCGTTCTCGAGAGACGTCAGGGTCGCTCCGAGATCGAGCTGGATGGCCACGGCCCGCCACGGATCGATGAAGAAGTCGCGGTCGTCGTGCAAGAAGCCGAGCGCGGCGCCGTACCGCCAGCCCGGCTGGGACGGCTGGCCGGCCGCCACGGCGTAGTTGGGGTCGAGGCGCTCCACGCTGCCGCCGAGCCCGGCGCTGCTGGTCAGGCGGTTGGCGTCGGCCTGGCGACCGAAGCGGCGCTCGTAGGTCGCGCTCAGGCCCCCCAGGACGGCCGGCGTGTGGCTGGCGAGGAGCAGCACGGCGTTGTGCAGGTCGTGGCGCGGCTTCAGGGTGAGCGCGGCGGCGGCCTGCGCGTCGAGCGACGTCACGTCGAGGAGCGCGCCGAAGCCGCTGTAGATGAAGCGCAGGGGGCGTGGGCGTTCGTTGTCGGAGAGGGGATCCTCGTCGGGTGGCAGCGACCCGACGGCGCTCTCGGCCAGTCGGTGGCGCGGATCGAGCTGGACCGAGGCGAGCCCGGCGGGCAGGTCGGCCTCGAAGCGGTGAGTCTGGCCGCGCGCATTCCACACCAGCTCGTGCGGCCGGTCGTCCCGATCGACGAGCCGCAGGGTGACGGGCTCGAGGAGATCGGCGTTCTGGCGCTCGACGTCGACGACCACGTGCACGCCGTGCGGGGAGAGCGGGGTCGTGCGGATCGCAGCCAGTCGATAGTTCACGCGCGCGGGA
>Ga0105238_10007134_pt1 | contig 11178 bp, 9 predicted proteins | sample KBSC34metaG_FD_81526 | JGI IMG/M metagenome (GOLD analysis project Ga0105238, IMG submission 81526) | Corn rhizosphere microbial communities from Kellogg Biological Station, Michigan, USA - KBS C3-4 metaG | ecosystem: Host-associated > Plants > Roots > Rhizosphere > Soil | place: Michigan, USA...
GCGGCGGCGGCGGCAGCAGCATGTCGATGGCGGGCGGCGGCAGCCCGACGACCTCGGGCGGCGGCTCGTCGACGATGGCGCCCATGCAGTCGCCGATGAAGATGTCGACGCCGATGAGCGGCAACACGACGACGATCATGCATGGCATGGGTGCGTACGGCGGGACGGTGAACCGGCGCTGACAGGCGCACGGGTCATCGATGCAAGGCCGCGACCGTCAGGAGCCACGATGAGCGATGCCGAGCCACCCCGTCCTCCGCTGCCTCCCTTCGACAGCGACACCGCCGCGCAGAAGGTCCGCATGGCCGAGGACGCGTGGAACACGCGCGATCCGCAGCGCGTCGCGATGGCGTACTCGCCCGACAGCGAGTGGCGCAACCGGGCCGAGTTCTTCGCCGGCCGCGACGCGATCCGCGCGTTCCTCGTGCGCAAGTGGAACAAGGAGCTCGACTACCGGCTCATCAAGGAGCTCTGGGCCTGCCACGGCAGCCGCATCGCCGTCCGCTTCGCGTACGAGTGGCACGACGACGCGGGCAGCTGGTTCCGCTCGTACGGAAACGAGAACTGGGAGTTCGACGCACGCGGCCTCATGCGGCGGCGGATCGCCAGCATCAATGACCTGCCGATCGCCGCAGCCGAGCGCAAGTACCACTGGCCGCTCGGCCGCCGACCGGACGATCACCCAGGACTGTCGGCGCTCGGCCTGTAGCTCGCAAATGTTCTCACCCGCGGTTACGTGCGCGTGCGCGCGCGGGCGATCGCGCGCTGCTAGGCTGGCTCGATGTCGACCAGCGTTCTCCCCCGTTCCCTTCGGCCCGGCGCATTGCGGCGGCCACGTCGTCTCGCCGAACGCCTCCCTGTCTCGCTCGCGCTGAGCCTCGTCGCGCTGGCCGGATGCGGAGGCGGGGGCAGCGAGGCCACTGTCGCCGCCGTGCCGGCTGGTGCGGCCGCAGGGTCGTCGTGCGACGTCGCCACCGGTCGCGTCCTCGCGGTCGGGCCGGGGAAGACGTACGCGACGCCGAGCGCCGCCGCAGCGGTGGCACGCGCCGGCGACGTCGTGACGATCGCCGCCGGCGACTACCACGGCGACGTCGCGACCTGGTCGGTCGACGGCCTGACGATCTGCGGCGTCGGCGGCCGCGCCCGCCTGTTCGCCGACGGCAAGAGCGCGCAGGGCAAGGCGATCTGGGTCGTCGGCGGTGCCAACGTGACGATCGACAACGTCGAGTTCCACGACGCCAAGGTCGTCGACCGCAATGGCGCCGGCATCCGCATCGAGGGCAGCAGCCTGACGATCCGCAACAGCGGCTTCTTCGACAACGAGGACGGCATCCTCGGCGGCGACAACGCGACGATCACGATCGACCGCTCGGAGTTCGCGCGCAACGGCTACGGCGACGGCTTCTCGCACAACCTCTACGTCGGCCACGCCAACCTGCTGACCGTGACGGCGAGCTGGTTTCACGAGGCCAAGGTCGGCCACAACCTGAAGAGCCGCGCCAAGGAGACGCGGATCGAGAACAGCTACTTCATGGACGGGCCGAGCGGAACGTCGAGCTACCTGTGCGACTTCCCGAACGGCGGCGTCGTGACGTTGCGCGGCAACGCGTTCCAGAAGGGCCCGCTGGCGCAGAACTCGACCGCGATCTCGTTCGGCGCCGAGGGCCTGACCTGGACCGCCAATACGCTCGCGTTGTCGCAGAACACGGTCGTCATGACGCGCAGCGGCGGCAACTTCATCTGGGCGCCCGCGACCGCACAGTCGGTGTCGCTGACCGCCAACCTGTTCGCCGGCACCGGAACGCCGACGCTCGTCAGCGGCGGCTACGCGATCGCGAACGTCGTCCAGTCGTCGAACGTGACGTCGACCGCAGCGCACGTGCCCGGCGTCGACAGCATCGCCGCGCCGGCGTTCTGGCCCGACGCGATGCTGCTCGGCCAGGCCGCTCTCGCCGGCGTTCCCGATCCCGCCTACGTGCAGGATGCGCCGCATCCGTTTTCGACGCGGCCGATTTCCGGCGGCACACGCATCGCCGGCGCGCTGCAGGCGGCGCCGTAGCGATCGCGCCGTCAGTAGCCGATCGCGGCGCCGTCGCTGCGCGGGTCCGAGCCGCCGTGGCGCACGCCGCTGGCGGGATCGATCAGGATCCCGTGCGCGTGGCCGGCGAGCTCGTTCCAGTCGCCCCAGCGGTCGAGCAGGTGGCCGCGGCGGACGAGCTCGTCGATCGTCGCGGCGGAAAACCTCGCCTCGATGTGCAAGGTGTCGCGCGGCTCGCCGAGAGCGAAGCGACCCGAGAGCCACCGTGGCGCCTCGAGCGCCTGCTGGATGTCGAGGCCGTGGTCGATCAGGTTGACCCATGTCTGGAGATGGATCTGCGGCTGGCCGTCGGCGCCCATGCAGCCGACCACGCCCCAGAGGCGCTCGCCGTGAAACGCCATCGACGCGATCAGCGTGTGGAGCGGCGTCTTGCCGGGCTCGAGTCGATTCGGATGCGTGGGGTCGAGCGAGAAGTACGCGCCGCGGTTCTGCAGCACGACGCCGCTCTCGCCGGCGACGACGGCCGAGCCGAAGACGCCGTACAGGCTGTGGATCAGCGCGACCGCGTTGCCGTCGCCGTCGACGCTGGCGATGAAGACCGTGTCGCCGCTCAGGCTTCCGTACGAAGGCACCTCGTCCCACGGCAGCGCGCGTTGCGGATCGATCAACGGGCGGCGCGCGTCGGCGTACGCCTTCGAGATCAGCCGCTCGATCGGCACGTCGGCGAAGCGCGGATCGGCGAGGTGACGATCGCGGTCGTGGTAGGCCAGCTGCTTGGCCTGGACCATGAGGTGCACCGCGTCGGCGCCGAGGAACGGCCTCTTGTGCAGCTCGAACGGCTGCAGCAGGTTGAGCATCTCGAGGACGGTGAAGCCTTGCGTCGGCGCCGGCGTCTCAACGAGCGTGACGCCGCGGTAGCTGCCGACCAGCGGCTCGCTCCAGCGCGCGTCCTGCCGCTCGAGGTCGGTCGCGGTGAAGAAGCCCCCTTCAGCGGCGGCGAAGCGCGCCAGCGTCGCGCCGACCTCGCCGCCGTAGAAGCCCCCTGGTCCTTCGGCGGCGATCGCCTCGAGCGTTCTCGCCAGGCCGCGATTGCGCAGCAGCGCGCCCATGCGCGGCGACTTTCCGCCGGGGAGGAAGAGCTCCGCGGATGCGGGGTGGGGCGCCAGCTCGGCCGCGCAGGCGACGATCCAGCCCGCCAGACGCGCGGTGACGGGATAGCCGTCGCGGGCGTAACCGATTGCGCTCTCGAGGCAGCGCGCCAACGGCACCCGGCCGTACGCAGCATGCGCAGCGCCCCAGCTCGCGACCGAGCCCGGAGTCGTCACCGTCGCCGGCAGGATGCCGCGATACGGGATCTCGCTCAGCCCGCGCGACGCGAACGCCGCGAGATCGGCGCTCGCCGCTGCACGGCCGCCGCCGTCGAGGTGACGGACACGATGGCTCTCGGCGTCGTAGATCAGCCAGAACGCGTCGCCGCCGACTCCGGTCATGTGCGGATAGAGCACGGCGAGCGCAGCGCTTGCCGCGATCGCGGCGTCGACCGCCGAGCCGCCGGCGCGCAGGACGTCGACTCCCGCCTGCGATGCCAGCGCGTGCGGGCTGGTCACGACGCCGCGCGGCGCGAGCGTGACGGGACGACCTGTCGTGATCTGCAAACGCTTCTCCGGTGCTTCGCTGCGGTCACGCCGAGCTTAAATGCAGACGCCCGGCGATCGCTGGACGTCGTTCGGCGACGCGCACTCGCTCGGAGCTACAGTCGCGCGAGCGCAAGGCCGGAGGCATCGTGCCCAGTCGTCGTCGTGTCTGCGTCATGCTGGCCGGTCTGGCGGTCACGGGCCGCCGTGCGCTCGCGGCATCGAGGATTCGTCTCGGATTCGTGAGCGGCCTCGACCCGTCCGCGGCCGCGCCCTTCGTCGAGGCAATGCTGAGCGACCTGCGGACGCGCGGCTACGCCGAGCCAGCGACGCTCGCGTTGACGTCGCGGTTCGCGAACGACGACCTGTCGCGGATCCCGCGGCTCGTGCAGGAGCTCGAGGCGCAACCGGTCGACCTCATCGTCACGCACGCTGCAGCGACGACGATCGTCGTCCAGGGCCCGCACACCGTGCCCGTCGTCTACGAATTCAGCGCCGACCCGCCATCGGCGGGAATCGCGAGCGACCTCGCGCACCCGCTGTACAACGCGACCGGAATCACGCTGATGCTCGCCGAGCTGAACGCGAAGCGGATGGACCTGCTGCGCCAGATCTCGCCGCAGGTTCGGCGCGTGGCCGTTCTCGCCAACGCGCTTCACCCCGGCCAGCACCTCGAGCGCGATGTCGCCGAAGCCAAGGCGCGCGAGCTCGGCATTCACATCTCGATGCACCTCGCGCGCAACAAGGCCGAGCTCGATGGCGCGCTGGCCGCGATCGCTGCCGACCTTCCCGACGCGTTGCTCGTGTTCTCCGACGCGTTCGTCGTCGAACACCGCCGCGCCATCCTCGACTTCGCGCTCGCGCAGCGCCTGCCGGTCGTCTCCGGCTGGAGCGTCATGGCCGACGACGGCGCGCTCTGCACCTATGGTCCGCGCCTGGTCGAGTCGTATCGACGCGTCGGCTACTTCGTCGACCGGATCGCCCGCGGCGCAAGGCCTGCGGACCTGCCGATCGAACAGCCCGCGGTGTTCGAGCTCGTCATCAACCGGACGAGTGCGCGCAGGCTGGGGCTGGCGATTCCCCAGGCGGTGCTGGCGCGGGCCGATCGCATCGTCGAATGAGAGCGAGGATCGCGCGAGCGGCGGCGTCGCTATGCCGTAGCCTCGCGGCCGCCCGCGGCTCGGGCAGCACGCTTCAGGCTCGACGACGCGCTCGTGTAGCCGCCCGAGCCGCCGTCGACGAAATGGACGTGGAGACTGTTCGACGCCGACGTCACGAGACAGGTGACGAGCGCTGTCGGCGAGACGTGGATGCCGTAGCGGATTCCGCGTGACGCGGCGGCCTCGTCGAGGGTGCGTCTGATCGCGTCGATCGCCGCCTGCGGGCAATCGACGACGAGGCACACCGTTTCGTCGAACTTGCAGAAGTCGGTGTTCGTGACCATCTCGGCGCGGTAGCGTTGCGGGTCGAAGCTGCCGGTGGGCTTGCCGCGCGCGAACAGCAGCCGTGCCACCAGCGACTGGATCAGCACGCGACACGCCCACAGCACGAGCGATCCGCCGCGGCGCCGCGCCCGGACCTCGAGCATGAAGTCGGCCGGCGGCCAGCGCAGCCTGAGAGTCTCCTCGCGAACGGGTCGGGTCTCGGCATCCGGCCCGGCGAGCGCGGCCACCCGAGCGTGGACGTCGCGCAAGTCGGCAGCGGCGCCCTGAATGATCAGCGTGAGCATCGCGCCGTGCGTCGAGTGCAACGTGTCCCACCGGCACGAGAGCCCCTCGAGGTCGACCGAAGCGCCGTCGTCGAGAGCTTCCGGCACGTCGGCGAGCGTCGCCAGCGCATCGTTGCCGCGGCCGCGGATCGCGTCTTCGAGCAGGCCGACGCCGCCGCCGAGGAACACGCCGAAGCTGTTGCCCGGCGTCGGCTCGTAGCGGCCGACGAGGACGTCCGCGCCGCGCCGCCGCAGCTCGCTGACCGGCGCCAGGCCGACGCGCATCTTCAGCCCGAAGTCGCGCGCCGCGATGCCGCGGACGCGCGCGAGCTGGGTGCGCGCCCGGGCCGCGTATTGCGCGGGCACCATGACGACGGCGCCATCGCCACCGAACAGGAACGGAATGCGCGTCGGCGCGCAGAGATTGCGGAGCGCCGCGATGCCCATCGCGGCGACGAAGTTGACGGTCTTGTGACGCCCGCTCGCGATCGCGCCGGTGGAGTCGACGACGTCGGTGACCGCCAGCTGCCAGTCGTCGGGAGCGCGTCGATACCGGCCCGGATCGAACGCGTCTCGACTCGCCACCAGCAACGGCAGGCGCGCGAAGAAGTCGGGGCCGTCGGTGGGGTCGTCGGCGGGCGTCAATGGAGCAGCGCCAGGAGGAAGTCCCGGTGGGCGGTGCCCGGTGGCGCGGCCGACACCAGCGACGGGCACGTCGCTCGCGCCCCGCCGCCGGCTCGCGACGCGAGGGTGTAGCCGGTGCGCCGCCCGATCAGCTCGCCGCTCTTCAGGTCGAGCACGGCGAGCACGCTGGCTGCGATTCCGAGCGTGTGGTCCTCGGGAGTCGACGTGTCGCCCCAGCGGATGCCATAGCGCGCGCTGTAGCCTTCGATCGCATCGCGCTGCAGGATGAAGTCGTACACCGCGGGGCCCGGCTCTTCGCCACTCGCGTGCAGCAGCTGCTCGATCTCGCGCGCGTCGCGCCAGCGGGCGACGCCGATGCCGGCGGAGTAGCGATAGAGCTCGAGGTCGCGCGGGTCGAGCGCCTCGATCCAGGCGAAGCCCTTCGCGTGACGCGCCGCCGCCTCCGGGTTCGACGTCGCACCGAAGGTGACGCGCAGCAAGCGCGAGATGCACAGCTCCGCGAAGCGCTCGCGCGCCTGCCTCGCCGCCGCGTCGTTCTGGTCCTCGGCGACGTGCACCGCGTAGAGCGCCGCGGCGATCGCCAGGGCCGTCACGACGATCGCTCCGGCGGCGATCCGAAGCGTCGAGCGGTGTGGCGAGTTCGAACGAACGGGCTCGCTCATGTTGCCGAACCGTCCAATGGTGTGCAGGAGTATCGCTCTGGCGTCGGCGCTGGCACAGCCCGCCCCGCCGTGCCTACACTGCCGCATGCTGAAGGAGGTCGATCGCGTTCCCGAAACCGAGAGCCGCTCGCACGTCAGCGTGCGGCACCTGCGCCAGGTCCTGCTCTGGCCGTTGCGCCTGATCCCGGCCGGCATCAGCGAAGACGATCCGCGCCGCCGCGCCCCCTGGCAGGCGCTGCGCGCGATGGGCGACGCGTCGCCGTGGCGCGAGCACTTCGACGAGTACGCTGGCGACGCCGGCAGCTTCCACGAGCGGCATTACAACGAGTTCGTCAGCTTCCTGCCGTACGTGCAGCGCTTCCTCTACGGCGAGGGGCGGGCGCAGCGCGGCGAAGGCGATGCCACGACGGGCTCGCCGATGCGCGTCTTTCGACGCCGTGACCTCGCCGCCGTCCGCGTCGTGCCGCGCCCCGGCGACGCACCGGTGACGCTGCAGGTCCAGCACGTCGACCTCTACTTCTTCTACGGCGTCGACCTCGTGCTGCTCAACGTCGAGGTCGCCGCCGACGACCTGCCGCTGCCGCTCGCGCAGGAGCTGATGTACCGCTTCGGCCGCGCCTACCCGCCGGGCTGGGACGGACACGGTCGCGCCGTGCACTGCATGGCGTCGGTCGAATGGCTCGACGGCGAAGGCCGCGTCGTCGCGCGCAGCGACGTGCACGAGCGCGACGCGTTCCTTTCGCACCTCGCCGAGCACCGCGCGCCGCGGATCTCCGAGCACTGGGAGCACGTGCTCGCGCCGCTGGTGCACCACCATTCGGGCAAGGACGGGGCGCTCCGCTTTCGTCAGATCGAGTACTACCGGATGCCGATGATGGCGTACCTCGCCGTCGACGAGCCGCGCCTCCTGACGCGCAGCGACTTCATCCGCCTCGGCCTCGTCACCGGCGGCGGCGAGGCGCTCGCCGGCAGCGACGTGACGCTGCCCTACGCCGAGACGCACGTCGCCGACTTCGAATCGCAGTTCTGCTACGACCGCTTCTGGGCCGAGTCGGGTGCGGCGCCGAACACGCGCTATCTTTGCTCGGGCCTCGCGTTGATCGCGATCGGCGACGCGCGCAGCGACTTCTACCGCTGCGGCGAGCGCGGCGTGCTCGCGCAGTTCCGCCACCAGCATTTCCTGCTCTTCCTGATCGCGCACTTCCAGAAGGCGACGCTCCTGATGGTCTCGGACCAGCTCGCGGAAGCGCTCAACGCGCTCGACATCACGAGCCCGGAAAGCGTCAAGCGCTTCAAGCGGCAGATCCGCCTCAGCTACGTGAGCTTCCTCGGCTTCACGCACCGCTACTGGTTCCACGAAGTGAGCGAGCAGGCGCAGGTGAAGGCGCTCTTCCAGCTGTGCACGCGTCACCTGCGGATCGACACGCTCTACGCCGAGGTCAAGGAGCGCATCCACGACATGAACGCGTACCTCGATGCCGACGCGCTGAGAAGGCAGGCGAACACGGTCGTGCGGCTGACGGTGGTGACCGTGTTCGGGCTGATCGGCACCATCACGACCGGCTTTCTCGGCATGAACCTGATCGCCTACGCCGATGCGCCGTTGAGGTCGCGAACGGTGTTCTTCGTCGTCGTCCTCGTCCTCACCGTCGTCCTGACCGTCTACACGGTCGTCAAGTCGAAGCGGCTGTCCGACTTCCTCGATGCGGTGTCGGACGAGCGCTTGACGGCCGGCGCGAAGATGCGCGCGTTGGTGGAGGTGTGGCGCGCGCGGCGATAGCGCGAGAACAACCGCGACGGTGCAGCGCGACGTGCTGGCGTGGCTGACGAAGACCGTTTGAGCCGGCCGACGACACGCACCTCTTGTTGGCAGCAGCTCAAACTTCTCCGCGCCATGGTGTGGCGCGCGGAATCCACCGTCTCACGTTCGCGCGGTAGCGCCGGTACTCCTCGGGGAACCGCTCGTCCAGTGTCGGCTCCTCGTACCCGAGTACGAACAAGAAGAAGGCTGCCCACACGATCACTCCGTACCCGAGCACCGCCACGCTGCCGAACAGGAGGCCCTGGCCGATGATCAGCGCGGTGACCGCGACGTACATCGGATTGCGCACATAGCGATAGAGCCCGGTGACGACGAGGTTCTTGGGCGGCATCACCGGAGCCGGCGTACCGAGACCTTGCAACGCGAAACGGGCGAAGGAATCGAGCAGGATCGGCAGCCCAGCGGCGATCAGGATGCCGCCGATCACGCGCGCGATCGGGAACAGCGCAGGCTCGAAGTGCCACTGCGTCATGTACCACGGCACGTAGACCGCGAGCGTGCCCGGCGCAATCACCAAGAAGATCGCCGACCCGATGATCGCAGGCACGCGCCGCATGACATCAGTCTAGTGACTGCGGACGCGCCCGGCCCGCTCGATGTCGCCGTGGTGACCAAGTCGCGCGCCGACCCGGTCTTCAGTGCTCGATCGTGTCGATGGCCTCGATGACAGGGCGCACCGCCTCCTTCTCGGCCGCGGTGAGATGCGGATTCCAGCAGTCCATCAACAGGATCAGGCGCGGCTGGTCCGAACGGTTCCAGGCCTCGTGTTCAAAGGTGTCGTCGAACAGGATCGGCTCGCCCTCGCGCCAGCGGTGCTCGACCCCGCCCACCTTGAGCGCGCAGTCGGGCGGAACGACGAGTGGCAGGTGGAACACGAGCCGTGCGTTCGTCACGCCGTAGTGAGGCAGGATCGATGACTGCGGGCGGATCAGCGAGAAGCAGATTTCCGGCGCCTGACGTGGGATCCGGCACAGCTCGATCGACTCGAGCAGCGCGCTGGTGCGCGGGCAGCGCTCGTGGTTCGCGTCGTAGCGGACGCCATGGTTGTAGAAGAAGAACGCGTCCCAGGCCGGGTTCGCTGCCGCGCCGCCGATGGACGTCGGATCCCGCTGGCCCGGCTTGAGTCCGAGGAAGCTGACGAAGTCGCGATCCTCGCGCAGCAGTTCCGTCGCTTCGTCGCGAATGTCCTGCCACGCGTCACGCAGCGTCGCCGCCCATGGTTGCAACATCGGGTCGTGGTAAGGGCCCGGCGGCAGATCGGGGAACCAGAAGAACTTCGGACGCTGTCGCGGGTCGGGCGGGCGCGCGTCCCATTCACGGAGATAGCCGGTCAGCGCGCGTTCGAAGCGGCGGAGCGAGTCGGCGCCGTGTCGTTCGCGAACCTCGGCAAATGCCGCGAACAGCCGCTCGCGCTTGTCGCGCCGATAGGCTTCGATGCCGCGCTGCACAGCGTGCTGCCACTGCGGCTCGGTCGTCTCCGGGCTGATCCAGCGACCCTGGGCGTTCGCTTCGACGAAGAGGCGGTTGCGAGCCCGCAATGCCGCGAGGGTATCGCCCAGCACGTCGCAAACCTCGCCGAGCATCAACCATGCTTCCAGGAAGCGTGGCTGGCGAAGCAGCGCGTCCTCGAGGGCGGCACGCGCTGCCGCCGGATCTCCGCGGGCAGACTGCAGCCGTGCAACCGCGAAGCCCAGTTTGCCGTCGGCGTCATCGGCCTGCGGTGTGCGCAGCCATTGCAGGGCACCGTCGAGGTCCCCGCGCTCGACCATGTAGTCGGCGACCGCCAACCGTGCCGGCGTGCAGTCGCGGTGCTCGGCGAGCAGCCCGCGCAGCAGCATCTCTGCATGCAGCACCTCGCCGCGCATCGAGTGTTCCTTGGCGCGCGCCCATCGTGGATCGCTCGCCCAAGCTTCCTGCCGGTTGGTCATCTTCGCATGGCTCCTGAGCGTCTTGCCATTCAGTGCGCTGCGCTCGAACGTCGGCGCGCAGCGAGCGCGTCACTCGGCGCCCGTTGCTCCGGGCTGGGGCGGCGACGACCCCGGCACGCCGTGGCCGGCCGGGCCGTGCTCGTGGTGCGGCCGGGGCTTTCTCGCCAGCAGCGTGAAGAAGAGCGGAACGAAGATCGGCGCGATGAAGGTCGCGACGATCATGCCGCCGAAGACGCCGGTGCCCATCGACTGCCGTGCCGCGGCGCCAGCGCCGGTCGCGGTGACGAGCGGAACGACGCCGAAGACGAACGCGAGCGAGGTCATCACGATCGGGCGAAAGCGCAGGCGCGCCGCGTCGCGCGCCGCTTCGGCGGCGCCCTTGCCGGCTTCCATGCCCTGCATCGCGAACTCGGCGATCAGGATCGCGTTCTTCGCCGCGAGCCCGATCAGCACGATCAGGCCGATCTGGAAGTAGATGTCGTTCTCCATGTTGCGCAGCCAGACGAAGAGGAGCGCGCCGGTGAGCGCGAACGGCACCGCGAGGACGACCGCGAACGGCACGCCCCAACGCTCGTAGAGCGCCGACAGGATCAGGTAGACCATCACGATCGCGAAGCCGAACGCGAACAGCGACGCGTTGCCGGTGCGCTTTTCCTGGTAGGCCTGTCCGGTCCACGCCATGTCGTAGCCGGGCGGCAGCGCGGTCTTCGCCGTCTCCTCGACGGCGCGGATCGCCTGGCC
>Ga0105238_10007137_pt1 | contig 11176 bp, 10 predicted proteins | sample KBSC34metaG_FD_81526 | JGI IMG/M metagenome (GOLD analysis project Ga0105238, IMG submission 81526) | Corn rhizosphere microbial communities from Kellogg Biological Station, Michigan, USA - KBS C3-4 metaG | ecosystem: Host-associated > Plants > Roots > Rhizosphere > Soil | place: Michigan, USA...
CCAAGCTTCGAGCCTTGGTCTGCCGGCGCGCTGCTCGCGATTGACCTGCAGTAATTCATCGTGAATGTCAGGGTGGCTGACGGCGAGCTCCTGCCCGATGCGAAGGAGTGCCTGATCGAGACCGAGTCCGGCTTCAACGCAGATAACCAGGAGATCGAGCGAGTCCGGGATACTACGACGGATACGCTTCCGGCGGCGGCCCATCATCCAGTTCAGCCACATATCGGGCGCGAGGTAGCCTGCGACACCGAAGGCCAGCACGCAAAGGACAAGATTGGATCGGAACAGTGTGCCGCCTACGGCTCCGAGCAGCGGCACCAGAAATTGCGCGGCGAAGTACATATCCGCCCCCGCCTTACTGTGAATGCCTGCCTGCGCCAGCCGCACCTTGAGTCGAGGGTTTTCCGCCAGACCGAGGCGCATGCGAAGGCCAGAGGCGAGCTGCAGAACGCGATCCTGCATCTGCTCTTTGCCACGAACGGTTCTCACATCGGGACGGTCGCTCTTCACCACATCGAAGACGCGCTGCGCTTCGACGGACGGGCGGAAGAAATTTGGCATCAACATGAGAGCGACGACGCCGAAGACGATAAGCGCGAGAAGGACGTAGAAGATGATAGGCACGCTAGACCTCGATTCCGTTGATGATCTGCCGGATGATCAAGCCACCTGTGATGAGCAGTCCAACACCGATGTACGAAATGGTGTGGCCGGTCGGAGTATCCATCAACACCTTGGAGTAGCCGGGGTTGAGGAAGTTGATGACCACCAGCATGACGATAGGCAGCGCGCAGAGAATGTATCCCGTCATGCGGCCTTGCGCGGTGTGCGTGCGGATTTCTCCCTGAATGCGAAGGCGCTCGCGGATGGTGTGTGAGGTCCGGTTGAGGATTTCAACGAGGTTGCCGCCGGTCTCCTTCTGCACGAGGATGGCGGTAACGAGCACGCGCAGGTCCTGAGATGGAACCCGCTCCAGCATCTGCCCCATGGCGTCGCGAATGGGAAGTCCAAAGTTCTGCTGCTTGAAAACTTCGCTGAATTCAGAACGCACCGGCTCCGCCGCTTGTTCCGCAATGACGTTGATGGATGCGGTCATGGAATGGCCGGCCTGCAGCGCACGCGACATCATATCGATCGAATCCGGAAGTCCGTCATTAAACTTCTTCATCCGCCTTGCGGCCTTGAAGGAAATGAATCCATACGGAGCGTATGACAGGGCCACCGCGGCAATTACCTGGACGGCCAGCATAGAGACCCACAGATAGGCGATCACGAAGCCGGCAAAAGCCAAACCCAGCGATGACAGCAATACACTGAGTGCCGTCGCCTCCATATCGGCCTGGATGATCTTGACCTGAATGGCACGCGGCAGGGCGTAATCCTGCAGCAGTGTGTTCAGGAAGCCATAATTGCCAGTGGGCTCCGCCTTGAGCAAAAGCTGCACCTGCGGAGTGATAGGGCCGCCTTCGCTGCCCGTGGCAACGAGTCCGGCGACGCGGCGCTCCACCATCTTCTGCTGGCGGGTAGCGCCGGTCATGAGCGCTACCACGCCGAAGGTGACCAGGAGAATGGAGGCAAATGCAATCAACAGAAACATTGCTTTCCTCGCTATCCGATGTCCACACTGTGGTCAGCGAGACCCACAGGCAAGGTTGCGCCGGCCGCGGTGAGCTTGTCGGCACACTTCGGGACGATGCCAGTGGCATAGAAACGGCCGCGTACCTTTCCGGTCGGACCAACTCCCTTCTTCTCGAAAAGGAAGATGTCCTGCATACTGACGACGTCGGAGAATGCTCCGGTCAGCTCGGTAATGTGAGTGATGCGGCGCGAGCCGTCGCTCATACGCGATGCCTGCACGATAATGTGCACAGCCGCAGCCACCTGGGCCCGGATGGCCTTCTCGGTAAGCTTGACCTCACCCATCATGGCCATGGTTTCGAGACGGGCGAGAGCGTCACGAGGCGTGTTGGAGTGGATGGTCGCGAGCGATCCATCGTGGCCTGTATTCATGGCCTGCAACATGTCCAGGGTTTCTTCGCCGCGGACCTCGCCAAGGATGACGCGATCAGGACGCATACGGAGGGCATTGATGACGAGTTCGCGCTGACGGATGGCGCCTTTGCCTTCGACATTTGGCGGCCGCGTTTCGAGACGCACCACGTGATCCTGACGAAGCTTCAGTTCGGCTGAGTCTTCAATCGTGACGATGCGCTCTTTCTCCGAGATGTAGCTCGAAAGTGTGTTGAGGAGCGTCGTCTTGCCCGAGCCGGTACCGCCGGAGATGATGATATTCAGGCGGGCCTTCACGCAGCCTTTGAGAAATTCGAGCATCGGAGGGGTCATCGCCTGAAAGCGCAGTAGATCTTCCGGACCGAGCGGCTTGCTGCCGAAACGGCGGATCGACATGCTGGGACCATCGATGGCGAGTGGCGGAATGATCGCATTGACACGCGAGCCATCGGCCAGGCGGGCATCAACCATTGGCGAGGACTCGTCGATACGGCGGCCGACCTGCGACACGATCTTGTCGATGATGTGCAGCAGGTGCTTATTGTCCTGGAAGGTGAGCGAGGTCTTTTCCAGGATGCCACGGCGCTCGACGTAGATTTGCGAATAGGTGTTGATCAGAATATCGCTGATGGTGTCGTCTTTGAGCAGCGGTTCGAGCGGCCCTAGGCCGAAGACTTCATCGACGACTTCCTGCGCAAGGCGGTCACGCTCGGTCGCGCTGAGCGGTACACCCTGCTCATTGATGATCTGCTGGATGACTCCAAAGAACTGCTTCTGGATGCCGGCGGCTTCCTTCACATCGCCGAGCTTATCCAGATCTACCCGCTTGATCAGTTCCTTGTGAACCGCAGTCTTGATTTGCTGCTGGACACCATCGGCAACCTTGGTGCCTGAAGCAGCGGTGGACCGAGGATCAGGCCGTGCTCCATTCGATGGTGTTGAACTGAAACTGGACATGATTCGTTACCCTTCTCTTCGAAAATCTGTTCTGTTCTGTCCTTACTTCCAAAGCGAAAATCCGGCCTTCTTCGGGGTGCCCTGCGCATCACCATGGATGCCCGGGCCGGCGAGTCCGCTCACCCATTTGGTGATTTGCGCGCCGAACTCGGACTTCTGCTTCGGCCCTATTGGCTCGCCGAGAATGCCTGAGCGCACTACCTCCGCATAGTTGTTGGGGAACTTCATGAAGACTTCCATGCGGATCGCCTTCTCAATCTGTTCGGGACCAACGGCGTGCTGCGACGAGAAGCGGTTGATTATGACTTTTAAGCGCTCCTTGTTCTCATCGTTCTGCATAAGGGCGTCAACAAACCGTGAAAGGTCACGGACAGCGCCAATCTCCGGCGTTGCAATGAGGTAAACCAGGTTCGAGCCTTCAATGACGGCCTGGTTGGTTTCATCCAGAGTCGGCGGGCAGTCGACGATGACGTAGTCGTACTCGCCGCGTAGGAAGTCGAGCGTCTGTGACATCTGCTCGGGATCGGTAACGCGATGGTTCTCGCACGTGTCGGGGGATGACAATACTTCGAGACCGCTGGAATGAGTAGCGATATAGCCACGCAGCAGTTCGCTGTCGAGACGGCTCAGGTTACGAACCAGCTCATGGAAGTTGTGGCGGCTGCCGTCGATACCGAGATAGACGCAGGCATGGCCGAGCTGAGCATGATTGTCGATGAGGAGCGTTTTTTTGCCATGCGTCTGAACGAGATACATTGCAAGGTGAACGGCCAGGGTGGTGGTGCCGACGCCGCCCTTGGTGCCGATCAGCGAAACGACGGACCCGCGTACAGCGTTGCTGGCGGCTCGCGTCTGCCAAAGCTGGCTGATTCGGGTCAGAGTCTCGGCGAAAGCTGCGGTATTGAAGGTTTCGCCGATAAAGTCATTGAAGCCCGCGCGCATGGCGCGCAGCAGAATCTCATGATCCTGACTGGTGGAACGTGCTACCAGAGCGGCCTTCCCGGAGTACATCTCCTGGATGTAGGCCGCCGCCTCGATCGCCTGCTCCATGTCGGTATCGAGGTCGATCACGGCGATGCAATAGTGCGCGGACTTCACGCCCTGCGAGAATGGCGGTCGCCGCACCTGCGAGATGTAGCCTTCGCAATCCGCGCGACGAACGATCCACGGCATCTCTGCAATAGCTTGCGCGACCTCTTCCGCGAGCGCCTCTCCGATGCCGACTGTGATCAGCGCTACGGTTGGAGTACCGGCACTATAAGTTGCTTCCTTCACGTTTGTATCCCTCGGTGCAAAGTGCAGTTCATGTTCTGGTCCGCTTGACGATCTGCGGCCCAGGCTCTTCCGCTATGCCTCGCGGATCAGTGAATGCTCGCGTCGTACCCGTCTTTCATCAGGCGTTGTTGCATACTCTCTGCTTCAGCCTTGGTCGAGAATGGCCCGACATCGATGTGGAGCAGTGAATCGTGCTGCTGCCGCTCAACTTTGGCCTCGTATCCCTGGCGTCGCAGAGCCGTCAACATCGCGTCTGCATCGGAGTCGTGCGACAACGCCATGACCTCTACGACCACGCCACCCGACTGCTTGACCGGGTTTGCGAATGCCGCTAGTGCCGGATCCGACAGAGTTGCAGGAGCGGCGTCCACCTTGGCAGGTGCAGCCGGTGAAGTGTTGTCGTCCGCCGGCTTATTCTCGGCTGCCGGTGCTGGCGCGCTGGGTGCAGGAGGTACCGGCGGAGTCGGGCCGCCCAGGGGCGGATGGTTCGAGTCGATCGCCGGCGGTGTCGGGTTCGGGCTCAGGTTCTTGCCCAGGGAGTCGTCGAAGTCCTTCCGGTCGAGTCTCGGAATCGGCATCTGAGGCTCCTTCGGCGGGGCTGTCTCCGTAATCGGATCGATTACGGTAGGCGTGACGATGATCACCAACTCGGTTGTCGAGTGGTTTACGTTCTTCGACTTGAAGAGATAACCCAGAATCGGGATGTTTGCAGCCCCCGGATTCTTACTCATCATGTCAGTCGTCCGTTGATCGAGCAGGCCGGAAATCGCAAAGCTCTGGTTGCTGCGCAGCTCAACCTCAGTCTCCGCACGACGCGTAGAAAGCGCCGGGATGGTAAAGCCGCTCACCGTAACAGCATTGGTGTAGTCGAGCGCGCTGACCTCCGGAGCGACCTTTAGCCGCACGGTACCGTCAGGATTGACCTCAGGCGTGAACTCCACCTTTACGCCGAATGGCCGAAACGAGATGCTGATAACCGGTGCGGAGTTCGATGATCCGCTCGCCTGAACGACAGGAAACGGAAATTCGCCGCCGGAGAGGAAGTTTGCCTTCTGCCCGCTGATAGTCGTTATCGTCGGTTCAGCCAGAATCTGGAGCACCTGCTTGGTTTGCAGATCCTGAATGGTCGCGCCCAGGTTGAGCTTCCAGCTATAAAGCATGAAGTTCATTGGGTTTGAGAACTGCAACAGGTTCTGTTCCGTGCTGCCTGTCACCGCCATCGTCGACTGGTACTGACCTGTGGTTGTCTGCCCCAGCCAGTTGGTGTTGCCTCCAGGATTGAACAGGTTGACACCGAGCTGGAGAGCTTTGTCGCGATCCACTTCAAGGATGCGAACCTGCAAACGCACCTGCTTGGGGTGCTCCGGGGCGACCACCAACGCGTTTGCGACTTCTTTCGCGTAAAGGCCGGCAAGTTTCCCGGCAGAATCGGAGAGGACCTGGGTGGGCACGCTGCCAGTCAGCGTAACGCGACCGCCTATACCGTCCACTTTGATGGAATAGCCCTTCATCTGTTCAGCCATCGCGGAGCGCAGGCCATCCAAGTCGATATCCGACGAGACAACATACGATTGAGCCTGACCAGTTTCGTCCAGCAATGTTAACGAGCTGATGCCGGGATTCATTGCGGTGACGACAATCTGCCTTGGAGTCAAGGTCGCAGATGTCAGCACGCCAGGATCGGCCACGTAGACACGCTTCAAACGCATCCGCGTATTAATGAAGATAGAGTGGCCGAGAGTGACGTGGAGCATCTTGCCCGCGGCGCCGCTGTGGTTAACGCTCGCGATCGCATTCGTTCCGGTAGCAGCATCGACGATGGATGCGGCAGCAGGTCCGGGTTGCTGAGCGAAGCAGTTCGCTGCCAGGCTACTCACGAGTAGCACGTGCGCGCCAATGGAGCCGGCCAGCGTCCTCGAGCGTTTCGAGATATGTGCCTTCATTGGAAGCTCTCCGCCTTGGCTGCTGTACCCAGAAAAGTTTCAACAACGTATGCCTTGTGCTCAGGTGCCTTATGAACAACGGGGCCCGCAAGCACCGGCGGTTTTGCAGGGAGACCGGCGAGCTCAGAGTACTGAACTGGCGTTGACTTCCGCTGTTCGCGATCGACGCCGTTGCGCAGGACGAAGTGCACAATTCCCTGTGTGGCGGCAAGATTCACACGCTCAGCATCATCGGGTTTGACCAGCAGGGTCACAACAGTGGCCGTTACCGGTTTACCCTCAGGATCGGGTTCGGTTTTCTGGCCGCTGGCGAGAACCTGCACATCCTGCAGTACGGTGTTCGTCAGAGCATCCCCGCTGGGCGGATGGATTGTTACGAGCACGTCTACATGCGTACCGGGCAGAAGGAAACCGGCTACGCCGACCACTTCATCGGACCGGAGCGAGATTGCACGCATGCCGTCGGGAATCTTTGCAGTCAGGCCGAGACCCGACCCAGGGCTTGCAAGCTGGCGTTCGAGGATAGGTTCTCCGGCGGCCAGTGGATACATGAGGACGCGGCCGACAAGCGGCTGCGCGGCGGTGAATGCGCCAGGCAGCGGCACATTCGCCGGCCAATCCACCATGCGAAGGTTCTCAGCCTTGATTGCCTGACCGGCCTCAAGATTGGCAGAAGCCGCAACATACTGGCTCTTTGCCACCTGGGCTGCGGGCGACTTCTTCGCGTACTTCTGGCTAAGCCAGTAAGTGAAGATGCCCGAGATAATCAGCGCAACAATAAAGGCTGAGGTGAGTCGACGATTTAACACGCTACACCTCTATGGGAACTGGAAGTACAGGGTAAGAACCGTGCCACTGGCGATCGCCAGCGCATACGGCAACCGCAATGTCTTCGCGTTCTCCAGGTTCAGATCTGGATGAGGCTGCAAGCCCGCTTGTCGATGGTGCGACGCGATCTCTCCTACATTCATCAGGGTCTCCTGGAATCTTCCACGTACGAGCGCCAGAATTACCGCCATGACTCCGCCGGAGATGGCGGTGAGGACCAGGATGTATGCAATGTGCGAAAGCCCGGCGATACATCCCACCGCCATGATGAGCTTCACGTCTCCTGCACCCATACCGCCTGCAACATAGAAGAGAAAGAAAACAAGACCGCAAATAACGCCCGCGGCAAGAGCACTCAGCATCTGCCGCCATCCGCCAAGAACCAGGTGCAGGACAAGACCAAATGCAAAGGCTGGAAATGTAATAAAGTTCGGAATCTTCCGGCTCCTCACGTCGAATACGGAGGCAACCAGGGCACAGGCAGATGCGGCCGCAGGATAGGTCAATATGGGGTCAAGAAATGTCATTGATCAATCCTGAAAATGGGTTACTGAAGTCAGTACTGTTGGGCCACTTTTAGCCCACGGAGCCGGGAAAGCCGACTCGCGTGGGCCTCAGCGGATAATTACGCGACTGCGTTGGTGAGAGCGTTGCCCACGCCGCCAAACGTGTTCGAGATCGAGGTCGCCAGACCGTTCATCGCAGCTACGGAGCCGAGGCCCACGAGCGCCGCAACCAGCGCGTACTCAATCAGGTCCTGACCGGACTCTTCCGTCATCAGGTTCTTCAGGATCTGCTTCATGTTCTTCATTCGGTTTTCCTCGTTCGGGTTCGGAAATATTCCAAGTCGTACTCGCCCGTGAATGCAGCAAGCAGGATGTGAAGTAGGAAGGCTTCTGCGAGTTCTTCAAACGAGCTCTCAGAAGCCGTCCCGAAAACTACGCGACGGCGTTCGTCAGGGAGTTGCCAACGCCATTGAAGGTGTTGCCGATCGAGTTCGACAGACCCTTCATTGCGGCAACGGCGCCGAGACCAACCAGAGCTGCGACCAGAGCGTACTCAATAAGGTCCTGACCAGACTCTTCCACCACAAGGCTCTTCAGGAGCTGCTTCATGTTCTTCATTTGTTCTTTTCTCCTCGTTTCAGGTTTCCGCGGCACTCCGGGGGAGAGTTCCATGGGATGACTTGAGAGTAGGAGGGAACCTAAACATTAGAAATCCCCAAGAAGTGTCACCAACTACCACTAAAGTTCGACCACAAGTTGCCATAAGTGACTGTTTTAACTGCTGTTAGTGGCATTCCACAGGATTAGAATCAGCTTACGACGGCGATTGTTCACACTCTCCTGGGGCGGCAATCTCCAGCAGCCACACCGCAGTCAGGAACGCATAAAAAACACCAGCCGGCACGGATTTCATTGGGTATTCTTCGAATCAGATGACCACCGCCACGCAAGCTCCCGCCAAAATCGCCGCCGCAAGACGGCCAGGGCACCGGACATTGTTTGTCATTTACGGGGCAGCCTTGCTGATGCGCTTACTCGCGATGTGGTCCAACATCACGTCGCATTCGCATACATGGTTTTTCTCTCACCCTTGGGAGATGGGTCTGCTGGCGAATTCATTGCTTCATCACCAGGGATATAGCTCCCCCTTTGGCGTACCGACCGGGCCCACCGCATTCATCGCACCGGGCTATCCCACCCTCGTTGCGGGCATTTTTGCCGTATTCGGCATTGGCACGTTCACCTCCGCGCTTGTGCTCATGGGCATAAACATTGCGGTGAGTCTGCTGACGATCTGGATCATCATGCACGTGGCGAGGACGATCTTCGATCAACGGACGGCAACTCTCGCTGGCGTGCTCTGGGCCCTCTCGCCGCCGCTGTGGTTCATCCCCGAGATCTTCTGGGAGACAAGCTTCTCTGCCGCCTTCCTCGTGGGCGCTATCGCCCTTGCGCTCCACATCCGTAAATCGCCGAGCGTGATTGCATGGATTGGTTTCGGTGCATGCTGCGCCTTAATGTCGCTCATCAATCCCGCCCTGGTCTTCTCGCTTCTGGCGATCCTCGGATGGCTAGCCTGGCAAACCCGTGGCCGATCGCTAATCGGGCCGTTGCTTGGATTCCTCACGCTCCTAGTCGTCTTCTCACCCTGGCCTATTCGGAACGCGCACCGCTTTCATGCGTTCATCCCGTTACGCAGCACGGTAGGTTTCGAGCTGTGGATGGGCAACCGGCCCGGAGCAAATGGCCGGCTGGATGAGTCTATCTTCCCAATGTTCAACAAGCCGGAGCTCGAGAGCTATCGCCGCCAAGGTGAGGTTGCTTACGTTAAGGGCAAGTCCGATCTTGCGTGGTCTTTCATCCGCTCCAATCCCGGATGGTTTGTCGATATGACGGCGCGCCGCATTGTGCGCTTCTGGGCTGGCACCGGAAATAAAGACAGCCACATCACCTTTCCAATTCACGCATTGCTGACAACCTGCTTTGGCTTTGCAGGCCTGGCGCTCGCCTGGACATGTGGCAGGCGCTCATTCGTATCTCTGGCGATCCTGCCGATACTGCTCTTCCCGATGCCCTACTACATCACCCATGCAGAGTTTCGCTACCGATTGAACATCGATCCATTGATGACGGTGCTTGCCGCTTATGCCATTACACAATTGGCGGCAACTGTCGTTGCGAAGCGCACGAGTCAACCGCCTTCTAGTGCATAACGTGGGTCGCTAGCGCGATTATCGAAGGAAGCAAGTGCGTACTGTGAAGCCCTGTGAGTAGGCCTTATAACTGATTCTGCACACAGATAGACTAGATCGCGTCACCGTTAGCGAGTAACCTCCAGCACTATTCTGAATGTCGTACACTACGCATCAGACAGGTTGCTCCGCATGCCACAGCAATTCGTTTTGTGCGCGCGAATTCGGATTTCCCAGACAACGCCTAGCTGCAAGAGCATCGTCGCTGTGGCCGAATGCCTCTAGTCTCTCTCATGCCCGTAGCATCTGCAGCCTCGCTGCTAGCCACCTGGGATAGCACCCAGACCAGCATGTTTTCTCCGCAGGCGACGCCGGCACACCTGATCCTTGGGCTTTCCCGGTTGATGCTTGCAGTCACCGGAGGAATCTTCATCGTAGTGGCTGGCCTGCTGACTTACGTTTGCGTTCGCTATCGTCACCGGAAAAGCGGTCCAAATGCCATCCAGGAGCCCCAGCAGATTTACGGCAGCACGCAAATTGAGCTCTCCTGGACAGTCATTCCTATCCTGATTGTCGTGATGCTCTTCCTCGCGACGGCGCGGATTATCTTCGCTACACAGGATGCTTCAAAACCTGCGAACGCATTGGACGTCACTGTAATCGGCCACCAGTTCTGGTGGGAGTACCGCTACCCGAAGCTGGGCATCATTACCGCAAATGAGCTGCACATCCCCGTTAGCGATCCGAAACATCCAACCCCGACCTATCTCACCATCACGTCGGCGGATACGGATCACAGTTTCTGGGTGCCACGTTTAGCCGGCAAGGTCGACGCCATTCCAAATCGCATCAATAGCATGTGGATTGACCCCCAGCAGGCGGGCCTTTACCTCGGCCAGTGCAACCAGTACTGCGGCACTCAGCACGCGCTGATGTTGTTGCGCGTCTACGCTGACACTCCCGAGCAATTCACCGCATGGGTGAAGCACGAGCAGCAGCCAGCCGTAGCTGACCCCAGCGCAGCCGAAGGACGGCAGATCTTCCAGCATAATGCCTGTATCAGTTGCCATTCGGTCGGCGGGAGCGCCGCAACCGGCCGCTTCGGGCCAGATCTCACACACTTCGCCAGCCGCTCCACCCTCGCCTCAGGCGCGGTCCCGCTCACCTCTGCGAACGTACGTGCGTTCGTCGACAACCCCGGCTACTTCAAGCCCGGTGTACTGATGCCTCCGATGCACCTCAATCCGCACGACCTTGATGCCGTTACAGCGTATCTGATGACTTTGAAGTAAGGACCTGCCATGGCAACCCACGCTCCCATCGCCGATACCGTCCAAGAAGCCGCTCCCCGGCGCTACTGGCTCGAGGTGCTGCACGATTGGGTGACCACGGTCGACCACAAAAAAATAGGGCTGATGTATATCGGGTATGCCCTCATCTTCATGCTCATCGGCGGGTTTCAGGC
>Ga0105238_10007141_pt1 | contig 11175 bp, 7 predicted proteins | sample KBSC34metaG_FD_81526 | JGI IMG/M metagenome (GOLD analysis project Ga0105238, IMG submission 81526) | Corn rhizosphere microbial communities from Kellogg Biological Station, Michigan, USA - KBS C3-4 metaG | ecosystem: Host-associated > Plants > Roots > Rhizosphere > Soil | place: Michigan, USA...
ACCGGACGACGGCCCCGTCGCCCTGCCGCCGCCCCCGCGCGATTCCGCGCAAACCGCGAACGGCGCGCCGATCATCGACTGACTCGCGCCGGCGCGACGCCCGCGCGCGGCTGATGCGCCCGCCGTCCCTGCGAGCTCGCGCGCCTTCTTCTGCGCGGTCGATCACGATCGTGACTTCGATCGCGGAGGAGGGAATCGGGCTTCCATTCCGTGAGCGGTCGCCCTTGCGGAGCACGACCATTTGCTGGCAAGCTCCAGCCGCCCAAACATGCGAGCAATGTGCCGGGGATACGTGGAATTGGCTCTTTCCGAACTGGCTGTCTCGCGATTGACGGTCTGGATCGCTGCATGGTTGGTGCTCGGGTCGGCGAGCGCGACGCTCGGTTGCTCGCACCCCGAGAAGAAGCCGCCAGCCAGCGCCGCGGCCGCGCCCGCTCCCGCGCCGGCACCGGCGGCGCCGCCCGCGGTGAACGAACCCCCGCCTTGCAAGGGCAACGAGCCGCTGCGGGTGGTCCTGACGGCGACGGCTCGCTTGAACCCGGGCGCCAGGGGCGAAGCCTTGGCGACGGTCATTCGCCTGTATCAGCTGAAGGACGTCAACAAGTTGGTGGGCGTGGGTTTCGACGACCTCCTGGATCACGACAAGGACACGCTGGGCGAGGATTTCGTCGCCATGCAAGAGGTGACCTTGAACCCTGGCGAGCAGCTCGAGCCTCCCGTCACCCGCAATCCGGCCGCCAACTACTTGCTGGCGGTGGCGCTCTTCCGCCAACCCGCCGGCACGACCTGGAAGGCGTCCAAACGATTGAGCCCGCCCGATCCGCAATTCTGCAACAACAACGAAGGTGTCGTGCGCATGGCGCTCGACGAGAACCGCATCGAGCTTCGATGACGGCGAGGATTCCCGCATGAAACCGCCACAGAGGGTCGTCTGGTCCGAGGGGATGCTGGTCTCTCCTCAACACATGCAGCAGCAGGACCTGTATCACGAGAAGCTGCTCGACGAACGGGTGAGCGCGCTGGCACCTTATCGCTGGGGTGTGGTGACGGCCGAGGTCGACCCCGGCGCGCTCGGCACCGACCAGCTCCGCGTGACCAAGTTCGTCGGGATCCTGCCGGACGGCACGTTCCTCGCGTTCGAGAGCGGTGATCCGGAGTGCCCGCCCATGAGGCCGGTCGGGGCGCACTTCGATCCGACGCGGCCCTTTTGCGAGGTCTACCTGGGGCTGCCCAAGGAGCGGGAAGGCGTGCCCAGCATCTCGGCCGAGGACGTCGCCACCACGTCCGCGCTGTCCACCCGAGCGGCGCGCGCCCGCTATCGCGCGGTCAGCCGCAACACCGCCGACCTGACCGGCACGGCCGAGGACATGATGATGGCCTTCGCCCACCGCAACACGGTCGTGCTGTTCGACGACGAGAACCGCGAGGACTTCGACAGCGTCAAGATCGCCGAGATCGTGCGGGACAGCCGCGGCGCCATGCTCATCAACGAAACGTACATTCCGCCGACCATGCGCATCGACAGCGCCCCCTTCCTGATGGGCGGCGTGCGCCGGCTGCTGTCGTTGATGGTCACCAAGCAGCGGCTGCTGGCGGGTGACCGCCGCCAGCGCGACGGAGCCAGCATCGAGTTCAACTCGGGCGACGTCACGCGGTTCCTGCAGCTCAGCACCATCAACTCGGCCATCCCGCTTCTGACCTACTGCACGTCGAACGGCGAGATCACGCCGCACCAACTCTATCTGCTGCTGGTCCAGGTGGCCGGGCAGCTCGCCACGTTCTCGACGGAGGTGGATCCGTCGAAGCTCCCCCTTTACGCCTACACCGACCTGCGGGGCACGTTCGAGGAGCTGTTCGCGCGCGTCACCCAGCTCTTGCAGTCTTCGGTCCGTCAGGCGTACATGACCGTGCCGCTCGAGATCGTCGACAACGTGTACCTCGGCAAGCTCGACGACGACCGCCTGCTGACGGCGCCCCAGTTCATCCTCACCGTCCGCTCCGATACGCCCGAGGCGCAGCTCGAGCGGCGCCTGCCCGGCCTGTCGAAGATCTCGTCGCGCTCGCAGATGCCGCACGTGATCCGCTCGGCCGCCACCCCCGGCGTGCCCATCCAGTTCACCCACCGGCCCCCCGCCGAGATCCCGATCCAGGCCGGCGTCACCTACTTCACGCTGCAGCTGCAGAACGACTACTGGAAGCAGATCCTTCAGGACCGGCTGGTGTCGATCTACCTGCCCCCGCCCTTCGATCCCAACCACGTCAAGATCGAGCTGCTCGCGGTGCCGCGGGCGTCGGCCTGACCAGCAGCCTCATCATGGACCTCGTCAATCAAGTCACGTCGGAGTGCTTCAACGCCATCACCCGGCTGCGGGAGGTGGAAGGCTCTGGCAGCTCACCCGAGCTGATCCACGAGCGCTTGATCGCCTTCGTGGACGCCATGCGCGACAAGGCCCGGGAGCTGGGCATGGCCCAGCGGGACGTCGACGACATCGCCTACGCCATCGTCGCGCTGCTCGACGAGGTGGCCATCGATCGCGGCGAGCCGGTGCGCGGCTTCTGGATGTCGCGCCCGCTGCAGCTCCACTTCTTCCACGAGAACCTGGCGGGCGAGGGTTTCTTCCAGAAGCTGCAGGAGATGCGGCGCGACGCCCGGCGGACCGACGTCGTGCGCGTCTACTATCAATGCCTCCTGCTCGGCTTTCAGGGACAGTACGCCATCCGGGGCGGCGAGATCGAGCTGTTGCGCCTGATCGATTCGCTGCGGCCCGAGGTCGAGAAGCAGATGGAGGTGCCCGACATCCTGTCGCCCAATGGCGAGCCTCCCGACGAGCCGCTCGTGCGGTCGAGCCGGCGCAACCCGTTCTTGTGGATCGCGCTCGGGGTGTTCGCGGTGGCCATCACCGTGTTCATCCTGATGCGCGTCTCCCTCGACCACCAGGTCAACGAGATCCGCGACCGGGTCGAGCAGATCAACCGGTGAAGCCGAGGACGTCGAGGTGATCACTTGTTGAAGTACATCTTTGCCGGAATCTTCGTGGTCCTCGCGTGGGCCGCGGTGCTCGTGTTCCACGATGTGCTGCCCCTGTGGCCGGCCATCGTCGTCACGGTGTTGATCGTCCTGGGCCTGCTGGCCTACGTGCTCTGGAAGAAGCTCGACTCGAAGAAGACGGCCTCCGCCATCGAGAAGGGCCTGAGGGACGACGCCGAGAAGCAAAACGAGGGGATCCGCCCGGACCTCCAGGTCGAGATCGCGGCGATGCAGGCCGAGTTCAACCGTGCGGTCGGGGCCCTGAAGTCGTCCAAGCTGGGCGCCAACGGACGCGACGCGCTGGGGCTCTTGCCCTGGTACGTGATGATCGGTCCGTCGGCCTCCGGGAAGACCACGGCCATCCGCAGCTCGGGCCTGAAGCTCCCTTACGCCAAGGGCGGAAAAGTCCGCGGCGTGGGAGGCACGCGCAACTGCGACTGGTGGATGACCAACGAGGCCATCCTGCTCGACACCGCCGGACGGTGGTCCACCGAGGAAGACGATCGCGACGAGTGGCTGGCCTTCCTGAGCCTCCTCAAGCAGACGCGGCCGAAGAAGCCGATCAACGGCATCCTGCTGGCCGTCCCGGTGACCGATCTTCAAAAGACCGAGGAGGAGATCGGCGAGCTCGCGCGCACGCTGCGCGAGCGGGTGGATGAGGTGGTCGCCCACCTGGAGACGATCGTCCCCGTCTACGTGATCGTCACCAAGTGCGATCTGGTGGCCGGGTTCGTCGAGACCTTCGGCGAGCTCAAGGATCGAGAGCGCGGGCAGATCTGGGGCTTCACGCTGCCCCTCATCAAGGAGCACCACGATCACGTCGAGGCCTTCGCCCAGCACTTCGACGAGCTGGGCGACGTCCTGGAGCGGAACGCGCTCGTGCGGATGGGCGAGGAGCGCCGCCTCGAGGCGCGCGACAAGATCTATGCGTTCCCGCAGCAGTTCGATTCGCTGCGCCAGGGACTCATCGATCTGGTGGCGAACCTGTTCGACGCCAGCGTGTACCACGAGGCGCCCATCATGCGCGGCGTGTTCTTCAGCAGCGGCACCCAGGAAGGACGCCCGATCGACCGCATCATGGACAAGATGGCGAACGCCTTCGGCGTGAAGGCCCGCCACGCCGTCCAGCCCCCGACCAAGCCCAAGAGCTACTTCGTCCGCGACGTGTTCCAGAGGGTCATCTTCCCGGACAAGGACGTGGCGGTCCGAAACGCCCGGGTGCTGAAGCGAGACCGGTACCTGCGCTGGGCGGTGGCGGCCGCCGCCCTCGGCATCTCGGCCGCCCTGCTGGTGCTGCCGGTGTCGTCGTACCTGGCCAACAAGCAGTTCGTCGACGAGGCGGCGCTCTACGTCGACCGGCTGGTGCACGCGCGCGAGGAGAAGTCGACGGGGGGGCCGCTCTCCGGGCGGATCATGGAGACCACCGAGGCGACGGCGGCCCGCCTGGCCAAGTTCGCCGACAAGGGGCCCGACGTCGCGCTGCAGTTCTCGGCCCTGTACCCGGGCGACCGCCTGATGATCCCGCTGCACCTGGCGGTCGAGCGGCTGGTGGTGCGGCCGGTGCTCGACTTCGACATCGACCGGATGATGGCCTTCACCCGGGGCCAGGGCGACACGGACGCCACGGGCGCGATGGGCAGCCTGGTCCTGCACCTGCTCCTGACCCAGCCCAAGGCCTCCGACGAGCCGTCGCCGGAGGGCGACGCCTGGAGCAGCAAGTGGGTCGGGGTGGCGGCACAGAAGGCCGGCGACCGCTGGAGCGCCATGGCCGGCGACGGCGCCTCGAACCACGCCCGCAACGCGCTCGAGCACGCCATCCGCTTTTACGCCCTGGACATCGACGCGTCATCCGAGCTGATCGAGCGTCGTCCCAAGGTCGTCTCGGCGGTGCGCCGGGCCCTCATCGGCTCGAACGACGGCGATCCCCTGACCGACCTGCTCCGCGATCCGAACATGCCCCGCGACGTGCGCCTGGCCGACATCGTGGGTGGCGCGGTGACGGCGTTCGAGAACGGCGGCGACCGGAAGAACGGTCCCTTCGTGCCGGGCGCCTTCACACCTCAGGGGTGGGAGGTGGCCAAGCACCGCATCCAGCGCCTGGCCGCGTCCCGGGCCCACGACGAGAACTCGTGGGTCCTCGGCGCGTCACGCAAGGACGACAACGTCGACGTCGCCGGGCTCAAGGCCGCGTACTTCCGCCGCTACATCGACGTCTGGAAGGCGTTCTTGCTGACGTTGTCGGTCAAGGAGCCGAAGTCCATCGAGGAGGTCCGCCACCTGCTGAAGGCCTTCGGCAGCGACAAGCCTCTCGACGCCATCTGGCGCAACGCCAGTCGGAACCTCGTTTGGAAGGAAGAGGCCCCGCTCGACGACGCGCTGGGCATGCTCGGCAACACGGCCCTCGGCAAGAAGCTGGCCGACAAGAAGAAGAAGATCCCGGGCAAGGCCCTCGACGAGCTGAATGACCGGCTGGCGGGACCGAAAGGGACCTCCGAAGAGCCACAAAGTCCGGAGGACGTGGGGCGAGAGTTCTCGACCTTCCTCAGCTTCGGGCTCACCAAGCCGACGGGCCTCGACACCTATGGCGAGGTCCTGTCCGAGGTCGCGAGCGCGGTGGGAGAGTCGGGCTCGCCCGACACCAAGGCCTTCGCCACGGCCGTCCGCGATCAGAGGAAGAAGATGACGAACCTCATCGCGCACTACAACGACAACAACTGGGAGGGGCCGCTCCTCGAGAAGATCTTGATGCCGCCTTTGCGCGGGGCGGAGGTGGCCGTGAGCGGGGCGACGGGAGACTCGGCCAATCGCAAGTGGTGCGACAGCATCGTGGTGGTCTACGACCAGCTCCTGGCCGGCAAATATCCCTTCACCGGGTCGAAGAATACGCGCGATGCCCGGGTGGCCGACGTCGACAAGTTCTTTCAGCCGAAGACCGGGACCTTGTGGTCGTACTACAACGACACGCTGGCGGCCGACTTCGAGCACCCGGCCGGGACGAGCGTGTTCCATGTCCGGGAGCAGCCGAGCGTGCCGTACCGGTCCAACCTGCCCGCCTTCCTGAAGCGAGCGCAGGAGCTGACCGACCTGCTCTACGGCAAGGAAGGCGGCAAGATCGGGGTCAACGTGTCGATTCGCATCCGAGCGTCAGCGCCCTACACCCGCATCGTGTTCGAGATGGGCGGCAAGAAGGTCACCTACATCAACAGCAAGGAGCGCTGGGAAGACCTGACCTGGCCCGCGCGCGGCGCTCTCTTTCACTTCTATCAAAAGTCGGGCGAAGGCGAGCTCGGGTACACCGACGGTGAATGGGCGCTCTTCCGCTTCCTCGAGAACGGGAAGTTCGCCACGTCCAGCGAAGGCGAGGACTACGTCGCCGGGACCTGGACCCCTCCGCTGGGAGACGGAGTCATCCACGCCGACGTGAAACCGGCCGCGCTGCTGCGGGCGTTCCACGGGCTGGAGCTCCCGCGGAGCATCGTGGCGGGAGGGGGCTCATGTTCGAAGTAGGTTTGGAAGCAGGCTTGGAAGTACGCTTGCGAGAGTGGCCGCGATGACCACCGAAGGACGTGACGACAGCACGCCGATTGGCGTTTACGGCAAGGTGGCGAGCCAGCCGGATTTCCTCCGGTCCAACGCGGGCGAGTTCTCGCAGTGCGGGCTCGATCGCATGCTGCAGGACGGGATGGAGGCGATGCGAGCCGAGGGAGCGACGCTGCCCGAGCCTCCCACGTCCTTCTTGTTCGCGCCGGCTGGCCCCCTCTGCTTCGTGGGCGCCCTCTCGCCGAGCAAGGACTCCGCTGGGCGGTCGTTCCCGCTGACCGTCTTCGCAAAAGTTCCGGCCGCGAGCTTGGCCGACGATCCGTCGGCGGCCCTGACGGCGCACGTGCCGTTCATCCAGGCGGCGGGCGCTTTGACCTTCGTGGCGGGTGACGGAGGTCTGGGAGGACCCGAGCTGATCGCCAAAGCTCGGGCCCTGCCCCCGCCGCCGGTCTTCCCAGGAGGCGTCGCGGCCCAGCCGTCCTGGCTGGATCAGCCAGCGGCCGGATTGCACGCCGCCTTCGACGACTCGGCCGCCGCGCTGGGCTACGCCTTGCGAACGCTGTCGTCGGCCTGTGATCAGGCGGTCAAGATGGGGGGCGCCGGTCGCGCGTCGGCCATCACCGTCGACGCGCCCGCGCCGAGTGTCACGATCCGCGAATGGTGGATCGAGCTGGTTCGGCGCCGCCTCAAATGGCGCGACACCACCCCTTCCATGCTCTGGACGGACGGCCCCGGGGGGCGCCTGCTCATCACGCTCGGTCATCCGGCGCCGGGCGCTCTCAGCTATCTGTGCAATCCGAAGAGCCGCGCCGGAAAGTTCTGACCGCTCGGCACCACGGTGACGGCGGCCATCGACAACGCCATGAACAGCCTGACGCCCGATCAGCGCCTGCGGGTGAAGAGTCCTTCCTGTCCCCTCGGAGAGCTGCTCGCCCTATTTACAACTTAGAGCGCCGTTGGCTCTTCGATAGAGGCAGCGGCTGGAAGGTGAAGTTGGCCGAATAGCCTCCAGTCGACGCTACCGACTCAAAGGGCGCGAGCCCCGCTATTGCTCATTTCGCCGGTTCCGTTCTTTGGCTGGTGGGCCCTTGACGATGATGTAGGCAAGCGTTCGGGACAGGTCTTAGTTTCCGGAGCTCCAAAGCAAAAACTGGAAACACGGCTTGTCATTCCGGCGCATCGTGAACGCGATCCGTCGGAGAATTGCCGCGCAATTCGCCACTTGCGAAGCCGTTATTGTCGGATTGCGCGGGGGAATTCGCTTGACACGAATTTGGTCGTCGTTACGATTTCGGCTGTCTTTTCGCACGAAACTTTCCGACGGAGGGCTGCCGAATGGCTGAGAAAGTGGCGAAGCTTGGTGTGACTCGGGAAAAGGACTTCATGTACTACGTCAAGGATGGCGCGGTATGGAAGGTCCAGCGAAAGCAGCCTGGTGTTCCCAAGGGGAAGTCGGAGAAGGTGGCCGACGGAAACTTCCAGATGGACACCGACTTCATCTACTTCGTCGATAAAGACGGAGACGTGTCCCGGGCCAAGCGCGCCGTCGGTGGACAGAAGCGCAAGAACGCGAAGGCCCGGAAGCCCGCGGCCAAGGCGCCGAAGGCCGCCAAGGCCGCCAAGAAGCCGGCCAAGGCTGCCAAGAAGGCTGCCAAGCCCGCGAAGAAGCCCGCCAAGAAGTCGGCCGCCAAGAAGCCGGCCAAGAAGATGGCCAAGAAGAAGGGCAAGCGGTAGGTAGCGCCCTCGAGCCGCTCGCGAAGGCGCCACCCTCTCGCGAGCGGCCTCCCGTCTCGATTTCCAGCAGCGCGGCAACCCCGGCGGCGCCCTCCGCCCTCCAGGTCGAAATGCCTGCCGCGCCTCGTGTCGGCTCAGGTCGTTACTTGCGCTTCTTCTTCGCCGGCTTGCTGCCCGAAGAAGACCGGTGACTCGACGAGGCGGAAGCCTTGTCGGGTTCTGCCTTCGCCTTCTTGGCGGACGGGTCGGCCGCCGCCTCGAGAGGCTCCGCGGGCCACACCGGCTCGGTGGTCAGCGCCGCGCGTGGCGAGAAGCCAAACTCCCACATGATGTAAACCAGCCCGGCCAGAGTGATCCCCGACATGAGGGTGTACTGCTCGGCCAGCCAGGTCGGCATCAGGTGGTTGAGGCGATTCCAAAACACGCCGTGCGACGGCAGGTATTGCGTGGGAGCCATGTCGGCGAAGCCCGTTCCCGCCGTTATGGCGAGGAGCGCGATCCCCGCCTCGGCGCGCTTCGACCACAGGAGCGCCATCACGATCAGGAACGAGTAGTAGTAACAGGTGAGCTCGGGGATGACGGCGATGAGCAACGCCGACAGGGCGCAGGCCTCCCACGGGGTCCGCCTGCGGCAGGCTCCATAAAGCAGCGCCGCGAACGCCCCGACCCCCAGCAGGTAGAACCACTTGCGCTGATGGTACGTGCGCAGGCGAGCGTCCTTCCAATCCTTCCACGGATCTTCGAGGCGGTCGGTCCGCAGCAGGTAGGTCGCCTCGTCGAACTTGAAGGTCGCGACCGTGCGCCAGCCCATGTAGTTCGTGAGCGCCGTCGACGTGTGCTTCTTCGAGTTCTGGACGAACGCCGAGTAACAGCTGGGGCCGCCGCCCACCACGATGCTGATCGGGACCAACGTCAGCACGGCCAGCACGCCACCCAGCACCACCATGCGGTGCCCGCGATCGATCTTCCGGACGACCGCCGGGATCTCGCGTCGGGACGGCAGGCGCCGCCACACGTAACGCAGCAGCGCCAGCTTCTCGCCGGTCGGGTACTTCACGTCCTTCGTGTGGTCGAGGATCTGCTGGATGATGACGAAGACCGGTCCCACCAGCAGGAACATCGGGAACACGCGCAGCAGGCCCGAATAGGCAATCAGGAAGCCGCCCAGCACGTGGCGCTTCTTCTTGACCAGACACACGCCCGCCGTCATGTGGAACAGCCAGTCCCAGCGCAGATACGCCCCGCCCGTCCAGTAGAAGCGCGAAGGGAAGTTCGTCGCGAAGACCGCCAGCGCCACGCAAAGAGTCCGCCAGCCGAACGCCCACCAGATCATCCCCGCCATCCCGAAGATGAAGATCGGGTCAATCAGGGTCAGCGCCCAGATCTGTCCCAGGCTGGCGGGCGCCATGTTGGCGAGCGTCGTTCCGAGGATGTTCCAGACCGGCGTCGCGTTGTACCCGTGATCGGTCTGCGCCTCCTCCCAGCGCTTCACCCCCTGCTTCACGCGGAAGAACTCGATGTCCTTCTTGAACTTCTCCCAGCGCTCCGGCGTGAAGTGCCCCTTGCAATTCTCCGGGTGCGCCAGGATCTCCGTCGTGTTGCCGAGCACGTTGGTGCGCAGATTCATGATCTTGCGCAGCTCGACGCGCCGGCGCAGCGTCGGATCCTCGGAGTCGGCCACCGACGCGCACTCGTAGAGGCGGTCGTACGACAGCTCTTTGAAGTACTTGGTCCCGACGTAGTAGTGGTACGTGTCCCAGTAGTGGATGTAGTTGCCGAAGTGGAACTTGCCGAAGTTGAAGTAGGCGAAGAACGACAGCACGCCCACCAGCACCAGCAACCGATCGCGCACCCCCCTCACCAGCAGGCTGAGGCTCCAGGTCAAGATGCCGACGATGATCAGCGTCGTGTCCGACACCTTGTGCACCGTCTCGCCGGGCAAGAAGCGCGGCCCAGCCATGTAGAACAGGCCCACGTGGACGATCAGCGAGGCGGCCGTGATGGCCGTCTCGGCCCAGGGTGGGATCTTCGTCTCCTTGCCGGCCTTGGCGACGCGCCAGCCCCAGTAGAGGAGCAGCGCTGCGAACGCGGCCAGGCACATCTCGAACCGGGCGCTGGGCTTGTCATTCCACCACTCGAACGAGTACCAGGGTGGCTCGTTCACCAGCGCCTGGGGCGCGTCGGTCACCTTCATCGAGGGCGGGAAGGGGTAGGGAGGTTGGCAGTACGCCGCGAACTCGGAGATCGAGTAGAAACCGTCGCCCACCCCCTCGCCGGCGCGCAGATAGCGCACGGTGACGGGCGCGAACTGCATGGACCGCCCCCGCAACCCGTGGCCTCGGTCGGAGGCGTTGTCGATCTCGACGAGCAGCTTGAAGCTGCCCGGCGTCCCGTCGAGCGACCCCATGATCTTGTAGGTGTCGTTCGCGTCGGCCTGCAGGTAGACGCCGGCGACGGGGGTCGGCGCCCCGAGGTCGTACGTGACGGAGCCGGCCGGCGTGTCGAACGTCACGCCGATCGGGGCGTCCCACTGCGTGCCTTCGGGGCCGATGGTGCCGTCGGTGACCAGGCTGGCGTTTCCGCGCAGGTCTTGCCATTGCGACGGCTGCTTGCCCGCCAGCAGGTTCCGAGTGTCGCAAGTCTGGGCCGAAGCGACCCCCGGCGAGAGCGCGGAGGCCAGCGCGCAGAGACCGACCAAACCTGCCAATTCCAGTCGAGCCATTTGCGGCGGAGCCTAGCAGTTACCTCGGGGAGAATGAATGGGGAGCGCGATCGGGTATTCTCGGACACTCCGTGTCGACCTGGCCCGCGCCCCGAGCGCTTTTACAACACGAATGGCCCGCATTTCGGGCAGCGGTCAACCGTGTTTTTCG
>Ga0105238_10007142_pt1 | contig 11168 bp, 9 predicted proteins | sample KBSC34metaG_FD_81526 | JGI IMG/M metagenome (GOLD analysis project Ga0105238, IMG submission 81526) | Corn rhizosphere microbial communities from Kellogg Biological Station, Michigan, USA - KBS C3-4 metaG | ecosystem: Host-associated > Plants > Roots > Rhizosphere > Soil | place: Michigan, USA...
CGCTCAACAGCGATGGTCTGCGCGAAGTCGCAGACGTTGACCGATATGCGGATAGGGATGAGTACGCTCGCCGGCTGGCCCAGGCCACGGCGATCTTTTCTATGGCGGAACTCGCTGACCGTTTCGATCGCCATGGCATCTGGTGGGCGCCGATCAACTACTATGATGACCTGCTGGCTGATCCCCAGCTGAGCCACGCTCAGGTGTTCCGCCAGGTCACCGTTCGCGGCCGCACCATCTATCTGGTCAATCATCCCAACCGCTATGACGGCGAGGTGCCGGCACTGCGTTGCCTGGCCCTCGAGATTGGCGAGCATACCCGCGAGATCCTGCACGAGCTTGGTTATGCGGAGGGCGAGGTTCAGAGCCTGTTGGCCTCGAAGGCAGTGGTCGCCGCGAGCGGTATCGGCACTGCCGTGGAAAGGAAGGCGTCGTGATGCTGAGCCATGCTGCTCCAGCGGTCGGGGGCGCGACTGAACGACAGTCTGCCGGCGGCCGCGGTCTTGCGGTTGTCACAGGCGGCCGACGCGGCATTGGCCGCGCCATCTGTTGTGAGCTTGCACGGGTAGGCTTCGACATAGCAATCGTCGATATCGTCGACGACGAGAATGCCAGCGAGACAGTCGATCTTGTGAGCAGGCTCGGGCGCAACAGCGCTTTCTACCGCAGGGACATTTCCGAGACATCGGGCAACGCAGCCTTTGTCGAAGGCCTCGAACGCCACCTGGGCGAGATCACGTGCCTGGTCAACAATGCCGGCGTGCAAGTGAGCGTGCGCGGCGACCTGCTGGATGTCACGGAGGAGAGCTTCGACCGGCTGATCGGCGTCAACCTGCGTGGCACATTTTTCTTCACCCAGGCAGTCGCCCGCGCGATGCTTTCAAGGCCGCAAACCGCGTCGGAGCGATCGGTCGTGACGATCACCTCCGCCAATGCCGGCCTCGTCTCACCGGAAAAAGGTCCGTACTGCATATCCAAGGCCGGGCTCTCAATGGCCTCGCAACAGTTTGCGATCCGGTTGGCGGACGCCGGCATCCATGTCCACGAGATACGTCCCGGCCTCATTCGGACGGACATGACCGCCGACGTCTACGAAAAATATTCATCGCAGGTCGAGGCAGGCCAGTTGTCGGCGATCCGGCGGTGGGGCGAGCCAGAGGACATTGCTCGCGCCGTGGCAACCTTGGCTGCAGGCGGCCTGCCGTTCAGCACGGGAGATATCTACCACATCGGCGGCGGCATGCAGATCCACCGCTTGTGAGCTTTTTTGAGTAAGGCGTGAAAACGATTTCTTGAGGCTCAAGATGGAAGACGCAGTTCTCGAGATGCGCGGCATCCACAAGCGCTTTCCCGGTGTGTACGCGCTAAATGACGTCAGCTTTGCCGTGCGCAGAGGCAGCGTTCATGGCGTGATCGGCGAAAACGGCGCAGGCAAGTCGACGTTGATGCGCATCCTTTCCGGTGCCTTCTTTGCCAATGAAGGCGAGGTGGTGATCGACGGCGCTATTGTGCCGGCGCCGACACCGGAGCGGATGCTCGAGCTTGGCATTGCAGTCATTTACCAGGAGCTGGCCCAGGCGCCCCATCTGACGGTTGCTGAAAACATCTTTCTTGGCCGATTGCCGAAGACCGGTCTGGGTACTGTCGACTGGCGCAAGGCCAAAGCTGCGGCTCAAGAGGTGCTGGACAGATTGGGTTTCCGTGTTGATCCGGCCGCCCGGATCGATGCGATAAGCGTAGCGCAGCGTCAAATGGTGGAGATTGCCAAGGCGATCGCCCGCGAAGCGCGCATCGTGGTCCTCGATGAGCCGTCCGCCGTCCTGGGCGATGCCGAGTTGGAACACCTGTTCATGACGATCCGGCGGCTCAGCGCCGAACAGGACGTGTCCTTCATCTACATCACGCATCGTCTCAAGGAGCTCTACGAGATCTGCGACGACATCACCGTACTGCGCGATGGCCAGGTCGTCGCGTCCATGCCGCTGGCGCAGACGACAACCGCCGACCTCATTCGCCACATGGTCGGACGGGAGCTCAAGGACGTGTTCCCGCCTCGTTCGAAACCGGGCAGGGACGTGCGCCTTGACGTGCGCAACCTCTCGCGAGCCGGCGTTCTGAAGGATATTTCCTTCGATGTCAGGCAAGGTGAGATCGTCGGCATCTGCGGTCTCGCTGGGGCCGGCCGGACGGAGGTGCTGCGCGCAATCGCCGGCGCCGACGCGATCGACAGCGGCGAGATCAGGATCGACGGCAAGGCGATCGCGATCGATGGGCCGCGTGTGGCGCTCGCCCACGGGATCGGCTTGCTGCCGGAAGATCGCAAGACCGAGGGTCTTTTTCTAGAACAGTCGGTTGCTTTCAACGTCACCGTTTCCGAACTGGCGGCGATCGTCCAAGGCGGCCTGATCAGCCGCAGGCGCGAACAGGAACAGGTCTCTCGCTTCATTCACCAGATGCGCATCAAGACGCCAAGCGCCGATGCCAAGGTGCGCACACTCTCGGGCGGCAACCAGCAGCAGTGCGGCATAGCTCGGCAGTTGCATGCAGGAACCACGATCCTTCTGGTGGATGAGCCGACGCGCGGTGTCGACGTGGCCGCCAAGCGCGAGATCTACGACCTGCTTGTCGAACTGACCTCCAAGCGTGGGGCGGCCGTCGTGATGGTCTCGTCCGAGCTTCCAGAAATTCTCGGCCTTTGCAACCGCATCGTCGTGATGCGGGAAGGTGCCGTCTCGGCGATCCTGGAGGGGGAAGGCGCGACCGAGGAAACCATCATGGCCCATGCGGTCTGGCAGTAAGGAGCGAGATAAGCATGCGCAGTTACCAACAGTTCATCGGTGGGCAGTTCGTCGCTGGTTCAGGTGCAGGCTCAATTGAACGCAGAGCGCCGGCAAGTGGCAAGCGGGTGGCCACCTATGCCGACGGCTCGCCGACGGATGTGGATCTCGCGGTCGAGTCAGCACGCATCGCGTTCGAGGAGGGGCCTTGGCCGCGCATGAGCGGCATGGAGCGGGCCGAAGTGCTCAACCGGCTTGCCGAACTCATCCGTGCCAATCGCGAACGGTTGCTGGCGATAGAGGTGGAAGAGGTTGGCAAGCCGATAAGGTTTGCTCGCGGCGACATCGACGGCGCGATCGGCCTGACACGTTACGCCGCCTCCCTTGCGATGCAGATGGCAGGGCTGTCCTATACCAACATCGGCGAGGGCAAGACAGCGCTGGTCACGCGTGAGCCGGTGGGTGTCGTGGCGCTCGTTACGCCATGGAATTTCCCGGCCCTTATTCTGTCCCAGAAAGTGCCGTTCGCGCTTGCCGCCGGCTGTACGGTCGTGCTGAAGCCGTCCGAATTCACGTCCGGTTCGGCCTTCGAGATCGCGGCGCTGGCGAGCGAGGCTGGGCTACCTGCCGGCGCCTTCAATGTCGTCAGCGGTTATGGTGCGACGGTGGGCGATCACCTGACCGCACATCCTGGCATCGACTTCGTTTCCTTCACCGGATCGACCCGCACCGGCAGCCGCGTTGTCGCCAACACATCACGCCACCTGGTCAAGTCCTCAGTCGAGCTTGGTGGCAAGTCTGCCAACATCGTCTTTGCCGATGCCGACCTTGATGCCGCCATTGACGGCGCGCTGACGGGTGTCTTCTTCAACAACGGCGAATGCTGCGTGTCAGGCTCGCGGCTGTTCGTTCAATCGTCCATCGCCGATCAGTTCGTCGCCAAAGTGGTCGCACGGTCGCGCGCGATGAAGGTCGGCGACCCGTTCGACGAAGACACCGACATTGGGGCGATGATCGACGGTAGTCATCTGGAAAAGGTGGCGGGCTTCGTCAGGGGTGGGATCGAGGACGGCGCGGAGCTTGTTCTAGGCGGCAACATTGCGGGAGGAACGGCCGGACACTTCCACGAGGCAACCATCTTCGATCGCGTCGAACCGCGCATGGCGATCTTCCGCGAAGAGATCTTCGGTCCCGTACTCAGCATCACCCGGTTCGACACAACAGATGACGCGGTGCGATTGGCCAATGATACGGCCTATGGCCTGTCGAACTACATCTGGTCGAAGAATATCGACACCGTGCTGACCGTGGCCAAACGCCTGAAGAGCGGGTGGGTCCAGGCCAACACGATTATCGATGGCGCCCCTCAGCTTCCGCTCACCGGCGTCAAGGGATCCGGTTTCGGTTACGAAATGGGACAGGCCGGATTCGAGGAATTCACGCAGCTCAAGACGCTTCTAATCCAGACCGGATCTCGTAACCCGGTGTTCCCGATCCGAGGCGGTCAATGACCACCCCGCGCCTCATCGTTTCGGACGTCGACCGGACCTTGCTCACCCACGACTACGTGCTGCCGCAGCGGGTCGCCGATGCCGTACGCGCGGTTAAGGATGAAGGAACCGTCGTCGTTCTGGCGACCGCGCGTTCTCCACTCGGCGTAAAGCCATTTGCGGACCGGCTGGGTATCACCGATCCCGTCATCGCGTTTAACGGCGGCTGGATAGGAAACGTGGCAACCGGGTCCGCGCTCTCACGGCAGCGGATCTCGCGCGCCGACGCCCTGCACGCAATGGCAACGGCGCAAGCGGCCGGCGTCCGGCCAATGTGGTTCACCGGTGATGCTGTTTTTGCGCTGACTGACGACCCGCTCGTCGCACGCGAAGCTGCGGTGACGAGAGAGCCCCTGTTCGTAACCGAAACGCTTGAAGCGCTCCCGGGCGAACCCGGCAAGATTATGTGCGTTGCCGACCGGGCCTCCGAGCGGGAAGCCTTCGCAGCGCTCCGCGAAACGCTAGGCGAACAGCTGTCCGTGTCGGGATCGCATCCGCGCCTGCTCGAGATCGGGCCGCCGGGTATATCGAAGAAGACCGCAATAAGCTCCGTCGCCGCGCAGCTCGGCTTTGCGCCGGATGAATGCGCAGCCGCCGGCGACGCGGAAAACGACCTCGAAATGCTGGCCTGGGCGGGAACCGCGATGACCGTCGCAAATGCGGTGCCGCAGGTCATGCAGCTTGCGCATTTCATCGGACCGTCCTGCGACGAGGGCGGCCTGGCTGACGCCATAGCCTGGCTGATGCGGAGCCGGCAGCCGAGATCCACTGCCGCGCAATGAATGGGAGGAAGGGATGGTTGAGATGACGACAAGACAAGCATCGGCCGTGCTTCAGCCGGGGTCCGTGGGACGCCTGCGGGGTTGGGCGCAGAGCCTCGGGCTGCTCTGGGTCCTGATCGTGCTGTGCGCCCTCGCCATATACCTGTCGCCGAGCTTCGTTCACATGGGCAATGTGCTGAACGTCGGCCGTCAGGTCGCTCTGTTCGGCATCGTCAGCGTCGGCATGACCTTCGTTATCCTGACACGCGGCATCGATCTTTCGGTCGGCTCGATTGTCGGTGTCGTGGCCGTCTCGACGGCGCTGATGATTTCAAACGGCGTTTCTATACCGCTGGCCATGATCGCAGCGCTTGCCATCGGCGCCTCGTTTGGCGCGGTGAATGGCGCGGGCGTCGTTTTTTTCGGCATGCCGTCCTTCATCATGACCTTGGGTACGTTGGTCATGGGCCGGGGCATTGCCATGACGATAGCCAATGGCGAACCGAAGGCGCTTGGCGATGCTGCGGATGCCTTCGCTTATCTGGGCAGCGGATTCCTGCTCGGCATCCCGGTTCCGATCTGGCTTTTTGCCGCCATCGCCGCCGTAGCCTTCGTCGTGCTTCGTCACACGCCATTCGGGCGCCAGGTCTATGCCGTCGGTTCGAACGCCGAGGCCGCGCGGCTGGCGGGGATAAGCGTGCCCCGAACCCTGATGTCGGTCTATGTGATTTCCGGCGTGCTATCGGCGCTGACCGCCCTGGTTTTCGTGTCGCGGCTGACCGTTGGCGAGCCGACTGCGGGAACCAACCTGGAGCTTGAAGCAATCTCCATCGTCGTTATCGGCGGGACCAGCCTGTTCGGCGGCGAGGGCGGCGTGATCGGCACGGTTATTGGCGCCGCGATCATCGCTGTGATGGCTAACATTCTGAACCTGCTCGGTATTTCGCCCTTCACCCAGCAGATCGTCAAGGGCGCCATCATCATTGCTGCGGTGATGTTCGAGGTCTACCGCCATCGCGTGCGGTCCTGACATCCAGGCGTGTCCGGTCCTGCCGCAGCAGGCCGGTTGGGGCGGCTGGAAAGCTAAAACTGAAGTCCAAAGGAGGAGTTTTTAAAATGACCACTCGCAGATATTTCCTACGCTCGACGGCGCTGGCCGCCACGCTGGTGGCGGGCTGCATGCTGACCGGCGCCGCCTTCGCCGACGAGAAGATCAAGATCGGCTTTAGCCAGGGCACCATGAACCACCCGTGGCGCGTGGCCATGGTGGAGGGCAACAAGAAATATGCCGCCGAGCATTATCCGGACGTCGACCTCATCGTCACCGACGGCAACAACGACGCATCCAAGCAGGTGGCCGACGTCGAAAACCTGATCGCGCAAGGCATCAAGGTGCTGATGATCTCGCCGCTGACCGAGCAGGCACTGACGCCCGTGGTCAAGGAGGCCATGGATGCCGGCATCAAGGTTGTCACGCTCGATCGCAAGGTCAATACGCCTGTGACGGTGCATGTCGGTGGCGAGAATCTGCCGCTAGGTGTCGGTGCCGGCGAGTTCCTTGCCAAGAAACTGAATGGCAAGGGCGCCATTATCGAGTTGCAGGGCACTGCAGGGGCTTCCGCCACGATAGACCGCAACAAGGGCTTCGCCGAAGCGATAGCAAAATATCCGGACATGAAGGTCGTCGCCTCGCAGAACTGCGACTACACACGCGACAAGGCGGTCAAGTTCATGGAGGATATGGTTCAGCGCTTCGGCCCGGGTCAGATTCAGGCAGTGTATGCGCACAATGACGAGATGGCGCTTGGCGCCATCCAGGTCCTCGAGACTGCCGGGCGGCTTAACGAAGTGGCAGTTGTCGGCATCGACGGTCAGGAAACCGCGTTCGAAGCCGTCAAGCAGGGTAAGCTCGCGGCGACCTTCGTCTACCCGTTCGTGGCGCCGGAGGGAATCGAGACCGCCTACAAGGTTGCCAAAGGCGAGCAGGTTCCACCGACCATCACGCTGCCCACTGTTTCCGTCACTGCGGATAATATCGCGCAGATGATCGGAAAGGGCTTCTGAAGCCACGGTCCACTGGGACGCCGCAACCGGCGGCGTCCCGCAGATTTGAAGGGAATCCGATGATGAGCGAGAAAAGACCATTTGTTGCCCAAGGCGTCATCCCAGCCTGCCTGATGCCGTTCAGCGCCGATCTAGCTGTCGACGAGGGCGCCTATCGCGAGCATCTTGGCGATGTCGGTTCCGTGGAGGGTATCTCGGGCATTACAATCAACGGACATGCCGCCGAAGTGCACGCGCTCACGATCGAGGAACAGTTCCGGGCGATCGTCGTGACCAAGGATGTCCTGCAAGACAGGATCCCGACAATCGTCGGCGTCTACACCAATTCGAGCCTGGAGGCCGCCCGCATCGCTGCCTATGCAGAGCGCGAGGGTGCCGACGCGCTCCTGGTGTTCCCGCCCGACTTCATGACGCTTGGTGGGCACTTGAGGCCGGAGATGATCTACGAGCATCTGTGGCGCATCACGGACTCGTCGCGTTTGCCGATCATCCTGTTCCAGTATCCGCTCGCCTCCAATCTCGCCTACCCGTTAGCAACGTTGCTGGAATTGTGCCGCCGCTTCCCGTCCATTGTCGCGATCAAGGACCAATGCGGTGACGGTAACCTGCATGAACGTCAGATACGGGAACTCAAGGCGCTCGATAGGCCCGTGAACACGCTGACCACTCACAGCGCCTGGCTGCTTGGGTCTCTGGCTCTTGGTTGTGACGGGCTTCTGTCGGGGGCCGGAAGCGTCATCGCCGATTTACAGGTCGCGCTGTTCCGCGCCGTGCAGGCGAATGACCTGAAGACCGCCAGGGCAATCAACGATCGCATTTATCCGACAGTCAGGGCGTTCTATGACGCGCCGCTTCTCGATATGCACAATCGCATGAAGGAGGCGCTCGTAATCCTCGGCCGATTGAACGAAGCCCATGTCAGGCCCCCATTGATGAAGCCTGGTGTTGCCGAAATCGAAAAGATCCGCGGGTTGCTGGCCGAGGCTGGTCTCAATGCGGGGTACAGAAAGGTCGCCTGATCGATGACCGAAGCCCTTGTACGGACCGAGGAGCCGTCTCCCGGCATTCGCCTGCTCACGCTCAATCGGCCCGAAAAGCTAAATGCGCTGTCGAAGGCGTTGCTCGGCGAGTTGCGCGACCTGCTTGCGCTTTATGATGCCGATGCCAGTGTTGGCTGCGTGGTTCTGACCGGAGCGGGACGTGCCTTTGCTGCGGGAGCGGACATCTCCGATATGCTGGAGCGCGGTGTTGCCTCCTACAGCGATCCGGAGCGGCTGGCTTGCTGGCGCGCGATCGAGGGCTTTTCCAAGCCGATCATCGCCGCCGTCAACGGCTATGCGCTGGGGGGCGGGCTCGAACTCGCGCTGATCTGCGACATCATTCTCGCCTCTGAGAATGCCAGATTTGCCACGCCAGAAATCAAGATAGGCTCGTTTCCGGGTGATGGTGGCACGCAGCGTCTGCCACGTTTGGTCGGCAAATCCTTTGCCATGCAGATGGTGCTGACCGGGGAGATGGTCGACGCGGCGCTCGCGGAACGCAAAGGGCTGGTCAGCGAAGTGGTTGCGCCTGACAGGCTGCTGGCCAGGACCCTTGAAATCGCCGCCGCGATCGCCGCCAAGTCGGTTGCCATCACCCCCTATGCCAAGAGGGCGGTGTTGGCCGCATTCGAGACCGATCTGAAATCCGGGCTGGAGATCGAGCATCGGCTGACGGTTGAGGCATTCGCCAAGGAGGACCGCGTCGAGGGCCTGCGAGCCTTCGCCGAAAAACGGGCTCCTGTGTTCAAGGGCAGGTAGGCCCCCGCGATCTGGCGCGAGCTAGGGTGGAGAGATCTATGTGGGACTATATCGTCGTCGGCGCCGGTTCGGCGGGCTGCGTGCTGGCCAACCGCTTGTCGGAAGATCCAGCAGTCAAGGTGCTGCTGGTGGAGGCCGGCAGTCGCGACTGGAATCCGATGATCCACATTCCCGGCGGCATCGGCAAGCTGTTCGGCCCCGGCGTCAACTGGCGCTTTCATACCGTCCCTCAGAAGAATCTGGACAACCGCGCCATCTGGTATCCGCAGGGCAAGACGCTCGGCGGGTCGAGCTCGATCAACGCCATGATCTATATCCGCTGCCAAAAGGAGGACTATGACAACTGGGCGGCGCTCGGCAACGAAGGGTGGGCTTATGAGGACATCCTTCCCTATTTTCGGAAGTCCGAGGACAATGACAGGCTGGTCAACCGCTATCACGGTCAGGGCGGACCGCTATGCGTCTCCGATCAGGTAGGCCCGCACCCGCTGACACGGGCCTTCGTGCGCGCGGTGCAACAGTATGGCCTGCCGTACAATCCGGATTTCAATGGCGACACCATGTATGGCGCCGGTTTCTATCAGGTCACGTGCCGAGATGGTCGCCGCCGTTCGTCAGCCGTCTCCTATCTGCATCCGGTGAGCAATCGGACCAACCTCACCGTGAAGACGCATGCCCGCGTCACCCGGGTGATAGTCGAGAACGGCCGCGCGGTCGGCGTTGAACTGGCGGAAGGGCGATCGCGGCAGGTTCTGCGGGCCGATCGGGAAGTGATCGTGTCGGCCGGTGCAATCAACTCGCCGCGCCTGTTGCTGCTATCCGGCATCGGACCTGCTGACGAGTTGAAAGCGCTTGGGGTTGCTCCCGTGAGCGATCTTCCGGGCGTCGGCCGAAATCTGCAGGATCACCTATGCACCAACGTCCATCTGGCCCTGAAGGATCCGATCAGCTATGACGGTCAGGACCGCTATCCCAAGGCTTTGCTGCACGGCATCCGTTGGTTGCTGTATCGCAACGGCCCTGCCGCTTCGGTTATCGTTGAAGGCGGTGGTTTCTTCCAAACCGAGGGTGCGACACGGCCCGACCTGCAGATCCACATCGCGCCAGCAATGGTGGTGCGCGGCGGTCAAACGCGACTTGATGGACATGGCTTCACCATCAACTCGACGTTCCTGCGGCCGCGCAGCATAGGCTCGGTCAAGCTTCGCTCTTCCAACTTCGCGGACGAGCCGCTGGTGGATCCGAATTATCTTTCGGATCCACACGATCGCGCCATGGCGCTGAAGTCGGTCCGCATCATTCGCGAAGTCTTGGCGCAGAGTGAGATCGCCAGGTTCATCAAGGGCGAGCGGTTGCCTGGGCCGGCCGCGAGGACCGACGAGGAGATCATGTCCTATATCAGGCAGTATGCCTGCTGCGATTACCACCCTGTGGGCACCTGCAAGATGGGTGTCGACGAGATGTCGGTCGTCGATCCGGAATTGCGGGTCCGCGGGATAGAAGGATTGCGGGTGATCGATTCCTCGATCATGCCGGTCCTCATCAGCGGCAACACGAATGGACCGACAATGATGATCGGCGAAAAGGGCGCGGATCTCATAAAGGGCATCCGATCTGGCAGGATGCATCCCGCAATGGCGGCGGTCGCCTGACAGAGGCCCTCCATGCAATTCCTCGTCCCGTCTCGCCACCGGACTGACTAATTCAGCGACAAGTTCACGAGAAGCTGGCGATGCTCCCGCTGACGAAGGCGGGAATGCTCAATTTCGACGTCGTCCCGGTGAAGCCATATGCGGGCTTCAGCAAGCCGTGATGGTAGCCCACATTTCGCTGTCGGCCCGATTTCGGTCATTCAGAGGGGAGCCTGGCGATCTGCGGCTACATCGTCGATATCTCGACGCCAGTAATTAGTCTTGTTCATCGTCATTTGGTTCGCCAGACCATACGAGAGAATACGAGGGAAACGGGTTGGCGAACCATCCGCTAACGTATTGATTTTCAATAGGAAACGTTGACCCTCCGGGCCCACCATGACCTTTGATTTGTTGGTAAAAATGTGGCTTTGCGCACGGGTCGCGCGAACTGCCTGAGGGCGCGGGCGAGGTGCCCATTCTCAATCCCCCAGCAGCCGTAGCCTGCGCCGTCGCCAACGCCACTGGGTGCCGTGTCCAGCAAATGCCGCTCACGCCGCGTGTGCTGGGGCTGCTGCTGGGCAGC
>Ga0105238_10007144_pt1 | contig 11168 bp, 8 predicted proteins | sample KBSC34metaG_FD_81526 | JGI IMG/M metagenome (GOLD analysis project Ga0105238, IMG submission 81526) | Corn rhizosphere microbial communities from Kellogg Biological Station, Michigan, USA - KBS C3-4 metaG | ecosystem: Host-associated > Plants > Roots > Rhizosphere > Soil | place: Michigan, USA...
GCCGGCGATCTGCTTGTGGCCGTCGAAGGTCGCCTCGACCTGGCCTTCCTTGATGACAATGATCTCCTCCTGCAGGTGCAGACGCGGCGCACCGCTGTTGGCGCCGGGCTTGAGCGTGGTGATGTGGCAATGGGCTTTTTCGAGCGTCGTGGTCGGCGTGTCAAACACGGTGCGGCGCACGCCGTTGGGCATGGTCTCGACGTGCATTTTTTCCCAGTCGAAAACAGTGGAGGCCATCTTTTCCGGCGCGGCCGGTGCTGGCGAATTGGTGGGCGAGGTTTGAGCCATAAGGTTGAAACCGATTATGGCGAACAGGGTGGTGGAGACGAGTATTTTCATGGCGCTGGTTCGCCCTGAAAGTACGCCTGCGATTCCCGGGCCGCAGCTAAAATGTGCTTCGCTCCGGTCCTATCAGTGATGGGGGCGCAACTGGCGTAAAAATTTCTCAGCGGCGGGCGTCAGATCACCTTTCGTGGCACGGCTGACAACGATGTCCATGGTCGGCAGATTTTTTGGGGTCAGTGGACGCAGTTCCACCCGCTTGCCGATGATGTGCCGATAGACGGATGCCTGAAGCGCGATACCGCGTCCGGACTGTACTTCGGTGATCAGGGAACTGCCACTATCACATTCAGCCACGATACGCGGCTTGCGCCCCAGGGTTTCAAAAATCGAAAGCAACAGGCGGTGATATTCCGAATACTCGGTCTTGCGCAGTGAGACCAGCGGCTCGGCGGCCAGCCGTTCCAGCGGCACTTGCCTGAGCCTGGCGAGCGGGTGCCGCGCGGGGACCAACGCGCAGAACGGATAGCTCTTGAGCGGTTCAAACTCCAGGCCCACGGCGTTCTCCTCGGTCGGGCGTATTATGATCCCCAGGTCGAGCGTGCCTTCGCGCAACGCGACGGCGATTTCGCCGCTGGAGAGGTCGTGCAGCACGAGCTTCACGCCGGGAGTGTTTTTCTGGAACGCGGCCAGCGCGGGCGGCAGGATCTCCATGGTGGGCGACGGCGCGTAGCCGATGTGCAGTTCGCCGAACTCGCCCCGGGCCAGCGCGCGGACCTTGTTCACCGATTCCTCGGCGTTCGCCATCAGTTTTCGCGCTTCCTCCAAAAATAATTTCCCCTCCGCCGTCAGCGTCACGCCACGCGGGCTGCGTTTGAACAGGTCCACGCCGATCTCGTCTTCCAGGGCCTGCACCTGCCGGCTCAGCGCGGGCTGGGCGACGCGCAGTTTCGCCGCGGCCTTGCTGAAGTTTGACGCCTCGGCCACGGCCACGAAGTAGCGGAGATGACGCAGTTCCATCGCGGGTTCCATTATGCCTAAAAAGTATAGCTACTCAAGGATCAAGGTATTGGGCGGGCCGAAAAAGGGGTGGGATGATGCACGTGTAGCCGGACGAGTGCCGGCCAAAGAAAAACAACAACAACCAAATAAAGTTATGCCATACATCAACGTTCAATTCATCCGTGAGGGCGTCACCGCCCGGCAAAAACGCACCATCATCGCCGGCGTCACCCGCCTGATGCAGGACGTCCTGCACAAGGATCCGCAGCGCACGCACGTCGTCATTCAAGAGATCGAAACCGACAACTGGGGCGTCGGCGGCATCTCCGTCACGGAAGAACAGAAGCTCAAGAAGCAATGACCAACCGCAACCAAACAACACACCGCACCATGAAAATACAAACCGTCATTGTCACTGGCGCATCCACCGGCCTCGGCCGTGCTATCGCCCAACTGTTCCTCGAACGCGGACACAACGTCGTGCTGAACTCTGTCAGTTCCGACAAGCTCGCCCGCACGTTCCGTGAACTCGGCAGCCCGTCCCGCGCCGATGTCGTCGCCGGTGACGTCGGCAAAAAGGAGGTGAGCGAGAAGCTGGTCGCCACCGCGCTCGCGCGGTTCGGCCGGCTCGATACGCTCATCAACAACGCGGGCATCTTCGAACCCAAGCCGTTCCTCGATGTCACGGAGGCCGACCTCGACCGTTTCCTCACCACGAACCTGAAGGGCACGTTTTTCACCACGCAGGCCGCCATTCCTGCGCTGCTCAAGAACGGCGGCGGCAGCGTCATCAACATCGGCACGGTGCTGGTGGACCACGCCATCGCAGGGTTTCCCGCCACCGCGCCCATGGCCAGCAAAGGCGGCATCCACGCGATCACGCGGCAGCTCGCGGCGGAATTCGGAGCGCAAAACATCCGCGTCAACGCCATCGCGCCCGGCGTCATCCGCAGTCCGTTGCAGGGCAAGATTGGCGTGGCGGATGCCGACGCGCTGGCCGGCCTGCACCTGCTCAACCGCATCGGCGAGCCCGCGGACATCGCCGAGGCCGCCTATCTGCTCGCGACGAACAACTTCATCACCGGCGAAATCCTGAACGTGGACGGCGGCCACGTCGCCGGCCATAAATTCGGGTGAACCTGCAAGCGGGCGACAACGCTTCCGGTCAATGCCGGAAGCGTTTCACGCCCGCCGCTCTTTGATGCCCGCCAAAATATCTGCGATCACCTCCGCCTTCGGCTTCGCGCCCTGCGGTCCGCCGTGATGCAGGCGCACGCTCACCGCGCCGGCTTCCATGTCGCGCCCGCCGATGACCAGCATCGTGTGCACACGCAGTTGTTCTGCGTTGGAGATCTTCGCCTTGAACGGCGTCGCGCTGAAATCCGCATCCACGCGGACCATGTTCGTTCGCAGTTCAGCCACGATGGGCTTGGCGTAGTCGATCAAAGCCTGGTCATCGTTCAGCGTGATGACGCGCACCTGGTCGGGCGCGAGCCAGAGCGGGAAGTTGCCCGCGTAATGCTCGATGAGGAAGCCGATGAAGCGTTCATGCGTGCCGAGCGGCGCGCGATGGATGCACAGCGGCGTCTTGTTGGAATTGTCCTTGTCGCGGTACGTCAGGCCGAACTTGGCCGGCACGGCGAAGTCCACCTGGTTGGTGGCGATGGTGAATTCGCGGCCGATGGCGCTCCAGACCTGCACATCGATCTTCGGGCCGTAGAACGCCGCCTCGTTGGCGACCTCCACAAAGTTGATGCCCGAATCGATCAACACCTTGCGCACCATGTCCTCGGTCTTTTTCCACAGCTCGGGTTCGTTCACGTATTTCTTGCCGAGCCCCTCCTTGCCGTGGGTGCTGAAGCGCATCTGATATTTCTCGAGGCCGAAGGTCTTGAAATATTTCAGGTACATGTCGTTCACCGCGCGGAACTCCTCCGCGAACTGGTCCTCGGTGCAATAGATATGGGCGTCGTTCATGTTCAGCGAACGCACGCGCATGAGGCCGAACAACTCGCCGGACTGCTCGTAGCGGTAGCAGCAGCCGTACTCGGCCAGGCGCAACGGCAGGTCGCGGTAACTGCGCGGTTCCGCCGCAAAGATGCGGTGATGATGCGGGCAGTTCATCGCCTTCAGATAATAACGGTCCGCGTCCGGCCGGCTGGCGATGAGCGCGTCCAGTTCCGCCTTCAGCTTTTCACCGCCGAACAGATCCTCGCCCTTTGCCTCGGAATCCTCCTCCACCTCGCCGTCGGTCTTCTTTTTTGAATCGATGTTGGCGACGTCTGATTCCAACGCGTCCAGCTTCTTCTCCACCTCCCGGATCTTGCGCTCCAGCTCCTGGTCCGGCTTGCCTTCGCCCGCCAGGGACATCGGCGGGAACATGGACTCCGCGTAATAGGGCAGGTGGCCGGAGGTCCGGTACATCTTCTCCCGCGCCAGATGCGGGGTGCGCACGCGGACGTAGCCGGCGGCGAATTCGGTTTCCTTCGCCAGCTTTTCCAGTTCCTCAACGAGCACAGTTCCCTTGGGCAGCCACAGCGGCATGCCGGGGCCGACATATTCCGTGTCGATGGCGAACAGGCCCATCTCCTGGCCGATCTTGCGATGGTCGCGGCGCTTGGCCTCCTCCAGCATGTTGAAATAGGCCTCCATCTCGGTCTTGTTCTTGAAGGCCGTGCCGTAGATGCGCTGGAGCTGCGGACCCTTTTCGTCGCCCTTGTAATAGGCGGCGGCCACGCTCGTGAGCTTGAAGGCGCCAATGTTGCCCGTGCGCATCACGTGCGGCCCGGCGCAGAGATCGATGAAATCGCCGTTCTTGAAATAAGAAATCGGCTCGCCCTCGGGGATCTGCTTGAGGAGGTCGAGCTTGAATTTCGAGGCGTTGCCGGGACGTTCCGCCAGGCCGCCGAGACGGCCGCTTTGGGCATCGGCGATCGCCTGGTCACGGCTGACCACGATCTTCTCGAAGGTATTGTTCGCCTTGACCTCTTTCTTCATCTCCGCCTCGATCTTTTCAAAATCCTCGGGCGCGATGCGGTGCGAGAGTTCGAGGTCATAGTAAAAGCCGTTCTCGACCGGCGGGCCGTAGGCGAACTGGGCCTCGGGCCACAGGCGCAGGATGGCGGTGGCGAGCACGTGCGCGGCGGAATGCCGGATGCGCTCGAGCTCGGTCATCTTGGCGCGGTCATCAAGGGTCTTGCGCTCGGGGTTCACCGCGGCGGGCGCGGGCTGGTTTTTGTTTTCTTCGGCCATAAATTTTTTATTTAACCACGGATGGACACGGATAAACACGGATACGGATGCAGGCTGACGCGCATCGCGCAAATTTTCGCCAATCCGGAAAATTCGCGGGAATTGGCGAAATTCGCGTCAAAGTTTTTTAATCCGTGTTTATCTGTGTGCATCCGTGGTTCAAGTCAGCGGTTTTTGTTGTCGGCGTGGCAGATCATGTCGATGACCACGGTGCTGGCGAGGATGAGCACGTCATCTTCACCATCGGCGATATCCACGCCATAGGTGTCGGAAAAAGAGAACCAGCGCTTGGAAACCTCCGCGACCTGCCGGTCGCCGCGGCTGAAGGTGTATTCCATGTCCAGGAAGCTGCCCTGAGCCTCGATATCGTCCGGGCCGGGCACATCCACGGTGAAGGCGCAGCGGAAAAGGGTGAACAGATGCTTCTTCACCACGGCGGCCAGATTGCCATCCCGGTAGATCTCATAGGTCGGCCCCCAGGAGAGCAGCTTCTGGCGGATAAAGGCGAGTTCCTTGCCGTGCATGTCCTGGAAGGAAAGTTTTTGGCCGATGGTGAACACCTTGCCATCCACAAAAAAAGCGTCGCGCCCGGCCTCGTCCTTGATGGCGAAGTCGTCACCGAAACAAAACAGTTTTTGCTTCATCAGGTAGCGCATAAATCAGGTGCTGGTTAAATAAAAACGCCCCGGACTTTGAGTGCGAGGCGTTGGCGTTCATTCCGGTCGGGAATGAACGCTAAATCGTGGTTGTGGTGTTCAGACTGTTGGACACGCAAATACCGTAGCTATTTTTGGGGTGATTGGCAAACGACAATTTATGGCGTCAAACCACTTCCAGCGCATCGCTCTCACACGCCGCATACCGTTCCACCATCTGGTCATAGACCTTCGTGTTTTTCTTGTCCGGCAGGATTTCGCTGCCGGGCACGGGCTTGGTGAAGCCGTTGATGAGCTTGTCCCATTTCGGGCTTTTGCCGGTGTGCACCAGGTAGCCGTGCGCCGCGGCCAGCGCGGAACCCAGCGCGGCGCTCTTGGAAACCTCGATGCGTAGCACGCTGCAATTCATCACATCCGCCAGCACCTGCAACAACTGCGGATTGTTCGCCGCCCCGCCGGTGACGAAGATCTCGTCCGGCAGCACCTGCATCCACTGGGAATGGAGGCGCATGGAAAGCATCTGGGCCTCGAACACGGCGCGGCAATTGGCGGCGGCGTCCTTGGAATCGAGGTCAAAGCGGCGGATGCCCGGCGTGTTGGTGCGCGGGACGATCTCGGCCTCAAACCACGGCAGGAGCACGCCGTCGTTGTTGCCGGGCGGGGTGGATTCCACCAGCTTGCCGAACGCGTTCCAATCCTTGATGTCGTAAAGTTCGCGGACTTTTTCGCGGGCGAGCGAGCCGTTCTTGAAACAGATGAGGGTCAGGTAGTCGCCGGCGGGGGAGCCGAAGACGTGGCCTTCGCCGTTCTCATCGGTCACGCATTTCTGCATGGTGCCGAAAAAGGTGTCGCTGGTGCCGAGGCTGATGGCGACCTGGCCGGGCTTGACGAGGCCGAGGCCGAGCGCGCTCGCGGGATTATCCCCGGTCCACACGGTGGCGAGGGCTTCGGCGTTGAACCCGTATTTCTGGACGAAGTAAGAACTGATCGGGCCGATGACCTTGCCGGCATCCGCGAGCGGGGGCAATTTGCCGATGAGGCTGGGCGCGGTGGCTTTGACGGCGTCGTGGTTCCAGTTTTTTTTGCGGATGTCCATCAGGTTCGTGCCTGCGCCATCGCCGAAATCAATCGGGGCGATCTTGCCCGCGAGCAGCGAGGCCATGAAGGAACTGACGAGCGCGATGTGGGCGGTCTTGTCGTAGGACTTGGGGTCGGTCTTGTAAAACTTGCGGACCTGCGGGCCGGTGAAGCGTTCGAAGGTGTCCGAGCCCGTGCGCGAGGCGGTGAACTTGATGCCGCCAAGTTTCTTGCGGATCTCGGCACATTCCTTGGAGGTCGAGGAATCCATCCAGATGGGCGCGGTCTTGCGCGCGAAAACGCCGTCGAGATTTTCGACTAGGGATTTTTTCGGGTTCAGCGTCGCCAGGACTTCCGCGGCTTTTTCGTTGAGATACACCGAGCCGTGCTGCTGGCCGCAGCCGCTGACGGCGACGATCTTGCCGAGGGCGACGCCGTCCTTCTTCATCTGCGCGAACAGCAGGTCGAGCGCGGCGGCCCAGAGTAGGGGATTGCTGTGCTTGACGAGCGGGTCGCGATTGGGCAAAACACCGTTCTTGGTCTTGAACTGGGGCAGTGCCTGGTCGAAGTTCAGTGATTTTTCATAAACGACCTTGTGCGCGTCGAGGTCGATGACAACCGCGCTCAGGCTTTGAGTGCTCGAGTCGAGTCCTAGAAAAAGTTTCGGCATTGTAATTATGAAGGTTTGATTTCCCACTGCTTTGACGATAATAAAGCATTCCATGCAAATGAAAAGCCTCGTTTATTGCAGTATCTGCATCCTGCTTTGCCCGGTGGCGGCTTTGAGCGCGCCCATTGACCGCCAGGCGCTGGTCTCGCGGCATGATGTGGTGCTCACCAATCTCGACCTGAACAACCCGCTCTCGGTCGGGAACGGCCAGTTTTGCTTCACGGTGGACGCGACGGGATTGCAGACGTTTCCGGAGGCGTTCGCGGAAACCATCCCGCTCGGCACGCTGTCGGACTGGGGCTGGCACACGATCACAAACACGGTCGGCTGGGACATCGACAACTTTCAGTTCAAGGAATACACCGACCTGAACGGGCGGCAGGTCCCCTACGCCGACGTGCCACGCAACCAGCAGACGCCGGAGATCAAGTGGCTGCGGTCGAATCCGCACCGGCTGCACCTCGGGCAGATCGGGTTCTTGCTCAAGCACGCGGACGGGTCGCTGGCGACCACCAATGACCTGAAGGACGTCGAGCAGCACCTGGATTTGTGGAACGGGCGGATCACCAGCCATTTCACCTTTGATGGCCAGCCGGTCGAGGTGGAGACGGTCTGCGATACCAAGGATGACGCCGTCGCGATACGGGTGAAATCGCTGCTCCTGAAATCGCAACGCCTGACGATCCAGGTCCGTTTCCCGTACGGCACCGGCGCGACGACGACGGCGGACTGGAGTCGGCCGGAGGCGCATGAGACCGTCTATGAGCAGGGCAAAAAGAACACCGGCCACTTCGACCGCAAGTTGGACCTCGATACCTATGTGATGGATGCCTGGTGGTCGCAGGGTGCGGGGCTGGTCCAGACCGCGCCGCATCAATTTGAATTGAGCGTGGGAGCGTCGGGCACCAGCCGGGCCGGTTTGGAAAAGAACCTGGAACAGGCCACGCCAGACGTCGATCTTGCCGGTGACACAAAGCCGCAAACCGATGGAGCGGTGACCAATGCCCCGGAGAATAAAAAACAGGCGTCTGCCACGACCGGGACCAACGACATCCCGGAAATGGAATTTGTCTGCGCCTTCTCGCCCAAGGTCAACAGCCAGGTGCCGGATTTCGACGCGGCGCGGAAAGAGGCGCAGAAGCACTGGAACCATTTCTGGCAGACGGGCGGGGCGATCGATCTCTCCGGCAGCAAAGACCCGCGCTGGTTTGAACTGGAACGGCGCATCGTCCTCTCGCAATACCTGACGGCGATCCAGTCCGCGGGCTTCAATCCGCCGCAGGAGACGGGGCTGACGTACAACACCTGGGAGGGGAAATTTCACCTGGAGATGCATTGGTGGCACGAGGCGCATTTCGCGTTGTGGGACCGGCTGCCGCTCCTGGAAAACTCGCTGTACTACTATCAAAAGATTTTGCCGCGTGCGGAGGGGACTGCGAAGAAGCAGGGCTATGCCGGCGCGCGCTGGCCGAAGATGACCAGCCCTAGCGGCGCGGAATCGCCATCCCCGGTCGGGCCGTTTCTCATCTGGCAGGAGCCGCACCCGATCTTCTACGCGGAGCTGTGCTGGCGGGAGCATCACGACAAGGCCACCTTGAAAAAATACCGGGACATCGTCTTCCAGACGGCGGATTTCATGGCAAGCTACGCGACCTGGGACAAGGCGACCGGCCGTTACGTCCTCGGCCCGGTGCTGCAATGCGCGCAGGAAATCTTTCCCAAGGACAAGACATACAACCCCACGTTTGAGCTGACGTACTGGCGCTGGGGCCTGGAGACCGCGCAGCAATGGCGCATGCGCCTCGGCCAGCCGCGCAATCCAAAGTGGGACAAGGTCCTCAGTGGCCTCGCCAAGCCGCCGGTGGCCGGGGACAAATACGCTTTCGCCGAGACGGCGATGGATTCCTACACGAACCCGAAATGGAACGCGGACCATCCCTCCGTGACGGCGGCGCTGGGGATGCTGCCGGGGCAGGGCATCGACCCCGAGACCATGCGCCATACGCTCAACTGGATCTGGTACAACTGGAACTGGCCCGACACCTGGGGCTGGGATTATCCGATGCTGGCCATGACCGCCACGCGCCTCGGTGAACCCGAACGGGCGATCGAGGCCCTGCTGCTCGACACGCCAAAGAATCATTGGGCCGTGAACGGGCACGTGTACCAGCGTCCGGGCCTGACCCTCTACCTCCCGGCGAACGGCGGCTTGCTGTACGCCACGGCGATGATGGCGGCGGGATGGGATACCGCATCCGGCACCAACAACGTGCCGCAACGGAATGCGCCGGGTTTCCCGGACAACGGCCAGTGGACTGTCCGGTGGGAAAATCTGCATCCGGCGCCGTGAAGTCTGAATTTTTTTAATGGACGGCGGCTGTGTCCTGCCCTGAGCTGGACCAGCCGCAGCACTTGGCCCTTCAGTGGCATGCGTACAACTTGAACCCGAACCGTATATCGGCATTATGGGAACAATGTCAACGCAAGGGGTGACACATTTCCGGCGGTTTTTAAAAAATCTTCGTGCGGTTTTGCGGGCGGCGGGTGCTATAAGTTGAAGCATATGACGCCCGACCCTGAACTGCTGGCCGCGTACGCCCGGACGAATTCCGAGGAGGCTTTCGCCGAACTCGTCCGGCGGCATGTCAACCTCGTCTATTCGGCCGCGCTGCGGCAGGTGAATGGCGATGAACACCTGGCCCGGGACGTGGCGCAATGCGTCTTCACGGACCTGGCGGGCAAGGCGGGTTCGCTCGCGCGCCGGGAATCCCTCACCGGCTGGCTCTACACCAGCGCGCATTTTGCCGCCGGGAAGATCATCCGCGCGGAAACCCGCCGCCGCGACCGCGAGGAAAAATTTATGCGCGAACCCACGAACGAACCGGCCGGCGACCGCGCATCCGGAGACGCCTGGGAAACGCTCCGGCCCATGCTGGATCAAGTGATGCACGAGTTGAAGCAGGCCGACCGCGAGGCGATCCTGCTCCGCTATTTTGAGAACCGCCCGTTTGCCGAGGTCGGCACGCGGCTGGGCTTGAATGAGAACGCCGCGCGCATGCGCGTGGAGCGGGCGCTGGAACGGTTGCGGACGGCCTTTGCCCGTCGCGGCCTGGCGACCACGGCGTCGCTGGCCACCGTCCTGGGCGCCAACGCCGTGCAACTCGCGCCCGCGGGCCTGGCCCCGGCGCTCACCGCCGGCGCCATCACCGGCGCGGGCACCACCACCCTGACCCTCTTTAAAATTATGACCGCAACCAAATTGAAACTCGCCCTCGGCAGCCTCGTCGTGGCCGGCGCCGCCACGGCCCTGGTCGTCCAGCAACAGGCGCTGGGAGAAACGCGCACGGAAAACAGCCGGTTGCACCGGCAACTCGCGGAGCTGCAGTCCGCCGCCGACAATGTCTCCCACCAGCCCGCCGCCGGTTCGCCCAAGCTGACCGATGACCAGTTCAATGAGCTGTTGAAACTGCGCGGAGAAATCAGCGTGCTGCGGCAACAGACCGGCGAACTCGCGCAGGCGCGCCAGACCATCCAGGATACCGCCCGGCGGCTGAAATCGGCGGAAGACAAGGCGCAGGCGCTGGCCTCGGCGGTGAACAAGTTCTCGGCCTATGAATCGGAGACGGTCAATGCCATGAAACAGGCAGGGCTGGCCATGCGGATGTATGCGAACGACCATGGCGACCAGTGCGCCACGAACATGGATCAATTGCTCCCGTTCTTGGGCGGCAAGTACCAGATGGGAGCGATCGATCTGGGCGGCTTTGAGTTCGTCAATGCCGGAACGGTCAGCCTGCAGCATCCGGACATGGTGGAGATGCGCGAACGGCTCGCGCGGCAGGCGCCGGACGGGACATGGAGCCGCATCTACGGCCTGGCCGACGGCAGCGTGCAGCGGGCCACGTCGAACGATGGGAACTTCGAGGCGTGGGAGAAGGTGAACACCTATTCCCCGCCAGTGGGGCAATAAAGGCAGGCTGCCGCAACCATCCGTCCGCATAAATTCCCATTTTCGTTTCATGCCTTAATTTGGTTTAATTTTTCCATTTTCATCTTGTCGCGCCGTCTCGTCGCGCCGGAGCCTTGGCGAAGACGGATGGCCTTTTCGCCGATTTCAGTTTCAGGTTTTTTTAGCCTTTAGCCTTGCCCATGGTGGCCGTCCGCAAGGACCCCGTGCGGCTGGTGGCCGTACGCTAGTACCACATTTTTTAAAATTCTAGGGTCCTACA
>Ga0105238_10007145_pt1 | contig 11167 bp, 8 predicted proteins | sample KBSC34metaG_FD_81526 | JGI IMG/M metagenome (GOLD analysis project Ga0105238, IMG submission 81526) | Corn rhizosphere microbial communities from Kellogg Biological Station, Michigan, USA - KBS C3-4 metaG | ecosystem: Host-associated > Plants > Roots > Rhizosphere > Soil | place: Michigan, USA...
CGAACAGAGCTACCCGGCCTGGACCGCGGACAACGTGACCTTCATCGGGCAATCGTTCGCCCTGTCCACCAACGTGCTGCACTACCAGGCGCTGCAACTGGCCGCCACGCTGGCCGGGACGCATCATGAGGCCATCGCCGCAACGGATTACCGCGCGCAGGCGGCCGCCTTGAAGCAGGCCATCAATGCGCGCTTCTGGCGCGCCGATCGCGGCATGTACATGAGCTACCTCGGCGGCGACGGCACCCCGGTGGATACTTACGACCTGCTCGGCATCTCGCTGGCCGTCATCAGCGGCGTGGCCGACGGCGCGCGCGCCCGCCAGACGCTGGCGAACTACCCGGGCTGGCCGGCCGGCAGCCCGGTGATGTGGCCCGAGCGCAGCGACCAGCCGATCTACCACAATCGCGCGATCTGGCCGTTCGTCAGCGCCTATGCCCTGCGCGCCGCGCGCACGGTGGACGACCCGGCGCGCATCGCCCATGAGATCGAATCGGTGATGCGCGGCGCCGCGCTGTACGGTTCCAACATGGAAAACTATGAGCTGCTGACCCAGGGCCAGCACGTCGACGACGGCAAGCTCAGCGGTCCGGTGGTCAACTCGCCGCGCCAGCTGTGGTCGGTGGCGGCGTATCTGGACGTGGTGACCGAAGGCGTGTTCGGCCTTGAAGAAGACGGCCGCGTGCAACCGAAACTGCCCACCGCGCTGGTGCCGATGCTGTTCGGCAGGCGCAGCGCGATCACGTTGAACCTGCCCGATCGCCAGATCACGCTGGAACTGCCCAGACAACGCAGCGGCAACCTGCTGGTTGCCGACCACGCCAGCACGCGGGGGAAGCACACCACGGTGATGCTCAAGGCGGTGCAAGTGGACGCGGCGCCCCTGCGCACCGACGCGCCGCTGTATGCGCCCGTCGCACCCGCCGCTCCGACACTGACGGCCAGGGGCGATCACTGGATCGTCAAGGGCGACGGCAAGCTGCAGCTTTACGCCAACGGTCGACGCGCCAGCGTGATCGAAGGCAGCGGCACGCTGCCGCGGCTGGGCGGCCTCACTTGCGTGCGCGCCACGCGCGTCGATGGGCACGAGCTGGAATCCTTGCCCAGCCCGGCCACCTGCGTCGGCGCAACCGCCAAGGTCAGCGGCGCTTGGCCACGCCATTGGGTCGCGCCAGCCAGCGGCAACTATCGCGTGTGGGTGGACTACCGCAACGCGCACGGCCCGATCAACACCGGCGTAACCGCCGCGGTGAAGTGGCTGGCGATCGGCTGCGACGGCGCCGCCGCGCAGCGCGTGCCGCTGGTCATGCCGCACAGTGTCGGCACGCAGCAATCGACTTATGCCGAGCTCTACGCCAGCGCAGGAGCCCGCTGCACGTTTGCGCTCGAGGACGGTTTCAACATGAGTTACCTGCAGCACTTCGCGCACTACACGGGGGGTGCCGGCGGCATCGACGGGCCGCTGAACCAGGCCGACGTCGACGACCTGCGGATCGCGCCGCTGGCGACGGGAACTCCGACACCATGAGCAGAAAACCCGAGCTGTCGTTCTGGCAGATCTGGAACATGTGCTTCGGTTTCCTGGGGATCCAGTTCGGCTTCGCGCTGCAGAACGCCAACGTCAGCCGGATCTTCCAGACGCTGGGTGCCGACGTGAACGACATCCCGATCCTGTGGGTGGCCGCGCCGCTCACCGGGTTGATCGTGCAACCGATCATCGGCCACTACTCGGATCGCACCTGGAACCGGCTGGGTCGCCGGCGTCCGTATTTCCTGGCCGGCGCAATCCTCGCCACGCTGGCCCTGCTGGCCATGCCCAACTCGCCGACGCTGTGGGTTGCCGCCGGCCTGCTGTGGATCATGGATGCCTCGTTCAACGTGTCGATGGAGCCGTTCCGCGCGTTCGTGGGCGACCAGTTGCCGGAGCACCAGCGCCCGCTCGGCTTCTCGATGCAGAGCGTGTTCATCGGCGTCGGCGCGGTGGTCGCTTCGCTGATGCCGTGGCTGCTGACTAAGGCAGGTTTCAGCAACGTCGCACCCGACGGCGCCATTCCGGACACCGTCAAATATGCGTTCTATGCCGGAGGTCTGATGTTGATGGGCACGGTGCTGTGGACCGTGCTTTCCACGCGCGAATACCCACCCGAGCAACTGCGCGATTTCGACGACGCGGCCGAACCGCTGCCGATCGACACCTCGCGCGCCTGGCGGCCGGGCCTGCTGCTGCTTGCCGTTGGCCTGCTGGTACTGCTGGCCATCCGCCATTTCGCCCTGGAAAAAGAGCTCTACGTACTCGCCGGTGGTCTGCTGGCATTTGGCGCGCTGTTCGCCTGGCTCGCCTTCAGCCATAGCCAGGGCATGTTGCGCCAGGTGATGGGGGATCTGTACAGCATGCCGGATGCGATGCGCCGGCTCGCCATCGTGCAGTTCTTCTCGTGGTTCGCGCTGTTCGCGATGTGGATCTTCACCACGCCGGCGGTGACCGCCGTGCAGTTCGGCAGCAGCGATCCGCATTCGGTCGCCTACAACACGGGTGCCAACTGGGTCGGCGTGCTGATGGGCGCCTACAACGGTTTCGCCGCGCTGGCGGCGATCGTGATCCCGCTGCTGGTGCGGCGCATCGGCCTGCGCTGGAGCCACCTGGTCAACCTGTGGCTGGGCGGCGCGGGGCTGCTGTCGTTCCTGTTCATCCGCGATCCCGACTGGCTGCTGCTGTCGATGGTCGGCGTGGGCGTGGCCTGGGCCTCGATCCTGTCGCTGCCCTACGCGATGCTGTCGGACAACCTGCCGGCGCAGAAGATGGGCGTCTACATGGGCATCTTCAATTTCTTCATCGTGATCCCGCAGCTGATGGCAGCCAGCGTGCTCGGCCTGCTGCTGCGGCTGTGCTTCCACGACCAGCCCATCTATGCGCTGGGGCTGGGCGGGGCCAGTCTGCTGCTGGCCGGCCTGTTCACCCTGCGCGTGCGCGAGCCGGTTCCCGCCGGCGCCTGATCCGGTCGGTGAACCGTCCCGCCCTTTCGTTCACACGTACTCGACCACCTCCAGCCCGAAGCCGCCCAGGCCCACCAGCTTGCGCGGCGTACCCAGCACGCGCAGCTGGTGCACGCCAAGGTCACCGAGGATCTGGGCCCCCAGGCCAAGCTGTCGCCATTCCTGCTGTTGCGCATCCTCCGGTGCCTGGGTGCTGGGCTGCCGCTGCAAGCGGGCCAGCAGTGCTTCGGGCGTGTCTTCGCCGGACAGCACCAGCAGCACACCGCGATTCTCGTCGGCGATGCGGCGCAACGCGGCAGTCACGGTAAGGCCAAGGTCCTCGCGCTGCAGGTGCAGCACGTCGGACAAGGTGTTGCGCACATGTACGCGCGACAGCACCGGCTGACCATCTTCGACCGCGCCACGCACCAGCGCGAAATGCAGGCCGCGGCGGATCACGTCGCGATAGGCCACCAGCCGGAACATGCCGAACTCGGTCTGGACCTCTTCCTCGTGCACGCGCTGCACGGTCTTTTCGGTTTCCAGCCGGTAGCGGATCAGGTCCGCGATCGAGCCGATCTTCAGGCCATGTTTGGCCGCAAAGACTTCCAGCTCGGGACGACGCGCCATCGAGCCATCCTCGTGCAGCACCTCGATCAGCACCGCCGACGGCTCCAGCCCGGCCAGCGCGGCCAGATCGCAGCCGGCCTCGGTGTGGCCGGCGCGGGTCAGCACACCGCCGGGCTGCGCGGTGAGCGGAAAGATGTGACCGGGCTGGGCCAGGTCCTGCGGTTTCGCATCGGCCTTCACCGCCACCTGGATCGTGCGGGCGCGGTCGTGCGCCGAGATGCCGGTGGTGACGCCTTCGGCCGCCTCGATCGAGACGGTGAAGTTGGTGTGGTACGAGGAGGTGTTGTCGCTGACCATCGGGCGCAGGCCGAGCTGGCGCGTGCGTTGCTCGGTCAGGGTGACGCAGACCAGGCCGCGCGCCTCGCGCACCATGAAGTTGATGTCCTCGGCGCGCACTTTCTCGGCGGCCATGATCAGGTCGCCCTCGTTCTCGCGGTCTTCGTCGTCGAGGATCACGACCATGCGGCCGGCGCGGATGTCTTCGAGGATTTCGGGGATGGTGTTGAAGGGCATGGGTGTGTCCGTGTGTAATTCCCTTCTCCCCTCGGGAGAAGGTGCCCCGAAGGGGCGGATGAGGGTGCGGGCGAAGCGGAGTGTCGAAGCACTACCGAACCCTCACCCCCACCCCTCTCCCGGAGGGAGAGGGGCTTTAAATCAGGCGAAGCCGTGCTGTTTCAGGAACGCCTCGTCCAGACGTGGCACTCCACCGCTGGCCAGCAGCCGCTCGACATAGCGTGCGATCACGTCCACCTCGATATTCACCGCATCACCTACACGCCGCGCGTGGAACGCCGTGTGCTCGACCGTGTGCGGAATCAGGTTGACGCCGAAGCGTGACCCGGCGACTTCGTTGACGGTGAGGCTGGTGCCGTCGATGCAGACCGAGCCTTTCGCGGCGACGTAGCGCGAGATCGCCGCCGGCACCTCGAACGTCCAGCGTTGCGAGCGGCCGTCGGGCGCGATCGACACCACCTTGCCGAGGCCATCGACGTGGCCGGAGACCAGGTGCCCACCGAGCCGGTCGGACAGGCGCAGCGCCTTCTCCAGGTTCACCGGGGCGCCGGCCTTCAGCTGGCCCAGCGAGGTCAGCGACAGCGTCTCGTTGGAGACGTCGGCGCTGAAGCCGCGCGACTCCAGCTTGATCGCGGTGAGGCAGACGCCGGAGACGGCGATCGAGTCGCCCAATTGCACGTCGGCGAGATCGAGCTCGGCGGTGTCGACATGCAGCCGCACGTCGCCGCCGCGCGGCTCGAGCCGTGCGATGCGGCCTACGGTCTGGATGATGCCGGTGAACATCAGTGCACCTCCGGGCGGAGGGCGAAGCGCTGCAGCGAACAGATGGGTTTCATGCATCGTTTCCCGCGTGAAGTCATGCGAAAAACGCCTCAAGGCATGAGGCCAAGCGCACGCCGTGAAGCGCACGCCGTGCCGTCTTCTCTTTATCCGGACTGTGAGGAAACGGTCGCCCGCTTCCAACCGTCGGCTCCGGCATCTGACCGGATCTGCTGACCTTCCGGCATGACCGGAAGCGCTCGCGGGCTCGCCCCGAAAGGCCTACCGCCGGTGGGGAATTTCGCCCCGCCCTGAAGACGTCGTGTACTGCCGGCCAAGCCGGTCGCGGCAGTCTACCACCTCCGCCGGCGCTGCCCACCGTACCGACGGGAAGCAGCGTTTCGTCTCGCGCACGATGAAAGCAAGTTTCACCCCGCGGCGAGGGTTTCGACCAGATCGTCGATCAGGAGCCGCAACGCCGGCGTCCGGTCGGCACCGGGCAGCCACAGCAGATGGATCGGCGAACTGCTCAAGGGCCAGTCCGGCAGCACTTCGACCAGACGCCCCGCCGCCACCAGCGGATCTGCCATGTAGTCGCCCTGCATCGCGATGCCGACGCCGGCCAGTGCGGCGTCGAGCACGGCTTGTGCGTCGTTGCTCGACAGCACCGGATCGATCCGTACCGAACGCCGTCGGCGCTGCTGGCCGAACTGCCACAGCGTGCCGGTGCGCAAGCCGCTGAAGGCGATGCAGCGGTGCCCTTTCAGATCGGCGGGATCGACCAGCGGCGGCATCGCGGCCAGGTAGTCGGGCGCAGCGCACAGGTAGCGGCGCATCGTGCCGACCCGCCGTGCCACCAGTTGCGTGTCGGCGAGCCGGCCGACGCGCAGCGCCAGGTCGATCTTCGCCTCGACCATGTCGACGTAGGCGTCGTCGTAAACCGTCTCCAGCCGGATCAGCGGATGACGGCGCATGAACGAGGCCAGCAGCGGCGCGATGCGATGACGGCCATAGGCCGCCGGCAGGTGCACGCGCAGGCGACCGGCCGGCTCGCCGCGATGCGGGCGCAGATCGGCCGCGAGATCGGCGGCGACCGCCTCCAGCCGCTGGCAGTGCGTCAGCAATTGCTCGCCGCGCGCGGTCAGCGTCATCCGGCGGGTGGTGCGCAGGAACAGCTTGCCGCCCACGGCGTCTTCCAGTGCAGCGATGCGTCGGCTCAGCACGGAGGGCGTGCAGCCTACCTCGCGCGCCGCCTGCGAGAAATTCAGCCGCCTGGCCGCCGCGGCAAAGCCGCGCAATTCGCGCAGCCGGGTCGGCGTGAGCTCGAACGACTTGTTCATTGAACGAACAAAAGATATGCCATGGCGGTGGATTATCACTCGAACGAGACACGGCCACCATGACGGCGTTTCCGTTCATTCCCCTCAAGGAGCACGTCATGCGCAGCATCCAGCTCACCGCGTTCGGCCTGGACCATCTCGACCTGGTCGACCTGCCCGATCCGCGCCCCGGCCCCCGCGAGGTGCTGGTGCGGATGGAAGCGGCCTCGCTCAACTACCGCGATCACATGGTGGTGTCCGGTGCGCTCTACCGCGGCGTGCCGTTGCCGATCGCGCCGGTCTCCGACGGTGCCGGCACGGTGCTGGAGGTCGGTGAAGGCGTCACCCGCTTCAAGCCCGGCGACCGCGTCACCACGTTCTACAAGTCGCGCTGGATCGCCGGTGCCATGCGGCCGGAATGGGAAGGTGCCGAGATCGGCGGCCCCGAGCCGGGGGTGATGCGCGAGTTGGCCTGCTTCGATCAGTATTCGCTGGCGCGTGCGCCCGCACACCTCTCCGCTGTGCAGGCGGCCACGTTGCCGATTGCTGCGCTTACCGCCTGGCAGGTGCTGGAGCAGGCGCGCGTCACCACCGGCCAGGACGTGCTGTTGCTCGGCACCGGCGGTGTATCGCTGTTCGCGCTGCAGTTCGCCAAATTGCGCGGCGCGCGGGCGATCGTGCTGTCGTCCAGCGACGCCAAGCTGGAACGGGCAAAGGCGTTGGGTGCCGACATCGGCATCAACTACGCCAGCAACCCGCAGTGGGGTGCGCTGGTACGCGAGGCAACCGGCGGCACCGGCGTGGATGCGGTGATCGAAACGATCGGCGCAGCGACGCTGGCGCAATCGCTGGAGGCGGTGCGCATGCACGGCTTCATCGGTGTACTCGGCTGGATCGGCGGGATGGACGCCACCTTGCCCATATCCAAGGTGGTTCTGAAGCGCGTCCGCCTGCAGGGCATTTCGGCAGCGCCCTTGGAAACGCATGAGCGGATGGTCACTGCCATCGAGGCCACTGGGCTGGAACCGGTGATCGACCACGTCTACGGCTTCGCCCAACTGCGCGAGGCATTCGAGCACCTCGTCGCCGGCCGCCACTTCGGCAAGCTCGCCATCGACTTCAGCCGCTGAGGATCGCTGTTGGGCGGCCTGCGGTGGATGCCGTTCGTTTCTCGGATGAGGCCAGCTGTCTCTTGCACAACAACGTGGACGCACGGTCGAAAAAGCGATTCCTGCCTTCGCAGGAATGACGAGCAAAGAATGGGATGACACCGTCATTCCACGAAGGGTCGGGAATCGCTCCCCCATGCCGTCATTCCGGCGAAGACAGGAATCGCCTCGCGCACAATCGTCCCGAACACATGCCGTCATTCCTGCGAAGGCAGGAATCGCACCTGAAATGAGGCTGGGTTCTGCAGAACAAACCGGTGGAAACCGCCTCAAGAGCGATTCCTGCCTTCGCAGGAATGACGAGCGAAACGGACAGCGAGGCTTTCCTGCAAAATCAGTTCGGTCGCAGGCGCAGACGGATGTCCTGGCCCAGCATGCGCTGGTCGATCACCTGCAATTGCCAGCGCCTCGCCATGTCACTGAGCGTGGGCAGATGCAGCAGCGGGCGCGCACGATCGCCCAGCAACAGGGGCGCGATGTAGAGCAGCAGTTCGTCGACCAGGCCGGCGGCGAACAGTGCACCGCACAGGGTCGGGCCGGCTTCAACATGGACCTCGTTGCAACCGCGGCCGGCCAGCAGGGCCAGCACCGCACGCAAGTCCAGAGTATCGCCGTGCGTCGCCAGCGCGACCCGTTCGACCCGCGCAAAGCGCTGGTCGGCGCAGGATGCCGCCGCGCCATGCAGCAGCAGGGTCGGCATCGAGCCATCCAGCACCTGGCTGCCGGCCGGCGTACGCAATTGGCGATCGAGGATCACGCGCAGCGGCGGCGTGAACTCCTCGTCCTGCAGCAGCCGCACGGTGAGCCGTGGATCGTCCGCCCGCACGGTGCTGCTGCCGCTGAGGATCGCCGAGCTGCGCGCACGCCAGCGCTGCACGTCGGCGCGGGCCGGCGCGCCGGTGATCCACTTCGACTCGCCGTTGGCCAGCGCGGTGCGCCCGTCCAGGCTCATCGCCAGCTTCACCCGCACGAACGGGCGGCCACGCTCGATCCGGCTGAAGAAGCCGACGTTGAGCTCGCGCGCGGCCTCGCGCATCAGGCCGGTGTCGACGGCGATTCCGGCGGCGCGCAGCTTGCCGATGCCGCGGCCGTCGACTTGCGGGAACGGATCCTCCGCAGCGATCATCACCCGCTTCACTCCGGCGGCGATCAACGCATCGGCACATGGCGGCGTGCGTCCCTGGTGCGCGCACGGCTCCAGCGTCACGTAGGCGGTGGCACCGCGGGCGCGCTCAGCGGCCTCGCGCAGCGCATACACCTCGGCATGCGGCTCGCCGGCGCGCTGATGCCAGCCTGCTCCCAGCAGTTCTTCGCCACGTGCGATGACACAACCCACACGCGGGTTCGGCTGCGTGGTGTACAGGCCACGTTCGGCCAGACGCAGTGCCTGCGCCATATGGGCATGGTCGATCGCGTCGAATTCCGTCATGGCCTGGATGATCCGCCGATGTCGCGAAAAGGGGCCCAGCAATCCAGCACGCTGTCCAGTTCTTCATCCGGCAGGCGCTCGATCACCGCAAGACGTGCGCGCTTGCTCATCTCCGGTTCGTCGCTGCTGCCGTCCAGCTCCCGGAAAAACCGGTCCCGCGCCGCACGCGATGGCCAGCGTGCGATGGCAACCCAGGTGCCCTGCGCGTTCCGGAACAGGCTCGATCCCCCCGAGCCAGCGGCGAGCCCGTTCAGGGTGATGCGCTGCCAGTTGGCGACGAAATCGTGTTCGCGCTCCGGGTGCAGACGCCAGCGGTAGATGGCCACGAACATGTTCACTCCTTCGCCCACGGGAAAGTGCTCTCAGGTTCCGGCGTCCAGCTCGCCATGCATTTTCTTCGGCGTCACCCGACGCCATGCATCGCGCAGCAACTGACCCACCCAGGCCTCGTCCATCTCCGCGATGCGCACATGCGTCCAGCCATGTTTCCCCCAACTGGGGTCGGGTACGAACAGGTCGCCGGCCGACATGCGCAGCACATCGAGTTCATCGAGGGAAAACTTGAATATGGCATCGCTGCCACCGCGCGAGAACTGGGCGAAGATCTTGCCGCGCACGCGGAACGACGGCGTACCGAAGTGGTCGAGCTCCTCCACCCGTGGCAATCGCATGGCAAGTTCGCGGAAGCGGTCGAGGCTCACCATGCGAACCGGCCGGCACTCACTTGCCGCGCTTGCCGCCGCCGAGCAGCGGCAGCTGCAGTTCGGACAGCCCCGGCAGATCGCGCTCCAGCTTCTCGATCTCCTCGCGGAACGCGTGCACGTCCTCGAATTTGCGATAGACCGAGGCGAAGCGCACGTAGGCCACCTGGTCGAGGTTCTTCAGCTCGCGCATCACCAGCTCGCCGACCTGGCGCGACGGCACTTCGCGCTCGCCGCTGCGGCGCAGGTCGTTGACGATCGCGCGCACCGAGCTGTCGACGTCGTGGGTGGCGACCGGCCGCTTCTGCAGTGCGCGTTCGAAACTCACCCGTAACTTGCGCTCGTCGAACACCTCGCGCCGCTCGCCGCTCTTCACCACCGTCGGCAATTTCAGCTCGGCGGTCTCGTAGGTATTGAAACGCTCGCCGCACTGCGGGCACTCGCGTCGACGCCGCACACTCGAACCGTCCTCGGTCAGGCGCGAGTCGATGACGCGGGTGTCTTCGTGCTGGCAGAAGGGGCAATGCATGATTAGAAATGAGCCACGCCGCGGCATCCGAAATCGAGGTTCTGATCAGTAGGCTCTAGTGGCACCGGATCGGTCAAACGATTGCGCTGAAATTCCATCGTGGAGCGTTGCGGTGATTTCGTATAGGTCGGGAATGGACCTCCGTCAATGCTGCTCCAGGTCCTACCTTGATCGTGAATCTCTTTCAGAACAGCGGCATCCAGCATCGGGATCCCGCTACCCGGCAACAATTTGGCCTGATCCGGGTCGAAGTTTTTTACCTCGTAGGCCATACAGAGATGTGCTACGTGGTGTTTTCGCATCCAGGCATACACCGCGGATTCCTTTTTTGGCACACCGGCAACGGCGACCAGCGCCGTCAGCGATGCAACCACAACCACGATGACTTTCAGGTTGGGCACCGTCAGCCGTAAACCGGAAACTTCTTGCACTGCGCCGTCACCGCATCGCGCACGCGAGCAATCACCGCCTCGTCGCCCGGCGCATCCAGCACGTCGCAGATCCAGTTCGTCAGCTCGATGCAATCCGTTTCCAGATAGCCTCGGGTAGTGACCGCTGGCGCACCGACGCGCAGCCCCGAAGTGACGAAGGGCTTGCGCGGGTCGTTCGGCACGGCGTTCTTGTTGACCGTGATGTGCGCGTGACCGAGCGCTTCCTCGGCCGCCTTGCCGGTGACTTCCTTGCCGATCATGTCGACCAGCATCAGGTGGTTTTCGGTGCCGCCGGAAACGATCTTGTAACCGCGCTCGATGAAGGTCTTCGCCATCGCCTTGGCGTTCTTCACCACTTGCGTCTGGTACTCCTTGAACGCCGGTTCCAGCGCCTCCTTGAACGCCACTGCCTTGGCCGCGATTACGTGCATCAGCGGGCCGCCCTGGATGCCGGGGAACACGATCGATTGCAGCTTCTTCTCGATCTCCTCGCCCGCGCCCTTCGCGACGATGATGCCGCCGCGCGGACCGCGCAGGGTCTTGTGGGTCGTCGAGGTGACCACGTGGGCATGCGGCAGCGGGCTGGGGTATACACCGGCGGCGACCAGGCCGGCGACGTGGGCCATGTCGACGAAGAAGATCGCGCCGACCGAATCGGCGATCTGGCGCATGCGCGCCCAGTCGACCACCTGCGAGTAGGCGCTGAAGCCGCCG
>Ga0105238_10007146_pt1 | contig 11166 bp, 9 predicted proteins | sample KBSC34metaG_FD_81526 | JGI IMG/M metagenome (GOLD analysis project Ga0105238, IMG submission 81526) | Corn rhizosphere microbial communities from Kellogg Biological Station, Michigan, USA - KBS C3-4 metaG | ecosystem: Host-associated > Plants > Roots > Rhizosphere > Soil | place: Michigan, USA...
CCGAACGGCACGCTGGCGCGTTCACGGCTGCAGGAAATGCTCGGTTATATCAATTCCGAGATCCACAAGACCTATAGCCCGTTCTTCAAGCCGGACACGCCGAAGGAAACGCTTGCCGAACGCGAAGCTTACCTGCGCAAGCGCTACCAATTCGTCGAGAACATTCTCGCCAAACAGAATTGGTTGCTCGGCGACAAGTTCAGTGCGGCCGACGCGTATCTTTTCGTAGTCACGAGATGGGCCGCGGCGATCAAATTCGATCTGTCCGAGTTCCCTGCGCTGCAGGCGTTCCAGAAACGCGTCCACGAACGTCCGGCCGTGCAGGCGGCGATGGCCGAGGAAGGTCTGATCAAGCACCAGGCAGCAGCCTGATGTCCGCTGGCCGGACGACCACCATCGTCCGGCCACGTTTCCTTACTGATCAAATGTTTTTGGCGAGTGACTCGGCCGCACCGATGTAGCCTGCCGGTGTCAGCGCCAGCAGGCGCTGTTTGTCCGCATCGGGCAGGGCGAGACCGGCGATGAATGCGCGCATCGATTCGCGCGTGATGCCCTGGCCGCGCGTGAGTGCCTTGAGTTGCTCATACGGCTCAGGCAGGCCGTGGCGGCGCATCACGGTCTGCACGGCTTCGGCCAGCACTTCCCAGTTCGCGTCGAGATCGGCGGCGAGGCGCGCAGGATCGACATTGAGTTTGCCCAAGCCGCGCATCAGCGAGTCGAGTGCGATCTGGGTGTGGCCGAAGGCGGTGCCGAGCGTGCGCAGCACGGTCGAATCGGTCAGGTCGCGCTGCCAGCGCGAGATCGGCAACTTCTCGGCGAAATGGCCGAACAGCGCGTTGGCGACGCCGAAGTTGCCTTCGGCGTTCTCGAAGTCGATCGGATTGACCTTGTGCGGCATTGTCGACGAGCCGACTTCGCCGGCCTTGAGCGCCTGCTTGAAATAGCCGAGCGAGATGTAGGCCCAGACGTCCCGGCACAGGTCGATGAGGATCACGTTCGCACGGCGCACAGCGTCGCTCAACTCGGCAACGAAATCGTGCGGCTCGATCTGCGTCGTGTAGGGATTGAACACGAGGCCGAGCGATTCGACGAAGCGTTGCGCCAGCGCCGGCCAGTCGACCTCGGGATAGCTGATCGCATGCGCGTTGTAATTGCCGACCGCGCCATTGATCTTGCCGAGGATTTCCACGTTCGCGATCTGCTTGCGCTGGCGTTCGAGCCGCGCGATGACATTGGCGAGTTCCTTGCCGAGCGTGGTCGGCGTAGCGGTCTGGCCGTGCGTACGCGACAGCATCGGCAGCGCGGCATTCGCGTGTGCGAGTTCGCGCAGCCTGGCGATTGCGCCGTCGAGCGCGGGCAGCAGCACGCAATCGCGTGCGTCGCGCAGCATCAGCGCGTAGGCGAGGTTGTTGATGTCCTCGCTGGTACAGGCGAAATGGACGAACTCCTTGGCTTTCGCCAGTTCCGCATCGTCGCCGATGCGCTGCTTGATGAAGTATTCGATCGCCTTGACGTCGTGGTTGGTCGTGCGTTCGATTTCCTTGACCTTGTCGCCGTCGATGGTGGCAAACGCGTCGGCAATCGCGCGCAATTTCGCCCGCGCCGCCGCGGAGAACGGCGCGACTTCGACGATCGCTTCCGCGTCGGCCAATGCCTCGAGCCAGCGCACCTCGACGAGGACGCGGCGCTGCATCAAGCCGTACTCACTGAAAATCGGGCGCAGGGCCTCGACCTTGGCGGCATAGCGGCCGTCGAGCGGCGACAGGGCGGTGAGGGTCGAATGGGTCATGGGCGGGCGGTGCTTTTGGGGGCGCAAATGATACCAACAGCCAACCCGTCATTTCGGCAAAAAGCCGAAATGACTGCATTTATCTTGATTTCGTTCCACGCGGGCGCAAACTCCGAGGTTTATCGCAGTCAGTGAAGAACGACATGGCCGACTTCCGCATCGAACACGACAGCATGGGCGAGCTCAAGGTGCCTGCCGAGGCCTTGTACGGCGCGCAGACGCAGCGTGCGGTCGACAATTTTCCGATCTCCGGCCTGCGCATGCCGCGCGAGTTCATCCGCGCACTCGGCCTGATCAAGGCGGCGGCGGCGCGGGTCAACGGCGGTCTTGGCCATCTGTCGAAAGCCAAGGCGAAGGCGATCGCCAAGGCGGCCGAACGAGTCGCCATGGGCGAGTTCGACGCACAGTTCCCAATCGACGTGTTCCAGACCGGCTCGGCGACCTCGTCGAACATGAATGCGAACGAGGTCATCGCGCATCTGGCTTCGTCCGCGAGCCTGAAGATCCATCCGAATGACGACGTCAACATGGGCCAGTCGTCGAACGACGTGATTCCGACCGCGATTCACGTCAGCGCGGCATTGTCGGTGAGCGATAAGCTGCTGCCAGCGCTCAAGCATCTACGCAAGACGATAGATCGTCGCGCGAAGGAATTGAACAAGGTCGTCAAGACCGGCCGCACGCATCTGATGGACGCCATGCCGGTGACTTTCGGCCAGGAGTTGTCCGGTTGGTCGGCGCAGATTGTCTCGAACATCGCGCGCATAGAAAGCGCGCTCGAGCGCGTGCGCGCGCTGGCGCAGGGCGGCACGGCGGTCGGCACCGGCGTCAATGCCGACGCCAGGCTCGGGCCGAGCATCTGCAAGGAACTCAGCCGCATGACTGGCGTACGTTTCGTTTCGACGAAGAATTTCTTCGAGGGCATGTCTTCGCAGGATGCCGCGGTCGAACTGTCCGGCCAGCTCAAGACGCTGGCCGTATCGCTGACCAAAATCGCGAACGACCTGCGCTGGATGAACTCGGGGCCGCTGGCGGGAATCGGCGAGATCGAGTTGCCGGCGCTGCAGCCGGGTTCCTCGATCATGCCGGGCAAGGTCAACCCGGTGATCCCCGAAGCTACGGCGATGGTCGCGGCGCAGGTGATCGGCAACGACGCTACGATCGCTGTCGCCGGCGCGAGCGGCAACTTCCAGCTCAACGTGATGCTGCCGGTGATCGCGTACAATTTGTTGCAAAGTATAGAAATTCTTGCCAACGCATCACGCCTGCTCGCCGATCGTGCGATTGCGGGGTTCAAGGTGCGCCGCGACCGCGTCGGCGAGGCACTCGCACGCAATCCCATCCTTGTCACCGCATTGAATCCGGTGATCGGCTACGAGGCAGGCGCTGCCGCGGCTAAGCGTGCCTACAAGGAGGGCCGACCGATTCTCGATGTCGCGCTGGAGACCACCGGCTTGTCGAAGGCGGAACTGGAAAAACTGCTCGATCCGGCCGCTTTGACGCGTGGCGGCGTGCACGGCGGCTCGTCCGGCGGCTAAAATGTGACGTAGTTTGTTCGCTGCGTCACAGATTTCGCGTCGGGCCCTTGCGCTGGCGGGGACACGAACGTATCAAGCGGCCAGCGACGCGGCAGCTTTTCGCTGCCGTATTTCTTTTACACAGGGGCAGAGAAGATGTTGTGGTCCAAGCAGTTTTTCGTTTTCGGAGTGATGTGCGTGCTCGCGTCGGCGTCACTGCATGCGCAGGACTTGGCTATCGACGGCAAGGATTTCGAGTCGGGTGCAGCTGACGCCAAACTCGCGGAGATCGCGCGCCAGGCCGCGGCAAGCGGCAAGACCATCGTCGTGACGACGCCGCCATACTGGCAGGCGAAGGCGGCCGGCAAGATTCGAGCGGCAGCCCCGGGCGTGCAGGTGAAGACCAGCGACGCGTTTTTCGAGAACGTGCTGGTGCGCATCGTCGACGTCGACAAGGCGGCAAAGCCCGAAGCGGCTGTGGCCGCGAAGCCGGCCCCTGCGGTCGAACCGGCTGCGCCAGCAGCGCCCGCAAAGACGGCACCGCGTGCCGAGCCCCGTCCTGCTGCTGTTGCCGCGGAACCCGCCGCAGCCGAATCGCCGCCGGCGCGGGAGTCGACACCCGTGAAGAGCGCGGAGCCGCCCCAGGTGGCACTTGCAAAGCCTGCGCCCGCGCCGGCTTCAGCCGCGCCGTTGCCGAGCCCTCCCGCCGCCGAGAAGCCTGTGTCGTCGGCGCCTGCAGCGCCCGCTCCGACGACCACGGTCGCCACGGTTTCGCCCGCGCCTTCGGCGAAGGCAGCGCAGGTCGGACACACGGCGCCCGTCGCCGATACGGCGGCGATCAAGCACGCGTTCGAAAACCAGTTCAATCTTGGCCGCCCGGCGGTTGGGGCGATCGGTCCGGTGCAGTTGCGTAAAGGTGATGAAATCTTCATCCGCGGTCCGGTGCGCGCGGTCGTGCGGCGCGACCGCAATCGCGTCGAGTTGTTCTGGGTCGAGGGCGAGCTCAACCTCGATCGCGCCGAACTGTCGAAGACCTCCGCCGACCGCTATCGCGTCGACGAGGCAATACGCGAGGTGTCCAATCCCAGTCTGCGCGCGATGCACAGCGAGCCGAAGATGTTCACCGCGCATGTGCCGGCAGCGAAGGTACGCAGCGACATGGAGCGGCATTTCAACGATGCGAAGGTCATCGCGGCGAGCATTGGGCCGGGCGATCTGCGCTACGGCGATCTGTTTTACATCTACCGCAGTCATGCGGTCGTGTTCCGCCGCACCGACCTCGGTTTTGATCGCTATTGGCTTGAGGGCGAGATCGACTTGAACCAGTCGGGCTTGATCAAGAGCGGCGACGCTTACCGGATCGTCAGCGAGAAACTCTGAGTCCGGCGATTTGAATCGAACGACGCGGCGCGCGATGCGCCGCGTTTCGCGACTGTTCGCGTCAGACCGAGGTCTCGACGCGGTGGCGGCGGAAAGCTATCGCCGCGACGATCAGGGCGACGCCGGCCGCGACACCGATCCACAGTTCGGGCGAGGCCAGTGCGCCCAGGATGCGGTTCCAGCTCAGCAGCGAGTTCACCAAATCGAAGCGGTCGAGGGCGATGTTGACATTGTCGCCGGTGGACAGCGCCCTGATCCCTCCGTTGCCGCCGATATCGAACCAGCCGCCGGGAACGACGCCGAACAGGATACGGCCGACGATGTTCTTCCAGTACCACGCACTCGGAATCGAGAGTTGCTGGAGCAGGTGGGTGAAACCCATGACCGCGCCGAACGCGACCGGTACGGCCACCGCCCACAGGAACGGTTTGGACCGCGCGAATGCCGAGCAGAGCAGCAGCCAGCCGACCGTCGGCAGAGCCCACAGTGCGTTGAGCGGAATCAGCAGAATCAGCTTGGTCCACATCGCCAGCAGCGGCGCCGGGTTCCACAACAGTGGCAGCGGATTGACGCTGTGCAGGCCGGCATAGGCGCTGACCAGAATCAGAAAAGCGAGATGCAGAACTATCGTCGCAGCGATCGCGAGCGCCGGTGCAACGAGCACGGCGGCGACGACCTTGGACAGTACCGTGTCGAGATCTGAAACCGGCAGCGACTTCCAGAACAGCACGCTACGGTCGCGGCGGTCATCGTAGAGCGCGCCGAGCAGGTAGAAAAATACGACGAAGGACAGCGTGACCATGATCGGGATCGACAGGGCCATCAGGCCCACGGTCAGGCCTGCGTTGAACTGCGCGATCTGGTCGGCGGTCATGTTGTGCGCGATCGTGTCGAGGTTCATGCCGCCCAGGTTGATGCCGTGCCGCGCGGCCGTGGCTTCGGCGACGACCAGGCTGAGCAGGGCGATGGCGATCACCACGCCGCCGGCGATCAGCGGCGCCCAGAAGAATCCGCCGCGGTGTTCCCAGTATTCGCGCTTGAGCAGCCAGAGGAAGGTTTGCATCGGATTCGATTTGGTCATTGCGGCTTGCCTGATTTCAGACGGCGCGTTCATGCGTAGGTCCCCTTCATCGTCGCCACGAACAGGTCGGCGACGCTCGGCTTGTGCAGTTCGCCGAGCTGGGCGAGTTGCGCCTGCGGTACGCCGTCGAACAGGAACACGGTCTTGCCGAAGATGCCGCGTTCGTTGAGCGGCTTGAGCGCGCGTGCCGCTTCAACCTTGTCCGGCCCGACCATGACCTCGGCATAGCGCTCGCCGATCTGGTCCATGCTCGCGTTGACTATGAGCCGGCCATCCTTGATGAAGATCAAGTCGGTGAGGATATGCTCGATTTCTTCGACTTGGTGGGTCGTCACCAGGATCGTTTTCTGCTCGTCGAAGTAATCGTTGAGCAGGTTCTGGTAAAACTCCTTGCGGTAGAGGATGTCGAGGCCCAGGGTGGGCTCGTCGAGCACAAGCAGCTTGGCGTCGATCGCCATGACCAGAGCCAGATGCAACTGCACAATCATGCCCTTGGACAACTCACGCACGCGCTGCGTCGGTTGCAGTTTGGTGCGGGCGAGGAAGGCCAGGCATTTCTCGCGTGAGAAGCGCGGGTGCACGCCGGCGACGAAGTCGACCGCTTCGGACACGCGCAGCCAGCGCGGCAGCACGGCGACATCGGCGATGAAGCAGACCTGTTGCATCAGTTGCGTGCGCTGGGTGCGCGGGTCGAGGCCGAGCACCGAGAGCTCGCCCTCGAATTCGGCGAGGCCGAGGATCGCCTTCAGTGCGGTCGTCTTGCCCGCGCCGTTCGGGCCGATCAGGCCTACTATTCGCCCTGCGGCGATGTCGAAATCGACGTGGTCGAGTGCGACGGTGCTGCCGTAGCGCTTGGCCAAGCCGCGCGCGCGGACGATATTGGTCGTGGTGGCGCTGACGTCATTCATGCGAGGTGCCGTTCGTGTTCTTCGCGGTGTCGAGCAGGGTGGAAAGATCCAGGCCGAGGCGGTTCAGGCGATCGCGCAGTATTGGCCATTCCTCGCGCAGGAAGCGTTCGCGTTCGCTGCGCAGCAGGGCTTCGCGCGCGCCTTCGGCGACGTACATGCCGAGGCCGCGGCGCTTTTCGACGAGATTGTCGTCGACCAGCTCCTGATATGCCTTGGACACGGTGATCGGGTTGAGCTGAAAATCCGCCGCGACCTGACGCACCGACGGCAACGCGTCGCCGTGCTTGAGTACGCCGTCTAGGATCATTGCCACGACGCGATCGCGCAGTTGGCGATAGATCGGGGCATTGTCGTTCCAGGTTACGCTCATGGCGATGGCCGTGCTCTCACTTGCCGTTGCGGGTCAAAACCTTGCCGAAGGAATAGTAGGGCATGTCCAGGCGCAGGCGGTGGGGCTCGGCGACCGCGCGCACGAGGAAACTGCGTTCTTCGTCGTCGCCGACTTGGGCGACGGCAGTGGCGCGCATCGCTGCGGCAACTTCTTCGGCTCCCGGCTGCACGACGATCGTCGACAGGATCTGGATGCGATCGCTGGGGTCGATGCGCGCGGCAAGAATTTCCTCTTCGCTGGCGGTCACATGGACGGTGGGCAGCACGGGAAGCACTGCGGCGGCGGAAGCAACGGCCAGGTCGGCGGCATCGGGACGCACCGTCACCGTGCCGAGGCTGACGACGGGCAACACGGAAGTGGCGTGGGCAGCGACCGGAGCAGGACTCGAATGCAGGGTTGCCGCACCGAGGATGACCGCGCCCGTAAGCGCGAGCAAGCCGAGCCGGATAATTGGGGTGGACGTGTTCATGATCATCTCCGTGGTGACTCTGTGAGTCGATGAAGTGGTGTTGTATGTAACTATAACACTAAACCACGAGATGTCAATAAACATTGATAAAAAACTTCGTCGCGAAACGGGAAGGCGAATTACTTATTGATTTTATTGGAGAAAAATAATTCGCTGGCGCGAAAGAGCGCTACCGCAGGGCCGGCTGGCAGCAACTTCAGGGCGAATTTGCGCGCGGCTCAGGCCGTTTCGGCTTGCTCAAGCTCGTGCTGAGCAGCCAACCAAGCTTCTTCCGTCGCGCCGATCTCGCTCGCCAGGGCATTCGATTGCTGGCTCAGTTCGAGCATCTGAGTAGTCGACGCTTTAGCATAGAACGTGGGATCGGCCAGCTTGGCGTCGAGCGCGCGTTTGTCCGCTTCGAGTGCGGCCATACGCTTTTCAAGGTCGGCGAGCTTCTTGCGCAGCGATCGCTGCAGCGCGACGCGCTCACGGCCCTCGACGGCGGAATCCACCGCGGGCGCGGCTTTCGTCCGCGCGTCGGCGCGTTCGCGGCGTTGCTCTTTCTTGCTCTTGCCCGACGCGGCGGGAGCCTCGGTACCGACGGCATCTTCCGCATTCGCTCGCATCACGATGCGCGCATAGTCGTCGAGATCGCCGTCGTAGTCGGCGACACGGCCGCCGCCGACGTGCAGCAAGGTGGTGCAGCAGGTACGGATCAGCGCGCGGTCGTGGGAGACGAGCACGAGCGCACCTTCGTAGTCATTGAGCGCCTCGGTCAGCGCTTCACGCATGTCGAGGTCGAGATGGTTGGTCGGCTCGTCGAGCAGCAGCAGGTTCGGTTTCTGGTAGACGGTCAGCGCTAGGCATAGCCGTGCCTTCTCGCCACCCGAGAACGGCGCGACCGGTTCGAGCGCGCGGTCGCCCTGGAAGCCGAAGCCGCCGAGGAAATCGCGCGCGCCGCGTTCGCCGAGCGCGGGGTCGAGTTCGAGCAGATGCTCGACCGCGGTCGACGTCGCATGAAGCTGTTCGAGCTGGTGCTGGGCGAAGTAGCCGATCTTGAGATCGCGCGCGGCGATCATTTCGCCGCCCATTGGCGCGAGTTGCCCGGCGAGCAGTTTGATCAAGGTCGATTTGCCTGCGCCGTTTGCGCCGAGCAGGGCGACGCGATCGCCGGGCACGAGGTTGAATTTGATCCGCTCGAGCACGCGGCGCTCGCCGTAGCCTGCCGCGGCCTCGTCGAGACGCAGCAGCGGGTCGGGCATCGCTGCGGGCTGGCGAAACTCGAAGCGTATCGTCGACGCCGCGCGGATCGGCGCGATGTCGACCATGCGTTCGAGCGCCTTGATGCGCGATTGCGCCTGGCGCGCCTTGGTCGCCTGCGCACGGAAACGGTCGACGAACTTCTGCAGGTGAGCGCGCTCGCGCTGCTGCTTCTCGTACATCGACTGCTGCTGGGCCAAACGCTCGCTGCGCTTGCGCTCGTAGCCGGTCAGATTGCCGGCGAACAGTTCCACGCGCTGCTCGGCGATGCTGAGCATGTGCGTGGCGACGGCATCGAGAAATTCGCGGTCGTGCGAGATCACGAGCAAAGTGCCGGTATACTTTTTCAACCAGCCTTCGAGCCAGATCACCGCGTCGAGATCGAGGTGGTTGGTCGGCTCGTCGAGCAGGAGCAGGTCCGAACGGCACATCAGTGCCTGGGCGAGGTTGAGGCGCATGCGCCAGCCGCCGGAGAAATCGCGCACATTGCGCGTCTCGGCACCGGCGGCAAAGCCGAGGCCGTGCAGCAGTGCGCCCGCGCGCGCATGTGCAGAATAGCCGTCGATCGCAAGCAGGCGTTCGTGCAGGTGTGCCAGGCGCATGCCGTCGTGCTCGGCCTCCGCGACGACGAGGTCGCGTTCGATCTGACGGAACTCGGTGTCGCCGTCGAGTACGTAGTCGAGCGCGCTGACGTCCAGTGCTTCGACTTCCTGCTTGACCCAGGCCAGGGTCCAGTTCTTCGGCCGCTCGAAATGGCCGGCGTCGGGTTGCAGGTCGCCGGCGACCAGCGCCAGCAGGCTCGATTTGCCCGCACCGTTGCGCCCGCTGATACCCACACGCCAGCCGGCGTGCAGTTGCAGGGTCATGGATTGGAACAAAAGCAGGGGGCCGCGCCGCAGCGCGAGGTCGTCGAAACGCAGCATGTGCGCATTTTACCCGAAGGAAACTCTGCGCGGATGCAGAGTTTTCGCGGGCCATGGATGGCCCAGCGTGCATCGAGCATGCAAGTGCTTGATTCATCGTGGCCGAGTCGACCTTACGTTGAACTCGGCGCGGTTTGCCAAGCTTGGGGGTGGGCTTGTGCAGGCCTTGCGAAGAGCGCAGGCGACTCGAACCTGAACGGAACTTCGCCACTGCGGAACCACTGCCGGACACCCGAGTCGAACAGTGCGGTTGATTTGCCTTCGCGGGATGGGAGCCGCACAATACGCAGCCTTTTCGCGCCGGCGCGATGAGCGCATGGCATTTCGGATCCGCGCGCGGATCGCCTACCGAACGTTCTTTCGAGTTACCAGGAGCATACATGACCCAGTTTTTGCGCAAGACCCTGACCGCCACGGCCGTGGCTGCCGCGATGTCCGTCGCCAGCGCTTCGTTTGCGCAGGCCCCGGCCGCAGCACCGGCGGCTCCGGTCGCCAACAAGGCGATCGACGCCAAGTTCAAGAGCGAGAAGGAAAAATTCGGCTATCTCGTAGGCACCAAAGTCGGTGAGAATCTTTCGCAGATCAAGGACGAAGTCGACCAAGCCGCGCTCGTCGCAGCGCTGCAGGAAAGCCTCAAGGGCGTCAAGCCGAAGCTGACTCCGGAGGAGCTCAACCAGGTCAACCAGGAGTTCATGCAGAAGCACCAGGCCGCGGCCATGGCCAAGCGTGCCGAGGAAGCGAAGAAAAACCAGGCCGATGGCGATGCGTTCCTTGCCAAGAACAAAGCCAAGGCGGGCGTGAAGACCACCGCCTCGGGCCTGCAGTACGAAGTGATCAAGGAAGGCACCGGTGCGAAGCCGAAGGCCACCGATACGGTCAAGGTCGAGTACCTCGGCACCAAGATCGACGGCACCAAGTTCGACGCGTCGGCCGACCACGGTGGTCCGGCGACGTTCCCGCTCAACGGCGTGATCCCGGGCTGGACCGAAGGCGTGCAGCTGATGTCGACCGGGTCGAAGTACAAGTTCTACGTGCCGTCCAAGCTTGCTTACGGCGAGAACGGCCCGGGTCCGATCGGTCCGAATGCGACGCTGGTGTTCGAAGTCACGCTGCTCAGCATCGAACCGCCGGCAGCCGCGGGTGACAAGACGCCGCAGCCGGTGGACAAACCCGCCGCTGCGAAGCAGTAACCTCGCGCTGCAACTTGCATTCGAAAAAAGCGCGGAGCGATCCGCGCTTTTTTTTGTGTCCGACATTCATGGCGGCCACACTTCGAGCTGTTGCCGGCGTGGCGTCAAAGCACCTCTCGCTGAAGTTTTTGTGGCTGCATGGTCACACCTCACATAGCGACCCGTTACAATTCCACAGATGAAAATCAGCATATTCGGCACCGGCTATGTCGGTCTGGTTACCGGCGCATGCATGGCCGAGGTGGGCAACGAAGTCGTCTGCGTGGACATCGACGCGGC
>Ga0105238_10007148_pt1 | contig 11165 bp, 12 predicted proteins | sample KBSC34metaG_FD_81526 | JGI IMG/M metagenome (GOLD analysis project Ga0105238, IMG submission 81526) | Corn rhizosphere microbial communities from Kellogg Biological Station, Michigan, USA - KBS C3-4 metaG | ecosystem: Host-associated > Plants > Roots > Rhizosphere > Soil | place: Michigan, USA...
GCGGCCCCGAAGGGCTCGAAGCATTCCTGGAAACCAAGGCGGTCTATCGGGTCGGTGCTCGCTGAGCGCGGGGATGCAGCACTCATGAACGATCTTTACGATTTCATCATGGTCGGCGGCGGCAGTTCCGTCAACGTCATGGCATACACGCGTGGCTCACGGCGCGACTACGAACTCTGGAACGAGGCCTGCGTGGGCGCGGGCTGGAGCTGGGACGATCTCGAGCCCTACTTCCGGCGCCAAGAAGGGAACCAGCGGCTCGACAACGCGGCCCACGGCGGCGACGGGCCGTTGAAGGTCTCCGCGAGGACCGTGGCCTGCGCATGTTCCGGAATGCGGTCCAGTACCTGGCGTTCAAGTCTGGCCCGGTTGCTTCGACGGAAAGCAATTACCACCCCGTCGGGACCTGTCGGATGGGCGCGCCGAACGATGCGACGTCCGCGCTGACCCCCGACCTGAAGGTCAAGGGTGTGCGCGGTGGATGCGTCCGTCATGCCTCGAATCATCAGTGCCAACGCCACCGTCATGGCCGTGGCCGATCGTGGCGTTGATCTGATGATGAAGCACTGACCCAACTCGCCCGCTTCCGTTTATCGGCCTCACCGCGAATACGGCCGGCCGCTTTTGGCGTGACGCATCGCATGCGCCACGTTCCCATCGCGCAGTTGGCCAAGGGCTTGCTGGTCCCGAATGGACAAGACGGCCTGGCGCCGCTGCCGTCGCACGGCGCACCGCGAGCGCGTTGGGCTACGGCGCGCGATTCGGATACATGTGGCTGCCGGTACCCGATTTTTCGGTGGGAGTCTCCTACGCGACCCGAATCAACATGGGGCGCCTCGCCAGCTACGACCGCGACCTGCTTGCTGCAGGCGGCGGACGTATCGATGTCCCGGCGCAGTACGGCGCCGGCCTGGCCTACAAGCCGGTCTCCGTCTCGACCATCGTTGCCGACCGGCTGCACATCCAACATACGGACACGATCATCGGATCGAGCCGGGGCTTCGGCTGGAATGACCAGAACATCGCCCGGATCGGCGTCGCCTGCGATCTCGGCACGCAGTGGACGGTTCGTGCGGGCCACAACCACGGCAACTCGTCGTTCGGCTCCGCGGTCGTCGCCCAGAACGTGCTCTCGGCACTGGGCAACGCGAAGGCAGCGTCCGCGGGATTCACGTATCGCCTCTCGGGCGGCAGCGAATTGAGCGTGAACTATGAATACAGTTCGACGAGAAGACCATCGGATCCGGCGCGAGCGCCGGGTTCAACGTGTCTGCCAGCACCCAGGTGATCGGCCTGAGCTACGGGAGCGTGTTCTAGCACTCGACAAGCGCGATGCCGCCGGCATCGCGCTGTGCGTCAGAGCCCCTCGGCGTTCTCCAGCGCAAGCAGGCCGTAGGCCGTGTTCGATGCCGGCACGTGATAGAAGCGGTGGACTTCGCGGACGGTCGCGTCCATTGCGCCGCGCATGACGAGCCACATGATGATCTCCAGCCCTTCCGAGCCAGCCTCGCGAAGGAGTTCGGTATGCCCAATCTCCGTCAGAGCCAGGGGATTGGTCACCATCTGGTCGAGCCACATCTGGTCGTACGGCGCATTGATCAGGCCCGCGCGTTCGCCCTGGAGTTGGTGCGACATGCCGCCCGTTCCGAAGATGGCGATCCTGAGGTCGGGCTCGAACGAATCGATCGCGCGCCGGATGGCCTCGCCGAGGCGGAAGCAGCGTCGCGCTGTGGGTTGCGGATACTGGATGACATTGACGCAAAGCGGGATCACTCGGCACGGCCAGGCCGACGGCTGTCCGAACGCAAGCGAGAGTGGCACGGTCAGGCCATGGTCGACCGTCATGTCGCTGACGATCGTCACGTCGAATTCGTCCTTCAGCACGAGCGACTCGACGAGGTGCCATGCAAAGCCGGGTGCGCCTTCGCAGGCCGGAACAGGACGCGGGCCATAGCCTTCGTCGTGGGGAGCGAACGTATCGCCAACACCGATCGCGAAGGTGGGAGTGACGTCCATTCCGAACCGCGAGGCATGATCGTTGTAGACGACGATGACCACGTCGGGCCGCACGCGGTCCATCCATTCGCGCGCCGGCTGGATGCCGTCGAAGAGCGGCTTCCAGTACGGGTCGTCCGTCCGGCCATGGTCGATCGCTGCGCCGATGGACGGCACATGGGAAGTGGCGAGCCCGCCGACGAGCTTAGCCATGAGCGTTCTCCCGCTTGCTGCGGTTGCCTTCGATGGGGCGGCCCCCGGTGAGCATCATCGCCCTGAAATCGTCGACGGTCATGCCTGAGTCAGACATCAGCGCGCCGGCGTGCTGCATGGTCAGGCCGTCAAAGATGGCCAGCTTGAACGTGTAGTAGATGTTGCCGCCCAGGCGCAGCATCGCGAGCCAGTCGCGATCGCGCACGGCTGCGGCTTGATCAGCCGTCATCGGAAAGCCCGCGAGGTAGGACGGCGGATCGCGACGGAACGCGCCGCGGTTTTCGGCGCGATCGAGTGACTTGCAGAACATGTTGAGGTGGTATCCGCGGCGGCAGTGGTCGCCGTCGAAGACATAGGTTCCAGGGATGTCGTCGTAGTCGTGTGCGGGTGTCATGGCGGGCTCGTGCAGGGAATCGAGTTCAGCGAACGACTTGATCTTGAAGTAGTATCAGGTATGATGCAATAGCCATACGGGAATAGCCGATATGCATAAACGGTATGTCTGGAAACGCCATGGAACTCAAGCAACTTGAATATTTCGTCCATGTCGCGGAGCTCGGCAGCTTCACGCGGGCCGCGAGCTTTCTCTCCGTGGTCCAGCCCGTCCTCAGCCGCCAGGTCCGCGCCCTCGAGGTCGAGCTGCGCCAGACGCTGCTGGAGCGCAATGGGCGCGGTGTCACCATGACCGAGGCCGGGAAACGGCTGCTCGACCACGGGCGCGGCATCCTTGCGCAAGTGGATCGCGCGCGTCTTGACCTGGAAGAGGAGCGTGGCGCTGCGACGGGGCGTCTCGTGATCGCGCTGCCACCCAGCGTCAGCCGCACCTTGACCGGTCCCCTGGTGCGCGCCTTCCGCGAGCGATTCCCGAAGGCGACGCTGTGCGTTCTCGAGAGCTTGTCGGCCTATTCGCTCGAGTGGCTCGCCATCGGCCGGGCAGATTGCGTCGTGGTCTACAACGCCGTGCCATCGCCAGCCATCGAGCTGTTGCCGGTGCTGAGCGAACAGCTCTACGTGGTGTCCGCGAGAGCGCGAATGAAGGCGTGCACACTCATCGGCAGCGACGCCAACCTTGCGGAGGTGGCACGGCACCCGCTCGTCGTTCCCAGCCGCCCGCACTCAATCCGGATGCTCTTGGAATCCGCCATGGCCAAGGAACTGCTTAAGCCGCTGGTCGCTCTCGAAATAGAGAGCATTCCCGCGATCCTGGATTTCGTCCGGACGGACGACGTCCATGCCGTGCTGTCGCTCAACGCCATTCTGTCGAGCGGACACGAGGAGGCGTTTCACGTTCGCCCGCTCGTGCAGCCAAAGCTGGTCGCTTCCCTCTGGATCGCCACGTCGGCCCAGCGTCCGCGCGGCCCCTTGCTCGACCAGGCGGTTCGGTTGCTCCATCAGCTCATCGAACAGCACATCGGTACAGTGCCGCAGCTGCAACTGCAGCCGCCCACGGTCGTCGATCGAAGCTAGCATCTGCAAGCCGCGTCCTAGGCACTACTTCAGAAGCTGTGGCGCATGCCGACCAGCACGCCTGACTGACCTTCTCCTGCGGGCGGCAGGGAGGACTGTAGGCCGCCTGCGGAGAGCGAATAGGCCGCCTTGCTGTCGTTGCCCACGTGTCCGGCCATGACATAGAGAAAGGTATTCTTGCTCAGCGCATAGTTGCCGCGTGCGACTGCCATCTGAGCGTTGCTCGCCGTATGACTGTCGTGCAGGTACAGCACCTGTGCGTCTATGCTGAATGCGGTGCCGAACGGGTAGCTGGTACCGAAAAAGCAGAGATCGGTCGACAAGCCGACGGGCGCGGCGAGAAGATTTCTCTTGATCCAGCCACCGCCGATCTTCGCGTTGCCGACATTCACATAACCGTCGACGATCAGTCGCTTGTCAGCGTTCGCGCCGCTCGGGATGGTGCCTGCGGGCTGGCCGATGAACGCGCCGGCGGGGCCGCCGTTCTGACGATCGTAGGCCACGGCGGCGCCCCATGTCGGCGTGTCGTACTTCAGCATCGTCGACCACTCGGCGCAGTTCACGCCCTTTCCTGGTGTCTCGCCGGGGCAGTTTCCCGGCGCCAGCGTGTCGCGACCGAGCGAGTACGTCCCCCCCAGCGTCCATCCTCCATAGCTGCCGCGGTAGGCGACCGAATTGTCGGCGCGCGCCTGAGGCAGGTAGGGATCGAGGGCGGCTGAGCCGAAGGATGCGGGGCCAATGACGTCGGCATCCAGCATCGAATAGAAGGTCATCGTCCACTGTCGTCCCGCGGACACCATGCCGAGATCCTTCTGGCCGATGCCGAGGAAGGCCTGGCGACCGAACAGGCGGCCACCCTGCAGCGAGCCCCCGGTGTCAGGGGCAATTCCGGCCTCGAGCACGAAGCGGCTGAACCATCCGCCGCCCATGTCCTCGTCACCCCGGAAGCCGAGGCGTGTCGGTAGCTGACCGCCACTGAGCGACGGCTCGCGAATCAACTTGCCGCCGGTCGGCCCGACATGATTCAGGGCTTCGACGGCGACATCGAGGATGCCGTAGACCTGCACGCTGTCGGCCTGAGCCATGGAGGCGCCTATGCCCAGCACCACTCCGACTGTTGTCTTGCGAATCATGTTGTCTCCTGCTGTAGTTGTCGGCCCGGGGCGGGCCGTGCGAGCGACCTCCTCGCGTTTTTGCGCGATACGTTTCATGACTGCGAGGGAGGTCGGATGACGTTGCAGGCGGCCGTCTTTGCGGCTCGTCCTGCGACGTCGGGAACTGAATAACGCGCTAGAGGTCCAGCACCAGCATCGGTGTCCGCGAGCGTGACACACAGACGGCGATGCAATCTCCGCGTGCGTGTTCTTTGGCCGTGAGGAAGCAGTCTCGGTGGTCGGGAGTCCCTTCGATCACCGGCGTGATGCACGTCCCGCAGACGCCTTGCTCGCAGGAGGTTTCGAGATCGACGCCCGCGGCACGCACGGCGTCGATGATCGTGACGCTTGGCTCCACGGTCACGGTGATGCCGTGCCTCGCGAGCGCTACCCGAAAGCTGATGTCGCCTTCGGAAGACTTCGGAGGCTCCGCGACGAAGTACTCGAGATGCACATAGCATTCCGGCCAGTCCAATCGCGCCGTCGCCTGGACGACATCCATGAACGGACGCGGGCCACACATGTAGAGGTGCCCACCGTCGGGTCGACGCAAGAGAACCTCGGCCAGCACTTCTTCGACGGCTCCGCGTTCAAGGCCGAAATGCAGTCGCGTGTGCATCGCGAGCGGGCCCGACCGTAACTCCTCCAGGAACGCCGCATGCTCGGCCGAGCGCGAGAAGTAGTGCAGTTCGAAGGACTTGTCCGCAGCCAGCAGTGCGCGCGCCATGGCGATCAGCGGGGTGATGCCGATGCCACCCGCGATCAGGACGCTGTGCAACGCATCGGCGTCGACCGGGAAATTGTTTCTCGGCGGCGAGATCTCGAGCACGGAACCCACCTGTAGTTGCTCGTGAACCGCCTTCGATCCGCCGCGCGATTCGGGCTCGCGCTTGACGGCGACAGCGTAGCTGGAACCGTCGGTCGCGGCGCCGCACAGTGAGTACTGCCGCACCAGGGTCGGACCCAGGCGCAAATCGATGTGCGCACCCGGTTCAAAAGAAGGCAACGGCTGGCCGTCCACGCGTGCCAGGTGAAGAAGGCGAATGTCCGCCGCCACGGTGGCCGCGGACAATACCTTCACGGAAATGGTGCTCATGATGGCAATCGCTTGTGTCAAGAAAGGGCCGCGTTCGTCGACCCACGGCGCTCGCGCGATGCGGGCGCCCGACAGTGGCCGAAGTCGATTCGGCCGTATCGGGTCACTACGACCGCCGAGGCGGGTCAGGCTTTCGAAGGCGCGACCGGCATGAAGAACTCGCCGTCGCTCGCGAACTTGCCGCAGTAGTCTTCCTTTGTCACGCCCGCGCTCAGGACGCCGGTCACGACGACCATGTCACGGAAGTCGTTCTCCGACGAGTTGCGAACAACACCCGGAGGATCGCCGCCACCGACGACCGTGTCCGCTGCCGCATCGAGCATCCGGCGGGCGCGCGTGATGGCGATGTCGGACGACGACAGGTGCTCGTTGGCCTGTTGGTGGATCGTGCCCTGCGACTGTGTGATGGCGACGTCGTGGACGGAGAAGCATTCACCCAGGCCCAAGTACGCCTTGCTCTTCATGGACTCGCGGTCTTGCGAATAGAGGTCGTCCTTCTGGCGCTTCATCTGATCGCCCTCGGCTTTTTCGGATTCGTACTGACGCTCGAGAGACGCCTTGTCCAGCGTGCCGCTGCGGTGGTAGATGAATTCCCAACGCCAGTGGTGTTCGTCGTCGATAGGAACGTCCCACAGCATGGTCAGGCCGCCGTCACCGAGATAGCCCTCGAAGCCGCCGACCGCGCACGCGTTGGGCATGACGAAGTTCGTGATGCGGATGGAGGACTTCGCCACGTCGTCCGTCTGCCGGAGCGTGTACAGGCGCACGCCGAAGCGGGTCTCTTCGACGGACAACTCCGGCCGCGCTGCATTCGCGAAGACTCCCCAGCGGGCCTTCATGGTCGGGTCGGTGAGCTCGAGCTGGTGAAGGTAGGACGTATGCACCGGATCGATGTTGCCCTCGCTCGCCTGCAGCCAGTTGCAGTCGCCGAACCAGCGCGTGGTGTACCGGTGTTCATCGCCGCCCGCAAGCGCGGGATAAGCGGGAAACAGCGGTGGTTCGCCCGGGCCCATGTAGGCCCAGAAGGCGCCGCCGGCCTGATGGACCGGGTACGACTTCATGTGGATGCGATCCTTGGCCGTCGGCGACGCCTCTGCCGGTTGCTGCAGGCACTTGCCGTGGATGTCGAACAGCCAGCCGTGGTACGGGCAGCGCAGGCCGCCGTCCTCCACGCGACCGAGGGCGAGATCGGTGCAGCGGTGCGCGCATTGGCGATCGATGAGGCCGAGGCGGTTGTCGGTGTCGCGGAACAGCACCAGATCCTCGCCCATGATGCGGATCGGCTGGGGCCCGGCGTCGGGCCCGAGCGAGGACACGAGCGCGATGGGTTGCCAGTAGCGGCGGAGCAGCTCGCCCGCAGGCGTGCCGGCGTTGGTCTGGGTCAGATACTGGAAGCGGTCGGCACCGCGTGCCTTGGGCTTGAATGCAATGGGTTTTGCAGTGATTTCCATCATGGTGTCTCCATGTCGTTGTTTGTCGAACCGAAAAGAGGCTTGGCTGATCAGCGTGGCGTTTCGACGAGAGCGGGGCTGCGGAGTCGGCGCGTCATTAACGGCCACAAGGGAAAAACGACGATGACCACGGAAGCCGCAGCGGCGTAGCCTGTAGCGAGCTTGCGCAGGTAGAGCACGGCAGGGAATGCCATGCCACCGTAGTCGACTAGAAGATTGACACCGACGCTCGCCAGGCAGGTGAGGAGCGCTCCCGCCAAGCCCCCTGGAATGCAGGCACTGCCGGCCTTCCAGTTCCGCGCGAAGCGAGTGCCGAACGTCGAAACGCTCATCCGGACCGATGCCGCGGCCGGAAGAGCGCTTTGCGAATCGCGGCCCTTGATGCGGACCCCGTCGATGAATGTCATTTTGATTGCGCCTTGTCGTTGCGGCTCGTCGCGTTGACCGCGGCTGTCGTTGGCTGTCGCGCCGAATAGCGCGTTTGACATGACTCTAGGGTAATATCACGACTCTTGAAAGATCATTTACTGAATACCTGATATGCCGAAGAGAGAGGCCGTCGCCCCATGGAAATCAAGCAACTGCTGCACTTCGTGAAAATCGCCGAGATGGGCAACCTGACGCGCACGGCCGGCGTCTTGGGATTGACCCAGGCCGCACTGAGTCGACAGCTCGCGCAGCTGGAGTCCGAGCTCGGTGTAGAGCTTTTCCGGCGAAACGGGCGTGGGCTGGTATTGACGGAGCCTGGAAAGCGGCTCCTGGAGCATGCGCAGATCATCCTGCGCCAAGTCGGACGCGCTCAGCGGGCCGTCAAGGGATCGGACGAGCCGGTGCAGGGCACGATCGTGTTGGGGTTGCCGCCCAGCCTCGCGCGGACGATCGTCGTCCCTTTGATCGAGGCCTTCAAGGCGCAATTGCCCGAAGCGACACTGCGCACGGTCGACGGCCTGTCGTCCAGCATGTTCGAGCTCGTCGGCATCGGCAAGCTGGATTGCGCGGTCATCTACAACGCAGCGCCGTCCGATACGGTCGATCTGGGCGCGCTGGCGGACGAGGATCTCTATCTGGTTTCAGGATCAATGTCGGCGCCGAATGGCAAGACACTCGGCGCGTCCGTGGCGCTCGCGGATGTTGCGCCCTTGCCGCTCATCTCGGCCGGTAGTCTCAACGCGATCCATACGGCGCTGGCGAACGGACTCGCCGATTTGGGCAAGGTGCCCACTGTCGTGCACGAGATCGCGAACCTGACGGCGATCATCGACCTCGTTCGCTCGGGGCACGGCTTTGCCGTCATCCCACTGAGCGGTGTCAGATCGTGCATCGACGATGCAGGGGTCCGGTTGCATCGCATCCGCAAGCCTGTCCTACGCTGCAACCTCTCGATCGCGACGCCGGCGCGATCGCTCCGCGATGCGCTGACGGAGAAGACGCTTGCATTGCTGCGAGAGGTCGTGCGGCGAGAACTTCTTCAGTTCAGCAAGGATGTGGAGGGCATCATAGGCCGCTAGCGGAAGCGGCGGTCTTCGAACCACTCCCCGCCAGGCAGGTCACCATGCCGGAAGCGCCGGTACCGGTGCCGGCGCGTTGGCGTCCACGGAGACTGTGATGCCGTGCCACCGCAGCGCGTCGGCTGTCCGGGCTGCTTCTGCTTGCGGGGGCCAGCGCCGCGGCATCGCTACTCAGCAGGACGTGCGCAGGAAGCTTGTCGCTGGCCGCCGCTTTCAGAACTACTTGTGCCACTCGATCAGGGTCGATCGTCTCGTTTCCACAGAGGCCTTCGAGGGCAGGCATCACCGCACTCACCGACGGCTCGTAGTCTGAGTGGATGGCCGGGCGGTTCTGACTCGCACGATGGCCCCAGTCGTTGTTGACCGCGACATCGAGGCGGCCGAACGTTTCGACGGCGGCTCTTGCGGCCGCGATCCCATCCTGCTCCTCGACGACGTCATGCTTGAACGCGCGAACTCGCTCGCCGTACTTCGCGACCAGATCGTTCAGCGCAGCCGGATTGCGCGCGGTCGCAAGCACGTTGTGGCCGGCCGCGAGAGCCGCTTCAGCGATGTTGCGGCCCCGGCCGCTCGCGCTGCCCGTGATGAGCCAAGTCTAGTTTATGTGATAACTCCTATAGACGATGAATGAGTAGACACTCATAAAAAAGAGCAAAATTAGCCCGCCATCAATCAAGTGAGCGCCTGCCAAAGTGCCTCGAAACTGCTCTCACAATATTCCGACGTTCGTGGCTTCATGCCCCAAGTACGACTCGAACTGCGCGGCCATGATTCATTCGCCACTCGATCCTAATAATAACCACGTCACACTCGTCGATAGGTAGTGGCGGGGGTTCGAATCCGCGCGGTTCCGTAACGGGCGAGACCGGCCTCAACGAAGGTTAACTTTCTGTCCATGGCGTGATTGCAACGACCTGGGGAACTGCACGCGGGCGGCTCGGTCCGGTGATGGAGGGCAATGATGGTGGACCCGACGTTGAAGCGGGCCAGTCCGTGAGTCGTCAGGGAGTACCGAAAGGCGCGGACCGGGATACCCTGACGGCCCTCGAAGGCATGGTATCTGCGTGCAGTCTAGAAAGAGAATCGATGCGGTGGAGCTCGGATCCCTCGCCGACGCTTCGCCAACACCATCACCCAGCGCGCGCCGGCAGCACCGTGCCGCGGCAATCGCCGAGGCCGATGCGTACGAAGCCCACGCGCTCGCCCCACGCCCGCAGGATGACGGTATCGCCGTCCTCGAGCATCGTGCATGTCTCGCCGTTGCTCAAGCTGATCGACTCACGGCCATTGAAGCTCAGTTCCATCAGGCAGCCCTTCTCCCCATCGGTGGGGCCGGACTGCGTGCCGGTGCCGATCAGACACGATCCGGACACAGATCGGCTTGCAGTATCCGCGGAGATAAGGGCCGTCCTGCGGACGAGCCGGCTGAGGGAGGCAGGCGGCATCGGTGGTTTGTCAATGAGGCGGGGCGAACGGCCGTTGAACCCGGTGACCCGGGCCTTGTTCATCGTCGCAACGGTCCGGCGACAGCTCTCGCCGGTCGCCAACTGGCGCTGCCGACCCTGAACCGACATCCGTTGCCCTGAACTCGGCGCCCCGCAGCAGCCGGTTGGACCTGCATCGTCGCGGGCGAGCGTGTTGCGCGGCGCTAGCTGGACCCAGAACGGGCACGCTGCGCGCTGGCCCGCGGCCACCTGCCTGGGCGCCCACGGTCTGAGCCAAACGCCCGCTGTGGCGCACCCCACGTCCATGTGCAGTGTCGCACCGCCGCTCAAGCCTTCACTTCGACCACCTGTTCGAAGCCGCCAAAGATCATGCGCTTGCCGTCGAAGGGCATAGGCGGATTGCCGGGTGTGGACGGGTCCATGCGCGGGTCTTCAATCATCTTCTTCATGGCGGCGTCGCGCGTGGCCTTGTCCGGCCATTCGACCCACGAAAAGGCTACCGTTTCCTCGGCCGTAGCCTGGACCGCACGGCGGAAATCGGTGACTTTGCCGTCGGGGACGTCGTCGCCCCAGCCCTCGATCACACGAACCGCGCCCAGCTCGATGAACAGCGAGTCGAAATGACGCGCGTGCTCGATGAACTCCTGCTTGTTGGCCGTGGGAACCGCGATCACGAAACCGTCTATATAGGACATGCCTTAACTCCTGTTGGGTTGGCCAGTTGGCGCATCCGCCTGAGGGCGCCTCGTACTTTATCGTCGAACGGAAGGAAGCCGATTCGACATGAACTGCTCGGTGCGCGGGCGCGCGTCCTGTGGCCGCGATGGCTTGTTCGA
>Ga0105238_10007149_pt1 | contig 11164 bp, 6 predicted proteins | sample KBSC34metaG_FD_81526 | JGI IMG/M metagenome (GOLD analysis project Ga0105238, IMG submission 81526) | Corn rhizosphere microbial communities from Kellogg Biological Station, Michigan, USA - KBS C3-4 metaG | ecosystem: Host-associated > Plants > Roots > Rhizosphere > Soil | place: Michigan, USA...
ACACCTTGTGGGCGCACCGCTTCGATGTGGGCTCCACCTTCTGCTGCGCCGACTCGTACGTGATGAACGGCGGCGCGAGCGAGAACATCGGCAGCGCGTTCAACGGTCCGATTGGCGGCTGCGCGGCCAAACCACCGTGGGGGTGGGATCAGGCGTCCGACAAGATCGTGAAGGGCGACTGGTTCCGCGATCCGCTCAAGGTGTACCCCACGCAGATCCGGATCCAGAACTTCACCGGAACCTACGTGCACAACCCGTATCTCGAAGGCGACGCCCGCAATGCCGGCCAGCCGTGCGCCGAGAGCACGACGAGCAAGACGGTGAAGACGGCGCTTGCCTCGAGCCTTCTCGGCATCGGCCGCGCCATCACCGACAAGGGGTTGACGACCGGCGACATCGGCGGCCAGGCCAAGCAGCTGTTCCTGGGCAACAACCCGCTGCTCGAGTGGGCGCAGAAGGCGCAGTTCCAGCAGTGGACGTGGGATCAGTCGCTCAAAGCGCTGCCGTCGATTGTCACCGAGGGGCTGCGTGACGAGATGCGCATTCCGAGCCTGGCGGGGTTCTCGCTCACGAGTCCGTCGTTCAACGCGCCGACGCGCTACTTCGACAGCATCGTGCTGCGCTACCACACGCCGCTGGACGGGCTCCGCGCGCGCGTGGTGTGGAGCTACGATCAAACCGGCGACTTCAGCGACGAGCTGAGCATGACCGCAGCGATCGCCCGCGCCGAGGCGCCGACGATCCTGCAGGTACGGTTGCGCGACAGCCCGAAGTGGGATCCGTCGAAGACGATTCTGCGGCTCAAAATGTTCGTCGAGTCGGGCTCGGGCGTGGTGGCCGAAGCGTCGCCGGGCGCCACACCGACGACGTCCGATCAGTTCACGATCAACTATCTCGTCTTCGATCGCGACGCGTTCTCAGATACGTTCGAGAGGCCGACGAAGTAGGGTCAGGTGAGTCAGGTGGGACCTACCTGACCTACCTGACCTACCTGACCATTCCGAAGTGATACGCGGACAGGCGGAGCCCGGTGAAGGTGTCGTTGAACGCCACCACGGCGCGGTCGTCGCCGGCGGCGCCGGCCGCCACCATCAGCGGGATGAGATGCTCTTCACGAGGGTGCGCCGCGCGCGCCGCGGGCGCCGACGTCCACTCCGACAGGCGACCGTTGCGCGCGCCCGCGTCGAGCGTCATCGTATCGCGCAGCCACGCGTCGAACGCCTCCGATACGGGTGCCGCCCGCGGATCGCGAAACGCGCGCAGATTGTGGAAGGTCATGCCGCTCGCCACGATGAACACCCCCTCGTCGCGCAGGGCCTGCAGCGCGCGTCCGATCGCAATGTGCGCGGCTGGATCGAGCCCCTCTTTCAGCGATAGCTGAATCGCGGGAACGCTGGCGTCGGGATACGTCAGCTTGAGCGGCACGAACGTGCCGTGATCGAACCCGCGCGCCGGATCGTCGGTGCTGTCGATGCCAGCGGCGCCGAGCAGCGCGCGGACTCGAGCCGCAAGCTCCGGCGATCCCGGTGCCGGCCAGGTGATGGTGTACGACTCCGGCGGGAAGCCGTAGTAGTCGTACAGCATCGGCGGGTGCGCGGCGGTCATGACGGTCGGCACCGGTGCCTCCCAGTGCGCCGACACGACGAGGAGCGCGCGCGGCGGTTCGGGCGGGACCTGACGGACCGAGCGGAGGTAGCCGGCCAGCGTGGCCACGTCATCGGGTGGGAAGCCCATCTCGACGAAGGGCCACGGGCCGCCGCCATGGGGAACGAACACGACCGGCATCCGTGCGGGCATGCCGTCGATCGTAGCCGACGTTCAGGCCACGGCGGCCGAGGCTATCCGTATCTCCAGCTCACCAAAGCGGAAGGCGGCGAGGAACGCCTCGACCACGGCTGGATCGAAGTCGGACCCGCCGCCCTTTTCGATGATGGTCTTGGCGTCGAACGGCGCCATCGCCTTGCGATAGGGGCGATCGCTCGTCATCGAGTCGTAGGCGTCGGCGACGGTGAGGACGCGGACTTCGATGGGCAGCTCCGCGCTCGCGGCCGAACGTGGCGTGTCGCCGGCGTCGCGGTTGGCGAGAATGATCGCGATCACGCGCCTCAGCGTTCCACCGTCTTCCAACGTGAACCGCGCTGCGTTGGCCAACAGATCGCGGCTGACGTCGAGCTTGCCGATGTCGTGGAGCAGCCCCGCCGCGCGAATGTCCTCGATCTGCCATTCGGGCAGGTTGAGCCGCGTGGCAATGCGCGCCGCGTACTCCGACACACGATAGGAGTGGTGCTCGGTGTATTCGTCCTTCGAGATGAAGTGGCGGAGCAGCACCAGCACGCCGTTGTACGTCTGCCGTAGCTCGCGCACCTGCGTGTTCTTCTTCTCGCAGACGGTACCCATCAGATACGCGGTGATGAGCAGCGTCCCCGCCCAGGCCACGAGATCGGCGAGCTGCCGCGGCTGCTCGAACATCCATTCGCCGGTGCGCGCCGTGGGCAGCGCCGTGACCAGCAGCGCCAGCAGCACGCTGCCGTACGCGGTCAGCACGGCGTGGCGCCGGCCGTAGAGATACGCGGCGGCGACCGTGGGCAGCGAGTAGAAGCCGAGCACCATTCGCTGGGCGTCCGCGAGCATGTTCAGAAGGCCCGCAATGGCAAAGAGCGACAGCAGGAGCAGCAGCTCCTTGTTCACGGATTCGAAGCGGCGCACGACGGTTGCAGGCATGGTGAACACGACAGAGGCAAGCGGTATGCCCGAAATAACGGTCACCGGGCCACGCGGCGTCCTGAATCTGCACGACGCTGTGTCCGATAGTGATCCAGACGAGACAGATCGCCGTACAGAACCGTGCGGCCGTAGCGCGACGGCGCTGAATTGCACGACTTGACGCAGGAACACACGTGAGCCAACCCGAAACCCGCCTTGGCGACTTGCTGATTCAGCGCCGCCTGATCACTCCGACGGATCTCCAGGAGGCGCTCGAGGCGCAGCAGACGGCCGCGGCGTATATCCCGCTTGGTCAGCTCCTCATCGATCGCGGCTTGATCACCCGCCGGCAGCTGCACCTGCTGCTCGATTGGGCGAAGATGCGCCCCCGGCTGGGCGAGGTGCTGATCAAGTCCAGGGCGATCACGGACGCGCAGCTGACCCGCGCGCTCGAAGAGCAGCCGCAACTCGGATTGCCGCTTGGCGAGACGCTCATCAAGCTTGGCTACCTCACCGAAGAGCAGATGCGGCAGGCGCTCTGCCTGCAGATGAACGTGCCGTATCTGGATCTCACACGCGTCCAGATCGACCCGGCCCTCGCCCGCCTGATCAATCGGACGTACGCCGTCCGCAACGTGGTGGTGCCGGTATCGCAAGTCGGCCAGACGCTGACCATCGCCATGAACGACCCGTCTGATCTCGAGGCGGCGGAAGATCTGGCGCAGTCGACCGGTTGCATAATCCGCGTCGTCACCAGCACGCTGCGCTCGATTCAGGACGCCATCACCCGGCTCTACTCGCCTGCCAGCGCGCAGACGGCGGAGGCTGAGGCGCTCGAGAGCCTGGAGCTCGTGCAAGACGTGGAGGACCAGGCGATCGGCAAGGAATATACGGCGCAGAGCCGGCGCGCTGACGACCTCGTGCGGCAGATCTTCAACCTCGCGATCAGCCGAGGCTGCAGCGACGTCCACATGGAGTCGCTGGGCCGCAACCGGATGCACATCCGCTTCCGCATCGACGGCGTGCTGCGCGAGCTCGATCTCGGGCCGCTGCAGCAGGCGTGCAATCAGAACACGCTGTCGATCGTGTCGCGCGTGAAGATCCTCGGCAAGCTCGATATCGCCGAGCGCCGGCGGCCGCAGGACGGCAGCTTCCGCTTGCGCGCGCCCGGACCCTCGGGCGAGCTGCTCGACTTCGACCTCCGCGTGTCGGTGATGCCGAGCTATTACGGCGAGAGCGTGGTGGTCCGCGTGCTCGATCGGCGGCGGACCCCGAAGTCGATCGACAGCCTCAAGTTCCCGCCGCCGGTCGCGGACGGGATCAGGAAACTGCTGTCGCGTACGTCGGGCATCATCCTCATCACCGGGCCGACCGGCTCCGGCAAGAGCAGCACGATGTACGCCGCGCTGCAGACGCTCCATCGCCCGGAGATTCGCATCCTCACCGCCGAAGACCCGATCGAATACGTTTACGAGCAGTTCAGCCAGTCGGAGGTGGACGAGCGAATCGGCAACACGTTCGCGAGCTACCTGCGCGCGTTCCTGCGCCACGACCCCGAAGTGATCATGGTGGGCGAGATCCGCGACCACGACACGGCGGAGATGGCGCTTCGCGCGTCGATGACGGGCCACCTCCTGCTCAGCACGCTGCACACGAGCGATGCCGTGTCCGTGGTGTCGCGCCTCGTGGATCTGGGCGTCGAGCCGACACTCATCGGCGCATCGCTGGCCGGCGCGCTGTCGCAGCGCCTGGTGCGTACCATCTGTACCGACTGCCGCGAGACATATGCGCCCGCGCCCGAGCTGATGCGGGAGTTCTTCGACGAACCGCCAACGGATCTGAAGTGGTACCGCGGCCGCGGCTGCCAGAAGTGCGACTTCGCCGGCTACAAAGGGCGGAGGATCGTCGCCGAGCTGTGGGTGCCGAGCAACTCCGACGTCATCTTGATCAACAAGTCGGCGCCGCGCGACGAGCTCGTGGAGAGCGCGATGAACTCCACCTACTCGATGGCGGAGAACGCGATGCACCTGCTGCACGAAGGGGTCACGAACCTCGAGGAGCTGATGCGGACGCTGCCCTATCCGACCATCTACCGCATGCGCGCGCTCGTCCCCGCGTAGCTATTCGAGCCGCACCAGGCCTCGACGCGTCGCGACCTTCACCGCCTCGGTGCGGCTGGTGACACCCAGTTTCTCGAACAGGTGTCCGAGGTGGGTCTTCACCGTGCGGTCGCTGATCCCCAGCTCGTTCGCGATCTCCTTGTTCGCCTTGCCGTCGGCCATCAGGCGGAGGGTGGCCAGCTCGCGAGGCGTGAGCTGCACGCGCGTCACTTCCTCGGCCAGCTTGGCGGCAGCCGCGGGCGCGAGATAGGTCTTGCCGGCCAACACGTCGCGAATGCAGGTGACCAGATCGTCGGCGGAGATGTCTTTCAGCACATACGCCTTGGCGCCCGCTTTCAGCGCCCGTGAAATCTCCTCGTCGGTGTCGTACGTCGTCAGCACGATCACCCGCGCGCGAGGGTCGCGTTCGCGCAGGCGGCGCACGACCTCCACGCCTTCCATTACCGGCATCCGCAGGTCGAGCAGCGTGACGTCGGGTTTGACGCGGTCGTAGGCCTCGAGCGCTTCGACGCCGTTCCCGGCCTCGGCCACCACCCGCAGGTCTGCCTCCTGGTTGATGATGTTCGCGACACCAGTACGCAACAGCGCGTGATCGTCGACCAGCAGCACGCTGGCCTGCGCGCGAGCCGTTTCAGCTGCAGGCATGAACCTGCGTCGGCAGCTCGGCCGGTTCCCACGCCAGCACCACCTCGGTGCCGTCTCGTGGTGCCGTGACGATCGTGAGCGACGCGCCGATCCGATCGGCGCGCTCCTGCATGCTGGTCATCCCGAATCCGCTCGAGCAGCGCTCGCGCGGAATCCCCCGGCCGTCGTCGGCAATCGAGAGCCGCAAGCCGATCGACCGGACCATCGACGCCCGCACCGTGATGCGTTTGGCGCGGGCATGGCGGACGGCGTTGGTGAGCGCCTCCTGCGCGATGCCGGCGATCTCGCGTTCGACACCATCGCCAAAGCGCGGCAGCTCGTCGAGCTGCACGTCGATCGGGACATCAGACGACTTTTGCGCGAGCCCGGCGATCCGCTTGATCGCCTTGGCGAGGTCCTCGGTATTGCTCGCGTTCGGCCGCAGCGCGCCAACCGATCGCCGCGCCTCCACCATGTGCGTCCGCGCGAGATCGACGGCCACCTCGATGCTGTGCGCCACCGCCGGCGGCAGCGGTGACGTGGCACGCTGCGCGGCCTGCAGCTGCATCAGGATCGCGCCGAACCCCTGGGCGAGGTTGTCGTGGATGTCGCGCGCGAGACGGTTGCGCTCCTCGAGAATCGCCTTGCGGCGCTCCTCGGCGCGCTTCTGCTCGAAGAGGCGGCTCTTGTGGAGGGCCAGCGCCGCGTGCCGCGCGATCGACTCGACCAGCGCGGTGCGCCACCAGGAGCCGTCTTCGGGCAGGTCGGCGACGCACAGCGTGATCCATCCGAGGTTGCGGCCGGCCAGAATGAGCGGGGCGACCAACGTAGACGACAGGCTTTGCGAGCCGTTGAAGTCGCGAACGAGCTCGGGGAGGCGCAGGTCGTCGCAGCGATATTCGAGCGTCCGCTCCCAGCCGTCCTTGTAGTCGAACAGGAACTGCGCCATCGCCAGGCGCGGGAAGTAGCTCGGTCCGAGCGTGGCGGCGGTGAACACCTCGCCGAACAGATGCGCCATCCAGAAATCGCAGCGCTGGCTCTCCTCGTCGATCAGCCACACGCCGGCAGCATGGCTCTCACCTTCTTCGGCCAGCATCTTCAGCAGCGCGCGGAAAAACGCGTCGAGATCCGGGACACGCACGAGCAGGTCGAGCGTGTACTTCGTCATCTCGGTTTCGATGTTCGCCAGACACTCCGCCCGCCGCCGTGCGGCGGCTTCCGCTAGCAGCGCCGCTCGCAGCGCGACCGGATCGCCGGAGTCGGCTACACGACGCACGCTGTCGTCCACGGCCCCGCTGCATACGCTCTCGGCAGTCGCCACCGCGGTCTCCACGGGGCATACGACGACGGGATCGGCTTGCTTCATACCTCCCGATTATCGACCAGCCGTGTGATGACCGCGAAGTGGACGCATGGACGAGAGCCACCTCCTCCAAAAGTCGTAGATCGCGCTCGGTATCCCGGCGAAGGTGAATCTGGCCCTGAAGCGCGAGGTCAGGCTGCGTCCACTGCCCGATTGTTGCGGGGGTCTCCCGACCACCACACTGCGGTCCATGGACGCCTCGATCATTCGCCTTCTCGCACCGTTCGCATTCGCCACCGTTCTCACCGCCTGCACGAGCACCGTCGCGCAGCAGGCGCCGCCCCAATCGCCACAGGTCGCCGTCGCGCCGGTCGTCGAACGCGAGGTGACCGAGTGGGATGAATTCACCGGCCGGCTCCAGGCCGTCGACTCCGTTGAAGTCCGGCCTCGTGTGTCCGGCTACGTGTCCGCCGTCCGCTTCGCGGAAGGTGCCATGGTCCGCAAGGGCGACCAGCTGTTCCAGATCGACCCGCGGCCGTTTCAAGCCGAGGTCGATCGGCTGCACGCCGAACGGACCCGCGCGCGCGCCACCGTGGAGCGCGCCAACAGCGAGCTCGCGCGCGCCGAGCGGCTTCGCCAGGAGAACGCCATCGCCAACGAAGAGCGTGATCGCCGCGCGTCCTTCGCGCAGGAGTCGGCGGCGCAGGTGGCGGCGGTGGAAGCAGCGCTCCGGGCCGCGGAGCTGAACCTCGAGTTCACGCAGGTGACCTCGCCGATCAACGGGCGCGTCAGCCGCGCCATCGTCACCGAGGGGAACCTGGTGTCGAGCGGCCCCGGCGAGGCGACGCTCCTCACCACCGTCGTGTCGCTCGATCCCGTCTACGCCTACTTCGACGCGGACGAGCAGGTATTCCTCAAATACACGAGCGGTGGCAAGGCACGGAGCCGCGGCGCCCTCGATCGTCACATCACGATGGCGCTCGCGAACGAAGACGGGTATCCGCGCGAAGGGACGCTCGACTTCCTGGACAACCAGCTCGATGGCGCCACCGGCACGATCCGCTGCCGCGCCCTGTTTCACAACACGGATGGGCAGCTGACGCCCGGTCTGTTCGTGCGGCTGCGGCTCGCGGGCTCGGGCAGCTACCGCGGCCTGGTGATTCAGGACCGCGCCGTCGGCACCGACTTGAGCAAGAAGTTCGTCTACGTCGTGACGCCCAACGGGCAGATCGAATACCGCGCCGTCACGCTGGGCCCGATCGTCGACGGCCTGCGTGTCGTGCGGAGCGGCCTGAAGGCGGGGGAGCCGGTTGTGGTCAACGGGCTGCAGCGTGTCCGGCCGGGTGTCCAGGTGACCGCGGTGCCCGATGCGCCGCAGATCGCCGCGAAGTGAGGCGGTCATGAACTTCGCCAAATTCTTCATCGACCGGCCGATCTTTGCCGCCGTCCTGTCGCTGCTGATCGTCGCGGCCGGAGCGATTGCGCTCTTCAAGCTGCCGATCAGCGAGTACCCACAGGTCGTGCCGCCGACGGTGGTGGTGCGCGCGGCCTACCCGGGTGCGAACCCGAAGGTGATTGGCGAGACCGTGGCGTCGCCGCTCGAGCAGCAGATCAACGGCATCGAGGGGATGCTCTACACGTTCTCGCAGGCGACCTCCGACGGCCGCATGCAGCTGACGATCACCTTCGCGCTCGGCACCGATCTGGACAACGCGCAGGTGCAGGTGCAGAACCGCGTGGCGCAGGCGCTGCCGCGGCTGCCGGCGGAGGTGCAACGCATCGGCGTCGTCACTGAAAAGGCGACCCCAGACTTCATCATGGTCGTCCACCTCGTCTCGCCCGACGAGCGCTACGACAACCTGTATCTCGCGAACTACGCCTACCTGCGCGTGAAGGACGAACTGATGCGCATCTCCGGTGTGGGGGCGGCGCAAGTGTTCGGCGCGGGCGAGTACAGCATGCGGATCTGGCTCGATCCGGATCGCCTGGCGTCGCGGCAGTTGACGACCTCCGATGTAATCCGCGCGATTCGCGAGCAGAACGTGCAGGTGGCGGCCGGCGTCCTGGGCGGGCCGCCGGCACCGGTCGACACGCAGTTCCAGCTTTCGGTCAACGCGCGCGGCCGCCTGACCACCGAGGACGAATTCGCCGGCATCGTCGTTCGCGCGACGCCGGACGGGCAGATCACTCGCGTGCGAGACGTCGGCCGCGTGGAACTGGGCGCGAACCTGTATGCGCTGCGCAGCCTGCTCGACAACAAGCCGGCGGTGGCCATCGGCATCTTCCAGCGTCCCGGGACGAACGCACTCCAGGCGTCGGACGAAGTGCGCGCCGCGATGGACCGGCTGAAGAAGGACTTTCCGCAGGGGGTCGACTACCGGATCGTCTACGACCCCACCAGCTTCGTCCGCAACTCGATCACCGGCGTCGTGGAGACGCTCTTCGAAGCCATCCTGCTGGTCGTCCTCGTGGTGATGGTCTTCCTGCAGACGTGGCGGGCGTCGATCATCCCGCTCGTCGCCGTCCCCGTCTCGCTCGTCGGGACCTTCGCGGTGATGCTCGGCTTCGGCTTTTCGCTGAACACGCTGTCGCTCTTTGGCCTGGTGCTGTCGATCGGCATCGTGGTGGACGACGCGATCGTCGTGGTGGAAAACGTCGAGCGGCACATCGAACGCGGGTTGACGCCGATCGAAGCGACTCGCCGCGCGATGGCGGAAGTGTCGGGGCCGATCATCGCGATCGCGCTGGTCCTGTGCGCGGTCTTCATTCCCACCGCGTTCGTCAGCGGGCTGACCGGGCAGTTCTATCGCCAGTTCGCGCTGACGATCGCGTTCTCGACGGTCATCTCGGCGATCAACTCGCTGACGCTCAGCCCGGCGCTGGCCTCGCGCCTGCTCAAGCCACGCGACGCGGCGCGGGATGGCGTGCAGCGCGCCGCGGATCGGCTGTTCGGATGGTTCTTCCGCGCCTTCAACGCCTTCTTCGGCCGCGCGTCCGGCGCGTATTCGGCAGGCGTGGCGCGCGTGCTGCGCGTCTCGTTCGTCGCCGTGGCGCTGTACGTCGGCCTTATCGGGCTGACGGGCGTGGGCTTCTCGCGCGTGCCACCAGGATTCGTGCCTACGCAGGACAAGGAATACCTCGTGGCCTTCGCGCAGCTGCCCGACGGCGCCACGCTGGATCGCACCGACGCGGTGATCCGCAAGATGACGGACATCGCCCTGAAGCACCCGGGGGTCCTGAGCTCGGTGGCGTTTCCGGGGCTCTCGATCAACGGCTTCGTCAACGCACCGAACACCGGCATCGCGTTCGTGGTGTTGAAGCCCGCCGAGGAGCGGAAGCGCGCCGACCTCAGCGCCGGCGCGATCGTGGGGGCGCTGAACCAGCAGTTCTTCGCCGAGATTCCCGAGTCGATCGTGGCCATCTTCCCGCCGCCCCCCGTGCAGGGGCTCGGGACCGTCGGCGGTTTCAAGCTGTATGTCGAGGACCGCGGCGGCGCCGGGTTCGAGGATCTCTACGCGCAGGTCCAGAAAGGGCTGGCGACCGGTCAGACGGCTCCATCGCTGGCGGGGCTGTTCTCGAGTTTCCAGGTCAGTGTGCCGCAGATCGACGCCAACGTCGACCGCGAGCGCGTCAAGAGCTACGGCGTGTCGCTCACCGACGTGTTCGAGACGTTGCAGGTCTATCTCGGCTCGCTCTACGTCAACGACTTCAACCGGTTCGGCCGCACGTATCAGGTCAACGCCCAGGCCGAGCCCGGCTTCCGCCTGCAGCCCGAACAGATCCGGCGGCTGCAGACACGCAGCGAGCGCGGCGCCATGGTGCCGCTCGGATCGCTCGTCAGCGTGTCGCGCAGCTACGGGCCGGACCAGGTGATGCACTACAACGGCTTTCCCGCCGCGGAGATCAACGGCGGACCGGCGCCGGGCTTCAGCTCGGGTCAGGCGCAGGCCGCCATCGCCGGCATCCTCGATCGACAACTCCCCGCCGGGATGTCGTTCGAGTGGACGGAGCTCGCCTACCAGGAGCTGCTCTCCGGCAACACGATGCTGTTCATCTTCCCGCTGTGCGTGGGGCTCGTCTACATCGTGCTGGCGGCGCTGTACGAGAGCTGGACGCTGCCGTTGAGCGTGATCCTCATCGTGCCGATGGTGCTGTTCTCGGCGATCGCCGGGGTGTGGCTCACCGGCGGCGACAACAACGTGTTCACGCAGATCGCCCTGTTCGTGCTGGTGGGTCTCGCGTCGAAGAACGCGATCCTGATCGTGGAATTCGCGCTGGAGCTGGAACACCATGGCCGCAGCATCGTGGCCGCCGCGCTGGAAGCCTGCCGCCTGCGTCTGCGTCCGATCCTGATGACGTCGATCGCGTTCATCATGGGCGTGGTGCCGCTGGTGCTGTCGCACGGCGCCGGCGC
>Ga0105238_10007152_pt1 | contig 11163 bp, 8 predicted proteins | sample KBSC34metaG_FD_81526 | JGI IMG/M metagenome (GOLD analysis project Ga0105238, IMG submission 81526) | Corn rhizosphere microbial communities from Kellogg Biological Station, Michigan, USA - KBS C3-4 metaG | ecosystem: Host-associated > Plants > Roots > Rhizosphere > Soil | place: Michigan, USA...
AGTGCCTGCCAAGCTGTCAGCGCCGAAAGCGGCAGCGCCGCGGCCTGTGCATGAGGGATGCTGCGCGGCTTCAAAGCCAGATTGATCGCCCGCACTGCCGCGAACTCAGCAGCCGCGCCGTCACGCGGAAAATCAGTAAGTCCATAGACCTCGTCGCCGATCCGAAAATCAGTTACATCAGCCGCCATCCGCTCCACCATCCCCGAAACCTCATGCCCCGGAATGCCAGGGATTCTAGGCGTTCCGTCCGCGTTCTGATAGGTCTCGTCCCAAGTCAATTCCGCGGGCGTGATGCCAGTGGCATGCACCTGCACCAGCACATCCCCACGCCGGACCTCCGGCAGTGGTGCATCCTCGAAAAATATCTGCTCCGGCCCGCCCCGGCCATGAGTTCTGACGGCTCTCACGAGAATCCCTTCCTTCCACGATATTTTGGCGCGTGATCCAATTCAAGTGGGTGGTGCGGTGTAACACGGTAACAATTCTGATGCATCATCGCCAATCCAGTGCGAATCCACTTTGACGAATTGGGCAAACCGTCGGCCAGAAGCAAACCGCCCAAGGCTCGCCGCGTTCTGCGGCAGCGTAGAGGCGGCTCGCGATAACGGAATTGGCTCTCGTAATCGATGTGTCTAGCTCGTCACGGTAGTGCTTGCATAGAGTTTTGGAATGTATCCCGTCAGTCCCTAAGCAGCGCGCAATGTCTTCTTGGGGAATCCCGCAGGCAACCATCGTCTTGACGGTTTGCTTATCTGCTGCGGTCGGATGGTAACTCATCTTTATAGTCGGGAATTCTCGATAAGTTCAATGGCGTCATTGCAATCATGGTCATGACCTTCGAGTCGGCGCCCTTCTTTGACGTGCTGGAACGTTGCGCCGAGCGGTGAAAGAGTAGCCTGCTTACCAGTCAGGTTCTGCCAGCGCTCGACGATCACGTCGCAATATCGGGGATCGAGTTCCAGGCCAAGGCAAACCCGCTCCGTTAACTCCGCTGCGATCAGTGTGGTGCCGCTGCCCAGGAAGGGATCATATACCAGTTCGCCCTGCTTCGTGTGGTTCAGAATGGGGCGGCGCATACATTCGACTGGTTTCTGGGTGCTATGGCCGTGGCCAGAGTCCTCGCGTGATTTGATGTTCCACAATGTGTTCTGACTTCGGTCGCCCATCCAGTGCGCGGAACCGCGGACCGCGTATCAGCATGGTTCGTGTTGCCAGTGATAGTGGCCGCGGCTTAACGCGAAGCGATCCTTCGACCATATGATTTGGCTGCGTATCACGAAGCCTACTGATTCAAGCGAGGACTGGACAGTGCTGGCGTGGCGGCCCGCGTGCCAGACGTAGGCGACAGGCCCCTTGAAGAGCTCCCACGCCTCACGCCAGTCTGCGCGGTGGTCGTTCGATACCTCGCCCATCTTGCGTCGGTTCTTATTGACGCCGGCTTCTGCACGCCACTCCCGATCGTAGTCGACGCCATATGGTGGATCGGTAATCATCAAAAACGGCTTCCGCTCATCGAGCAAGTGCACAACCGCTTTCGGGTTCGTTGCGTCCCCACACAACACCCGATGCGGACCGAACAGCCAAAGAACGCCGGCACGCGACACGGGGACCTCGGGGAAAGGCGGTACGTCATCCTCGGCTGCACTCGGCGCGAGGGTAAAGGCATCGATCTCTCGTGCGTCGAACCCTGTCAGGCTCAGATCGAAGTCGAGTGCCTTCAACTCGCCGAGTTTAAGTGCAAGAGCGTCGAGATCCCATTCGGCCCAGCTCACTGAGCGGTTCACCATCAGCCGGAAAGCTTTGACCTGCGCGTCGGTCCAGCCATCGCCGAGCCGCGACGTTTCTTTAACAGATCCTTCCCTCGGGAGGCGAACTCGCGCCACCACTGCTCGCCATGGCCGTAGCCGCACGTGCGAAAGATCCAGGCGCGGTTGCGCTCATCGGTGTAGGGTTTGGTATCGAGCACGCCCGTGAGCGGCAAGTTACGCTCGTAAATCTGCGTGTCTTTTGCGTGTACATGAAAGATCACATTCCCTAAAACGCGGATCGCGGCAATGGGATCGATCCCCTTGCCAGAACATGTGGCTGGGATCGTAATTGCAACCGATCGCCGGTCCGGCGACCGCGCGCAGTTTCAGCAGGGTTTCGGGATTGTAGACCAGAAAGCCGGGATGCATCTCGATGGCAATTCTCACGCCATGATCGGCGGCGAATTGGGCGCGGGATCGCCAATAAGGAATCGCTACTTCGTCCCACTGCCACTTCAGGATCTCCAAATACTCTGGCGGCCATGGGCAGGTTACCCAATTGGGCTGTTTGGCCCCTGCGGAATCTCCCGGACATCCCGAAAAATCGACCACGGTGGAAACGCCCAGTTTCTCGGCCAGCAGGATCGTCCTCCGGCTGATGTCCTGATCGTGTTCGGCCCGCGCCGGATCGGGATGCAACGGGTTTCCGTGACAGCTCAGCGCACTGATGGCGAATCCGCGGGTCTCGATCTTGTCCTTGAACTTCTGCAACGCCGCGGCATCGTCGAGCATGGCAAGTTTGCAATGCGCGTCGCCTGGATAATTGCCGGTGCCCAGTTCGACCGTGCGAATGCCATAGCGCTCCAATTTGGTCAGGACATCATCGAGTGAAAACTGCGATAGCAATGGTGTAAAAACGCCAACTCTCAAACAAACTCCTTGGATGGACAAATGAGGCCTCCGCGGGAGGCCTCAAAGCAGCCTGCTCAGAATAACAGCTTGAGCGCGAACTGGAACTGCCGGGGAGTGGATGTAGCCACCGTGCTGGTAATCACCCCGAAGTTAGGACCACCCAATGCACTGTTCGGAACAGCGAAGATCGGCGAGTTGGACAGATTGAACGTCTCGGCGCGGAATTGCAGGTTGAATGCTTCCGTCAGTTTGAAATTCTTGAAGATAGATGCGTTCTGCTGGAAATATCCGGGTCCCCGGAGAATATTTACGCCGGCATTGCCGATTGTTCCGGTCGTTTGCGCTTTAAAAGCCGTGATGTCAAACCATTCGGCCAGGGTAGGATTGGCGAGATTTCCCGAAGCAATCCGGTTGGGACGATCGTTCACGCCGGTGACCCCGGTATTGGCGACCGCCGAATTGTTCTGGACACTGAACACCCGGCCGGACGATGCTACCAGAATCGCATTCATCTGCCAGCCGCCGAACGCTTGTCTCACGAAACCCTTGGCGGACTTCGCAAAGGGAAGTTCATAGTTGAGTGCAAGTGTCCAACGATTCCGAATGTCTTCCGGCGCGTTACCGCGATTGGTTCTGCGATTCGTGCTGAGTGGAGTTCCGCCCACACCACCGATCGCCACCGAAGCGTCGCTCTGGATGGAGTGCGCCCACGTGTAGTTCGAATTCACGACAAGCCCATTTGCAAGACGCCGCTCAAAGCTAGCTTGCAGGGAATGGTAATCCGCGAGACCATCCGTGACAATGTAGTTCATAGCAGCCGCTGCCGGATACTGGGCGAAATATGGCCGGCGAGGATTCACCGCTCCCAGGCCCGGCAGCGCCTCGTTCAAGTCATAACCATCGGCCAGCCGGCGGCTCAGCGCGGCCACGTAGCCCACACTTACAACTGACTTCGCGATCTCTTTCTGAACGGTAAGGTTGTATTGCTCCACATACGTGGATTTGAAATCCTCAGTGGTTGCGTTGAGGGCAACCGTGGGATTGGCGGGATTTACCGCCACGGCGGGAGGAAAGCCCTGAGAAATGTTGTACGCCGAGGCTGCCAGCGGAAGCGTCAATCCCGTATTGTTGAAGTTCACGCCGGCGACGAAAGGCGGATTCTTAAGATAGATTCCCGACGCCAGGGACGTGGGCGCGAAGCTTAAGCCGAATCCACCACGGATCACCAGACCTTTGGTGGGAGTGTAGGCGAAGCCGAAGCGCGGCGCAAAATCCTTATAGTCGGTTTTGACGCCTGCTGTATTCGAAACTCCATTTACACCCGCGATGATGATTTTTCCAGTAGAAGGATCGAAGTTGGCTATCTGGTTATGCACTTCGCTCAGGGGAGTGAAGACGTCATAGCGCAGGCCGATATTAAGGGTGAGCTTGCTGGTGGCCCGCCAGTCGTCTTGGACGTAGAATCCGGGCTCCCAAATGCGGTACCCTGGCCAGGTTGTGTTCTCGACCAACTGGGCCGTGGTCGGCACCCCCAGCAAAAGGGCGGCAATCGGATTGCCCACTAGGCTGCCATCAAACGTATACTGCCCGCGCGGAAAACTGCTTTGCGCGATGAGCGCCTGCCGCCGGATCACCTGGGCTCCGAACTTGATGGTATGGCTGCCCCGTGTCCACGTGAACGCACCCGAATACTGGAAGGTGTTATCGATCTGGATAATCGGTACGAACGATGCGTCTCCCAGCGATTCAAACCCGCTCGGTTGCACCAAGGACAGTCCCGAACTGATCGCGTTGTGATTGGCGCCAGTAATGCCTAGCGCTTGTGAAACGTTTTGCCCAACGTTAGCATTCTGGGTGCGATTGGCGAAGCGCGACCAGCCCCCTTTGAACTCGGCAACCAGCGTAGGCCCCAGGACATGCACGTAGTTGAGTTGAGCTCCCTGTGCCCGTTGCAGCGCGGGCCCCGGAAACGCACCGGCATTACCGCCTGGGTACACTCCATTGACCGCCGGAAATCCTGGCGGAATGAAAGAAGTCACATCGTTGAAAGAATACCGTCCATAGAAGAAATCCTTATCGGAGATATGCTGATCGATGCGGACATCCATCGTTGAGTAGTCCTGGCTCTTGACGAGCGCCGAGCCGAATTGCGCCGAACTCGTGGAGGTACTCGGTAGATTGGGGGCCGGATACAACTGCGCAATTTTCTGACCGATCGGATTAATATCTGACTTCGGAATAATGTTTCCCGCATAGGGCAGCCCGGTGAAGGGGCTGCGGATAATGGTCGATGGGAGGAGAGCGCTGAAGTTGCCGTTCACCATGGCCTGCGTCGGGACAATGGCCGTAAAGGCGCTGCCCTGCCGCAATCTTGAATTCTCGTTATCGACAAAAAAGAAGGTTTTGTCTTTTCGAATGACGCCGCCCAAACTTCCGCCGAACTGATTTTGCCGGAATTCGGGCCGCGGCTGTCCCGTCAGGAAGAAGCTCTTGGCGTCGGTGACATCGTTACGGAAATACTCATAAAGCGTTCCGTGATAGGCGTTGGTGCCGGATTTCGTAAGCAGATTGATGACGCCTCCGGAGACCCGGGTCACTTCGGCGGTGTAGAGATTGGTTTGCACTCTAGCTTCGGCGAGCGCGTCAATCGAGGGCCGGACGATCACGGTTCCAATCAACCGGTCGTTGTTATCCATGCCGTCGATCATGTAATTGGTGAGGGCGCCTCCATTGATCGCGACGGCTGAACTGGGACGCCGGTCATCAGGCCGGGTGCCGCTGTTCAAAGCGTTCGGCGCGCCTTCCGATGCTCCCGGAACCACCTGTGCGAGCGTGATGAAGTTACGGTTGATCAACGGCAGATCCTGGACTGCGCGCTGGGTCATCAAGGTTCCCACCGTGGACGTGTCGGTCTGCAGAGCCGCCGCTTGCGCCTCGACTTGAACGGATTCGCCCAACTGCCCTAATTCCATGTGTGCGTCGACACGCGTACGGTCGCCCGATTGCAAAGTGATGCCCCCCACCGAGAATGCTTTGAACCCCGGAGCTTCGATCTTGATCGAATAACGGCCAATAGGAAGCAAAGTGAATAGATAGTCGCCCGAAGCGCCCACTTCAAGGGAACGGCTGATCCCGGTGTCCAGATTCTGCAGAGTCGCTTTGGCGCCGGGCACGACGGCGCCAGACGGATCCGTGATCGTACCGAGGACGTCGGCGGTAGTCACCTGCGCACGTAAGATCGCCCCCGACAAGAGGACGGCGATTGTCGCCAATCCGAGCTTAAGAGCGGAACCATTTAGACCCATCGCATCTCCCTTTTTCCCTGAGCGTTATTAAAATTACTAAACGGACCCAAGCTCCCGGACCGGCGGGAACAAACTTGGTCGAGTCTAGGGCGCTTATGGGATGACAGCAAGGAGGGTACGGTATCTGGCTTAAGATACAGCAAGATGAGGACAGTACTCTACGTTGCGATACGGCCTGCGGCGGTTCAATATCACCAGAGATAGGTCGCCAAGGTACGCGGCGGGCCGGAGCTTTCCCCAACCAACTTGGTGGCGATCAGAATCTGGATATTCTTCTTATCCCAGCCCCCCGCTGCCGAACGCATGGCCGCTTCCATGTAGGCTGGGTCGGAGAGAAACTCACCGGCGGCGGCCGTGCCGAATTTGGTGATTCCCGCGGCGATCACCACGATGCGTCCCGTGGTGGGATCCTGTACTCGCGAAACCAAAGCATAGTCTTCCGGAATCGTTGAGTAGGGCTGGTCCTCATGGATCAGCCATCGATTACCAGTGGGATCTTGCTTATCCACGATTCGGCCGACATGCGTCGCGCGATCGCGCATGAAAGAGAATCGCGCTTGCTCGCCCAAGCGAATGGTCCATTCGTTATTGAATGCGCCAATGAGAACTACGGGGCCGTCTCTCAAGTCGTCGAGTTTGGCGGCCTTGTGTTGGCTGATGTGGAACGCTTTCTTGCCGGTCATCAGGATGCCGACAATGCGGGACAAAGCGGTGGCATCCGCGAAGGCAACACGCTCCTCGTGCTGAAGATCGAGCATCGACATTTGGGCCGCGTTTGCAAGGGGAGCGTCCGCAGGAGACCCGACCGCTCCACCGCCGCCAATGACCAGCAACACACGGCCGGGCGAGGTCAAAACAGGCCCCCAAAAGCGGTCGAGTGCGCTCGGACCAACCCACGGATGGAACCAGAGGATCGCCACGCCAGCGATTGCCATTGCTACCGTTAGGAGAGCTTGGCGCCGGGAAGGCCGATACACAGCGCGATGAATCAGTTTTGTGGGGGTCTCGACGGCCGTTATTTGCTGTGCGATCTCAAACACGGGAGCGGGAGTCCAACCGGGCGGCAAACGAAACTCCGGTACATACGATCCGGCAGGGAAACTAATCCGAATTTCGTCCGCATGGGCAGGCTCCTGATAGTATTGAGCGATTCGCTTGCGGATCTCGACGGCGGTCGTACGAACCACCGGGTCCCGATTGGTGTCGTAGTCGGGAACGCGTTGAAATACGTCAATACCCAGGCTGCGTTCCTTGACATGCTCGGCCCGGCCAGTCAGCACAGCTTCGACCGTAAACTGCAATAGCTTGGCCGACCTTTTGCTGTTGACAAACAGATGGCTTTCGAGAATCCGGGCCAATTGCTGGCGCACGGCTTCGCGCTGTTCTGCAGTCTCGGGCATCCAGGAACCGGCCAGAGACTCCGAAATTTGTATTTGAGTGCTCACATTGAACGATCGATCAGTATAGCACCCAGGAGTCGGCACGGCGACCGTTTCCGTGGCGCGTTTCCGTGGCGCGCAGGTGACCGAGCCCGGGACGTATCGTGGACGTACTGGGGTGTCCGATACGTCAATGCCTCAATTGCAGCCTTAAACAGCTTGCTCCGGCCGACGGCCGCCGTTACGCTATTTACTCGGGTCCTCTGCCGCCGGTCGAGGGTCAGGACATATTGCAGGAAAGGGTCGTGATCCAAAATGTATTCGAGACGAGATTTCGCAAAGATCGCGCTGACGAGTTGGCCAATCGCACGGGCTTGGGCAGCGCACATCAATTCAACGGTCAATGGCGTGCGGCTCGGGACCATCACCTACAGCTTTCGGGATTTCCCGCGCACACCCGGTAAAGACAACGTGGATGCTGTGATCCAGGCCTTGACCGAATGCGGCATTGGAGAAATCGAGCTGTTCTCTCCCAACATTGAACCAGGGCGCGCGGGTGGCTTTGGGCGGGGCAATACGGCGGAGGCCGCCAAGGCCCGTGAAGAATTACGCCAATGGCGGCTGACGACGCCCATGGAGTATTTCAAGGACATCCGCAAGAAGTTCGACGCCGCCGGCATCAATATTTATGCCTACACCATGAACTATCGCGGCGAGTTCACAGATGCGGAAATTGACAAGACCTTTGAACAGGCCAAGGCCCTCGGAGTGAATCTGATTGCTTCGTCCACTCAGGTTCACATGACCAAGCGGCTCCTGGGATTCGCCGACCAGCACAAGATCTACCTGGCATTCCACGGACACGCCGAATTCGATAATCCGGACGAGTTCTCGACTCCGGGCACATTTCAGCAGGCACTCGACATGTCGAAATACGCCAAGATCAATCTCGATATTGGGCACTTTACAGCGGCCAACGAGAACCCGGTGGCATATATCGAGCAGCATCACGACCGCATCTCGCACCTGCATATAAAAGACCGCAAGAAGAATAAGGGCGAGAACGTCGAATGGGGCAAGGGGGATACGCCCATCAAAGAGGTCCTCACGTTACTACGCGATAAAAAGTACCCCATCCCGGCATTTATTGAATACGAGTACAAAGGCACAGGTACCTCCGTTGAAGAAGTAAAGAAGTGCATGTCCTATATGAAGCAGGCCCTTGCTTGATGCGGGCGGAACCTGGAGGCCGGACGATGAGAAGCCAATCCAACTTGCTCAGGATCAGTGCGCTTCTCCTGGGTGGTGCGATTTGTGCGCAGGCTCAGCCGGCAGCGGTGCCGAAGTTCGAGGAAGCGGCGGTGGAGCGCGGCAAAAATGCACTCGTCGCGGTCTGCGGATTCTGCCACGGCTCGAACGCGCGCGGCGGCGAAGGCGGCCCGGACCTGATTCGATCCGTGCTGGTGCTCGATGACGAGGGGGGCAAAGAACTCGGCGAATTTCTAAAAGTGGGGCGTCCCGGAAACGGCATGCCGGCTTTCGATCTTCCGCCCGCGCAAACGGTGGACATTGCGACGTTTCTGCATAGCCGCGTGGCCGCAGCCGCCTTTCGCAACACCTACCAGATCGGCAACATCCTGGTGGGAGACGCCAAAGCCGGCGAGGAGTTCTTCAACGGCGCGGGCGCTTGTAAAACCTGCCATTCGCCCAGCAGCGATCTCAAGGGAGTGGGCGCGAAGTATGAGCCTGTGAACCTGCAGGTGAAATTTCTGATGCCGCGCGGAGGACGCGGTCCCGGAGGCCGCGGCGGTCCGCCTCCGGGTCCCCCGGTAAACGTCACGGTGACGCTTGCCTCAGGAGAGGTTTTTCGCGGAGCGCTACTGCGCATCACCGACTTCGACGTGACCCTACGTGATGCAAGCAACACTACGCGCTCCTTCACGCGCAATGGCGACGCCCCGAGAGTGGAACTGGCAGACCCCTTACAGCACCATCTGGACATGCTCATGAAGTATACCGATAAGAACATTCACGACCTGACTGCGTATTTGGTGACGCTCAAATGAAGACTCGATGTTCGATCGCAGCCGTTTTTCTGCTTGCGTCCCATGCGCTGATGGCTCAGGGCGGGCTCGACCGGAAGTTGCTCGGCAAGCCGCCGGTGGAGGCATGGCCTACGTATCACGGTGATTACTCTGGCCGCCACTACAGCACGCTCGACCAGATCAATCAGTCCAACGTCAAGGCATTAAGTCTGGCGTGGCTGTACCGCATCAATACCGGCAAGGTCGGCGCGATCGTGGGCGGCGAAGGTGCTGACGGCGCGGCCGCCGGCGGAAACCTCGCGATCAAAGCCATTCCACTGATGGTCAACGGCGTCCTGTACTTCTCTGTTCCAGACCACGCCTGGGCCGTGGATGCGCGCACAGGACAGGAGATCTGGCACTACTACTGGAAAACCAGGGGCGGCATCCACATCGGCAACCGCGGGATGGGGATGTACAACAACTGGCTATTTTTCGAGACGCCGGATTGTTACCTGGTTTCGCTCGATGCCTCCACTGGCCGCGAACGCTGGCACAAGCAGATCGCCGACGTAAAGCAGGAATATTTCTGCACGCCCTCGCCGCTGATCGTACGCGATCACGTGATTGTCGGCATGGGCGGCGACTCGCTGGACGTGCCAGGATGGCTCGAGTCGCGCGATCCGGAAACCGGCGACGTGCAATGGAAATGGTACAGTACGCCCAGGCCCGGTCAACCCGGCGCCGAATCGTGGCCCGACTCGTATTCCATGGAACATGGCGGAGGCATGACCTGGCAACCCTGGACCTACGATCCCGAGTTGAATTTGTTGTACGTGGCGACGGGCAATCCGAATCCCGTGATGGCTGGGCAGAGTCGCAAAGGCGACAACCTCTACACAGCGTCCATCGTCGCGTTGAATCCGGACACGGGAAAATTGGCGTGGAACTTTCAGGTATCGCCGCACGATACGCACGACTGGGACGGCACCCAAGTGCCGGTATTGGTTGACGACGTGGTCGACGGGCGGCCGCGTAAACTGTTGGCCAACGCGAGCCGCAACGGATTCTACTTCTTGCTCGACAGGACCACGGGCAAGAATCTGGTGAGCAAGCCGTTCGTGGAATCGTTGAACTGGCACAAGGGCGTCGATCAACTGGGGCGCCCGATTCCAAACTCTGACAAAGATCCGAAAGTGGAAGGGGTGCTGGTGTCACCGGGTTCCAGCGGTGTTACCAACTGGCCGGCGCCCAGCTTCAATCCCAACACAGGCCTGTTCTACGTCGGGGCTTCACAAACGTTCAGCATGTTCTATCTCACCGATACGGACGCGCGTCCGCAGGGGTACGGAGCGTCCGAACGCAACATGGGCTCCATCGGCAGCTCTTTGCGCGCGATCGATTATAAGACCGGGAAAGTAGTTTGGAAGCACGCCACCCAAACCGGAGCGCAAGGGCTGCTGAGCACCGCCGGAGGGTTATTGTTTGGCACCGACGGCGCAGGCAACTTCATTGCGTTTGACCCCAAGACTGGGAATCCGCTCTGGCATGCCGGCATCGGCAACGATTCCAACGCGCCCATTACCTATATGCTCGATGGCCGGCAATATGTGGTGGTGGGAGCGGGCGACGCATTGTTCGCCTTCTATCTGCAGTAAAAAGTGAAAATAGACCGGCGGCAATTCGTGCTGGGCTCGTCCGCGCTCGCGCTGACGCAGAGACTCGCGCGAGGGCAAAGTATCCGCCCGTACTCGGCGGACATGCCCAACATGGCCGTGCGGAGCCTTGCCCAGCG
>Ga0105238_10007153_pt1 | contig 11162 bp, 9 predicted proteins | sample KBSC34metaG_FD_81526 | JGI IMG/M metagenome (GOLD analysis project Ga0105238, IMG submission 81526) | Corn rhizosphere microbial communities from Kellogg Biological Station, Michigan, USA - KBS C3-4 metaG | ecosystem: Host-associated > Plants > Roots > Rhizosphere > Soil | place: Michigan, USA...
CCCGTCAAATTCCGGGGCTGGCAGGCCGTGCAAACCAGACCGAGGAACTGCCGGCTGTCGGCAAACGCCCGCATGGCCTCAAGAGAATATTGTTCCTGCGGACAAACCATCAACGGCTCGGGCACCAACCCGGTGCGTTCACGATGCTGCTCCATTCGTTGGGTGGCGGCGAAGTTCCGACCCAACAGGTCTTCGTAATCCGCCGAGCCGTACTCGTTTCTGGTATGGTCACAGCCGTGGACACAGACGCTGAAACAGTCGGCATGATCCAGAAACAGCCGCGCCTTCGCCGTCCGGCTCCGCCAATGGTTCCAGGGGATAAAGGCCAGGGTGATATGATAGCCAAACTTGCGCGCCGAGGCGAGCAGGCTGGGAAAATTGATGAAACCGTAATTCTTCTCCAACAGCGGATCATCAATGACAATGCCCGCGCCCGGGCCGGGGTTGTGCCAGCATTGCCCGCCAAAAACCGACCGTAGAAAAATGATCGCCGGAATGTATTTGTCCGCCGCCAGCTCAAATTCCATTTCCTCCGTCAACGGCTTGCTGATGTCAAAGACCGTGTCCGTGACCCAGATGAATACCGCCGCGTTACCGGTCTTCACCCGGACAAACACCGGAGCCTCATCCAGCCGCATGATCACTTCGGTATTTTGGCCCGGGGCGAGACCCAGGCCGGCGGCTTCCGCGGGGAAACGGGTAAAAGATTGGCCCGCCAATTCCTGGCTATACGCCCCGGACTCGGCCGCAAAATGGATCACCTTGGCGCCACGGACCGGCTCAAAACCACGGACCACCCCACCGGTCAGCGCGGATAAAAACTTTCCCGCCGCCAAGTCGGGCTTGGAAACCAGCAATAACACCGAGGCGCTGGTGGCGGTTAAATGCGCCGCTAATTCTATTAATTGTTCCGGTGCGCAGTTCGGTTTAAGACTGTCCACATCCAGCACAAAGGCGGGCGTTGAATTTGAGCTTATTTCCCGGATGACGGCGGCGGGCAAACCGGCCCCCGATACCTCGGCGGCTTCGCAGGCAATTCCCACGCACTCCGCCAGGCGCTGCCAATGAGCAATCGCCGGGGAGGCTTGGGCCTGGAAAAAAACTTTCATGGTTGCCTGGCTGCTTCTCGAAAATCAAAGCGGGTGCAGGGACTCATCGGCCAGCAAATCAAAATAAATGCGGTCCACCTGGCGGCCTTCCGAAGAGGCGGCCCGGCGAATCCTGCCGGCTTCGCGAAAACCGCTTTTCTGCAACACGCGGGCGGAGGGAAGATTATCCTCCAGCACCCAGGCATAAACCGACGACAACTTAAGCTCTTGAAAACCTTTGGCCGCCACTTGCCTCACGGCGCTGGAAACGATGCCACGCTTCGAAAAGGACGGTTCGCCCAACAAATACCAGATCATGGCCGTGTGGTCGGCGGCATCAATATCTGCCAAGGCCACCAGCGCCACGGGCTGCCCGCTCCAGCGTACCAAAAAAACCCGGTTCCGCTTGTTGCGCACCATCATCGCGACCACTGTTCCCGTGACCTCTTTGTCCCGCCACTCAGCCGTAAGCCACCGGTTGATATCCCGGTTGGAAAGCCAGGTGGCCACCAGATCGAAAGCCGGCTGGCTCAGGTCTTCAATCGTGGTCATGCTCACTGGGCTTTGGCCTCCCTATGCTGGGCAAACTCCTCCCGCAACCGCGCTGGCCACTGCTGCCAATCCAGGCCGAACTGGCTGAAAATCGCATACACCCAGCGTTCATAACCCCAGCCGATACAGCCGCTGGTGGCCGGACGACCGCCTGCCGTGATGTTGAACGCCTTGCCAAAGGTCATGGCGTGAAAATTAGAGGAGAATACGCTGATGGATTGTTTCTCGAAGGGAATCAACAGACGCAGTTCTTTTTTGGCCTGCTGCTGCCGCTGAAACGAGGCCTTAACGGCATAGTCCTGGGTGAAAAACATGTCGTTCGCAGTTTCAAAGGTACCGGCGAGTTCCCAGTCTTTGGCCCATTGAATGATCATCTCCTCGGCCTTGGCGCGACCGGTGATGACGAAACGCGGATTTCCCACCCACACCACCTCGCGCATGGTGAAAGCCCGGAGCCGCGTCATGGTGCGGTGATTCGCGCCTTCAAAACGGTGGCAGGGCACCGTCGCAGTCAGGCACCGGCCCGCCGTGTCCAGTTGCCAGTTTTCCATGCCCTCATAGCAGTGATAGCAGCAAGACGGGCAGATGGCGAAATCTGTTTCACCCATGCGACCTTCATGCGCCGCCGGCGACCAGCCTTTTTCCCGGCACTCATTTGAGAATTGATTCAGGACATCCAAGTCGCTCTTCGGGTGGGACACGAAATCAATGTGTTCCGGGAACGAGGTAAAATGATGGATGCGGTCCAGCGTGCTGCAAAGAATGGTGGCCGGATAGAGTTCGAGCTCGGCTTGAAAGGTCCTGGCAAACGCGGTGACTTTGGCATCGATCAAACTTTGCAGCCGGGCGGCGTCGCTCCGCAGAATGACATGTCCCAGCCCCACGGGCGTGACCCATTTGCGTTCGAGCAGGGCCGTCCACGCATCCAACACGGGCAGTCCGCGTTCGTGCTTGAATTCCACCGCCTTCGGCAGGCCGAATTCGCGCTGCTGATACCGCTTCACCAACTCCTGAATTTTTTGGGTGACCGGCTCGCACTGGGCGGCAGTTGACACCTCGGCTTCGATGAGCGTTCCGGCCTCGTTGATTTTGTAATTAACGATGTTCTCCGACACAAATGAGAGCGAATATTCCAATTGGGCGCGGGAATCCGCATCCATATCCGTGAGGGGGACGGTTATGACGTGCGACATGTTAGATCTCTCCTTTTTTACGTTTGGCAACGAAGGTTGAAATTTGGTTGATGGTGCTCAAAGGAAAGGTCACCCAGTCCGAGCTGGTGAATTTGACGGCAAACTGTTTCTCGATGTGGCTGGCCAGATCCACCGCGCCGAAGGAATCAACGTACCCGTAATTGAACAAGTCCACGTCATCATTGAAATCCGGATCCTGCTCGGGCACCCCGTATCGTTCCCGGATAAATCCGCGTAGCGCGGATGCTATTTCATTGTTTTCCATAGTATTTTGGCGAATAAAATATGTTCAGGCTCCGTCATCTATCAGCGGCCATCAAGGCTTTTCAAATGCCGCATAAAATCTGCGCGCGAGGTTTGCAACCCCAGGGGAATGCCGCAGCGGGCGATGCGTTTGGCCGGGTTGCCCTGCACCACCGTCATAGGCGGCACTGACGCCGTGACCACACTGCCGGCACTGATGACCGCTCCCTGCCCGATGGTGATGCCAGGCAGAATCACCGCACACGCGCCGATATAAACGTCATCCTTGATGTTGACCCCGGTCAGTTCCTGAAAATGAGCCAGAATGGTGGAGCGGATGCCGACGACCACCCGATCGCCAATCGTCACATAACCCGGATAGGCGGTTTCAATCAGCGCACCGTAACCGATCCAGACATCCTTGCCGATCTTAACGCCCCGCATCCGGTGCAGGGAAACCCGCAGCTTGAAGCCGCCGGGGGCGGTCATTGCCACCTGTTGCAGCACCCGGTTGGTGATTGCTGAAAACGCATTTTCGGCCATAGGATTTGAAAAATTCTTCGCCCGGTTCACCGCCCCGCCCGGGGATGATTAGCGGCGACAATTGATTTCGCGCAGGTAAAGCGCCAGCGCACGAAACATCTGGGACTGCGCCCAGCGGTGCATCGGCACATTGTCCCAGCCGGAGATGAGCTTGCGCGAACGAAACGAACCGTCTGACTTGATCCAATTCTTCAAGATCCCGCTGACGACGGTCTCCAAGTTTTTTTCCAGCCGGGGGAAATCCGTCCGCAACAGGATACACAAATTGATGGCCTCGGCGCAATCATAAAGCTCGCACTTGTAAACGGTCAGGCGCGGCGCCTTGGAAAAGGGTCGTGGCATCCCGTCCTCGCCAAACAAGTTCTTCAGGTAATAATCCATCCCGTTTTCAAGTGCCCCGTAGATCCGGCGGTCGCCGGTGAGGTGATAAACCTTCGCCAGCCCCTTCATCACAAAACAGGTATGAAAGTGATCCACGAAATCACGCACACCATCCACCGCATAGGGCCACGAACCATCGGGCTTCTGGGTTTCGAGCACGAAATTGACATTCAATGACGCAATCTCGAGCAATTTGTCATCACCCAAAAACTTGGCCGCCATCACGAGCATGCCGGCGCGATAAGATGAGGCATTGATGACCTTGCCTTCGTCATGCGGTGTATAAGAACACGTCATTGCATGCTCGGAATATTTGAAATCCTTGATATCGGTCACCGCATGGCGCGTGATCGATTCGATGATCGCCTTCCACCTGTCAATGTGCCGCAGCTTGTAGACCTGCAGGAACGCTTCAAAAGCGTACGGCGTGGTGGTGATCAGAGGCGTGCCTTTTTTGATGATGCCATTGCGCGTGACCCAGTCAAAAGGATAGCCCCAGCAAAATTCTTTATAATCCGGACAGCGCGTGCGCTCCAACACGTCGAGAAAATGGGCGGCCTTGTCCAGATGTGCCGCCTCGCCCGTCGCCTCGTGCATATATGCAAAACCCATCGCATAATGCGCGTCAGCGATCGGCAGGCGGATGCGGCGGTGGAACAACCGCCGGGCGTGCGGCACGAAGGCCTCGGAAAAGACCATCGGCGCCACTGCCGCCAGGCCGGGATATTTGCTTTTGTAATAAAGCCCCTTGGCCATGCGGCCAAACGGCCCGGCATAGTATGACTGATGGTCCCAGGAAACTTCACCGTAATTATCCAGCCAGCGCGTGAAGTCTGTCAACGCGACCAAAACCTTTTCCGCCTGTGGATTATTTTTTTTGGCCGGTATCATTCAGTTCGGCCTGGCTGTTTCATTGGACACACGAAAATTATCCACTTTTTTCATACGCAACACGGAACGCAGGATCGCACCCAGTTTTTTCATCTGCTCAGCACGGTTGTAACGGACCAGTTCCGGCGGGATCGGACGCGGCATGCGCCTCATCGCCGCCCAGACATAGCCGGATAACAGAGCCAGTGATCCGATGACATATGGCCTTTTCACCAGACGGTAGGAAACACGAAACAACTGCCAGACAGGTGAACCGCCGAGGTAATAATCCTTCTGGCCATAGGAATAAAGCGCGGCCACCGGGCTTTTTTCCGCCGTTCCCATGGACCGGTAGTGATGGAACCGTTTTTCGGCGAAGGAGCGCGCGGTCCAACCTTTCATTTTGGCCGTCATGACCGCGATCCAGTCCACGCCACCGGCAGGGCTGGCCGTGTACCCGCCGGTCTCACGGAAACATTCACGGCGGAAAAGCTGGATGGGCCCGGCCACAAAACTTTCGCCCTCGAAGCTGTCCTTCGTCGAATCGTAGCCGCCCGCCTGCGTGAAGGGCGTGCCCGCCACGCCCAGCTTTGGGTCAGCGGCAAACTTGCCCATCAAAAATTCCATGTATTCGGGCGGAAACGAGACATCCGCATCGAGATTGCCCAGGACATCGAATGCCAGATCCCCCACCCGTTCGAGGGCGGCATTCACGGCATTGGCCTTGGCGGCGAAATTGCGGCCCTCACGTTTCGGGTTGCGGATAAGCGTGATCCACGGAAATTTTTGCGCGTAACCGGCCACGATCTCCGCCGTGCGGTCGGATGAGCCATCATCAATAACCACCCAGCGCTCCGGCAGTTGGGTCTGCGCCGTCACCGAATCAAGGGTCTTGGTGACGTATGCCTCCTCGTTTCTGGCCGAGGTGATGAGAATATATTTCATTTTGCCGGCGTATTTATTTGGGCAAAAATTTCGTCCATGATGCGGGCGGTCAGGATGATTTCGCGATACGGGATCGGCGGGGCGCCTTGGGTGCGAATGCTTTCATGAAACCGTCCGATCAGCTCCTTCATCCCGGAATCATGATGCAAGCGGCCGCGCAAGAAGTCAGAAACATTGATGCCCGCATTGCGGAAATGCTGCCGCACGGCCACCAGCGGCGGCAGGAAAAATGCGAGGTAGCTCTTGTAAGATTTATTTTCGAGACGCAGCAGGGTGCCGCTGGAATTGTCCGCCAGCAGTGAATTTTTAGGGCCGCACACGCGCAGAAAATTCTGGCCGGGCTTGATCTGCGTGGAGAAACTGAAAAAAGCGGTCGTGCCGGCGTCGTCACAGAGAAACACGCGCAATTCGTCCCGCACTTCCTGGCCGCCAAGACTTTGCAGGCGCGGACTTTGATGCGCATGCGCCATGACCTGCACGTTGTCGCCCAGAAATTCCGCCAGCCGGGCGATGCCGTGGCTGATGAGATTATGAAAAAGCTGGCCCGGGAGCTGGCGGACCCAATGTGTCCGGCTGCCAAGAATGGGACTGACGTAGCTTGGATCGCTCAAATCATACGGCCAGTGGCTCTCAACATGAACCGCCCTGCCACCAAGAAAATTTTGCGCAACCAGCCGGCGCATTTCGAGCATCTCCAGGGTAAACTGATAGTTGTGCCCTGCCGTGATTATTAATTTTTTCTCCCCAGCCAGCTGCACCAGCCCGGCCGCCTCCGGCGCGGTGACCGTAAACGGTTTCTCCAGATAGACGTGGCACCCGGCTTCAAGGCTGAGCCGGGCGATGGAAAAGTGGCCCTGCGGCGGCGTGGTTATATGGACGGCGTCGGGTTTGGCCGTACGCAGCATTTCCTCCGCATCGGCAAAGCAGGCACGGATGCCAAAACGTTCGCCAAGCTGGCCGGCCATGAGCGGTTCACGGTCGCACAGTGCAACGACTTCGCAACCGGGGAGCCGCCGAACTGCGAGCAGATGCTGGTCGGCAATTTTGCCGCAGCCGATGATGGCGATGCGAAGTTTCATTGGTATTGCGCCAGAAAAGATTTCATCGCGTCGGCCAGCGGAATTTTTTGTCTCCAGCCAAGGCGGTCACGGAGCTTTTGATTGGAGTAGCGGTTGCCCTGCCACTCGGCGGCGCAGCGGCGCCGGTTGAAAACCGGCGGCAACTGGCCGCCGGATTTTTGGGAGTAATTTTCCCAGAGCACGCTGCCCAGCCGGGCGAGCGGGTAAGGCACCCAGACCGAGAAAAACGGACGGGCAGATCTGCGCGCGGCCAGAAATTCACGGCTCGTCATCCTTTCGTCATCCACCACATTGAACGTTTCGCCATCCACGCCCGGTGCAAACGCGGCAAGCACGACGGCCTCGGCGCAATTGTCCACATACGTCATCGGCAGTTCGTTTGCGCCGCCGAGATGGATGAAAAAGCCGAACGTGTTGATACCGACACGCCCGCTCAAATCCGGTTTGCCCGGCCCATAGACCATGCCGGGCCGGAGGATGACGAACGGCAGGTTTCGCTTTTGACCGTAGTCGCGCACGATTTTCTCTTGCTGTAATTTTCCGAAACCATAGGCGTCGTATCGTTCCTGCGGCGCGTCTTCGAGCGGACAGGTTTCGTCCAGCAGCGCGTGGCGCTCCATTTTCAAATTGGAATAAACGGCGAAGGAGCTGACGTTGACGAAACGCCCGGGCTGGCCAGACCCAAGAAAAGCGTCGAGCAAATTGCGCGTGGCGAGCGCCGAATTCATGAATGCGCCGGCGAAATTCTTGTCAAAACCCGCCGCGAGATGGATGACGACCGCAACGCCATTCGCGGCGGTTTTACAATCTTCGCGGGAAAGCAGGTCGCCGACGACGATTTCGGCATCTTTTCCGGCCGGATGCGTCTCCAATATTTTTCTTAATTTATCCAGTTTGCTGGACGGGCGGACAAGGAGTCGCAGCCGGCTGCAGTCGCGCGCCAGCAGGTTTTCGACCACGCGCGTGCCAATGAAACCATTGGAGCCGGTGACCAGAATGCGGCCAGTCGGCAAAATGATTGAGTCCGTGAACATCGCGGCGCAATAAAAAAACGGCGGCGGGTGGGGAATCAGTTCGTATTGGGCGCCACCACTCTTAAACCTGTCACAGGTGGAAGTACCGGCACGGCATATGTGGGTCCGCTTGCGTAAACACCCGCCACATCGGCCGACGACAAGGCCCGGCTGTACAACCGGATTTGTGCGACGCTGCCATTCATAAGGTTCCAGCCCTGGTTGTTATTGCCGATGAAGATGTTTCCACCGCCATCCACTGCATTGGCGGACAGGGTCGAACTGGCAATCAAAACTCCGTTGGTATAAAGCGAAACCACATTGCCAGACCGGGTTGCGGCCACAAAATACCAATTTTTGGCGAGTAGATTGCCACCGACAGCCTTGTCGTAGCTGCTTGCACCATTGCCGATCGCCAGCCCCAGGTTTCCTGGACTCAAGTCATTTCCCAAGTAAAGCTCAAAGGAGGCCGGCAGCCCGTTGCCGGCGCCGGGCAGCCCTTTCGTGATGATTTCACTGTGACCGGAGATGGAGTTAAAATATACCCAAGCCGTGATGGTCAGGTTGCTGGTCAGGACAACACTGGGAGATGGCGGGATGGCAACATATTGGCTGGAACCGTTGAACGCAATGGCTGCACCAGCAGATCCATCAGGGCCGCTGACATAGGCGGGAGAGCCGGCCGGGGTGCCATTATTCCCATTGCCAGAATGATCGTTCACGTCTCCGGCCAAAGGATACCATGCCACCAGCCCGTTGGTCAGGACTTGTCCGGTGGGGATGTTGACCAAATTTGGCTTGGTACTGGATGGAGCACCCGAGACCATATTGGTCCAAACGGCCACCGGATATGGATATGCCAGCTGGATGTAGCCCGGTTTGGGCAGGTCATTGTAATAATCACGATTGGCCTGAATGACGGCAAAGCCGCAGTTGTCGAAACCCGCGGACACGCCGTTCAGGGTATTGCTCCACCAGTATAACGGTTCATCCACTTCATTTGCCAGAGGCGGCATGTTCAACCCCCCGTTGGTAACGTCATAAAATGTCCAATTGTTGCTGACACCCAGATAGTCGCCTGATCCCAATCCGACCTGATCAAGCGTCCGTAGCACCCGGCGAAACTGATAATGGTCGCCAGTACGCAATGTGAAGCTGGGAGTCTGTGGCCCCTGATCGGCGTAGGAATTCTTTGGATTTATCACGGACAAGGTGTTGGTGGTGTTTGAGACAATGGTGCCAAACCAATAAACCGGGTCCAGGTTACTGCCGTTCGTGAAAAAATACGGTGCATCGGTGTTCACCACCGTGTAGCCCGCCCACTGGTTGTTGACCCAAGGGACAATGTTGGTGAAGGTGATGTCGCTGGTCAGCCAGGTATAATTATTCGTCGCCGACCTGGTTGGAGCGGTCCAGATGCCTTGCAAAGATATGGTCGGGGCGTTGTTGTCAAAGACAGACGTGCCATCCGCCCCCCCCACGGTTGTACACCATTGCATCACCCGCTTTACGAAGGTTTGCTCCACATATTTCCAGCCAATGACGGTATTGCTGCAAATAACTCCCGTGCCGCCACGAATCAGCATGGCCGGGTTATAAATGCAACTCGGATCATTTGCCACCCAAGTATTATTGTAAATCTCGTAACTGCGCTGGGCGCGAAACGTGGTGCCTTCGGTGCCGTGATTGTTGTATTGGCAGTTGTAAGCGGTATTGTGACGAAAGACCAGGCTCCCGCCGCAGTCGGCGTCACACAATCCACACAAATAGTGTGCGGAGTTGGTGAAAAAACAATTCTCCACATAAAGCGCACTGGTGCCGCCGTAAGGATAAGGAATCGAATAGCTGTAGGAGCCGGAATAGTCGCTGTCACTGGCAACCAGCCTCAGTATCTGTCCGGGAAAATACTGTGTGATGTTGAATATGCAATCATTGATCAGGCCGGAATGGACGTTGAACACCTTGATGTTGTTCATCGGGATGCCTTTGAAAACAATGTGATCAATCTGCCACGGGACGGCGTTGCCAGCTATTGCGGCCGGACCGGCGGAATTCATCCAAATACAGCCCACATCAGAGCTGTTGACCACGTTGGTTCCTTGGATGGTAAAATTTGAAATGCGGGTGATGTTGGTGATATTGTTCCCCATAAGCGCATTACACGAGATCAGGACAATGTTGCCATTGGCACCAGCCCCGCACCTGATGGTAGTCTGGTTGGTGCCAGAACCAAGCAGCGAAATGCCAGCGGGAAGGAACAGTGTTTGAGACCATACACTTGTTCCCGGCGGCATGAACACCGTGTCCCCTGGAGAGGCTGTATAGCAGGCGTTGCTCACATCCACGAATGATGTGCTCAGGGCATTGTTAGTGCTGGCCTGACAAAGGTTGTCTTGAAGCAGCAGGATTGCCCCCATGAAGATGATAGTGGTTAATCTCATCGCTTTTGTAATTCTAGTCTACAATAAATATCTTCATTGTGACAGCAAAATACGAGCCAGCCCCTCTTTCGCTCAAGCATTTGTCATTCCCGGACTAATTTGAGATGGTTGTGTTCAAATTTCGCGCACTGATTCCTTATCCAGCCATTTTACCAGCCATTTTACCAGCCGTTTTCCAGCCATTTTATGGACACCTGGCCCCGGCTTATTCTTCAATCTCGTTCATTCCGGCATCAGCCGGTTCCGGCTTCGGCCAGACGTTGAAATCAATGGCCACAAGGAAAAATATAAAAAAAGGGAAGCAATAGGTGCGGAAGGCTGCCTCCGTCCAGTTATAAACTATGAAAGCGGCCAGAAAAGCCAACCGGAACCGGCCAAAGTCAGATTCCTCCAGCAGCGCCCTATGAGCTTTAAAATACGTGGCAGCAAGGAGCGCCAGCGTGATGATAACACCGGTCAGCCCCAATTGAATGTAAGTTTCAAGGTAGCCGTTATGAGCCTGATTAATGGCTATCCCGTGGAATATTTCCTGAAATTGACGGGGCCGGTCACCCAGCCAAAAGCTTTCAAAGCCGGTTCCCAACACCGGATTGATGTTCCAATTTAAAAGGATATGCCATATGACAGTCCGGTCCGTGAGCGTCGGATTCCGGCCCAACGATTCAATGGAGTAGGCGTAAATATCAAAAAAACTTTCCAGCAGGACAAAGCCTGCCACGCCGGCCACCAGATACATTCCGAGCCGCCGCCGGTCCACCATTTTGAGACCCAGAAATAAAATCAGGACCGTCCCCACCACCAGGGCCCCGACCGA
>Ga0105238_10007155_pt1 | contig 11161 bp, 10 predicted proteins | sample KBSC34metaG_FD_81526 | JGI IMG/M metagenome (GOLD analysis project Ga0105238, IMG submission 81526) | Corn rhizosphere microbial communities from Kellogg Biological Station, Michigan, USA - KBS C3-4 metaG | ecosystem: Host-associated > Plants > Roots > Rhizosphere > Soil | place: Michigan, USA...
GGACGCATGCTGATGAATTCCAGCGGCTGCCGCAGGCTTGCGCGCATGCTGCTCGACGCGGCGCGCGAGCTTTGCGGCGGCCGCCTGGTGATGACGCATGAGGGCGGCTACTCCGAAATGTACGTGCCCTACTGCGGCCTCGCCGTGATGGAGGAGCTTTGCGGGCACCGCACAGGTGTCGAGGATCCGTGGGACCAGTTGATGGGACCATGGGGCGGAATGTCGGCGCAGCCGCATCAGACGGCGATCATCGACCAGGCGGCCGAACTGGTCAAAAACATAAGCTGATAAGAGCATGAACTCACAAGGGGAATCGAGATGAAGCGCAATACCAGGATAGCGAAACCGAACGTCATTGCCGGCTCGCGCCGCAATTTCCTGATCAAGGGAAGCCTGGCCACCGCGGCGACGCTGACCGGCATGCCGGCCATGCTGTTTTCGATGAACAACGAGGCGCGCGCCGAAGGCGATCCTATCCCAGTCGGCCAGTGCGGCCCGACCACCGACTTCGCCGCGCCCGACGGTATCGAGTTCAAGAACGGCCTGACGCTCGCCTGCGAGGAGATCAACGCGCTGGGCGGCATCCTCGGCCGGCCGCTGGAACCATCCTTCGAAGACACCGCGCAGATGGGCGACGCCACCAACGTGCAGGCGGCCCAGCGCCTCGTCGACCGGCACGGCGTGCACGCCATCCTCAACGGCTACAACATCGGCTCGGGCGCCGCGATCCAGGAGGTCGCTGCTGATAACGGCATCATCTATGTCCACTACGACACCACGATCGGCCACAACAATCTGGTGAAGTCCAACCCGGACCGCTATTGGGGCTCCTTCCAGGGCGACCCCGCCGAATACTGGTATGGTCCCGGCTTCTTGAAGTTCCTCCAGGGGCTTGAGGAAAACGGCGAGTGGAAGCGCAAGAACAACAAGATGGCGGTGATCCTGTCGGCCGGCGTCTATGCCTCCAACATCGCCAACGCCGTCAAGGAGCAGGCCAAGAGCTACGGCTGGGACATCAGCCTGTTCGAGACCGTCAGCGTGCCTGCTTCCGAATGGGGACCGACGCTGGCCAAGATCCGCCAGGATCCGCCGGCGGTGATCTGCATCACCCACTTCCTGCCCGCCGATCTCGGGCAGTTCGCGCTGCAGTTCGCCTCGAATCCAACGCCGAGCCTTGTCTACATGCAATACGGCCCGTCGATCCCGGCCTTCCGCGACATCGCCAAGCAGGCGGCCAACGGCATCATCTACGCGACCGTCGTCGGCGCGCTGCAGGATGAAATCGGCACCGCCTTCGAAAAACGCTACAAGGCGAAGTTCGGCCCGAATGCCGGCCATAATTCCGGCGCGCAGCCCTATGACGGCACCTATGTCTGGGCGACCGCCGCGGCACTTGCCGGCGGCACGGGCGAACCCGGCAACAACGAGCAGAACCGCAAGGTCGCGGCCCGGATGAGCGCAATGATATGGCGCGGCGTCACCGGCACGACCCGTTTCATGCCACTCGAGAACGCCGCCTATACCTATCCGACCCAGGTCAACGATTCATCGCTCGGCATGCCGCACCAGTTCCTGCAGATTCAGGACTACACCAAGGGGCCAGGCCTGATCGCGCCGGCGCCGTACGGCACGACCAAGTTCATGATGCCGCCATGGATCAAGGCATAGCCGGATGACGGGAGACGCCGCGGCGACGCCATTGCTGTCGTGCAGGCATGTCGGCAAGTCCTTCGGTGCGCTCGCTGCGGTCCGCGATCTGTCCTTCGATGTCGGGGCGGGAGAAATCCTCGGCATCGGCGGACCGAACGGGGCCGGCAAGACGACGCTGTTCGAGGTGATATCGGGACTGAACCCGGCGACCAAGGGCGCCATCGTGCTCGACGGCCAGGACATCACCGGGCATGCGCCCGAGCAGATCTGCCATGCCGGCGTCGCCCGCACCTTCCAGCTCAACGCCGGATTCGACAGCATGACCGCGCGCGAAAACGTGCTGGTCGGCGCCTATTTCGGCCGAACCAACCGTGCCGTGCCGACGCTGCGCGCCGGCCGCGCGGCCCATGAGGCCACCGATGCCGCGCTTGAGATGCTCGGCATCGCCGACCGCGCCGACAAGATCACCGGCAAGCTGCCGGTGCTTGACCGCAAGCTGCTGATGATGGCGAGCGCCCTGGCAACGAAGCCGAAACTGCTGCTGATGGACGAGCCCGTCGGCGGCCTCACGGCTCGCGAAGTCGACCGCGTGATGGATGCCGTGCGCGCCATCAAGGCGGCAGGCGTCACCATCATCCTCATCGAGCACGTGATGCGCTTCCTGGTGCGCCTCTCCGACCGCATCATGATCATGCACCACGGCGAAAAGATCTTCGAAGGTTTGCCGACAAAGCTTCTCGACGATCGCACCGTCGTCGACGTCTATCTCGGCCAGGGCGCCTCCGAGCGGCTGCGTTCCTTCATGGAGGGCGCCCATGGTTGACGCGGCGCTCGATATCATCAACGCCAGCGCCGGCTATTCCGGCCGCATCGTGCTCGACGCGATCAAACTGTCGGCGAGGAAGGGGGAGCTCACCGCCATCGTCGGCCCTAACGGCCATGGCAAGAGCACCCTGCTCAAGGCGATTTCCGGGCTTGTCCCGGTGACGTCGGGCGAGATCCGTCTCGACGGCCTGCGCATCGACCGCCTGCGCCCCGACCAGATCGTCGAGCGCGGCGTCATCCAGGTTCCGCAGGGCGATCTGCTCTTTCCGGCGATGACCGTCCACGAGAACCTTCTGATGGGCGCCTATGCCAACAGCGGCCGGCTTGCCGAACGGCTCGACTTCGTCTTCACGCTGCTGCCCAGGCTGAAGGAGCGCCGCAACCAGACCGCTGGCACGCTTTCAGGCGGTGAACGCCGCATGTGCGGCATCGGCCGCGGCCTGATGGCGGGCGGCGAGGTGCTGATGCTTGACGAGCCCTCGCTGGGATTAGCTCCGATCGTCATCGAGCATATCTACGAGGTCATCTTCAACCTGAGGCGGGAGGGGCGCACCATACTTCTCGTCGAGGAAAACGCCGAGCGGATCGCCGAGCATGCCGACATGATCCACCTGCTCGACAATGGCCGCATCGCCTGGTCCGGCCTGGGCGCCGAATTGATGGCCCGCCCTGAAATCGTCGAAACCTATCTCGGAGTGTGAGCGATGGACGTCCTGATCCAGATCGTCGCTTCCGGCCTGACACTTGGCGCCATGTACGCGGTCGCCACCATCGGCCTGTCGCTCGTCTACGGCTCGCTCAACATGCTCAACATGGCGCATGGCGCCATCCTGACGCTCGGCGGCTATATCTGCTACGCGGCTATCGTCCATGCCGGCCTGCATCCCGTGTTGGCGCTTCTTGCGGCGGCGCTCGTCTGCGCGCTGGTCGGGCTGCTGATCTATTTCAGCGCGGCGCTGCCGTTGCTGCGGGCGGAGAATTTCGAGACCAACATCTTCATCGCCACGATAGGCATCGGCAGCGTCATCGAGAACCTGATGCTGAAGGGTTTTGGACCTTATCCGATCCCGCAACCGCTCGCGGTCGACGGCCAGGTCGTCATCGGCAACGTGCACATACCGTTGCAAAACGTCTTCATCCTCGGCGTCGCCATCGTGCTGATGGCGGCGGTCGCCATACTCCTGCAGCGCACCAGCACCGGCCGCGCCATCCGCGCCACTTCGATGAACCGCGAGGCGGCGCAACTCATGGGCGTCAGGGTCGGCCGGGTCTATGCGCAAGTGCTGGCGCTCTCCGGCGCGCTCGCCGCCGTTTCCGGCATCATGATCAGCTCGATTGCCACGCTGACGCCTGTGATGGGCGGCGACCCGATGCTGAAGGCCTTTATCGTCTGCGTGGTCGCGGGGCTCGGCAATGTCTACGGCGCTGTGATCGCCGCGATCGCGCTCGGCCTGCTCGAAGCCGCCACCCAATATGTCCTGGGCGTGCGCTGGAGCTTCGCCACCTTGCTGCTTCTCGTCATCCTCGTGCTCATCTGGCGGCCCTACGGCCTGTTCGGCAAACAGCAGGTGGTCCGCCTATGACATCGACCCGTCGCGACATCCTGATCGGCGTCGTGTGCCTGGCTCTCGCCATCGCGCTGCCGCTCGTCATGCCCGGGCGCTACATCATCACCCAGTCGACGCTGTTCTTCATCTGGGCGATCATCGTGGTGCAGTGGAACCTCGTGCTCGGCATAGGCGGCATCTTCTCGCTGGCGCAGATGGCGCTGTTTGCCACGGGCGCCTACGCCACCGCGATGCTGGGTTTCTACTGGAAGATGCCCATGCTCGCCGCCATCCCGATGGCCGGTGTGGTTTCCGTCGCGGTGGGCATGCTGATCGGCCTCGCCTGCCTGCGCCTGCGCGGCCCTTATGTAGCCCTGCTGACGCTGGCGATCGCGCAGGTCATGTATGTGCTCATCGTCAACGACACCGATTGCTTCACCACCACCGGCGGCTGCATGCCGCTGTTCGGAGGCGTGCGCGGCATCGGCCAGTTCGGCGATATCGGCCTGCGTGCGCTGTTCCCGTCGAAATGGTACATCGCCCACTATTATGTCGGGCTCGCCCTCCTGGCGGTCGCGGTGACAATCTCGATCGTCGTCATCCGGGGACCGCTCGGCCTTGCCTTCCGGGCATTGCGCGACAATCACGGCTACGCGATGTCCCGCGGCATCAGCCGTTTCAAATACCAGCTCTGGATCTTCGCCGTATCCGCCTTCTTCACCGGTATCGCCGGCGGCTTCTACGCCGTCCATTTCCGTGTCGTCGGCCCGACGGTCTTTTCCTTCTCGACGCTGTTGTTCCTCATCGCCATGATCGTCATTGGCGGCCTCGGCTCGATATGGGGTCCCCTGCTCGGCGCCGCCGTGCTGATGCTGGCCGATGAAGGGATGCGGGAATTGTCCGACTACCGCAACATCGGCCTCGGGCTGTTGCTCGCGGTCTTCGTCATCGCATGGCCGAACGGGCTGAATGGCTGGCTGCAACGAAGCCGAGCCGGTCGCGATTGAGCCGCCGTTTCAACCCACGCTGCTTTCTGCTTAAATACGCTCCCACCCATCCTGGAGCAGCTCCATAGCAAACGATCCCTTCGCCCCGTTGCGGCAACGCTTCCTGGTCCGGTGCGCCGACCAGTTGGCGGAGCTGAAGGCTATCGCTCGTCAAGGCGGTCCCCTGCCGAGCGGCCCTGGCGACCCACTGATCAGGATCGCGCATTCGCTGGCGGGAGCGGCGGGAACGTTCGGCTTTGCGGAGATCGGCGCGCGGGCGTCAGCGCTGGAGACATTGCTGATCGATCAATCGGACGAAGAGGCTGGCCGTACCGCGCTCGACGTGCTTATCGCGGAGATCGAGCGCACGCTGAAATGACGCGGCTGGCCATGCTCATTTCTTGGCGCCGGACAGGCCGGTCCTGGTCATCTCGCCCCAGCCCTGGTTGCCGCGCAGGAATTGCCACCAGCCCTTCACGCGCCAGAAGTTGTTGAGCTGGCGGTAGCCGAAATTCTCGATCACGGCGGCCGCCGTCAGCACGGCGAGGTCCCTGGCCCGGGGAAAACGCTGCAGCTCTGCCTCTTCGAGGATCAGCGAGCAGACGCTGACACAGACGCCATAGGTGAAGATGAGCGCGGTGAAGGCGAGGAGATATTCGGCCGAGAGGATGCCGAGCAGCCAGAAGGCCGGGATCAGTATATAGCCCAGTACCTCGGCCACCGGGCCCAGCACGTCGACGATCAAGATGTGGCCGAAGCCGAGGAAGCCGACACGGCCATAACGCGGGTTGAAGAGCATCGAGCGGTAACGGAAGAAGCACTCCAGCGCACCACGCTGCCAGCGTGAGCGCTGCCGGGCAAGAACGCTCAGCGTTTCGGGTGCCTCGGTCCAGCACACCGGCTCGGGAATGAACTGGATGCGGTATTTGCGCTTCTTGTCGCGCATATGGCGGTGCAGCTTGATGACGATGTCGAGGTCCTCGCCCATCGAGCCCTTGGTGAAGCCTCCGACCGCCACCGCTTCGGCGCGGCGGAACATGCCGAAGGCGCCTGACACCAGCATCAGCGTGTTGATGCGGCTCCAGGCAAGCCGCGCCATGAGGAAGGCGCGCAGATATTCGACCACCTGAAACAGCGGCAGCAGGCGGTGCGGCAGATGGATCTCGCGCACCCTGCCAGCCTCGATCTTCGAGCCATTGGCGATGCGGATCGTGCCTCCGACAGCGATGGTGCGCTCGGGGTCGTCGATGAAGGGCTGGGCGGCACGCATCAGCGCATCGGGCTCGAGGATGGAGTCGCCGTCGATGACGCAAAAGAGCGGCGCGCGGCAGACATTGATGCCTGCATTCTGGGCGTCGGCCTTGCCGCCATTTTCCTTGTCGACCACGAATAGCCGCTCGGTCGTCGGCGAGGAATAGAGACCGCGGATCGGCATATGCGCCAGCGCCTCCTCATAAGGCCGGTGGAACTTCACCAGCTTGAAAGCCTCGATGAGCCGCTGCAACGTGTCGTCCTTCGAGCCGTCATTGATGACGACCACCTCGAAATTCGGATATTCGAGCGCCAGCATCGAATGCACGCTCTCCACCACGTTCAACGCCTCGTTATAGGCCGGCACCAGCAGCGCGATCGGCGGCGCGACATCGCCATAGCGCTGCCAGAGCAGCGCCGAGCGGGCCACCGGCGGGCGCTTGGAAAGCGCGTAGCCGGCGACGACGAGTTGCAGGAGGTAGATCGTCGTTTGCGCCAGCCCCGTCCCGATGATGAACCAGGACAGGACGGTGGCGGCGAGAATGACCTCATGGCTCCAGTCTGCGATCATAAGGCTGGCCCCTCGGCAAGGATGAGCGAGGCGGTGCGCTGGCTTCGCGAGACCTCGCTGGCCGCGATCTCGCGCAGCAACCGGTCTCCCGATTGACCGAATGAGCGCAGCGCGTTGGCGGCGGCGTAGCGCACGGTCCACATCTCGTCGTCCATCAACCTGGACAGCGGCATGGCCAATTCGGGCAGGCCGAGGCGCCCCGCGGACTCGGCGGCAGCGGCGCGTACGTCCCAGTCTTCGTTTTCCATGCCCCTCGCCAGGATGACCGGCGCCTTCGTGTGCCCCGTGAGGCCGAGCGCGCGCAGCGCCGCGGCGGCAACTTCGGGCGAGGCATCGCCGGCCAGCCCGGCGAAGAAATCCGCAAAGCCAAAGCCGCCAGCGAGGGCGAGCGCGTCGATCGCAGCCGCCCTGATGAAGGGCACGGCGTCCACACGCGATGCATGGACCGCAAGCTCGTTGAAGCGCGACCGCGGAAAGCGCCTGAACAGCTCGATCAGGCGCCGCGAGCGCTGCCCCGCCACGCCGATCTTGTCGAGTGCGATGCCAAGCAACGGCAGGCTGCCAAGATCGCAGAGCGCTATTGCCGCCGCGATCCTGACTTCGCGCGAGCGGTCTTGGTCCAGCGCGGAAAGCAGCCTTGCCGACGCATCCTCCGAACCCAGCGCCGCCAGCATCTCGGTCGCGTGGATGCGTTCGGCCACATTGCCCCGTTCCAGTTGCCTGCCGACGAGGGCGGGCAACCCGCATTCGTTGAAGGCGACAAGCACGTCGTCACGCTCCTCGCCGCGCAGTAGCGATATGAACTCGAAGCCGGCATTGATCGCCACGCCGGCGGGCACCGCAAGAACCGCCGCCTTCAGGACCTCGCGATCGCGGCTTTCCGTGAAGGCGATCAGCGCCGTCAGAAGCTGGCGCCGCTGGTCGGCCTCAGCCTTGCCCCGGTGCTCCTGCAGCACGCGGCGCGCGATCAGGAACAGCATGATCACCAGGGAAAAGACGCTGAGCAGTATGGACAGGTCCCAGATCACCCACATGGTCAGAACCGCGCGGTCAGGCCGAGGCCGAATATGGTTCGGTCGAAAGTCGGGCGTTCTTCATGCGCGATGCTGGCGCGCAGCGTCAGCGGATCGCTGACGTCGAAGGAAATGCCGCCGAAGACGGTACGTGTCGAGATCAGCGCGCCGTCGTCGATCTCGGGAGCATCGGCATAGCCGCCGAAGACGTTGAAGCGCTGTGTCACCGCGAGGTCGGCGCGAAGCACGTAGCCGTCCGCGCGCGTGCCGATATCATCCTCGGCATGCACCCAGCGAGCGGAGAGTCCCAGGCGACCGTCGAGGACAAAGCCCTGGATCCACGGCTGGATGCTGGTCACGTCGGCATTGGAGAAATCGTCATAGCGGGCATCAATGTTAAGCGAGAGCGGGCCGAACGCCTTTGCCGGCGCCACGACTTGCCAGGACGCGCCGGCGCCGATCGAATAGCGGGCCAGAAAGTCGGCATCCGGCGTCGCCGCGGCCAAGGCGTAGACGGAGAACGCCGGCGAGAAAGCCTGATCGATGCGACCCTCGATCTGAACGTCGGTGTGGCCGAAGCGGGTCGCCACGCGGGTGCGCCCGGAAATGGTCGTGCGTGGCGAAAGCCGATAGGCAAGACCGGCCGAACTGTCTGTCCAGTCGCCAAGCCCGTCGGTGAGATCGCTCACCTCGCTGCCGACGTCGAGCCGCCATTTGCGCGGCGGCGGCACGGCCAGCCTCTGCTCGATATCGGCAGAGCCGGGCTCGATGACTAGCGCCTGCTTGTAGGCTTGCCGCGCTGCGTCGTCGTCGCCCTGGGCGCGGCGCACGTCGCCGATCCCCACCAGCGCCTCGGCGTTGCGCGGATCGACCGCAAGCACACGCTGGAACGATTGCCCGGCCCGTGTGTAATCGGCTTCAAGCAGGGCGATCCTGGCGTCGAGGTCGAGCGCCTCGACATTGTTCGGTGCTGTCGCCAGCACGTCGTCCACCAAGGCGCGGGCGCGCGGCGCATCTCCCTGCCAGATCGCCAGACGGACCTTGCCCAGCCGGGCATCGAGAAGGCCGGGCTTTATGGCCAGCGCCTGGTCGAAGAAATGCCCGGCTTCGTCAAAGCGCTGGCTGGAGCCCGCGACCAATCCAAGAGCGACCAGGATGTCGGTGTTCCTTGGCGACAGCTTGAGGGCACGGCGGTAGACCTTCTCCGCCTCAGGCAGCCTGCCCGCAGCGCGCAGGCGCCTGCCCTGGTCCATCAGGCCGGGAACGGGATCGAGCCGCCTGCGGGGCTGCTCCTTCGCTGGCGTCGCGGCGGCAGCCGGAACCGGTTTCTTCTGGCCGGCCTGCTTCGCCTTGCGGATGTTCTCGACCAGCGCCGCGGCGTCGGCATTGCCAGGATCGGCCTGCGCGACCTTCTCGGCAAGCGGCAGCGCGGCGTCGAGATTGCCGGAGCGGAACTCGACCTCGGCCATGCCGAAGGAGGCATCCCGATAGGTCGGCGCAAGGGAAAGCGCCTTGGAAAAAGCGTCACGCGCCGCCGTCAGATCGTTGCGACCGAGCTCTGCGAAGCCAAGCTGAACCAGGGCGTCTGCGTTGTCAGGCTTGAGCGCCAGCGCGCGCCGGAAAAGATCCGCCGCTTCGTCGAAATGCTGCGCTTGCCTGGCCTTGACGCCGGATGCGTAGAGTTCGTCGACCGTCTGCGCCAGCACTGCGTGGGGAGCGGCCGCGATCGCCAGAACCAGGCATGTGGCAAGGACTGAGCGCCGGCCGCGCCGCATCAGCGTTTCCCGCCCTTGCGCGCGATCAGACGCGCCAGACGGGCCAGCAGCTCCTCGGGAATGAACGGCTTCACCAGGTAGTCGTCGGCACCCTTTTCCAGAGCCGAGACAATGTCCCTTTCGCCCTTGCGGGCAGTCAGCATGACCACCGGCGTTCCAGATAGAACCGAATTGCCCTTGATGCGCGCCAACACCTCCAGGCCGTCGACCTTCGGCATCATCGCGTCAAGCACGATGATGTCGGGTTCGTCCTGCTCCGCCTTCGCCAGCGCTTCGGCGCCGTCTGCCGCCTTGATGACCTCGTATCCTTTCGCCCGCAGCCTGAATTCCATCAGCTCGAGCAACAGGGGATCATCGTCGCAGATCAGAACTTTTGCCTTCTCTCCATTCACAAGTCCCGCTCCGGTTCATGCCTCGTCGCCCCCCGGAGTAATCAACCCATGAACCGACATCCGCCAATGTGGTCCATGCCAACAGCGCCCGCGCGGATCTCGCCGCGCCGGCCAATGCCGCGCAATCATAGATAAAGCTGATTCGCGACGACCGCACTTCAATGCAATCAGTAGATGAATATCGGGGCATGGTATAGGAGGCGTAAACGGCAAACGGCTCTTGCCACAACCTTCTTGCCACCAACGTGAGTCAGGCCTGCCTCTCGCCGGATGAAAGCAGCTTCCTGACTTCGCCGGCGAGCGCCAGCGGGTCGAAGGGTTTGGCGATGACCCCGACCGCTCCCATGGCGCGATAGCGTTCCACCTCATGCGTCTGGGTGCGCGCAGTGATGAACGCCACCGGTATGGACGCCGTCAGCGGCGAATCTGCCAGGCGCCTCAGCGTTTCCGGCCCGTCCATGTCCGGCATCATCACATCGAGCAGAATGAGGTCGGGCTGCCAATCGGCGGCATCGGCCAGCGCCTCGATGCCCGAGGCGCTGGACCGCACCTCGAACTGCGGGTCGAGCTCCAGTGACATCTGGGCGATTTCGCGGATGTCGTCCTCGTCATCCACATAAAGGATCCTCGTCGGCATCGTGTCACTCCTCGGCATAAGCAGGCTTGGTGCTGTCGCGAGACGAGGCCAACATGCTTCTGACCAGCTTCGCGACGTCGATTTCGGACGCCCTGGTCTTGGTCATGATCGCCTGCACGCGATCGCCGAGCTTCTGGTCGAGCTCCGCCGCCGAGAACACGATGACCCCAGTCTCGAGCGGTAGATCGGTGAGCAGATCCAGCCCCGATCCGTCGGGAAGCGCGATATCGAGGATGACGAGGTCGAAGCGATGGCGTGCGATCGCCTGCTGGGCCGCCTCCAGCGTTTTCGCCGAGGTGATCGAGACGGCAGAGCCCAACCCCTCCGACATCACCGCAAGCACACCCTCATCGTCCTCGACATGCAGAATCTGCGGCTTCGGCTCTGTCCCGCGGCCGACGATCTTGGCGAGAGCGGCGTGAAGCCGTTTCGAATCCACCGGTTTCTCAAGCCAGTCGACGATGCCGACGGCGCTGCCGTTCAGCGAGCGCCTGGCTTCGTCGGCGACGGCGGA
>Ga0105238_10007157_pt1 | contig 11161 bp, 7 predicted proteins | sample KBSC34metaG_FD_81526 | JGI IMG/M metagenome (GOLD analysis project Ga0105238, IMG submission 81526) | Corn rhizosphere microbial communities from Kellogg Biological Station, Michigan, USA - KBS C3-4 metaG | ecosystem: Host-associated > Plants > Roots > Rhizosphere > Soil | place: Michigan, USA...
CCGGCCAGCATCCCGTCTCCAGCTCCGTGGCCGGCGCATGACGCTGGAGGCCACCGCCAGCCCGAATTACGGCACCACCGCGTCCGGCAGCTCGTTCTATGCCGCGATGCGGATCCTCCCCGTCGAGCAGCGCGAGGCGATGTTCCAGATCTACAGCTTCTGCCGCAAGGTCGATGACATCGCCGATTCCGACGGACCGCGCGGCGAACGGCTGGCAGCGTTGCAGCAGTGGCGCGACGACATCGATGCGCTCTATCGCGGCCAGCCGCCGGCACGGCTCGCCGACTATGTCGGCTCGGTCAGGCGCTTCGACCTGCAGCGCGCCGATTTCCTCGCCGTCGTCGACGGCATGGAAATGGACGTGCCGCAGGACATCCGCGCGCCCGACCTCGCGACGCTCGACCTCTATTGCGATCGCGTGGCAAGCGCGGTCGGCCGCCTCAGCGTGCGCGTGTTCGGCCTGCCGCAGGACGACGGCATCCAGCTCGCGCATCATCTCGGCCGCGCGCTGCAGCTGACCAACATCCTGCGCGACATCGACGAGGACGCCGGACTTGGGCGGCTCTATCTGCCGCGCGAGTGGCTCAATGACGCCGGGATCACCGAGACCGACCCGCTCAAGGTCGCCGCCGATCCGCGTCTGCCGAAAGTCTGCACGCCGCTGATCGAACGGGCGCGGACCCATTTCAAGGAGTCCGACAAGATCATGGCGCGCAATCCACGCCGCATCGTGCGCGCGCCCCGCATCATGTCGAAATACTACGGTTCGATCCTGCAATTGCTGATCGCGCGCGGCTTCGCATTGCCGCGCAACCCCGTGCGCGTGAATAAAGTCACGAAACTCGCCATCGTTTTCCGTTACGCTTTCATCTGATGCCAAAGACAGTTCATATCATCGGCGCCGGTATCTCGGGCCTTTCCGCAGCCGTGCGGCTCACCAACGCCGGTCACGCCGTTCACGTGCACGAGGCGACGCAACAGGCGGGCGGCCGCTGCCGTTCGTATTTCGATGCAGCGACCAATCTCACCATCGACAACGGCAATCATCTGCTGCTGTCCGGCAACCGTCACGCACTCGCGTATGCCAAATCGATCGGCACCGAAGCAGGATTGATCGGACCGAAGTCCGCACAGTTTCCCTTTGTCGACCTCGCCACCGGCCAGCGCTGGCTGCTCGATCTCGGCGACTCCCGATTGCCGCTGTGGGTATTCGACGAAAGCCGCCGCGTGCCCGACACCGGGATATTCGACTATCTCGCGTTGGCGCCGCTGGTCTGGGCATCCGCGAGCAAGCCCGTCGGCGAGACCATTCGCTGCGAGGGCACGCTGTACCAGCGCCTGGTGCAGCCGCTGCTGCTCGCCGCGCTCAATGTCGATCCGCCGGTGGGATCGGCGGGACTTGCCGGCGCCATCGTGCGCGAGACGCTGCTCGCGGGCGGGCAAGCCTGCCGGCCGCTGATCGCCCGCGACGGCCTGTCCGCGATCCTGATCGAGCCGGCGGTGAAATTGTTGCAGCAGAAGGGCGCAAGCGTCAGCCTCGGCCACGAGTTGCGTGAGCTTGCAATGACCGGCGACCGCGTCACCGGATTGAAATTCGGCAACGACGAGATCGCAATCGGCTCCGATGATGCGATCGTGATGGCGGTTCCGCCGCGCGCGGCTGCCACGCTGTTGCCGGATTTGCGCACGCCGACCAGGTTCCGCGCCATCGTCAACGCCCATTTTCGCTTCGATCCGCCGCGAGACGCGCCGCCGATCCTCGGCGTCGTCGGCGGTCTCGTCGAATGGCTATTCGCGTTCCCGCAGCGCCTGTCGGTGACGATCTCGGCCGGCGACCGATTGGTGGATATGCCTCGCGAAGAACTCGCGCAGGCGATCTGGCGCGATGTCTGCACGGCCGCGGGCGTCTCCGGCGCATTGCCTGCGTGGCAGATCGTGCGGGAACGCCGTGCCACATTTGAGGCAACGCCGGAACAGAACGCGCTGCGGCCGAAGGCCGCGACGTCCCTGAAAAATCTTTTCCTTGCCGGCGACTGGACTGATACGGGCTTGCCTGCGACCATCGAGGGATCGGTGCGATCGGGAGACCACGCCGCCGATCTCGTCCTCGCCATGCGTTAGTTTGAATGAGGGTGTCGATGCAGATGCAACCGATCGATCAGATCACCGCCGTCGCTGGCAACGCTCTGGAAAAAAGCATTGCGTCAGCGAGCGATGCGCTGCGCGATTTGCAGCAGGCGGACGGTCACTGGGTGTTCGAGCTCGAAGCCGACGATACCATTCCGTGCGAATATGTGCTGCTGCGCCACCATATCGGAGAGCCCGTGGATGCGGCTCTGGAAGCCAAAATCGCAAACTACGTCATGCGCAGGCAGGGCACGCATGGCGGCTGGGCGCTGGTCGAGGGCGGCGCGTTCGACATGAGTGCCAGCGTGAAAGCCTATTTCGCGCTGAAGATGATCGGGCACTCCATTGACGCGCCGCACATGGCGCGCGCTCGCGAGGCGATCCGTTCGCGCGGCGGCGCGATTCACAGCAACGTGTTCACGCGTTTCACGCTGGCGATGTACGGCGTCCTGACCTGGCGCAGCGTGCCGGTGCTGCCGATCGAGATCATGCTGCTGCCGATGTGGTCGCCGTTCCATCTCAACAAGATCTCCTATTGGGCGCGCACCACCATCGTGCCGTTGATGATCCTCGCGATACTGAAGCCGCAGGCGCGCAATGCCAGGGGCGTCGGTATCGACGAGCTGTTCCTGCAGGACCCGCGTTCGATCGGCCCATTGGCCAAAGCGCCGCATCAGAGCTGGGCCTGGTTCACGCTGTTCAGCGCGCTCGATCGCGTGCTGCGTGCGGTCGAGCCGTTGTTTCCGAAAAAGCTGCGCGCACGCGCCATCGAGCAGGCGCTCGCCTTCATCGAGGAGCGGCTCAACGGCGAAGACGGCATGGGCGCGATCTACCCGCCGATGGCCAATATCGTCATGGTCTATGACGCGCTCGGCAAGCCGGCCGATTATCCGCCGCGCGCGATCACCCGGCGCGGCATCGACAAGCTGCTCGTGATCGGCGAACAGGAGGCCTATTGCCAGCCCTGCGTCTCGCCGGTGTGGGACACGACACTGGCCTGCCACGCCATGATGGAGGCCGGCGGCGAGGCGGCCACTTCTTCAGCGAAGAGGGGGCTGGACTGGCTGGTGCCGAAACAGGTGCTCGACCTCGAGGGCGACTGGGCCGTCAAGCGGCCGAACGTGCGGCCGGGCGGTTGGGCCTTCCAGTACAACAACGCGCATTATCCCGATCTCGACGACACCGCTGTCGTCGTCATGTCGATGGACCGGATGCGGCGCGCTTCCGGGACCAGGGAGTATGACATCGCCATCGCGCGCGGGCGCGAATGGATCGAGGGCATGCAGAGCCGCGACGGTGGCTGGGCCGCCTTCGACGTCGACAATCTCGAATATTATCTCAACAACATTCCGTTCTCCGACCACGGCGCGCTGCTCGATCCTCCGACCGAGGACGTCACCGCGCGCTGCGTCTCGATGCTGGCGCAGCTCGGCGAGACCCAGGCCAGCAACAAGCAGGTGGCCGCCGCTGTGGAGTATCTGCGTCGCACCCAGCATCCCGAGGGTTCCTGGTACGGCCGTTGGGGCATGAACTACATTTACGGCACCTGGTCGGTGCTTTGCGCGCTCAATGCCGTCGGCGTCGACGATCAGGATCCGATGATTCGCAAGGCCGTGGACTGGCTGGTCTCGGTGCAGCACCAGGACGGCGGCTGGGGTGAGGACGCTGTCAGCTACCGGCTCGACTACAAGGGAATGGAGCGTGCGCCGACCACCGCCTCGCAAACGGCATGGGCCTTGCTTGCATTGATGGCGGCAGGCGAGGTCAAAAACCCCGCAGTTGCACGGGGTATTGAGTGCCTAATTGCAACACAGACCGAAAAAGGGTTGTGGGATGAGCAGCGCTATACGGCAACAGGGTTTCCTCGCGTGTTTTACCTACGCTATCATGGCTATTCAAAGTTCTTTCCGCTGTGGGCGCTGGCGCGGTATCGCAACCTGAAAACGACAAACAGCAGGGTGGCAGGGGTCGGGATGTGAAATTGGGGGCGGGATGCGACACGTTCGCGGGTAGGGTGGACCCGCGGCCGATCTTGATTGTGACCGGTCTGGTGCAGGAGGCCCGCATAGCGGCCGGTCCGGGCATGGCCGTTATCTGCTCATCCAGCGATCCCAACCAGTTGCGCGCGCTGCTGACGACGCTCGATCCGGCCTCCGTCCGCGGCGTGATCTCGTTCGGCGTCGCCGGCGGCCTCGATCCCTCCTTGAAATCCGGTGACGTCGTGGTCGCGACCGAGGTCATGGCCGGCGATACCCGATGGCTTGCCGGTTTATCGCTCACCGAAGCCCAAATCGCCGGCATTGCGCTCGGCCGCCGCCGCGTGGTCAGGGGCTTGCTTGCCGGTGTCGAAGAGGTGGTGGCGGCGCGCGACTGCAAGGCCGCGCTGCATTCGGAGACGGGAGCGGCCGCAGTCGACATGGAGAGCCACATCGCCGCCGCCTATGCGGCCGAGGCGGGCCTTCCCTTTGCGGCGCTGCGAGTGATCTCCGACCCCGCCCATCGCGCGTTGCCGGCCCTGGCGCGCAAGGCGATCAAGCCAAATGGCGAGATCGACCTGCGCAAGATCCTAGGCAGCGTGGTGCGCAATCCGCGCACCGTGCGCGCCCTGGTCTCGACGGGAATCGATTTCAACCGCGCGCTGCGTTCGCTACGCGGCTGTCGAGGCTTTTTGCCCGGCGGCGAGGGCCTCGTCGCGGCGAATCTCTGAAAGCTTCTTCTGCACCTGCTCCGCGAAGATGTACTGGGCCGGACGCTGCTTTGAGAGATCGATCTCGGGCGCCATCGGGGCCGTCGTCTCGATCCCGCGCAGCGCCACCCACATCGCCTTCAACGGATGCGACAGCGCGTCCAGCGCCGCGGTCGGCTCGTAACCGCAATGCGCCATGCAGTTGGCGCACTTTTCATACTTGCCGGTGCCGTAAGAATCCCAATCGGTGGTGTCCATCAGCTCGTTGAAGGTCTTGGCGTAGCCTTCGCCGAGAAGGTAGCAGGGCTTCTGCCAGCCGAAGATATTGCGCGCGGGCATGCCCCAGGGCGTGCAGTGGTAGTCCTGATTGCCGGCAAGGAAGTCGAGGAACAGGCTGGAATGCATGAAGTTCCACTTCTTGCCCTTTCCGAGCGCAAAGACGTCGCGGAACAGCTTCTTGGTCTTGGTGCGGTTGAGGAAGTGCTCCTGATCGGGGGCTCGCTCATAGGCATAGCCCGGCGACATCGAAACGCCGACGCCGAGCTCGGTAGTCAAGTCGAGGAATTTCGCGATCTCCTCGGCCGGGTGGCCATCGAAGATGGTGGCGTTGACGTTGACGGCGAAGCCGCGGGCCTTGGCGGCCTTGATCGCGGAGACCGCGCGATCGAATACGCCCTTCTGCGAGACGGCCTTGTCGTGATGATCGCGCAAGCCGTCGAGATGCACGGAGAAGAACAGGTACGGCGACGGCTCAAACAGGTCGAGCTTCTTCTCGAGCAGCAGCGCATTGGTGCAGAGCGAGACGAACTTCTTGCGCGCCACGAGGCCACGCACGATCTCGCCGATCTCCTTGTGGATCAAAGGTTCGCCGCCGGGGATCGCCACCATCGGCGCGCCGCATTCGTCGGCCGCATCCCAGCATTCCTGCGCGCTCATGCGCCTATTGAGGATCGCATCGGGATAGTCGATCTTGCCGCAGCCGACGCAGGCCAGGTTGCAGCGGAACAACGGTTCCAGCATCAGAACCAACGGGTAGCGCTTGCGGCCAAGCAGTTTCTGCTTGATCAGATAACCGCCAATGCGCAGTTCCTTGAAGAAGGGTATTGCCATTACATACTTTCTTTTTGGTTGGATCAGCCCGCAGCAAGCTCCGCCGGGAGACGGAACTCTATGTTCTCTTCCCGCCCGGGAAGCACCGACACCGACACCGGTCCGATGCGCCTGAGCGCCTCGATGACGTCATCGACCAGGACTTCGGGTGCCGAAGCGCCGGCGGTGATGCCGACGGCCTTGGCGTCCCTCAGCCAGTCCGGATTGAGTTCGCTGCCGTCAGCGATGAGGTAACTCGCGACGCCGGCTTCGGTGCCGATTTCGCGCAGACGGTTGGAATTGGAACTATTGGCAGCGCCCACCACCAGAATAACGTCCACCAGCTTGCTCAGGTCCCTTACCGCGGTTTGCCGGTTTTGGGTCGCATAGCAGATATCCCGGATGTCCGGGCCCTGAATGTCTGTAAAACGCGCGTGAAGAGCCGCGATGATGTCCTTGGTATCGTCCACGCTCAGGGTGGTCTGGGTGATGTAGGCGACCGGGGTTCCGGCCGGCAGCGTCAGCGCGGCGACGTCGTCGACGTCCTGGACCAGCAGGACGGGGCCGGGAACCTGGCCCATGGTGCCCTCGACCTCGGGATGGCCGGCATGGCCGATCAGGATCAGGGCACGTCCCTTGGACATGTAGCGCTTGCCCTGATTGTGAACTTTCGTGACCAGCGGGCAGGTGGCGTTCAGCACCGGCAGCCCGCGCGCGGCGGCCTCTTCCTCGACGGTCCGCGCCACGCCGTGAGCGGAGAACACGGTGACGGCCTTCGGGGGCACCTCCGAGAGGTCTTCGACAAAGATCGCGCCCTTGTTCTTCAGGCTCTCGACCACGTATTTGTTGTGAACGATCTCGTGGCGGACATAGACCGGCGGACCGTATTTCTGGAGCGCCCGCTCGACGATCTCGATCGCGCGCACCACCCCCGCGCAAAAGCCGCGCGGCTGCGCCAGATACACGTCGATGGGTTGTCCGCTACGCAAAATTGGTCACTCGTCCTTTTTTCGTCCCGCGCCACTGCGGATTTGCAATATCCGCACCACCGCCACCTGTCGCTCTGATCCCCTTTGAGGGAACGAAGCGCAAGGCGCTTTGTGTCAAAAATACATCAGCTGGAAAAGGTGGGGTGGCACGCGACCGGACGAAGCGGTAAATACCAGATGGTATCCTAGTACAGGATAATTAAACAAGCCAAATTAAGCCGCTGGCCCCTCACTCGTTCGTCACTTTACCGCCAGTCACGGCGGCTATATCAGCCACCCCGACGGTTCCCCATTTCCCGCTGTCTACCAGTGTGTCCCGGAGCCGGAATTGGCCCAACGTCAAGGTTAGCCCGCCTGAGGGAACTCCGCTAGGGAGCGAGCGTTTCCGGCAGGCCGATCACATTAGAAAGAATTGATGTGCTGACAAGTATCGTGGTCTGGATCGTCAGAACGTGTACCCGATTTGCCACTCTGACGGTCCTGCTCGGCCTCATCCTGGCGATTGCCGGGGGCTACTACACCGTCGATCACTTCGCCATCAACACCGACATCAATACCCTGATCTCGGAAAGGATGGATTGGCGCCAGCGCGACGTCCAGTTTGACAAGGCATTCGACCGCGACAGCACCATCCTGGCCGTGGTGGAGGCGCCCACCCCCGAACTGACCAGTTCTGCCGCCGCAGCGCTCGAAGCCAAGCTCCGCGACGACAAGAAGAACTTCATCTCCATGCAGCCGCTCGGCTCGGGCGAATTCTTCGAGAAGAACGGCCTGTTGTTCCTGCCGACCGCCGAGGTGGCCCAGATCACCAGCCAGTTCGAGCAGGCCGCACCCCTGATCGAGATCATGGCCGGCGATCCCTCGATCCGCGGACTGACCGGCGCGCTGGAAACCGGGCTTGCCGGCGTCAAGCGCGGCGAGGTCAAGCTCGACAACACGGCGCGGCCCTTCAACCTGATCTCGCAGACGGTCGAGAACATTCTCAACAAGGGGACGGCGACGTTCTCCTGGCGTGAATTGACCAGCGAGAAGGGGCTGACCGATTCCGACAAGCGCGCCTTCATCGAGTTCAAGCCGGTCATCGATTACAGCGCGCTCGAGCCCGGCAAGGAGGCCACCGACGCGATCCGAAAGGCGGCCGCCGATCTCGATTTTGCCGGCAGGTACCAGGCGCGGGTGCGGCTGACCGGGCCGGTCCCGATCGCCAACGAGGAATATTCGACGGTCCAGGACGGCGCGATCGTCAATGGTATCGGCACCGTGCTGGTCGTGCTGGTCATCCTGTGGCTCGCGCTGCATTCGGGCAAGATCATCTTCGTGGTGTTTGCGAATCTCTTCATCGGCCTTTCGATCACCACCGCGGTCGGATTGGCGCTGGTGGGGTCGCTGAACCTGCTGTCGATCGCATTTGCCGTGCTGTTTGTCGGCCTCGGCGTCGACTTCGGCATCCAGTTCTCCGTGCGTTACCGCTCCGAGCGATTCAAGAACGACAATCTGGTCGAAGCGCTGGAAGAGGCGGCGCGCCGCGCCGCCGTGCCGCTGTCGCTCGCCGCGATGGCGACCGCCGCCGGTTTCCTGTGTTTCATGCCGACCGACTACAAGGGCATCTCCGAGCTCGGCGAGATCGCCGGCGCGGGCATGCTGATCGCATTCCTCTCCAGCATCACGGTGCTGCCGGCGTTGTTGAAGCTGATCAATCCGCCCGGCGAGAGCGAGCCGGTAGGCTATGCGTTTCTCGCGCCGGTCGACCGTTTCCTCGAGGATCATCGCTATGCGATCGTTGGGGGAACCATCGCGGTCGCGCTCGCCGGCCTGCCGCTGCTCTATTTCCTGCACTTCGACTTCAATCCGATGAACCTGCGCAATCCGAAGGCAGAGTCGATCGCAACCTTCCTCGACTTGCGAAAAGATCCGAATACCGGCGCCAACGCCATCAACGTCATGACCCGTTCGGATGACGACGCCAGGAAGATCGAGGAGAAGCTCTCCAAGCTTCCGGAAGTGCTGCGTGTGCAGTCGCTCAAGAGTTTCGTGCCCGAGGACCAGCCGGCCAAGCTCAAATTGATCGCGCAGGGCGCCAAGGTGCTCAACCCCGCGCTCAATCCGGATTCGATCGATGATCCGCCGTCGGATCAGGAAAACGTCGACTCGCTGAAGAGCTCGGTGAAAACGCTGCGCACCGCCGCGGGTGAGGACAAGGGACCTGGCGCGGTCGCATCGCGAAGGCTCGCCGACGCGCTGGAGAAACTTGCCGATTCCAATGAGGCCACGCGCAACAAGGCGCAGGCGATCTTCGTCGATCCGCTGAAAATCATGCTCGAGCAGGTCAAGAATTTCCTGCAGGCCCAGCCCGTTACGCTGGACAATTTGCCGCCGGTGATCGTCAACTCCTGGAAGGCCAAGGATGGCCTGATGCGGGTCGAGGCCTTGCCGAAGGGCGATCCGAACGACAACGACAATCTGCGCAGGTTTGCCAGCGCCGTGCTCGCCGCCGAGCCGACCGCGATCGGCGGGCCGGTGTCGATCCTCAAATCCGGCGACACCGTCGTCTCCGCCTTCGTCCATGCTGGCATCTATGCGCTGCTCGTGATCGGCCTGTTGCTCTGGATCACGCTCAGGCGCATCACCGACGTGCTGCTCACCCTGGTGCCGCTGCTGGTCGCAGGCGCCGTGACGATGGAAATCTGCGTGCTGATCAAGCTGCCGCTCAACTTCGCCAACATCGTCGCGCTGCCGCTCCTGCTCGGCATCGGCGTCGCCTTCAAGATTTATTATATCGTGGCGTGGCGCTCGGGCAGGACGAACCTGCTGCAGTCGAGTCTGACGCGCGCGATCTTTTTCAGCGCGCTGACGACCGCGACAGCGTTCGGCAGCCTGTGGCTGTCGAGCCATCCCGGTACGTCGAGCATGGGCAAGCTGCTGGCGCTCTCGCTGGTGACGACGCTCGCCGCGGTGCTGCTGTTCCAGCCGGCGCTAATGGGCAAGCCGCGCGACGTCTCCGAGTAGGCAGATATCGCCGACCTGATCGGCCGGCTTCCTCGCCGCGCCGACGGTGGTTTTCGGCGCAGCCGTACCCGTCGTTGTCGCGTTGGGTTTGGAGCCCTTCGCCATGCTGTTGGCGGGGCTTGGCGGAATCGGCGGGGCAACGCGCGTCCAGGTCTCGCCGCCGCAGAGGAAGCCGAGCACGCAGCCGCGGATTTCCAGATGATCCGCGTCCGTCGGCGTGATCGATGTAGAATAGGTCTGGCCGTCCTTGGCGTTGTAGACTTGGCCTTCCCAGGAATCGGCGCCTTGCTTCTTCTTCATGTCGAGCAGGATCGGCATCCCCAACGTCGGCCTGCTCCTTTTTGAAACATCCGGATTGTTGGTATCGCGCCCGCCGGGTTGCTGTTCCCAGGCCACCACACCCCACATGTTGCCGCCGCATTGCGCCACCCGGATATTGGCAACGCCGTCCGCAACCCGCCAGTCGCCGGTCGGATCGGCGGCCGACGCTGAGCTGCAGGCCGCCAGTAAGATTACGGAGGCGGCGAGGCCGTTTTTCATGACATTTCGTTGGCAGTGCAACATGGTCAAACCTGTGCTTGCGTTGAAGGTGTGAATGAGGGCAAAACGAGGCGTTGAGCGTTTCCAGTCGACGAAAGAACCATCAACCGAAGTAAGTAGCGGATGCCGAGTTCAAATTTGGACGTTTCCGGGCTGTTTTTGGAGCGTGAAGGCCAGCGCAGTTCCATGCATGCGCGTCATCTGAACGAGCAACTCGTCCGCGTGCTCAAAACGATCGGCTACGACGTCGGTTTCCAGAAAGGGCAAGGCCAATACCTCTATGATCGCGAGGGCGTCCGCTATCTCGATCTACTGAGCGGATTTGGCGTTTTTGCGGTCGGGCGGAACCATCCCTCGCTGCGCGCGGCCCTGAAGAACGTCCTCGATGCCGATTTGCCGAACCTCGTGCAGCTCGACGTCTCGACGCTCGCCGGCGTGCTCGCCGAGCGCCTGCTGAAATACATGCCGTACCTGGACAAGGTGTTCTTTGCCAATTCCGGCGCCGAGACCGTCGAGGCCGCAATCAAGTTCGCGCGCGGCGCAACCGGCCGCCCGGGCATCGTGTCCTGTTCCCATTCGTTCCATGGGCTGTCCTACGGTGCGCTGTCGCTGATGGACGATGCCAACTTCCGCAGCGGATTCGAGCCGCTGCTGCCGGGGTGCACACAGATCCCTTTTAACGATCTCGCCGCGCTGGAGCAGGCGCTGTCCTCGCGCCAGGTCG
>Ga0105238_10007158_pt1 | contig 11160 bp, 7 predicted proteins | sample KBSC34metaG_FD_81526 | JGI IMG/M metagenome (GOLD analysis project Ga0105238, IMG submission 81526) | Corn rhizosphere microbial communities from Kellogg Biological Station, Michigan, USA - KBS C3-4 metaG | ecosystem: Host-associated > Plants > Roots > Rhizosphere > Soil | place: Michigan, USA...
GACGCCCGGGTCGTCGGTGAGCAGACCGGAGACCACCAGCTGTTCGGTGAAGAACGCGTTGCCGTCGGACACCTCGTGGTAGCGCCGCAGGGTGTCGCGGTCCAGCGGACCGAAGCCGTCGAGGAACGCCGACAGTTCGGTTTCGGTGAACCGGGGCAGCTCGAATCTGGTCACCCGGTTCTCGAATCCGGCTTCGGACAGCAGGGTCCGCAGCCGATGACCGGGCGGCGGAGCGGGCCGGTGGCTGCATGCCAGCAGCGTCCGTTCACCGTCCATGGAGTGGGTCAGATAGGAGACCAGATCCAGGGTTGACTGGTCGGCCCAGTGCAGGTCCTCGATGATCAGCACCACGGGGGCGGAGGTGCCGAGGTGTTCCAGCATCCGCCGCACGGCTCCGAACACTCGCAGCCGTCCCGGGACGCCCACGTCCGGTCCGGCGGCGTGCGCGCTGCCGGTGGCGTCGGACGCGAGAGCGGCCAGATCGTCCCACGCCGGCCCAGCCGCCTGGCGTACCAGATCGGGGCCCTTCTCCCAGTGCAGGGCACGCAGAGACTCGACCAGCGGCGCGAAGGGAATGATCCCGTCGCCGAGCTTGACGCACGATCCCCACAGCACGTGGGCATCGAGGTCGCCGCGGGCCCGTTCGGCGAACTCGGTCAGCAGCCGGCTCTTCCCGACGCCGGCCTCGCCGGCGATCACCGCCTTGGCCGCCCGGCCGTCACCGGCTTGGCGCACCAGCTCGAGGAGTTGTCCGAGCTCGGCGGTTCGGCCGACGAACGACGCGGCTGCCAAGGCGACCTTGTCGTGCGTGGCGCGCTGTAAGCGAGCCGGACTCACGGCCTCGGGTTTTCGCATTCTTATACGCACACCCGTCGCTTCGCGTGCCGAAAGCAAGCGGTCACGCCAGATTTCTAGGGCCGCGGCCAATCGCTCGGGCTCGACCCCGGCGGCGGTGGCGCGGCTCCACAGCGTGTTCAGCTCCTGGGCGAGCGTGTCGGCCATCCCTGCGCGCACCGAGTCGCGGAAGCCCTCGAATCGCGTCAGTCGTTCGGACATGACAGCACCTAGCTCTCGACAGAGGAGTCGTTCGAGCCGTCCGCACGACCCGAGGCGTCCCAGCCGCCGGACGGCCGCCAGGTGGCCCCGTCGACCACCAGCCCGGCCCGCCGCAGCGTGCGATCGATCCGCCCCAGGGTGCCGGGCCGCGGCACACCGATGACCCAGACCGCTGATCCGTCCACCCGCAGTTGCAGGGCGGGGGAGTCCACGCGCTTGTCGGCGAAGGCCGTGTACCGTCGGCGGCCCAGCTCGGTGAGGGGCCACAGCTGTTGGTTCCCGGAACCGCGCCAGATGAGATCGGTCGGCTGCCCGGCCTCATAGCGCCCGGTGATCAGGGCGTCCGCGTACCGCGTCGCGGCCAGCTGGTCCTCGTCCAGTTCGCAGAGCTCGTACCCGGTGTAGAGCAGGATGTCGGGTTCGCCGTAGCCGGCGTCCGCCGCGGCGCCGCCGGCACGGACCTCGACCGCGCGGCGCAAGAAGTCGCCGAGCGGCCCCGGCTGGGCGAGCGGTTCGCCACCGCTGACGGTCAGACCGGTGGCCCCGTCGGCGAGCGCCGCCTTCCATCGGTCGATCAGCTCCTCGACGGGGACCTCGACACCGCCGTCGGCGTCCCAGGTGTCGCGCGACATGCAGCCCCGGCACGCCAGCGGGCAGCCCTGCACCCATATCCCGAGACGGATTCCGGGGCCGAGGGCGGTGACGGGATAGTGGCTCCGGCTGATCCGGAGTGCGGCGCTCATGCCGGCGTCCTGAGGCCGCGGCGGTGCTGGACCGCCTCGGTGAACGCCGGATCGCCGTGCGCCTGCGCCAGTGCGGCGTAGTAGGCGTTCTCCGCAGCCGCGTACGCCTCGGAGATCGCGCGCTCCTGGTCGTCGGTGCCCGGCGCGCCGTTCTCCGGGTCGAGATAGCCCGGGTTGATGCGGCCGGCGATGATCCGCATCACAGTCTCGAAGCGATCGCGCCGGGCCCGTTGCCGCAGATAGGCCTCCTGGTACGGGTGGCGCCGGGCCAGGCCGATCATGAAGGCCATGGCGCCGACCACGAACGAGAGCGCGATGAACATGACCACGACGGTCGCGAAGGTGATGTGCGCGCCGTCCGGCCGCGCGGTCCCGGCCTGGAATATCCGGGCCCTGATCAGGCCGAGCGCGACGACCGCGGCCAGCCAGGACAGGACCAGGGCCAAGATGGCGTACCCGATCCGGCGGTCGGTGCCGGTGGCCGCGCGCGTGCGCAGCACGGTCCCGGCCACGAAGGGGCCGAACACCACGATCCCGGACGTCGCGGCGGCCAGCCAGCGCGCGGTGTCCGCCACGGCGGGATCGGAGCCGAGGAACCGCTGGAACATGGAGAACTCGACCTCGGTCTGGACGACCGCCAGCCCGATCAGGATGAGCAGCCGCCAGAAGACCGGCAGCGGCGAGGACTCGCCCTCCCACGGGGTCCGAGCGTCCGGCTCGACCGGGTCCGGCACGTCGTCCGGGGTGCCGACCGGCGCCGTGAGGTCCTCGTCGGAGTCGAGCATGCCGCGCAGCCGGGCGTCCTCCTCGTCGGTGGCCAGCCCGGTCATCCGGTCCTGGGCCACCGCCATGCGCTCGCGGGCCTCGTCGCGGCGGCGCCGCGCCACGGACACCTGGTCGTCGGTGAGGCGCTGCGCGGTGCGCAGCGACAGCAGCGCGGCCTCGCCCTGGTGTCGCAGGCCCCGGACGTAGTCGAGGTCGTAATCCTCGGACTCGCCGTCGCCGGCCCCGCCGAACGACCAGGGGTCAACCATCGCCGCCCGGCCGTCCGCGGAGCCCCGGGCCTCGGCCTGGGCGATCAGGGCGGCCGCGGACACGGTCGGCGGGACCACCGGCGCCGGCAGCGGCGCGGCGCGGGTCATGTCCAGGCCGCGGGCCGCCGCCCACAGCGACCACCACACACCGATCAGCCGTTGGAACAGGTTCACAGCCTCCTCCTATCGTGCGTAGAGCGTGGCCAGGCCCTCGGCGTGCAGGGCCAGCCGGATCGTGTGGCCGTCGCGGATCTGGTGGCGGTCGGTGTCCGGGATCTCCACGCCGTCCAGGAACGTGCCGTTCGGCGTGGGCAGCGGCCGGATCCAGACGGTGCCGTCCGGGTCGGCGCCGACCAGCGCGTGCCGTCGCGAGACGTTGGGGTGGTTCCGGAAGATTCGCGCGTGCGGCCCGACCCGGCCCAACTCGGCGGTGGTGCCCGGCTGCACCTCGATCTCCCCGGCCGGGAAGCGGAGCAGCAGCCGCGGCGGTACCAGCGCCCGGTGACACCTCAGGCACTCGACGTTCGTCTCCTCGGGCCGCAGACTCCCGCAGTTCCAGCACAGGGAGCGGTCCCAGGCCCGAGCGCCGTCCGGCGCCGGCCCGGGGCCGCTCCCCTCACGGGCGCCGCCGATCGTCCCCTCCACGATCGGCGGCGGGTCCTGGCGTACCGGCGGCTCGCGCCGCACGAGCCGGTCGGCGGGGACGAGCTCGCACCACATGTGGATCGGGCAGATCGTGTCCTCGTCGCCGTAGGCCACGTCCGGCCCGCACTCCTCGCAGCGCCAGTTCATCGCCGGCCTCCGGGGAGCACGCGGGCCCGCAGCCCCGGTGCGTTGTCCCCGTCGCCGGGCAGCACGGCGGTGATCTCGACCGCGGCGCGCCGCCCGACCTCCTCGTCGAACAGCAGCCGCGCCAGCGGGTTGATCAGGTTGCTCTCCAGCCGGTTGCCGATGCCGCGGCCGCCGTTGGCGCTGTCCTGCACGCACGCCTGGATCAGCTGTTCTCGGGCCGGGTCGTGGAACCGCAGCTCCACCTCGAGCTCGCGGTCGATGGTCTGGACGATGTTGCCGATCTGCTTGGCGCAGATCTGCCGGGCCGCCTCGGGGCCGATGAAGTCGAACACGACGATGTTGTCGCCGAGCCGGTTGAGCAGTTCGGGTCGGCCGATCTTGGTGGTGAAGTGGTCCCGTACCGCCCCCGCCACCTTGTGTTCCAGCTCCGAATACGGCATCCCGGGCTCCACGATCTGCGTGCGCACCCCGCTTTGCGGATCGGTCACACTGACGCCGAGGTTCGAGGTGAAGATCAGGACGCACTCGGAGAAGTACGTGGTGACGCCCTGCCCGTCGGTGAGCCGGCCGTCCTCCAGGATCTGCAGGAACTTGTCCAGCACCAGCCGGTGCGCCTTCTCGATCTCGTCGAACAGCACCACCTGGAACGGATTGCGCCGCACCGCGCCGGTGAGCTCGCCGCCGGCCTCGTAACCGACGTAGCCGGGCGGGGCGCCGATCAGACGGTCGGCGGCGTGGTCGGCGGCGAACTCGCTCATGTCGAAGCGCAGATAGGAGTCGACGTCGCCGAACAAGAGCGCGGCGACCTGCTTGGCCAGCTCGGTCTTGCCCACACCGGTGGGTCCGGCGAAGAACAGCACGCCGCGCGGCCGGGACTTGGTGCTGGTGGCGTGGGCCCCGGACAGCCCCATCGCGGCGCGCTTGAGGATGTCCAGGGTCTTGCCGACCGCGCGTTCCTGGCCGATCACATTGGCCCGGATCGCCATCTCGCCCTCAAGGATGTGCGCGCGGATGCTGTCGTGCCGCCAGGGGTTCTGCTCGACCCCCAGCTTGTAGATCCGCACCGCGTCGGCCACCCGGTCGGCGCCGATGCCGCGGTCCAGGGACAGCCGCGCGATCTCGGTCATCGAGCGCAGGGTCATCCCGTCGGTGCGGGCGGCGAACTCCTTCGCTGTCAGCTCGGCCGCGACCGGATCGGCCGGTGGCCTGGGCAGCCGGGGCACCAGGACCCGGGCATGGGCTTGCCGGTCGCCCAGCGTCGGCAGTCCCACAGCGACGGTCCGGATCGGATCGGCGCCGGCGGTGAGCCAGGCCGGAAGGTCCCGCTCGCCGTCGGCGAGCCAGATGATCGGATTGAACAGGTGGCCCTCGGTGCCCTGTGGCCGCAACGGTTTCGCGGTGAGCGCGAGCTTGAGGCAGTACAGGAAGAAGTCCCGCTCGCCGGGGTCCACTTGCCCGGGCATGTGCGTTATCCGCGAGGCGTAGTCGAAGACGACTGCGGCGCGCACCGGCGGCGGGGAGACGGCCTTCGAATACTCGGGCTGCTCGGCCGCGCCGCCCCGGGCGCCCTGACCGGCCTGGCCGGGCGGGGCCGCACCGCCGTCCGCGGGCGGCTGCTCCGGCGCGCCGACCACCTTGGCCAGCAGCGGCCGCATCCGCTCCAGGGTGGGCCGCCGGCCGACGGCGTGGTTGCCCAGCAGCCGCTGTGCGGCGGCCAGCGCTTCCGGGGTCTGCGGGTACACCGTGATCCCGTCGACGGTGTCGAAGCAGACGAAGCACTCGTATCCGCGCGGCTCCAGCGCCTGCCACAGCAACGGCAGCAGCGACGTCGGCCGCGGCGGGCGGCCCGGCCGCGCCACCGGGAACTGGTCGCGCAGGTTGCCGTGCAGGACGTACTGCGAATGCACCGCGAGCGTGCCGGCGACCTCGGTGACGAAGGCCGGGAAGCCGGCCGGGTCCGGCCGCTTGTCGACATCGTCCTCGGAACTCATTGTCCGCTTCCTTCCGTCGGCTTCGAGTCGTGGTACAGGGGTCCCTTCTGGCTTCCGGTGCCGGGCACGGCGGTGCCCTTGGAACCCGGCACGTAGCCCTCGTCGGTGACCACGGCCGCGCCGAGCCGGCTGCCCAGCACGCGGATGTCGGCGTTGAAGCCGACGCAGCGCTCGCGCTCGCGGGCTGCGGCCTCGTCGCCGTTCGGGCCGTTCTCGCGGACGACCCGGCCGTGCACGGCCCCGTGGCTGTCCACCCAGATCTCCGCGGAGTGCTCCGCGCCCCAGTCTGGACGGACCAGCCGCATCTCGGCCGAGTGCCGGACGTCGAACTCCGGCTCCAGGGAGTAGCCCATGTCGGACAGGCACGAGCGCATCAGGCCTTTGACGAAGACGGCCCGCGTCTGCGCGGCGGCCCACTCGACGGCCTCGGCACCCTCGGCCCGCAGATCCGCGCTCAGGTCACGGTCGCCGGCCACCACGGCCCGCAGCTTCGCGGCGGTGCCGGAGAACGGCGTCGGCGGGTCGACCAGGGCCGACTGCTCCTCCAGCACGACCAGCCACTGCCCGGCCAGCCGACGCCGGGAAGCCACCGCGTTCACCGCCGCCACCTTGGAGCGCAGGCTCTCCATGTACGACCGCGCCTCGCGGGCGTCGTCCTGCGCGACGCACGCCGCCACGGCCAGCACCTCGAGGTGCTCCCGCTCGTCGGCGTCCGGATCCAGGGTGGCCAGGACCGCCTTCACGTCCGAGGCCGTCGGCTTCACCGGCGTCTCGGCGGCGACGGCCGGGGCGGCCTGTCCGCGCCGTTTCTGCAGCAGGTGCCGGTATTCGGTCAGCGCCGCGGCGGCGTCCGGCCGGGCCAGGACGTACTGCGGCAGATACGCGCCCAGGTGCCGGGCCTCGTCGTCGGCGACCGCGACCCGCACCGCCGCCTGCGCCTGGGCCACCAATTGCGCGGTGAGCTCGGTCCGCCGCGAGGCCTCGGCCGCGGTGCAGCCGGAGATGCTCAGCGGCGGCGGGATCTCGACCTCGACCCCGGCCTTGTCGGCGCGGGCCTTCAGGGCCCTGATCCGGCTGTTCAGTTCGACCGCGTCGGCGGCGACCACACCCCAGATCCGCCGCGTGATCTCGGCGTCGGACTGCGCGGCGGCGATGTCCTCCAGACGCGCGCCGTAGTCGCCGACCGCCCGGAACGCGGCCTCGGCCGCCATGTTCGCCGCCCGGGCCACCAGCACCGCGGCCGCACCCGCGGCCAGCACCGTGACGGCGGCCGCCGCGGCGGCCACGGCCGGCGGCGCGATGAGGATTCCTCCAGAACTCATACATTCCCTCCCCTTCGTATATGACGGACAGAGCCGGGCGGCGCCGGCTACCGCGGGAGCCCGACGCCCAGTTCGCGCGCCGCCCGCTCGACGGCGGCCCGTTCGCGCGCCGCGTCGGCCCGCCAGGACAGGTAGCGGGCCACCGCCCAGAAGATCGTGGCGCCGCCGAGGACCAGCGGCGTGAACACCGGCTGGTAGACGGTCAGCAGATACGCCCCGGCCAGGAAGCCCGCGGTCACCGCGAGCGCCATGCCGCGGCCGGCGATCGTCCGCGCCGCCCGGCCCAGCGCGATGAAGCCGGCGCCGAGGATGGAGTAGCGCGGATGGAACCGCCCGCCGATCTCCCAGGCCAGCAGCGACTCGAAGCCCAGGGTCGAGGCGATGGCGAAGACCGTGGCGACCCAGGCCCGCAAGATCGTGGTACCGGGCACCTGGCCGGCGATGTCGCTGACGCTGACCGTCAACGCGCACAGCAGGCTCATGAGGAACACCCCGGCCACCGCCCAGGACAGCGCCAGCGGACGGTTCTGCCGCCGCGACCATTCGCGCAGCCGCTGGTTGCGCAGCAGCCAGCGGTCGTGCCGGCGCGCCAGCGCCGCCTGTTCGTCCCGTTCGGTGGCGACCTCCTCGGCGTGCCGGCTGAGCCGCATCGCGATCCACCGCAGATCCGGGTCCCGCACCAGTCCGGTGAACCACGGCAGGCGCACGGCCCGGGCTCGGTTGCGCAGCGTCACGCCGAGGTCGGCGCGCAGGGCGTCGTCGGCGCTCGCGGCCAGCAGGCACAGCGCCACGGTCCGGCCGCTGGACTCCTCGTCACGGCGGCGCAGGATCCGGCGCGCGTCCTCGTCGGCCACTCGGCGCGCCATGGCCGGCCACCGGTCGTGCCAGTCCCGCCAGCGCGCGTCGAGCTCGTCCAGGCCGGCGCCGCCCTCCAGGCCGTCCGCCGCGATACCGGTGGTCAGCAGGGGCAGCAGCCGGTAGGCCCACAGCTCCCGGACGATCGCCGGGGCGTTCCCGACTCCCTCGGCGGCCTGGCTCGCGAAATCGGCCAGGCGCGAGGCGGCGATATGGACGGCCCGGTAGAGGGGCGGCTGGGACGGATCCATGGCCCGCAGAAGTCGCAGCAGCCTGACATCCGCCGGCTCGTGCGGGTCGCCGGTGCCGGGGACGGCGCCGGGGCCGTACTGGTCGAGCCAGTGCCGCAGCCGGGCCAGCGGCGCCGGATCACCGGACCGGAACAGCAGTCCGGCCGCGGTGTCCCAGGTACGCGTCAGGTCCAGGGCGAGCAGGTCGCGGTTGAAGTAATCGGTGTCCAGGTACCGGTAGGGCTCGGGGACCTGCGCCTCGACCCTTCCCGGATCCGCCGGCACCGGGCCCGGGACCCGCGGCGACTCCCCGGCGAGCCAGCGGTCGATCTGCTCGGCACCCCAGCGCACGGTGAAGTCCTGGGCCAGCAGGCCCTGGCACAGCAGGCGGAGGCGGTCGTCGACCACGCGCGCCACCGACAGCGGGCCGCCGGCGACGTGCCGGCGCACCGCGTCGTCGTCGGCGCCGTCCAGCAGCCGCTGGCCGGTGGCCAATTCCATGACGGTCAGGCCCAGGGCCCACCAGTCGCAGGCCGGACTGAGCCAACCGCCGGCCAGGAACTCCGGGGGCTGGTAGCGCACCGTGCCGGAGCGGTCCGCGGACAGCTCGGGCGTCGGCTGGTGGACGCTGATGTCGAAGTCGACGAGCGCCGCCTCGAACGGGTCGAGGGTGCGCACCGCGATGTTCGAGGGCTTGACGTCCCGGTGGATCAGGTCCGCGGCGTGCATCTCGGCCAGCGCCTCGGCGATCTGGCGCACCAGCGCGGTGACGCGGTCCGGGTCCAGGCCCCCGGGATGGCTTTCGCGCAGCGCCGGCAGGCTGCCCCCGGCCAGGTGCTCCATGATCTCGAAGTCGCGGTCCGCCTCGGTCCCCACTTCGAAGACGGTGACGATGTACGGGCTCTGCTTGCGCTGCAGGAAGGCCTGCACGGTCCGCGAGCGCCGGGCGTCGTCGTAGAGCTTGAGCACCCGCTCCTCGCCGGTGCCGCGGTTCTTGACCAGGTATACCTCGGCTCGCGCGTCGGCCCTGTGCAGAGCGCGGACGATCGCGAACCGAGCGTCCAGCCCCGGCGGTAGCCCGGCCGCCGGCCCCGGGGGGCGTCCGGCGCCGCGCGTCGGCCCGGGACGCCCCGGGTCGAGCTCGGTGACGTCGGCCTGGCCCGGCCGCTGCCGGCCGGGGTCGAGCACGGTCGGCGGCGCGTTGTCGGGGCCGGCGGCGTTTCCAGAACCGGCCACGGCTAGCTCTTGCAGATCAGGACGACGGTGACCGACCTGTTCCGTTCGGCGGCCCACGGGATCAGGACGCCGCCGGGGGTCCGGTCCGCGACGTGGCCGGGACCGGAGGCGGCGCCGTTGCCTTCGGTGGTGATGCGCGAGGGCTCCACTCCCAGCCCGACGAGCACGTTCTTGACCGCCTCGGCGCGGCTCAGGGACAAGATGGTGTCCACGTGCGGATCGCCGTCGCTGGACACCGAGCCGATCAGCCGGACCTGCTGGCTGTGCCCCTTCAGGAGCTGGGCCAGGGAGCTCAGCGTGGTCTTGGCCACCGCGGGGTCGCGGAAGTCCGAGGAGCCGGCGGCGAACCCGACCGAGCCGTCGTCGCCGAGGGTGGTGGTGCCGCAGTCGTCGATCGGCGGCGTCGGCCGCGGCTTCACGACCGCGACGGGCACCCTTGTCGGCACCGAGGCCTGCGGATGGGTGACCTGGATGCTCGTCTGGCACGAGGCGTCGGCCGCCTTGACGATCGTCGTCCACAGATCGTTGATACGGCTCTGGACGTTCTGCTCGAAGCCCGGTTGCGGACCGGCGGTCTGGGCGAGGTCGACGAAGACCACGGCCCTGCCCTTCAGGTCGGGCATCAGATGCTGGGCGTCCAGGTACTTGGCGACCTCGGCTGGATCGACGCCGAACATCGCCTGGTCCTTGAAGCTGACCGGGCCGGCGGTGGCAACCCCGGAGTCCAGCACCACGATCGTGCCACCGGCCGGAGTGTGCTGCCCGGCCACCGACAGCCCGGTCAGGAAGTCCGCCTCGGGGGCGTTCGGGCGCAGCCCGCTCACCGCCGCCTGGGTGCCGGCGATGAACTGGTCCAGATCGCGCTGCTTGATCCTGGAGTTCTGGCTGCTGGAGGAGAAGTGCCGGTCCTGCACGGTGCTCGGCGCGCCGTCCAGCAGCTCGACCTGGACGTCCTGCCCGGCCAGCGCGGCGTCGTGGACCAGGGTCCTGATCTGCGGCGGCAGCTCGGGCTGCGGGCTGTTCGCGTGCGCGCCGACCACCAGGGTGAGCGGCGCGGTGCCGCTACCCGGGCAGGACATCGGCAGGGGCAGCTGCTGCGGTGCCGCGTCGGCGCTGTCGCTGAAGAACCCACAGCCGCTGACGGCGCCGGTCGTCGCCAGCAGCAGCGCGGCGCCGGCGCGGCGGACGGTCGCGGTGGTCATGATGATGCCTCCTCGGGGTGGATGTCAGGGTTCGGTTGCGGCGGGGCCGAGGGGGCCGACGGGGTCGGCTCCGTTGGCGGTGTCGGCACTGTCTGTGCTGTCTGTGCTGTCGCTCGGGGCGCCGGGACCCGGTTGCCCCTGAGCGGCCGGACCGGCCCCGGGGAGTCCGGGTCGATCGCGGCGGCCGGCATGTCGGGCGCGGCCGGCCCGTCGGCGCCGGACACCGGAACCGCGCGCCGGAGGAACAGCGAGGACTGGGCCTTCAGCCGCTCGGCCGCGCTCCGGCACTGGTTCTCGGCGGCCTGCCGGGCGGCTTCGCGGCGGCGCCGGGCGGCCTCGATCTTCTCCGCGGTCTTCTCCACGCGGGTGAACTGCTGGGCCGTGCGCGCGTGCCGGCGGGCGGCGCGGGCCCGCCGCCGCTGGGCTCGGCCGACCTGGCGGGCCGCCGGGTCGGGCCGGAAGTAGCCAGCGACCGCGGCGACCGCGCCGGTGGCGATGTAGAGCATGAAGAAGAACACGGCAGCGTAGTGCTCCGTGGTCTTGTCGATGCCGCCGGGCGCGGTGGTCACCGAGCCGTTGGTGTCGACCGTCGAGGTGTTGGAGGAGTCTGCTTGGGCGAGCTGGTAGCGGATGACGAAGGCGAGCACGCCGAGGCCGAACCAGATCGCGAACAGCACCACGGCCAGCATGCGCGAACGA
>Ga0105238_10007159_pt1 | contig 11160 bp, 6 predicted proteins | sample KBSC34metaG_FD_81526 | JGI IMG/M metagenome (GOLD analysis project Ga0105238, IMG submission 81526) | Corn rhizosphere microbial communities from Kellogg Biological Station, Michigan, USA - KBS C3-4 metaG | ecosystem: Host-associated > Plants > Roots > Rhizosphere > Soil | place: Michigan, USA...
TCGCGGCGGCCGCGGCGCTCGTCCCGAACGGTGCTAGTCTGTTCATCAATATCGGTACGACGACCGAGGCGATCGCCGCGCACCTGACCGGTCACCGCGACCTGCTGGTCATCACCAACAATCTGAACGTCGTCGATATTCTGTCGCCTTGCGCAACGATCGAAGTGATCGCGGCGGGTGGCCGGGTGCGTGCCAGCGATCGCGCCATCGTCGGCGCGCTCGCCATGGATTTCATCCGTGGCTTCAAGGTCGATTATGCGCTGATCGGCGCGTCGGCGCTCGACACGGACGGCACGCTGCTCGATTTCGACGTCGACGAGGTGCGCGTATCGCAGTCGATCATCGCGCAATCGCGCAAGGTGATCCTGGCCGTGGACCAGTCCAAGTTCGGACGCCCAGCGCCGGTACGCATCGCGGGCCTCAACGAGATCGACTATCTCGTGACCGACCAGCTGGTCGACAGGGCACTCGGGCAGGCGTGCCTGGACGTCGGCGTCCAGGTGGTCGAGACCGGCCTGTGACCCGGCCGCTGCATCATCGTCAGCTTGTGAGCCCGAACCGCCTTCGCTTGGCGGCGACGTCGGCGCGCGCGCGCTCGATCGCTTCGACCTCGGTTGCTTCGAGCAGGCTGCGGATGACGCGATCAAGATGGTCGCGCATGGCATCGCGCGCGGCCGCCGCATCGCCGGCCGCCAATGCATCGACGATGCGTTCATGCTCGGACACGGCCGGGGCGACGCCGGCCGCGCGCACCTTGTCCGTCAGCAAGCGATATTGGGGCGAATTGTCGCGGGCGTCCCACAACATGGCGACGGTCTGCTCCATCGCGCTATTCTGCGTGGCGCGCGCGATTTCCAGGTGGAATTCGCGATCCGCCGCCTCGGCCTCCAGCAGCACGTCGCTGCGCATTTCGGCCACCAACGCACGCAGGCGTTCGATCCTGCCGGTATCGATAAACTGGGCCGCGAGCGCGCTTATCTCCGCTTCGAAGACACGCCGCGCCTCCAGTAGTTCGAAAGGGCCGACCGCGGTCTGCGACAGGGCACCACCGCGGGGGTTCAGCGAGATGACGTACACGCCCGACGTCGTGCGCACCTCCACCAGCCCGTCCACCTCGAGCGCGATGATTGCCTCGCGCACCGTTGGGCGCGAGACATTATATTGCTGCGCCAGGTCGCGTTCCGAAGGCAGTCGATCGCCGACCCCGTAGCGCACGCCGATCAGCGTTTCCCGGATCTCCGCGGCAATCCGTTCGTACAGCCGGCCTTCCTGGCGTGTGTCTGAAGTCATGGATCGACTCTCGATGGTGCGGGAGGGAAAATCAAGCGAGGGCGCCGGCGACACGCGGCCGACCGAGAGCATCCCTCACCGCTGCCGCCGCCCGCATTGCGGCGCGGATAAACGGGCTGTTGCCCGAGCGATTGTCGCACGACATGACCGTGACCCGGTCGCAGCCTAGCACAATCGTAAGCGAGCAGGTGCGTGGCATCGGAGAGCCGCGGCGTCACAATCGATAGGCCTGCTTGGCAAGCCGATAGGTGAGGTCATAGGCGAGCTCGACCGCCTCATCCTCATCCAGTCGATGCTCGGCAACCAGGCGCGCAAGGAAGGCGCAGTCGATCCGCCGGGCGACGTCGTGGCGGGCCGGAACGGAGAGAAAAGCCCGGGTGTCGTCGTTGAATCCGACCAGGTTGTAGAAGCCGGCGGTCTCTGTCGTCTGCTCGCGAAAGCGCATCATGCCTTCGGGGCTGTCGTGGAACCACCAGGCCGGCCCCAGACGCAGGCAGGGATAGAAGCCGGCAAGCGGGGCAAGCTCACGCGAATAGACGGTTTCGTCGAGGGTGAAGACGATCAGCGAGAAGCCTTCGGCATGGCCGAACCGATCGAGCAGCGGCTTGAGGCTGTGGACGTAATCGGTCGCCATCGGGATGTCGGCCCCCTTGTCCCTGCCAAAGCGCGCGAGGGTCGGGGCGTGATGATTGCGGAAGCTGCCCGGGTGGAGCTGCATGACGAGGCCGTCATCGATGCTCATCCGCGCCATTTCCGTCAGCATCTGCGCGCGAAACAGCTCGGCATCGGCTGCCGACGCCGAACCGGTGGCGACGCGGAGGAACAATCCCTCGGCCTCGTTTTGATCGAGATCGGCCGTGCGCGCGGTCGGATGGCCGTGATCGGTGGAGGTTGCGCCCATGGCCTTGAAGAAGGCGCGGCGATCACGGTGCGCGTCGAGATAGCCGGCCCAGCTGCGCGTGTCCTTGCCGGTCATCTCGGCCAGCCGGTCGAGACCGGACTGGAACCCGGCATATTCCGGGTCGATGACCGGATCGGGCCGGTAGGCGGTCAGCACTCGGCCGCTCCACCCGCTCTGGCGGATCGCCCTGTGATGATCGAGCGGATCGAGCGGACTTTCGGTCGTTGTGATCACCTCGATATTCAGGCGCTCCATCAACGCCCGCGGGCGAAAGGCCGGCGTGGTCAGCGCTTCGGCGATGCGATCATAATAGAGATCGGCGCTTTCGGCGGACAGTCGCACGTCCAACCCGAACAGTTCAGCGAAAACCCAGTCGAGCCACATCCGCGACGGCGTCCCGCGAAACAGGTGATAGTGGCGCGCGAACAACCGCCAGATCCGGCGCGGATCGGTTTCGACAGGCCCGCCATCACGGCGCGCGATGCCGAGCGCTTCGAGCGGCACGCCCTGCGAGTGCAGCATGCGAAACACATAATGGTCAGGCACGACCAGCAGAGTTGCGGGATCGGCAAAAGGCGCATCGTTGGCGAACCAGGCCGGATCGGTATGTCCGTGCGGGCTGATGATCGGCAGCCCGCTGATCTGGTCATACAGCCGCCGCGCGATCTGCCGTGTGGCAGGGTCGCTCGGGAACAGGCGATCGGGAGCCCATGAAAGCGGCGTCATCATTCTCTCCATCTGGACTTACCAATATGGACAAACCTGCTGTAGCCGTCTAGCGTCCTCGCAAATTTCCTGCCGCTGGGAGAGGCTATCGTGAGAATCCGCGCTGCGCGTGTCATCGTTACGTCGCCGGGTCGCAACTTCGTCACCCTCAAGATCGAGACGGACGACGGGGTTTACGGCATCGGCGACGCGACACTGAACGGCCGCGAACTGGCGGTCGCGTCTTATCTGACCGACCATGTCTGCCCGCTGCTGATCGGCCGGGATGCGCGCCAGATCGAGGATATCTGGCAGCTGCTCTACCGCGGCGCTTATTGGCGACGCGGGCCGGTCACGATGCGCGCGATCGCGGCTGTCGACGTGGCGCTGTGGGATATCAAGGCCAAGGCGCTTGGCGCGCCGCTTTACGACCTGCTCGGCGGACGCAGCCGCGACGGCATCATGGTCTATGGTCATGCCAATGGCGGCGACATCGCGGAGACGGTGGATGCGGTCGGCCAGTATATCGACCTCGGCTACAAGGCGATCCGCGCCCAGACCGGCATACCCGGGGTCAAGGACGTCTATGGCGTAGGCCGGGGCACGCTCTTCTATGAGCCCGCCGACGCCGCGCTCGCCAGCGTTACCGGCTGGGATACGCGCAAGGCGCTCAACCATGTGCCGAAGCTGTTCGAGACGCTGCGCGCCAAATATGGCTTCGACCATCATCTCCTTCATGACGGCCACCATCGCTACACGCCGCAGGAAGCCGCCAATCTCGGCAAGATGCTGGAGCCCTATCAGCTCTTCTGGCTCGAGGATGTGACGCCCGCCGAGAATCAGGAGGCGTTCAAGCTGATCCGGCAGCACACCGTCACACCGCTCGCGGTCGGCGAGATCTTCAATACGATCTGGGACGCCAAGGATCTGATCCAGAACCAGCTTATCGATTATATCCGCGCAACCATCGTCGGCGCGGGCGGCGTCACCCACCTGCGCCGCATTGCCGATCTGGCCAGCCTCTACCAGATCCGTACCGGCTGCCACGGCGCCACGGACCTGTCCCCGGTGACGATGGGCACGGCGCTCCATTTCGATACCTGGGTGCCCAATTTCGGGATCCAGGAATATATGCGCCACACGCCCCAGACCGACGAGGTTTTCCCGCACGATTATCATTTCAAGGACGGCTTCCTCTATTGCGGGGAAACGCCCGGCCATGGCGTGGACATCGATGAGAAGCTGGCCGCGAAATACCCGTACGATCCTCGCCAGCTGCCGATCGCGCGGCTGGAAGACGGCACGATGTGGAACTGGTGAGCCCCATGAAGATCGTCACCTTCGGCGAAGGGATGATCGAGATTGCGGGGCACATCGGGTCGCGAGGCGTCATCGGTTATGGCGGCGACGCGCTCAACGTCACGGTGGCGCTCGCCCGGCTTGGTCATGCGCCCACCTTATTGACCGCGGTCGGGGTTGATCCCTGGTCCGACGAGCTTCTCTCTGCCTGGGCGACCGAAGGTGTCGACCTGTCGCTGGTGGCGCGGCATCACCGACGCCTGCCCGGCCTCTACGGCATCAGGGTCGACGATGAGGGCGAGCGGAGCTTTACCTATTGGCGCGATCAATCGGCCGTGCGCGACTTTTTCGCGTTGCCGGAGGCCGAGTACCTTCTGGAAAAGGCCGGCGAGGCCGATCTGCTGTTCCTTTCCGGCATCACATTGTCGCTGTTCGACGCGGACGGGCGCAAGCGGATCGCCGACCTCGCCTGCCGGGTGCGGCAACGTGGCGGCACCGTCGCCTTTGACGGCAATTATCGGGCGCGCGGCTGGAGATGCCGGACAGAAGCGGGAACGGCCTTCGCCGACCTTGCGACGCATGCCACGATCGGACTGCCAACCGCCGAAGACGAGGCCTTGCTGTACGGTCGCGAGGACGCGCCCGAGGCAATCGCGGATCGATGGCACGAATATGGGGTGCGCGAAGTGGTGGTGAAGCTTGGCGCTCGGGGCGCCTACGTCTCATGGCGCGACGGCGCGGAACATGTTCCAACGATCCCGGCATCACCCATCGATACGAGTGGGGCTGGTGACGCGTTCGATGCCGGCTATCTCGCTGCCCGGCTGGCCGGTGACGATCCGGTTGCGGCAGCGCGGTTCGGTCATGAACTGGCTGGTGCGACCATCCTGCACCGCGGCGCCATCCCACCCCGTGAAGCCGTACGTCACATCCAGCCGGGATCGGTGCAATGATCCGCATCCGCCATCTGCGCTGGTGGATCGTCGCCCTGATCTGCTGTGGCACCGTCCTCAATTACCTCGCCCGCAATTCGCTGGGCGTGCTGGCGCCCCAGCTCAAAGGCGAGCTCGGCATCACAACGCAGCAATATAGCTACGTCGTCGGGACGTTTCAGGCCGCCTACACGATCATGCAGCCGGTGTGCGGGTTCGTGGTCGATCGGATCGGCCTGCAGCTTGGTTTCGCGCTGTTCGCGGCCGCCTGGTCGTTCGCCAACATGGCGCATGCGCTGGCCGGCGGCTGGCTGGGCCTCGCTTTCTTCCGGAGCCTGCTTGGCATGAGCGAGGCCGCCGCGATTCCGTCGGGCATGAAGGCGATCGCCGAATGGTTCCCGGCACGCGAGCGTTCGGTTGCGACCGGCTGGTTCAACGCCGGCACGTCGCTCGGCGCGATGATCGCGCCGCCCATCGTGATCTTCGTCTCGCTGGCAGCAAGCTGGCGGGTTGCCTTCATCGTTACCGGCGCGGTCGGGCTGATCTGGGCGGTCGCCTGGTACCTGCTCTACCGGTCGCCCGAACGCCACCGGGCGATCACACCAGAGGAACGTGCGATGATCGCGGCGGATCGGCCGGTTACGCCAGCCCGGCGTGCTACCGCGCGAGAAATCGTCTTCACCGCACGCTTCTGGTCGATCGCGATCCCGCGCTTCCTGGCCGAGCCGGCCTGGCAGACCTTCAGCTTCTGGATCCCGCTATACCTTGCCTCCGAGCGCGGCATGGACATCAAGCAGATCGCGTTGTTCGCGTGGCTGCCCTTCCTTGCAGCCGATCTCGGCAGCGTGTTCGGGGGCTATCTCTCGCCCTTCCTGATGCGGCGCGGGCTTCGCCTCATCCCCTCGCGGGTCGCCGGAATGGCGCTGGGCGCGGTGCTGATGATCGCGCCTGGCTGCATCGGTCTTGCCGCCAGCCCCTATCTGGCGATCGCGCTGTTCTGTGTCGGCGGGTTCGCGCACCAGATGATCTCTGTGATGATCAATACCCTCTCGGCGGACATCTTCGCGCCGGAGGAGGTCGGCACCGCCAACGGCTTCGTCGGACAGGCGGGCTGGTTTGGCGGCCTCCTGTTCAGCCTAGCGATCGGCCAGCTCGCCGACCGGATCGGCTATGCGCCGCTGTTCGCCTGCCTTTCGCTCTTCGACCTCATCGGCGCGGCCATATTGATCGCGATGATGAGAAAACTCCGGCTTCCCGAACGGAAGGACATCTGATGCGTCGCGCCGCCCTTTCCGCTCCCCCGCTATTCACCCTGGCGGAGCGTGGGCCGGGGCGGGTAACGCTGACCGCCGATACCGGCGCGGTCGCGCACCTGTTCGTGCTGGAGGACGATGTCGTCCGCCTGCTCCTGCTGCCTGACGGCATCGTCAAGGGGCCGCCAAGCTGGGCAATCGCGCCGGGCGCCGAAGATATCGAAGAACCGGGCCGCGACCGGATGAGCGTGGAGGGCTTCGCCTGTCCCGACTTTACCCTGGCCGAGGCGGACGGGCTGCTCGCGATCGAGACGGCGCGTATCCGCGTCGAAATCAAACGCGAGGGCTTCCATTGCCGCTGGTCCCAGCGTGACGGGACAGGCTGGCGGCCGATGGCGGAAGACCGACCGACCCAGGCTTATGACTTCGGCTGGTGGGATGGAAAGGTGCGCCATTATGTCGCGCGCCAGCCGAGCGAGCGCTATTTCGGGCTGGGCGAAAGCACAGGCGCGATGGACCGTGCGGGACGGCGCTTTCGCCTGATCGGCGTCGATCCAATGGGCTATGATGCGGAGAGTTCGGATCCGCTCTACAAGTCGATCCCCTACGTGCTCGTCGCCGACGCCGAAGGGGCCTGCCACGGCGCCTTCTACGACATGATGGCCGAGACGAGCTTCGATTTCGGGCGGGAGCATGACAATTATCATGGCCCCTATCGGTATATCGTGGCGGAACACGGCGATCTCGATCTCTACATGATCGCGGGCCCCGATCCGGCGACGGTCACGCGGCGCTTCACCTGGCTGACCGGCCGGCCGGCTTTGATGCCGCGCTGGGCGACCGGTTATTCGGGCTCGACCATGACCTATACGGACGCGCCGGACGCGCAGTCGCGCATGGCCGAGTTCATCAAGAAACTGGAGGAGCATGATCTCGGCTGCACCTCCTTCCACTTCTCGTCCGGCTACACGTCGATCGGTCCGAAGCGCTATGTCTTCAATTGGAATCGCGACAAATTCCCTGATCCGGCAGCCTTCGTGCAGAGCTATCGCGATGCGGGAATCGAGCTCGTTCCCAATATCAAGCCTGCCTTGCTGCGCGACCACCCGCGCTATGGCGAGGCCGAAGAGAAGCGCCTGTTCGTCGCCGATGCCGAAGGCAGGACGATCGAGGGACAATATTGGGACGAGCTCTGCGCGTTCCTCGATTTCACGGACCCGAATGCAGCGGCCTGGTGGCGCGACAATGTGAAGACGGCATTGCTCGATCAGGGGATCGCCGCGACCTGGAACGACAATAACGAATATGGGATTTGGGACAGCCGCGCCCGCTTCGCCTTCTGGGGAAAACCCCGCGCCGCCGCGGAGGCACGGCCGTTGCAGGCGCTGCTCATGAGCCGCGCATCGCGCGCCGCACAGATCGCGAACGCCCCTGACGCGCGGCCTTATCTCGTCACGCGCTCCGGTATGACCGGACTCCATCGCTATGCGCAGACCTGGAGCGGCGACAACCGGACCGACTGGAAGACGATCCGCTATAATTTGAAAATGGGCCTCAGCCTGGCGCTGTCGGGCGTTTCCAACAACGGACATGATGTCGGCGGATTTGCGGGCCGCAAGCCCGAACCCGAGCTGTTCCTCCGCTGGATTCAGGCCGGTATCTTCATGCCGCGCTTCAGCATTCACAGCTGGAACGACGACCGCAGCGTGAATGAGCCGTGGATGTATCCCGATCTTGTACCGGCGATCCGTCGCCTGATGGCGCTGCGGCAGACGCTGACGCCCTATCTCTACGATCTGCAATGGCGATATCACCGCGATTACGAGCCAGTGGTGCGGCCATTGTGGCACGACTTCCCCGCGGATCCATATGCCTGGACGGATGGCGACGACCATCTGCTCGGGCGTAATCTGCTGGTCGCGCTTGTGGCCGAGGAAGGCGCTGACACGCGGGTGGTCCGACCACCGGCCGGAAGCGGCTGGATCGACCCATGGACGGGTCAGCGGGTCCCGGGCGGCACCGTCACGACGCTTGCCGCCCCGCTCGACGGACCGCCGCCCGTACTGGCGCGTGACGGTTCCGCCATTCCGGTCGACCTGGCACGGGGCGGCTTCCGGCCGGGTCCCTTCGATCGCGGCCTCTGGCTATTCCCGCCCGCCGGCGACGGCGGGTTCGAATGGCACTTTCACGAAGACGGTGGCGGAATCGATGCTTCAGGCGATCGTTGGTCAGGCCGGTGCACGACCGGCGCAGACACGGTGACGGTTGACGTCGAACGCGAGGGGCCGGGCACGTTCGGTGACGATCGTTTGACCCTATTGCTACCGCCAGGGGACGATCGTCGCCTCGTAATAGCCGGGCGAGTCGCGGTGCGGCGGGAGATCGGTCCACGTCGGGGCGTTCAGATTCAGCTGGGCGGGTGAGCCGAGACCCCCGTCTGCCCTGTAAGGACACCTGGTAAGTTATATCTGGACAGACCAAACAAAATTGGTATGGCTTATCCTTGATGAAGCTTGGGGTGTTTCTGCGATGCGGTTGGTAATCAGCTGCCACAAGGATAGCGCATCATCGCAGCCAGTCGGGTGTGTCGTGCGTGACCGACAGGTAGGCGGCCAACCAACCCCAGAGTCATTCCAAATATTCGGTAGCCGGCGTCGTTCGTAAACGACTTCGACGCTTTCTTCTAAAACATAATATCATTTAGGGAGGACTATATGAATAGGCGCATAATACTTTTGGCCAGCGTAAGCATTTTGGCGACGCCGGCATTTTCACAGGCTGTTGAACCGACACAGCCCGACAATGCGGCGCTCGGTGAGATTATCGTGACGGCACAAAAGCGGGCGCAGAACCTTCAGTCGGTTCCGGTCGCGGTTACGGCGCTGTCCTCGGCAACGTTGAACAATCAGAATGTTACCGATTTTGCGGATCTTCGGCGGGTCGCAGCCTCCCTTACGGTGACGCAAGCGACGGCCTCCCCCAACAATGCGATCATTTTGCGCGGGATCGGCACATATGCCTTTTCGATCGGCGTGGAGCCGAGCGTCGCGGTGATCGTCGATGACGTGCCGGTCGTACAGCAGGCCCAAGCCTTTGATAATTTGAGCGACGTCGAACGCATCGAGGTGCTGCGTGGTCCGCAGGGCACGCTCTTCGGCAAGAACGCCTCGGCCGGCGCGATCAATATCGTGACCAGGGATCCCGGCAATCGGACCGAATTCACCGGACAGTTGGTGGCAGCGACCGATTCTCAATTCGGTGGCGATGCCAGTATCTCAACACCGTTGAGCGATACGGTCGGCTTGCGGGCCAGCGGCTATTACAATCATTTCGGCGGCAACATCAAAAATGTCGCCAATGGGCACACGCTGGGCGATTTTACCAAGTGGGGCGTCCGGGCGAAGCTGAAGGCCGAGCTGGCGCCGGGATTGACCGCGACGCTCGCGGGTAATTATTCGGAGTTCAATCAGGACGGCACGGCGGGCGCTTATGGCACGCTGCGCTATATCAATCTGAACTATATACCGCCCGGCTCCTCTACCCCGGTCGTGCCGACGGTAGCGGGCGTATCGATCCTGCCGGCCTTGTCCGGGATCACGCCGGGGGTCGGCAACTATCGGGTGAGCCTCGATAACGACTCACCGACGCACAACGCGCAAGCGACGTTCAGCGGCAAGCTCAACTACGATGCGGGCTTCGCGAACCTGATTTCGGTGACGAGCTATCAGGACTGGAAATATAATTTCACGGCGGACGTGGACCAAACCGCCCTCAACGTCGTGGGGGCGAACACGCCGATCACGAGCCCGGTCGGGCCCGCCACCGGCGCCAACCAGAGCGGCCCTTATCATGCCACCGAGTTTACTCAGGAGCTGAGACTGGCGTCGAAGGGATCCAGCCCGCTTTCCTATGTCGCGGGCCTATTCTACGCCGATGCCAAGACCACGCGCAGCTTCGTTCGCGGCCCGGTCTTCTCGCCCGCCAGCTGGACGGCGTCCCAGGGAACGCGCAGCATCGCGGCCTTTGCGAGTGTCGACTACAAATTGCCGACCAAGACGACCTTGAGTGGTGCGGTCCGCGTCAATAACGAGCGCGTTAAGGACCGTTTCGTCAATTTGCTGCCGACCGCAACCATCTATCTCTCGCCGGCATCGATCGGAAATTGCGGGGCCGGCAGCTCCCATTGCGCGGGGCGTAATGTCGATACCGCCGTCACGTTCAGGGCCTCTGTCAGCCAGGAATTGGCCCAGCACGTGTTGCTGTTCGGCAGCGTCGCCACCGGCTACAAGGGGTATGCCTACGATTTGTCGACCGGATATTCGCCTCTGCGGACCGACAATCCGGTCCTCCCAGAGCATTCGACCGCCTATGAGGTCGGAATCAAAAGTCGTTTCTTCGACAATCGCGTGCAGCTGAACGTCACCGGATTTTATACCAACTACAATAATTTCCAGGCGCAATCGTCGCAGTTCGTGACGGTTAACGGCGTCTCTTCGCTGGTGACCAAGCTCAACAATGTCGGCAAGCTTCGCACCAAAGGCGTCGAGGCCGAATTGCTGGCGAAGCCGGTCCCGTGGCTCCAGATCGATGGTTCGGCGGCCTATACCGATGCAACCGTTGCCTCTTTCCCGGGCGCGGCCTGCTATCCGGGCCAGCTGGCCGACCAGGCGCTTGCCGGCCGGCCGGCCGGCGCTTCGGCGGTCAACTTCTGCGGAGCCATTCCGGGTCGGACGGGCAATTTCCAGGACCGCTCGGGCAGCCAGCTTCCCAATTCGCCGAA
>Ga0105238_10007162_pt1 | contig 11155 bp, 6 predicted proteins | sample KBSC34metaG_FD_81526 | JGI IMG/M metagenome (GOLD analysis project Ga0105238, IMG submission 81526) | Corn rhizosphere microbial communities from Kellogg Biological Station, Michigan, USA - KBS C3-4 metaG | ecosystem: Host-associated > Plants > Roots > Rhizosphere > Soil | place: Michigan, USA...
AGCTGGCTCACGACGGAGCAGTTCAACTTGCGTTTCCGGACGGTGTTCTCTGGACGACGTTGGGCCGCGAGCCAAGTGTGATCTCTAAACTGGCGGAATGGGGTCGCGCGCTTCGAACAAACGCCATTATGAACGCACAAACCGAAGCTGAGGCCTCTGCCCAATTGAGGGCGCTAATTCGGGGAAAACGAATGCTCCTGATTATTGATGACGTTTGGGAACCTGAACACGCCCGACCATTCATGATCGGGAGCGAAGGTTGCGCAACACTCATTACTACTCGTTCTAAGACCGTGGCAGGGCGTCTCACGCCTACGCTGGACGCGATCTATAAACTCGCTGTCTTGAGCGTGGAAATGGGGGTTGAATTGTTGCGTAAACTCGTCCCATTAGTAGTAGCGAATAACGCTGATGAGGGGTGCCAACTAGTTCAGCAACTTGATGGGTTGCCATTAGGTATTCAAGTAGCTGGACACTTGCTTGCGGCCGAGGGAGATAGTGGTTTGAGTATTGCCGAGCTACTTACCCAAATTGGAAAGGGCGCGACGTTGCTCGCAGCGAACGCGCCGCTTGATATGAGTGATCTGGATGGGGAGACCAATCCGACAGTTGCAGCACTCTTACAAAAAAGCACGGAACTTCTGGATGGTCCAACTCGCGATTGCTTCGCGTATCTTGGCGTTTTCGCCGCAGAACCGGCGACGTTCGATGAAGCTGCTCTATCGGCTGTGTGGAGAATAGCCGATCCGAAACCGGTGATTAACACGTTGGTTGAACGGGGGCTCATTGAACCGACCGGTAACGGTCGGTTCCAAATCCATTCGTTGTTAGGTCTTCACGCTCGATCATTCCTTCAGTAATCCAAAGTTGGACTTTCGCACAAGGCTGACAACAGAGTAGAAGCGGATGTTAAACGTAGCTGACCATGCCGCATCTCTTTGAAGCACAGTTCCGCCACGCCTGTTATTACAAGTTAGTTCTTCAAACCGCCAACGACATGTTTCAGCGCGGCGGTAAATCGATTTTCACTTCATTACAATTGTTTGATTATGAGTTTCTGAATATCAAAGCAGCTTTCGAGTGGTGTGCTGCGCAAGCCAAGAACGATCGGCGGGCACTTCAGCTTTGTAGCGATTTTTTCTTCAATGGAGCGCAGCTTCTTCATTTCAGACTTCCAGCGTACGAGTTGAGAGGTTGGCTAGAGGGATCGCTTGATGCTAGCAGGTCGCTGGGTTCTCGTCTTTTGGAAGCGTCCTATCTCTCAAACCTAGCGGCAAGCTATCTTCAACTCACCAATCCGGAAAGGGCGCGTAATTACAGCGAACAGGCCCTGCCCATCGTCCGCGAAATTGGAGATCGTCGCGGCGAAAGTATTGTCCTCACGAATCTGGGTATCAGCTACTCTCTTCTAGGAAACTATGAGCGAGCACGAGAGTTGGTTCAACAGAGCTTTATGATAATTCAGACCCTCGGCGTGTTCGAGGGCCAGGCGATAGCATTAACGAACCTGGGTCACCTAGCTGCGCAAATAGGTGATGCGCATAATGCCATCACATTTTTTGAACCAGCCGTGCGCCTCATGCGAGCGTCGGGTGACTTGCCTTCCGAAAGCATGGCGAATGTAGATCTAGGAGACGCTTACATACAAATCGGAGAATTCCGGCGCGCCATACAGTGCTATGAACGAACTCTCGATGTTGGTCGCGCGCTGGGCGACCTCAGAGTTCAGTGCCTCAGTCTTGGAGGCTTGGGAGGAGCATATAACAATCTCGGAGATGTACCCCGACAAAGAGATCGACGAGCGATTAAATGTTATGAGCAGGCGCTGGACCTAGCCCGACAATTAGGGGATGCGCTCCTTGAGGCTAAGACGCTGGGCAATTTAGGAACTTGTTATAGACAACGCGGCGAGTATGAACGCGCACTTGAACTCACAAACGAGGAACTAAAGACGGCCAGGAGTTTTGGTGCGCGTAAGCCCGAAGCGCACGCGCTACGATCTTTGAGCGACGTTCTCAGGTTAATGGGACAATACGAAGCCGCGCTTGAAGTCTGCGAGTTATCGTTGAATATTTCTCAGGAACTCTGCGATCGTCGTGGGGAGGCGGATGCTCTCAGTAATCTTGGCCGCATACACCTTGCAATGCAGCGTTTTGATGTAGCAATAGTTTCATATGAGCGGCAGTTATCAATCGCGACGCAACTTGGTTATCCGAATGGCAAAGCTGATGCGTTGGGGCAGCTTGCTGAGATCTATGCGGAGCAGAAAAGGCCTCGCAATGCATTGCAACTGTACCGGCAATGTTTGGACATCGTACGAGCAATACGTAACAGACCCGCCGAAGCAACTTGCCTCTGGAGTATGAGTTCGCTTTTGGAGGATTTGGGAGAGCTATCAGAGGCATTAGACTGTGCCCAACAGGCAGTTAGTATATATGCAGAGATCGGAGATGAGCGCGCTGAAAGTGCAGGGGAGTTGCTAGAATATTTGCAAAATCAAAGTCGTTTGCGAACCAGACTGAACCGCTTGCTGAGTAAATTTCGATTCCGCGAAGAGTGATTAACTGGGCTGAGCCGCCGGGTCTGCAGACTCACATAAACTGCCTTCGGTTCGTATCCTGTCGATCTCGAATCACGTCTGATATGATTTTTGTATGTCAAAACGCGACCCAGAAGTCTGTCATGACAAGTCCGCCGAATTAGTCTATGGGTATTGGTACATTGGACATGGAGCTTTCAAAGTCGAAAGACATCGAAAAGAAGACCGAAGCCTCGGCAAAGGGTGCCCGTAGCGTTTGTGTAGGTGGAGATCTCGTAAATTCCATAATTTCTACTGGCGATAACACTCAAATCTTCGTGGGGGAGTATGAGCGCCTTAAAGATGCTTACATCAGTCCGCGATCCGTTTTCGAGCGTGTGAGACTGGATCGCTTCGTTGGACGAACGTGGCTAAAGGCAGTTATAGATTCCTTCCTTGGAAGACACGATCGCGGCTACTTGATAGTTGAAGCGCCGGCTGGTTCTGGTAAGACTGCATTTGTTGCACATCTAGTGAAGGAACGAGGTTATATCCATCACTTTGTGGAACTTGCGCCAGGTTCGGATGGAGTGGCACCGGGATTGAGGAGTCTTTCGGCTCAGATTGTCCGGGCTTTCCTTCTTAACGTACAGACCATTGACGAGGTTATTCCCGGCTCGGCAAGTCGACCAGATTACCTGCAATCTCTCCTCTTTGATGCTGCAGAGCAACGTGACAGGGAAAGTCCCAACGATAAGATTGTGATTGCCGTTGATGGCGCCGATGAGGCTGGTTTCTTTGCCGGTACCAATGTGTTGGGGCTTCCGAAGACATTACCAAAGGGCGTGTATTTCATTGTCACGCAAAGGCCAGTGCGCGTGCCACTCTATGTCGACTGTCCGAGGGAAACCTTCCGATTTGAAGTTGAAGATGAGAGAAACATTTCGGACATGCGGGCGTTTCTTGAGGCTGCAGCAGAAAGTGAGCCGTTCTCATCATTAATTGATAGCCGTGGTTACATGGCCCAACAATTTGTGGACGTGCTTCTTTCCAAGTGCGAAGGATTATGGATATACCTACATTATGTGTTAAGCGAAATCGAGCGAGGCGAGAGGACACCTCTTGATCTGTCTGCACTTCCGCAAGGTATTTGGCAGTACTACGCCCAGTTTTGGCAGGGGCAGCGAGATGAAGCTGGTTTGGCGTGGAGTCGGGTTTATCTTCCTATCTTGAGTACGATGGCCGCTGCCCAAGAGGATTTGTCGTTTGGACTACTTTGTAAGTTAGCCGGCATTGACTCCGATGAGTCTTTGCAACGCATCGTGACGGAGACATGGCGTCCGTACCTTTCCAGTAGGAGCGTCCAGGAGCAAAGGTACAGACTTTACCACGCGAGTTTGCGCGAATTCTTCGATGGTCGTTTAGATTCGGATCATCTAACGATCCAGGAGAAATCACTCTCAGTTGAGCTCTCAAAGGCGACGATCCAAGCTCATTACCGGATAGCGGATTACTACTTGAATAATTGGGGTGGACTAGCCGCCGCGTTGCCAACTCTTGAACAGACTGAGATGGGGAGCGACGACGACGCCTATGGAGTCCGACACATCGTGTCTCATCTAGAGCACGCTGGCCGCGCAAATGAAGTACATCAACTCTTGCGCTTGGAAAGATCTCCCAGTCAGGATTCATCAGGAACCGCCGCTTTCATCAGAGCAGCTGTAAGACAGAAATGGTCAACGGAAACCGACAGAGAAGATTCGAGTACCTCACGAGCTGTAAATCTGTGGTACGAATACAGAGAAAGTCGGAACGACATCTCGGGTTACCTAAGTGACATAACCCGAGCATGGCACCTCGGCACGCAGATCCACACGGAAAATCACAACCTCGCGCCTGGACTCCCGTTGCAATTCCGTTATGCATTGATCACGGCGTCGCTTCATAGCCTCGCGGGAACGATTCCTCCTCAGCTCTTAGTGGCAGCAGTTGAAAAGGGAGCATGGCCCACAGTTCAGGCTTTATCGGTAGCGCGTCATATCACGAATGTTAGACGTCGCACCGAAGCGTTGATAGGACTGGTTCCTTATCTGCATCCCAGCGGCGTCAGTGAAGTTAAGATTGAGGCACTATCAGCGCTGCGTTCCATACCACATAAAGCCGACTCATATCTCCATGATGAGACTGAGCGAATTACCCTGTTTATTGCGCTCGCCAATTTGGAGAAAGACGGAGACGATCAAGACAGAATACTCGACGAGGCACTTGCGAATACTCAAAGAGTGGAAAATGAGGAAATCCGTGGCCGCCTTCTCAGACTTTTGATACCGCATTTCCCGAATCGAAACCAAGAATTGCTCTCGGCCGCGGCGAAGATGGGCGATGCAGCAATTCAAATAAGCGTTATTTCGGATCTAATACCAACTCTTCCGGAGGATGGCTTACAAGAAGTTGTCAATCTGGCGCTCACCCTCAAAGCGCCGCATCTGCGAACGTTGTTACTCAACGAGATCATTCTGGAAACTGATGTGAGTAACAAACGCGATCTGCTCAGTGAAGCCGTTAGGTCGGGAATTTTGATTGAGGACGCGTACAAAAAAGTGGTGGCGTTGAGTCGTCTTCTGCCCAGCTTGGAACACGTTGCCAAGCGCGATGTAGTGGATGAAATAATCTTGGCGGCACGTGCCGCTGATGACGAGCATAGACTCTGGCTGTTGTCCGAATTGCCTTTTCTTCTTCGGGGATTTGTTTCGGGAGAAATTATGAAGCAGGTTGCCGATGAAGCGTTAGCAACAGCTCGTAGATTGGACCACTTGATTGAACGGGCTACCAAGCTGGAGCGGCTCATACCATTTATGCCGGAGGATCAACAGGATCATATTCATGAAGAGGTTCTCGGTATGATACGGGCTGAACCGAAAAACTCATCGAAGGTAGGACTATTGCAAATCATTGCATCTTACGTTCCTGATGATAAAAAGCCTTTTGTGTTACACGAAGCTTTGGATGTCGCTCTTGCCATTCCGGACGCCAATGAGCGCGAACGCAATCTCTCGGAACTTATTCCAAGCTTCGATGAAAACGAAGCTAAGCAAATAATAAAGGTACTCGCAGAGTCTACAGACGAAACCAACAACGATACAACAGTTAGAATTAGTCGTGACTCCGCGGCTAAAACTATAGGGAGAGCGTTAATCGTAGCCAGCGACCGCGACTATTACAGATCGGGATCACAGTTATTCATTGGCCTTCTGTCTTCGGTTCCCACGCCGTTCAAGCAGTCTGTTTTGCAGGCGGCCTTGGTTGAAGCGCTTACAGGGCTCGACGGTGAGCGGCGAAATAGGCTCCTAAACGCAATCACTCAACACGTATCTGTGGACACTATTCGCGAAGCGCTGAAGGCGGTACGGAGTGTAGGAGACGAATGCGAGATCGGAGAGGCCCTCGCGACGCTGCAACTATTCATAGATAATGAAAACGCCAGTGAAGTAATCCAGGGCGTTATCGAGATAGCGAAAGTCATGCGGTTTCCCAATCGCGCCGTGCATTTCTTATTGCCGGTCATTGCTCGTATCGATGGGAGTGAAAAGGAAGACCTTTTGAAATATACGCTTTCGCTGCTGCGTTCGATTAAGGATCATAACGAACGCACTTACGCACTCGTGAGAGCGGTTTCAATTCTTCCTTCGGACATTAAAGAAGCAATAACAAATGAAGCACTGAACGAAATTCGGGGCATGCAGGACGGAGCTGCTCGATTAAACAATTTCACCGCGCTCTTGCCTCATTTGAGCGAAGCCCAAAAAGAGAATGTAATCCATGAGTGCTTCACTCAGATCACGGCTCTAGCCGATGCAGAGCGAAAGACCGGGGCTCTAAGAAACCTGATTCAGCATCTCCCGGAAAACCAACGGGCCACTGTTATTAATGATGCGCTGGATTCAGCCCGAACACTTGAGGGCGGCGGGAAGAGGGCGAGAACTCTCAGTACGCTTTTGCAATACCTTTCGGACGAAGAAAAAACTGCACTGTTAGCAGAAGCGATAGCCGCAGCTCTTACCGCAGAGGACGATGAGGACAGATCCTGGGCACTGCGTGCGCTAGTTGCGCACATGCCGACAGAATCTCTTTTAAACACAATGTCGGCCGCCTTGGCCATGAACCCAGTTGTTCCGAAAGCTGAGCTACTCCTAGCCTTGCTTAAGCATTGTCCGACAAAAGTGGAAGAGCTTTACGAAGAGATTCTAAATTGTATTCACGAAAGCGAGGATGATGACAAGACAACAATACTGATGTCTCTGGTCGATGCATTGCCTGAGGTGGCGGTCAATGAGCTATTGATGGAAGCTCGCAAGCTTCAAGGTCGTAACCGCGTATACGTCTTGTCCATGTTTATGAGAAAGGCCTCTGCGGAATCCAAATTGAGTCTGATCGGCGAAACAATTGAGACGATTAGATCCATTGATAGTCTTGCCGATCGTGCTCACATTGTCCTCTATTTGACGCCACATCTTGCTGAAGAGCTGAAGCAATTACAGTCTTCGGATGGCTCGGTTAACAATGCTCAGCCATTGCTCCTTGATCTCGGCTCCTTGTTTCAAGAGATTCTACCAATAATCGCGACGAAGACGCGGTATGAGCTGTTAAAAGAAACGCACGTGCTCGCGCCCGCACTTTCTGCATTAGCAGGTCAGGCAGCCGTAGTTGAGATGGTCCGTGCTATTCGGTATGTCGCCAGTTGGTGGCCGTAAGATTAGCCCGCGAGTTTCTGTTACTGAAGGCGCGCTCAACGAGTTGAGCGATGACTACGCCGCGTGTACCACCGGACCGTCGAACGAAGTGAGATCAGCGGCGATTTATCGATCTTGGTCCGGCACAGTTCTGCAAAGAGCTTGTTCAATAAATTGAATATGAGCATTCTCACTGATCTCCGCGAAAAATATGGCATCCGTATAAAAGAACTGGTCGCTGAGGGTGAAGCAATAAAGGAGGAGGCGACACTGGTTCCGGGCGGAACTTCCGAAAACTGGGTTACTAGGCGCGTCCCGCGCTTGCCTGATTCGTACCGCGTAGATACCACTCGCTTTTTCAAGTGGAAAACTAATTGCCTTTCGGTGCTGGATGCGATCATTCCTCACAACCACCTTCATCGGAGAACTCTTCAAACCTTTCAGAAACACGTGACTGGATACAAAAACATCCAGTGGGCCATCGGCGTGCTCAACGGCATTGGAGAGGATTTCGATCGGAATCTGTTGATTACGTCCGTTGCGGAGATTGAGTACGAGGTTTCCTGCGACTATCTGGACACAGCTAAAGCTCTCCTAAACGCCCAAGGTGTTCCTGACTCAAACATCACGACCGCAGCGGTTCTCACCGGCATTGCGCTTGAAAGAAGGTTGCGCAGGTTGTGGGCGGAGCATAATGCATCCGCGGAAGCCACTGATAAGAATAAACGGCTCGGAGCACTAATCGACGAGTTAAAGAAAGCCGACGTTATTAATGAAACGAAGGCGAAACAACTGCGCGCTTGGGCCGACATTCGCAATCACGCCGCTCACGGCGATCAAGAACAGTTCACCGTAAGGGACCTGAAGCACATGATCGATGGGGCGAAGGATTTTCTGGCCGAACTAAAATAGATATGCGCCGCCGTATTGACTACAACATTGGAGAAGCTGATCTCTTGATGGCTCGGCGGGAGTTTCTAAGACGTGAACCGAGAGATCTGTTCTACCGGACGGCTACAGAACTGATCAGACTTGCCATTGAGGAGCAGACGACGATTTCAATTTCGGAGGCTCTGGGAACATTGCTTCAGACGTGGAATAAATCCTTTTATCGATTCCACGGCAAGTTTGACGAGAGTCATTTTCAAGATCTTGAAAAAGCAGTGACGCAACGAGCAGAGAAATGGAGACAGTGGAGGGGCCGCTCGATTGCGTCGGTTCGAGACGAAGAAAAGAATGATATAGCTGACGTGTTCACTTCGTTTGAAACTATAGTTGGCCCAGTTGGCGCAGCGAAGATTTTGCATTTGTTGAGCCCTGATTTCTTTCCTTTGTGGGATCGGAAGATAGCGACCGGTTACAGTGTCTCTTTACGAAAGACTGGTAAAAACGCGCCTCAGTACCTTCGCTTCATAGAAATTACCGCGCACCAGGTATCAGGATTGGGAAGCACCGATCTTCCGACAAATGGAATCTTAAAACTCATCGATGAATACAATTATGTGGTAATTACAAAGGGGTGGCTTCGTCGCGGAGCAAGCGGTCAACTGGAAGTTGTGGAGTCTTGAGCTCGAACCGTTTAGAGATTTTGTTGCATTGTTGAATGGCCGTCATGCTAGACTTCACTCCTTGCTCAAGGGGAATTGATTGAGTCTTAGGCGGATATCAGCATGAGCGAAAGATACACTCTCATTAAACATTTGCCGAGTGGCGGATTTGGGAATGTAACGGTTGTTTTCGACGGACAACTGAATCGTGAATTAGTGATGAAGTCCCTTATCAATCCGTCAACTGAAAACCGTCAGAGATTTGCGCGAGAAGCTGCTATTCTGTCCTACCTGCTTCCGCACGAACATGTAGTCGATATCATCGACGCAAAACTAGATACAGCCAACCCTTACATTGTCCTGGAGTATTGCAAGCACGGTACGCTACAAGATTGGATCGCAAATCGAGGGTTATTTGGTCCATCGGAAATCAATGTCGGCTATGCTATTCAACACGCGGCCCTCGGACTTTATGCCATTCATGAACTCGGTGGATTTCACAGAGACATAAAACCCGCGAATCTTTTCATTGGAAACAATCGGGGTGGACAGCTAACAATAAAGCTCGGTGACTTTGGATTCGGCAGAGTTCCGTATCCGCATGCCTATAGCAACATGACTCGCCATGCTTGCGGCACCATGGGATATATCGCGCCAGAGTTGTACCTGAGCGGCGCGGTTTTTACTAAGGCTTGTGACATTTACTCCTTGGGTATTACAGGTATCGAGTTGCTCACCGGGTCGCGAGATCCAGAATCTATCAATCAGGCGTGGATCTTCAATGGCGGACTGAAAGATTTGCTCATCAAAATGACGAATGGAAACCCACTCGAGCGACCAACCGCTTTACAAGTAGCCCAATCGATCGAGCAGGTGGAAAAGAAACAGAATGAGAATATTGCGGCCGTGGTCTTAGGTGGTGTAGCAATAGTAGGACTCTGGATGTTATTGCGTCGCCCAAATTAGTCTCTAAGAGGACAACCAATAGGGATGAAGCAACCGCAGCTCGCAAACGTCGTTTGCCTTACCTAAATACACTTTAACTTAGACGGCTTTTGCATCTTCTTTGCGCAATAGACTCGGGTTGCTTGTTGAAACGGGTCGCCCACGCTCCACTGAGTACCTATCCATGTTTCATCGGTAGAGCTCAGCGCGCAAACTTGTAATTGTGGTAAGTAGATTTTTAGTTTCATCCAGATTAAATGTAGCATTGTTCTTTAGCGCGACCTCTCTCGGATTTACCGCTCACCGGTAACCACATGAACCTTCTTCATTTATCCGACCTTCACATTGAGAGGCTTGATCAAGCGACTTTGTGGAGTAATCAGCTAGCCGAAGATTTGCGCCTTAGGTGTGGGGGAAACTGTGTCGGTCTTGAATGGAAAGAGGCGCTTATAGGTGTAAAGTGATGCAATCATGACGGGCTGCGATCCGCAGGTCTGAAATCAGATCTCGAATCGGTGAGAGGAACTTCATGACAAGAATCGTTACATTCGCCAACAGTAGTTTTCAGTAGTGGCGCGTGGTTCGCACAGAACTCAAACAGAAAAAGTCTCTTTTTAATGTAAAAGATGCGTAGAAGTAGTTTCCTAAAGGCAGGCGCCTCCATTTATGGACGCTGGATTTTCGGAACTACTTTTCATTGGTTTTCTGCCCAGTCGCTAAGTGTGCTAACGCACAGACCCCGCAACAAGAGCCATTTACTCTAGCCCATCCATTCCCAAGGGCCACCGTCGGAAACGACCAACTGAAAGGCCAACTCTATGCAGTCCACAAAAGGACGTATCCTCTGTACTGAGGATGATGTTGATACTCGCGATTTGATTGATTTTGTCCTAACCCAGAATGGCTATGAGGTAGTCTGCTCAGCAAGCAACGTTCAGGCTATTGATCTTGCAAAGACCCAAAACTTTGATCTGTATCTGGTAGACAACTGGATGCCTGGACTTTCTGGTACGGAGCTTACCGAAAAGTTACGCCAGTTCGATCTAAAGACACCCGTTCTCTTCTACTCAGGAGCGGCGTACGAGACTGACCGGGAAGCAGCTCGCGTTTCGGGTGCTCAGGGATACTTGGTTAAGCCCGCAAACGGCGACCAGTTGATAGCCGAAGTGACACGACTGATCGAAGAATCCAAGACTACTTCACCTGTCGAGATCGCTGCGTAACCGCGGAGGGATGGGTGGCGGGCGGATACACAAAAGCAAAACAGGAGGAAATACAATTATGAAAACACAAATTTCAATCATTAAATCAATCGCGATAGCAATGACTCTAGCTGCCCTCCTCGTCGCGACTTCCATGCAAGCCGCCCCGCAGACCGAGAAGAGCCTGTACGAACGGCTTGGCGGCGTCTTCGC
>Ga0105238_10007165_pt1 | contig 11152 bp, 11 predicted proteins | sample KBSC34metaG_FD_81526 | JGI IMG/M metagenome (GOLD analysis project Ga0105238, IMG submission 81526) | Corn rhizosphere microbial communities from Kellogg Biological Station, Michigan, USA - KBS C3-4 metaG | ecosystem: Host-associated > Plants > Roots > Rhizosphere > Soil | place: Michigan, USA...
CGCAGCCCAGCCGGATGCGAAAAAGCTAAGCTTGACGCCCGGACACTTTTCCTTCAACGTTCCGGGCGGACGCTGCAACACCTGCGAAGGTGACGGCACCGTCACGGTCGAGATGCAGTTCCTGGCTGATGTCGAACTGCCATGCGAAGACTGCAACGGCACCCGCTACCAGGCGCGAATCCTTCAGGTTCAATACAAGGGGAAAAACATCCACGAAGTGCTGCAGATGACCGTGAAAGAAGCGCTGCGCTTCTTCGCCGGGCAGACGCGGCTTCTTGAGAAACTCGCGGTGCTGGATGAGGTGGGCCTCGGCTATCTGCGGCTCGGGCAGTCCGCGACGACGTTATCGGGTGGTGAAGCGCAGCGCGTGAAACTTGCCGCACATCTTGCGCAGGTGCGATCAGCCAATGCGACGGCCAAGCCTTCGCAGGCGAGCCGGGTGCTCTACATCCTCGACGAGCCGACCACTGGATTGCACTTCGATGATGTCTCGAAGCTGCTGACCGCCTTTCGCAAGCTGATTGACGGCGGCGGGTCGCTGATCGTCATCGAACACAATTTAGATGTGATCAAGTCAGCGGACTGGGTGATCGATCTCGGTCCGGAAGGCGGAGAAGGAGGCGGGAAAATCGTCGCCGAAGGAACGCCGGAAGAGATCGCGCAAAATCTGCACTCGCACACGGGGCACTGGCTGGCCAGGGTGCTCTAGGTCCAGCCTCAAGCTTCAGGCTACCCGCCATTTTGATTCAATCTCTGCCTTCGACTCGGCGGGGCAGAATGTCGGCTGGGATACGGCTGGGTGGAACCAGTAGCCACTCGACCTGAAACTTTCCTTTGTATCCAAAGAGCGGTCCCCAGGTGCGGTTCGAGGCGTTCACTTCAATTCGGAAGCACTGCTCCGCGTCGTCATACCACTCGCAGACATTGGCAACTCCGGAAAAAAGCAACGGAAACGAAAAAGCGACGGGTCCTTCGTAAAAGCGTTGAGCATCCGAGACAAGTCGCAGACCACCGTTCGGATCAACGCTGATGTCTATATCGACTGCGAGATGTTGATGAGTGCCGAGGTAGTCGACGATACAGCCGCGTTTCTCGCTGTGAACCATGTAAGCGTCGAAGCGGCGACGCTTGCTGGTTGAGAAGGTACGCACCCATGTCACGGTTTCACGGCCCATTGGGTCGCGATAAGCGTAGTTCTGGATGGTGAACGGAACGCTACGGCCCTGCTCGGGAAACATGATGCTTCGCCATGTGCCGACATAGAGAAAGGGCAGGGTGTAGAAGGCGCCGTGCCAGATTTCATCCATAACTCCAGTACCGACAGCCGCGATTCCACTGTTCGAGTGAAATCCGAAGCGGCGCTGGATCTGGGGATGCAGCTTCTCAAAGTCAGAGCCGAGGACCTGCTGGTAAATAGAGATCATGCTTACCCCTTGGACGGTTTGCGAAGACAGCGGCGTGCTGAGGGCAAAAGTCCGCCGGCGACCCAGCCGATGGCGGAGAGCGCGATGACGGCGAGATTCAGCGTGATGGGATTGAAAGCAGCGGTGAGGTAAGCGGGGGAATGGATCGCGACCTCGAGCGTTGCAATGAGCATGAGAAGAATGTTCAGGAGCAAGACGGATCGGCGGTTCCATGTGACTAGAGTGATGAGGCCTAAGATGATCTCGAACGCGCCAATCCAGGGCAGGAAGTAAATCGGGACTCCGGCCTGTGCGAGCATCGTTTGCTCGTCGATATGGTGGAAGATCAGCTTGGGGATGAGGCCGTGCCATATCCAGATGAACACGATCATCAGCCGGGCAAGCGCGTGAATGATTGCGAAGTTCAGTGATGATTCCGGAATCTGATCGGCTTCAGCCCACAGGCGAAGTCGATCGAAGCTCCACGCCGTAGCCCATCCCATGATAGGGCGGAACGCGACGCGATCGATTAAACGGCCGACCAAGCCGAAGCGCACCTGGTAGTCGTACCAAGTGAAGAAGCGCACGCCATTGTTGGTGGGAACGTAGCGCCAGTACCCGGATCCTTCGCGAATGAGGGACTTGGGATCTTCGGAGGCAAACTTGAGGGACGATGTTGCCTCACCGGTTTCAACGGTCCGCTCACCGACGCTCTCGCCGGTGCCCTTGATTGCCAGGCCGAAGCCAATTCGCGTCTCGTATAGGAACGCCTGCGGCTCGGATGCGGTCGAGCGCGGAAGGTATTCGATGTGGGTGAATCGCAAATCCCACCGCTCGTGCAGTGCAGGGTCTTGGGTGAGCTGCCAGATTCGTTCGAGGGATTGGCGAATCAGAATCTCGACATAAATACCGACGCTGGAATTGGACACGCGACCAGCGTATCAAAAGCTCGCTACTTACCGGAACTGATCAGCCGGATTCGCGCAGTGAATGAGCGGCCTTCGAACTCGCTAAAGGTTCCAAACTGGGGCGAATCGACCACCCGATTCACCACCGCGGGATTGCCGCTGCTTGTCGCGTTCTCCAGCACGCCGCGCAACCCGAAGTACGAACCGCGGAAGTGGAAGCGCCATTCCAAGCCGGGGCTGAACGACGCGTAATTTGGAAACCTCCGCCCGCCCGCTGCGCCGACGACTTGCTGATCTGCGTTGACGGCTGTGTACGGCACGCCGGTGTGCCAATCCGCCGAGTACACGAAGTCCCAGCTTTTTCTGAACCACGGGACAGCAAATGGCAACCATCCCCACGAGAGGACGCGATTGGGCATGTCCCAGAGCAGAGGTCCGCTCTGCTGCGGACCGAAGTCGGTGATCGTCGGCGCATAGTCGATTGCCTTGTTCGTATGCGCTATGGAATGCGTGTATGCCCCGAAGAGGGTGTATCCATTGCCGAAGGTTCGCCGCGCATCGACCTCGAAAAGATCATCATGATCTTCTCTGGACGAAGTCAGGCGATATATGCCTGACAGAATTCCGGGATTCGTCTCATTCGCATACGCAAACTGATCCTTCACTCTCTTTCGCAGCAACTCGGCACCCACAAAGAGCGTGCCAGGCAATCTTTGTTCGATACCAGCACTCCAGTTAACGGCTCGCGGTTGACGCAGCGTTCCATATTCGGCGACGAATTGCGTTAACAATGCCGGGCCCTGTGGCGCTGTTCCACTGGCGTCGAAGTACTGGTCAATTCGAGGCCCGGTGAATTGGCGTGTCAGATACTCAAGCTGTGTGTGATTGTAGTAGAGCCCGATCCCGGCGCTCAGCTTTGTGGTTCCCTCCAATCCGGAAGGTGACCAGGTGCCGGCAAGACGCGGGGAGAATAGAGGGCGGCGCACGATTTCATCCCAGTCGAAGCGCAGCCCAGGCTCAACCAGGAGCCCGCGCAGCAGCGTCCACCGATCCTGCAGATATGCGCCGGTTTCGACGTTGTGACTCGCAAAGGGCACCGGTCCAGCGAACCTGCTTTGCCGAAGCAGCGTTCCATTCTCACGCAGGTAGTTGATGGGTGCGAGCGACTGGCGCTGATCGAAGCTGATCCGGTCGACATCAATGCCGAGCTTGATATTGTGCTGTCCGTGCCACCGGCGTTGAGCAAGGTAGAGCGCGGCATTCCCTGCAAGCCGCTTGGACCGCCCGGTCAGCCCTTCGAAGAAGCTGCCGAGGTACAGTTCAGGGGTAATCCTGAAAGGTCCATCCGTGTATGGCTGGAACCCGTCGCGGATGCGGAGGAACGCTATGCCCATGTCCAGCAGAGCGCCGTTCTTGAAGCTCCACTGATCCCGCATATAGGGCATCCAGACCACCGAGTTTCGCTTCACCGTGCTCTGTTGAGGGACGAGCGGCGAGAGCCCGTCATAGGGGGAGTGATAGGCGTTCGTCAGCAGTCCGGCCGAAATGATATTCGATGGTGTCGCGTTCGCCTGCACTTTCAGCAGGTTGCTTCCGCGCAGCACGTGGCTGGTGTTGGCATTTGCGGGGAGCTCCTGGATGTAGATGTTGTCGTACTCGAGATCAAGACCGTCAAAGAACCATGCGCGGTCTAGCACCACCGGTCCGGAGAAAGTCACCCTTGGAACGAACTTATCGAAGCGGATTCCGTTTTTCTGCTGGAATCCCGGAACAAAGTTTGTCGCATTGAAGCGGAACTTGTTATCGCCCATCCCGGTGTAGAGCGCAACCACGCCCCCGGTGTTCCTGCCGAATTCGACGGGGTAGCGCGTAGATTGTTGGTCGATTGAGCGTACTGCGTCGGCGCTGACGCGGACTGCGAAGTTGCCGCTTACCGGTGAGCGAATGTCGAAGCCATCCAGCAGATACAGTGTCGCCCAAGCTTCTGATCCGGCCACATGAACCTGCCCGCTCCCGTCCTGCACCACTCCCGGATAAAACGGCAACAGGTTGCGGATGTCGCGCGAAGTAGGATAGGGCACATTCGTGATCTCGGGTAAATTCATGGTCTGTTTGTCTGAGACCTGCTCAGGGTTGATGCCGGGCACGGAGGCCGATACGCTTACATTGGTCGAGACTACCTGCTCATGATTTAGAACGACTCGCACATCGCGCGATTCCGGATCCTGTTGATCCACAGTCTGCTGGTAGAAGCCGGGCTTGGTTACCTGCAGCTGATAAAAGTCGCCTGAAGGCACCCGGTAGCTGGCGCGTCCCGCGAAATCTGTTGCGGTCGAGATTAGTTGCGCCCCGGTTGCACGCACAGTTATCTGGGCGCCCACAACCGGCGCGCCGACCTCATCCACTACAGCAATTGCGACCGTTCCGCTGGATTGCTGCGAGTACGCAATAACAGAGAGTAAAGTCCAAATCGTCACTGCCGTGAATCGTAAGAGGCGCATTCTATGATCGCTGCAATTCACCTCATTGTAGATGCGACTTGGGGAAGAGGTTATGCCTTAAGCGGCCTCCGGTGCTTGTCACCGCGCCTTAGGAACGGGCGGAGTATGATCGTCTGTTTCTCGGGGAGGGCGACGATGCGATACCGTCCGTTTGGCAGCCTTAGCTGGAAGGTCTCTGCGCTTGGTTTTGGTTGTATGCGCTTTCCCACCACCGATGGAAAGCCGCTCAGCCCTAATATTGATGAGCCTGAAGCAGTCCGTATGCTTCGAACCGCCATCGATCGAGGGGTGAATTACGTCGACACTGCCTATGTCTACCACGAAGGCCGCAGCGAGGTCGTGCTCGGGAAAGCACTCCGCGATGGCTATCGCGACAAGGTGAGGATCGCTACCAAGCTTCCGATCTGGCTGGTCAATGATCCGGCAGACTTTGACAAGTACCTCAACGAACAGCTGATTCGGCTGCGAACGGACCACATCGATTGCTACCTCATCCATGCGTTGAATCAGGTCCGCTGGCGCGACCGCGTTCTCGAACACTCCGTGCTGGACCGTGCCGCGAAGGCGCTGGCCGATGGCCGCATCCGTCATCTTGGTTTCTCGTTTCACGACGACTACGACGTTTTCGAAGAGATCGTGAATTCCACCGACATTTGGAGCTTCTGCCAGCTTCAGTACAACTACATGGACGTGAATAGCCAGGCCGGGCAGCGCGGAGTGCAGCTTGCGGCCAGTAAAGGTTTGGCGGTGATTGTGATGGAACCGCTGCTCGGCGGCCGTCTCGCCAATCCGCCCGAGGACGTGCGCCACACCTTCCAGCGCTTTCCAGCTCAGCACTCGCCGGCAGAGTGGGCATTCGAATGGCTTTGGAATCAGCCCGAAGTCTCGGTTGTCCTCAGCGGAATGTCAACCATGCGTCAAGTGGAGGAGAACCTCAAGGCGGCAGATTATGCCCGTGCGCGTGGATTCGGCGTAGCTGAGCACGACCTGATCGCTCGTGTGAGGGAACAATACAGCGCCCGCACCGAGATCCCTTGCACGAAGTGCGGCTACTGTATGCCGTGCCCGAACGGCGTGCACATCCCCGGCAACTTCGAGATCTACAACTACGCTCATCTGTTTGATGATCTCGACACGGCCCGATTCAAGTACCAGGTGTTTCTTTCTGAAGGCGAGCGCGCCAGCGTCTGCATCGATTGCGACATCTGCGAAAGCGAATGCCCGCAGAAAATACCGATCAGCGATTGGATGCCAAAGGTGGCTGCTTTGCTGGCTTGATTTCGATCTCGTCGGGTAGAGTTCACCGCGGATGCGAAGAAGTGCATCTCACTGGAGTTGGGGGGAATCTGCCTGACATCAAGATGAATTACTCCGATACGGGATTGCTTCGTTTGATAGCCATTCTCAAGCTGCTGAAGGTGTGCGCGCTTATTGCGGCGGGAATTCTTGCCCTCAGGCTCGTCCACGCCGATATCGGCACTGTTCTTGAGCGCTGGGTGTTGAGGCTGGGCCTTGATCCTGGCAGCAGCCTGCTCAACCATGCGATCCAGAGGGTCTGTGAGATTCCTCAGGACAAGGTCTGGGAACTCGGAGCGGTGAGTTTCATTTACGCTGCTCTCTTCGCGACGGAGGGAATCGGGCTCTGGTTCGCAAAACGCTGGGCGGAGTGGTTCACGGTGATCATCACGGGCTCGCTCGTCCCATTTGAATTTTATGAGATCGTCAGTCGTCCCACCGCCATCAGGATACTGGTCCTCGTAATCAACCTGGCGGTAGTTGCGTATCTGATTCACCGCATCATTCATGAGCCGCGCTTCAGCCATCGCGGATCCGCATCAGTTCGCGTACGACGGTCCGGTATCGGCGAAGCAGGCGATTCTGCCTGATACAGCGGACGTTCACTCAGGTGTCCGGTGCATCTCCTGCAACGACCGATATGCAGACGCTTCGAACTTGATGTAGTGCAGAATTACGGGCGCCAGGATCATACCAGGCACTCCCATCAGTCTCTCGCCAACCACCAGACCGATGAGGGTTAGCCACATCGGACTGTCGATGCGTGCTCCAATGATCTTGCTGTTGAGGAAGTACTCCAGCTTGTGGATCGTAATCAGGAAGATCAGCGCCAGCAGCCCCATCTTCGGAGAGATCGTGAATCCCACCCCGACAATCACCGTGTTGCTGATTAGATTCCCGACAATTGGCAGCAGGCCGCACAGAAACACTAGACAGAGAAGCAAAGCTGCGTAAGGGTATCCGCTGAGAACAACGAAAAACGCTGTGAGCACGGTGTTGATAGCGGCGATAAGGATCTGAGCGCCCATTACCCTCGCGAAGCTCTGATAGAGGTTCCGAAAGCGTTGTCCAAGTTCCGCCGTGATTTCGGAATAGACGCTGGGGATCTCTTTTCCCGTCCGGGCAACCGTCCAGAAGGGATTGAGGAATACGCTGAGCGCGACTACCAGTCCAGCCAGCAGCAGAACCGTCTGGAATGATGCGATCCTGGCATAACGCCCTATGACGGCGACCCCTTCCTTTGCTTCCTCCAGGGCAGAGATCTTCAGGCTGGCGTAATCGGTGAACGGGAGATCGATTCCATTTCTCTCCGCAAATCCCACCATCGCCGGGATAGCAGCGTCTGCAATTTTCGGGAATGTGCGATAGGCAAGCGCCGCGAAGTATAGAAGTCCCGCGCCGACAACGACGACTGTCAGAAGATAAAGCGCTACGCTCAATGCTTTGTTGCGCCGGAAGTTGAATACCTGCAGGGCAAGGTAGCCGAAGAGCGCGGTCAACAGGAAGGTGCCAAGGTTCAGCCACGCGATCAGCGCCGTGAGAATGGCGAGGAGCACAAAAGAGATCCGAGCTGCCCTGTTCATCGTCCGTCCGAGATTCGGCTGCTGCAATTCGCAGGTTTACCCCGCGGAATCAAAGTATAGACTCCTCTTCTCCCGTTCAATAAATTGAGCACAGCGGCCGAGCGGAGAGTTGCAGGCCTTTCGATGAGTAACGATAAGCCTGAATTGATGCGGAAGAGGAAATACCACGACCTTAGGCGCTCTTTTTCGATTACTGAAGTGGCAGTGCCTCGGAGGCCGTCAGTGACCGCTATCACGCATTTAAAAACCATATCGCGCTTAGATAATTCCATCGTCTGTATCTCCCTTTGTTAAGCAAGGAATCCGAGCGATGATTTGGAATTTGCTAAGCCGCTTTCTTCACATTCTCGCGTTCATCGGTCCTGGCGGATCGAGCTTGCGGCCGTGGCTGCACCGCCTGCGTGGAGTTCAAATTGGCCAGCACGTCTGGCTCTCCCATTTCGTCTACCTGGACGATTGTCACCCGGAACGGATCTTTATCGGAGACAACTGTACTATCGGCCTCCGAACGACAATCTTTGCGCATCTCTACTGGGGACCACGACGGTCCCGGCACCAGGGCACGGTAGTCATCGAAAGGAATGTCTTTGTCGGGCCACACTGCGTAATTCTCCCTAACGTCCGGATTGGCGAAGGCGCCGTCATCAAAGCCGGCACTGTGGTGAGCAGAAATGTTCCGCCGCACGCACTGTGGGGACCACCCGCTCCCGAGGTCCTCGGGACCGCCACGGTACCACTGACGGCCGAGCACTCTTATGAGGAATTTGTTGAGGGGATGAGGCCGCTTGCCTGTGCCCACCATCATCCAGGCGAGCTTATCCATGATCGTCGCTGAACTAGAAGGTTCCCGGGAAGTCTTCGGATTCGCGGTTCGCATTAGCGCGGTCGAAAGGAACGTTTGAACCTGAGTCAATACCTGCTGCTCAGAATCACGCAAGACCCACGCTAGAAACAATCACTTCGCCGGGGGCATCATCGGCTGGCCGATCCAGAACACGTTGCTGCGCCGCGCCAGCATCCCTGGCGAGAGGCCGCGTAGCCGTTCCTGCGCTTCCTGATAAGGCCCCACGAAGCGCAGCGCTTCCGGCAGCCTTGCATACACGCGCGGAAGCCATTTGCGGGCACGGCTGGCCGATTCCTTGCGCGGTCCGAAGTTGAATCCAAACTCATCGCGGAATCGCTTCGGCAGCCACTCCGCCGTGAGCGCCTGGTACCAGCGCGGAACGTGAATCCATGAGCCCGCACCAGTCAGAATTCTCTGTGCCATGTATCGTGATCGTTCACTCACGCCAAGCGCATCGGATTCGAACATCTCCGCGATATAGCCCTCGAACCCGCTCCACTCTGCCGGCAGCGCGTCCGCAGGCAAGCCAAACAACCCGGCCAGGATCTTCGAATCATCGTAGTACTGCGCGCGTTCCTCGGCGGTCAGAGGCGGTAGCACGCATTCATAAGCAATCACCGCGCTCTCAATCAGCGTTGCGTACACCCACTTCAGCGCGGGTATGTGTAGCGCCTCATACTGCGAACCCTTCTCGTATCCGGCGACAGCTTGCGGCACCTCGCCTGTGATCTTTGTATGCATCCGATACAAAGACCGTGCAGAGGTAAACGCCTGCTCGGCTGTTCCGAAGATCATCGTGAACACCACCCTGAAGGTGTTATGAAAGCGGGCGATTGGCTTGGCCAGCAGGGAAGAGTGCTGATCGAGCGCTGCAGCCACCCATGGATGCGCAAGCTGAAGCATCGCCGCCCGCCCCGCACCGAGAAACAGCGCAGATTCACGATTGATGCGCCAGCTTACTGACTCGGCTCCGAAGATGCCTTCTATTGGCCGCCGGACCTGTGCAGCCACACTAGCGATGTGCCGCTCCAGGTCGGCCCTGGTCGCTTCCGTCGCTCTGCTCACTCTGTGCGGCTGTTCCATCGGCCCTTCCGGTGTTTTCAGTCCTCACTCTTTGATTCGAAAGATGCGACGTCAGAAGTGCTCGCTGCTTTGTTTGGAGACAGTTCAGGGTTGATCGTCCTGCGACCGGTCCGGTAACGTCGAAGCGGAGAGCCTTGCTTGAAAGTCTATTTGGTCGACGGCACCTACGAGTTGTTCCGCCACTATTTCGCCATGCCAAAAGCACGCGACGCGAAGGGGAGGGAAGTCGGCGCAGTCCGAGGTGTGCTTGCATCCATGCTGGCGATGATGCGAGACGGCGTGACCCACATGGGCGTTGCAACTGACCACGTGATCGAATCATTTCGCAACGACCTCTGGGCCGGTTACAAGACCGGGGAAGGTGTCGAGCCCGATTTGCTCTCGCAGTTTTCCATCCTGGAGGAAGTCCTTTCAGCTGCCGGCCTGGTCGTCTGGCCAATGATCGAGTATGAAGCCGATGACGCCCTGGCATCCGCCGCTGCTCTCGCATCCAGAGACAAGAATGTCGAACAGGTCGTTATCTGCACGCCTGACAAAGACCTCGGCCAATCTGTGCGCAGCAGTCAAGTGGTCCAATTGGTTCGCCGCACCAACGCGATTATCGATGAGCCGGGAGTCATTGCTAAGTTCGGCGTTCCGCCCGCTTCCATCCCCGACTACCTCGCCCTGGTTGGCGATTCGGCCGATGGCTACCCCGGCCTGCCCGGCTGGGGAGCGAAGTCCACAGCAACTGTGCTCGCCAAATTCGGCCACATCGAGTCGATCCCCGCCTCCTGCCGCGACTGGCACCTGAACGTGACCAATGCCGCAACCTTAGCCGAAACCCTCGTGCGCGATCGCGAGAAGGCTCTCCTCTTTCGCACCCTCGCCACCCTCAAAACCGACATCCCGCTTTTCCAGAAGGTCGAGGAGCTTCGTTGGAACGGTCCAACACCCGATTTCGACGCGATCGGGAAGCTACTCGACGAGGCGAAGATCGAGAAGAGGAAGGGGCCGGATGGGTCGAGCACGCCTCCTCGCCGGGGTCCTAGGGCCAAGCCGCAACGCGCGTAAGGAACTGTTCCCGCAGCGCACCTCCCAATTTGACGCAGTCGACGGCGCGGGACAGGTGCGCACAACCTGATCCACAGACCGTCACACTGATCGAAAAATGTTTTCACAATATGGTATTGACTACCCTCCCTGTGTCTCTCATCACAGCCGCTAAACGCCTCGAAGAAGAGACTCCTCATAGCGGTTTTTCTTTCGCAGATCGCTCCCTCGCGAAACCACTCAAGTGGTTAGCCATGAAGTAGTTCTTATGCTCTCCAGGGCGGCTGCGGATTGGCGAGTCTTTCACAATCGCGCGGAACCCGAACTCACCGGTTTCGCCGCAAGAGGCATAGCGAATGAGATATAAGCAAATGGTCATCCTGGATGGGAACGAGGCTGCGGCTTCGGTTGCCTATCGTCTCTCCGAAGTTGTCGCAATTTATCCGATTACTCCCTCGTCGCCGATGGCCGAGTGGGCCGATCAGTGGCGCTCGGAAGGGAA
>Ga0105238_10007166_pt1 | contig 11152 bp, 6 predicted proteins | sample KBSC34metaG_FD_81526 | JGI IMG/M metagenome (GOLD analysis project Ga0105238, IMG submission 81526) | Corn rhizosphere microbial communities from Kellogg Biological Station, Michigan, USA - KBS C3-4 metaG | ecosystem: Host-associated > Plants > Roots > Rhizosphere > Soil | place: Michigan, USA...
AACGCGCCGGCGGCGGCGCGCTGGCGGAAGGCCAGCAATCGATAGACGACGGTCCGGCGGCTCACGCCCAGGGCTGACGCGATCTCGGAGTCGAGCAGCCCGTCGACGTGTCTCAGCACGGCCACATCGCGCAGCTTTCCCGGAACCAGCACCAGGACCTTCCGAACCATCTGCCGGTCGGCGACCTGGTCCTCCGGTGAGGCGGGGGACGGGCGCAGGGGCACGTCGCCGAGCTCGTCCACGGCCGCCGTGATCCGCAGGTGGCGTAGCTCGTTCAAGCAGTAGTTCGTCGCGATCCGGTACAGCCAAGGGAGCGCCTCTGCGTCGGGCGGCAGGTGATGCGCGTGGCGCAGGACGCGCACGAAGGTCTCCTGGGTCGCGTCTTCGGCCGCGGCGTCGCTTCGCAAGAGCCGCCTGCATCGCGCGTGCACCGCGGCGCGGTGCCGACCGTAGAACACCGCGACGCGATCGGCCGGGGCCGATGCGCCGTCGTTCGCGGGATCGCGCACGGCGGCCAGCGCGAGCCACGCCGAGCTGACGGCCGACGAGGCCGTCGACTCCTGTCTGATTGTCCGGTACGCGAGCATCCTTTCCTTGGCCTTTCGTTCGTGTGTCCCGTCACTTCGCCGCCCTGGAACCCTCGCCGCAGTACGCGTAACCGAGCGGCAAACCGGCCCACTCGCCGAGGCCGCACCAGTGCTTTCGTCGCAAGCACCTGAAATACTTATGGTAAATTGCCTTCTTTCATGACCGACCCTGGCCCGACCGATGCGCTCACGCAGGCGGACGTCTCCGCCCTGCTCGAGGCGTGGGGCCAGGGGGACGCGCGGGCCAGCGGACGTCTCTTCGACGCGCTCTACGACGAGCTCAAGCGGTGCGCCGCCCGCCAGCTCCGGCGCGAGCGGGCCGGGCACATGCTGCAGACCACGGCCCTCGTGCACGAGGTGTACGACAAGCTCCTCGACCAGCGGGCCGACTGGAAGAACCGAAGCCACTTCATGGCGTTCGCGGCGACGTCCATGAGGCGCGTGCTGGTGGACTACGCCCGGGCGCGCGCCGCCGACAAGCGCGGCGGCGAGTGGGAGCGGTTGTCGATCGATGTGGCCGAGCTGGTCCCCGACGAGAGCGCGCGCGACGTGCTGGACCTGCACGACGCCATCGACGAGCTCGCGGCGTTCGACGCGGAGCAGGCCAGGCTGGTCGAGCTTCGCTTCTTCGGTGGCTATTCGATCGAGGAGACGGCGGCGGTTCTGGGGACCTCGCCCACCACGGTCAAGCGCGAGTGGGACGTCGCGCGGGCCTGGCTCCACCGGCGCCTGCGGGACGGCGGCCGCCGAGCGTGAGCTCGCGCCCGCCCGTGACGCCGGAGCGGTGGCGCCAGGTCAAACGCGTGTTCGCCGCCGCGCTGGAGGTGGAGCCCCCGGCCCGCGCCGCGACGGTCGATGCCCTGTGCGCGGGCGACGGCGGGCTGCGGGACGAAGTCCGCTCGTTGCTGTCCGCCCACGGCTCGCTCTCGCAGACCGGCTTCCCTGGGCTCGGGCTGGCCCCGGCGGCCCGGCCGCTTCCCGACCCCGAGTTTCCGGGCGACGATCGCTTCGAGGTGCTGGCCCGGCTGGGCGCGGGCGGGTTCGGCGTCGTCTATCGCGCGCTCGACCGCGTGCGCGGCCGCTCCGTCGCCCTCAAGGTGCTGCGCGAGCCCGACGGCCTGGGGCTGGTCCGGTTCAAGCGCGAGTTCCGGGCGCTCGCCGATCTGGGGCACCCCAACCTCGTGCGCCTGGACGAGCTCTTCGCTGGGGGACCCAGCGTCTTCTTCACGATGGAGCTCGTGGACGGCCGCGCGATCGTCGAGGCCCTCCGCCCTGCCCGCGCGGCGGCCGACTGGGTGGCGGTGGGACGGGCCTTCGCCGGCGTCGTCGAAGGCGTTCGGGCCCTTCACGACCAGGGCCTGGTGCATCGCGATCTCAAGCCCTCGAACGTGCTCATCACGGAGAGCGGGCGCGCCGTCATCCTGGACTTCGGGCTGGCGGCCAGCCTCCGCGCGCCGGCGGGGGAGGTCGGCGCGCCGCCCGCCGGGACGCCGATCTACATGGCGCCGGAGCAGTTCCTGGCCGGCGGCTCGTCGCCGGCCACCGACTGGTACGCGGTCGGGGTCATGCTCTACGATCTTCTGGCGGGACGGTTGCCCTTCGGGGCGCGCTTCGAGCAGCTGATCGGGCTGGTGGACGCCAAGACCAGGGGCGCGGCGCCGCTCGGCCCCGAGTCGGTGGCCGACGTGCCCCCTCCCCTCGTTCGCCTCTGCGAGTCGTGGCTGGCGTCCGACGCGGGCGCGCGTCCAGGGGCCGAAGAGGCGCTTGCCGTCCTGCGGGAGCTCGTCGGCCGGGACACGGCGCTCGAGACGTTCGAGGCAGGGGCGCCGGCCGCGATCGGAGCGGCCAGCGCCGGGTCGAGCGCGGCACACCCGATGGCGCAGTTCGTGGGCCGCGAGGCGCAGCTGGTGGCGCTGCGCGCCGCCTGGGCCCGAACCCGCGAAGGCGAGCTGTCCGTCGTCTGTCTGCGGGGGGCATCGGGGATGGGGAAGACCCTCCTCGTGCGCCGTTTTCTCGACGAGCTGCGGTCGCCCGAAGCCCTGCTCCTGGAGAGCTGCTGCCACGAGCGCGAGGCGCTGCCCTTCAAGGCGCTCGATGGGGTGGTCGACGGGATCAAGCAGCTGCTCGAGCAGATCCCGCGCGCCGAGGCGGCGGCGCTGCGTCCCGATGGTTTCGAGGATCTCGAGCGGCTGTTCCCCGTGCTGCGCTCGAGGCATCGCTCCGCGCCCGACGATGCGCCGCCAGCCGCTCGAGACGACGGCGAGCAGCGGCGGCGCGCCTTCAGCGCGTTGCGCGAGCTCTTGCAGCGACTGGGCGGCCGGCGCCCCGTGGTGTTGTTCATCGACGATCTGCAGTGGGGTGACGACGACAGCGCGGCCCTCCTGCGCGCGCTCCTGCGCCCGGATCACGCGCCGGCGCTCCTGCTCGTGGCGGCGTGCCGGCAGGACGTCGACGTGGCCCCCGCGTTCGCGGGGCTGCTCGACGCCCTGTCGTCCTCCGGGCGCTGCCAGGAGGTGTCGGTGGAGCCACTCGAGTCCGAAGAGACGCGCGCGCTGGCCGCCGCGTTGCTGGGAGAAGGCCATCCGGAGATCGACACCGTGGTCGCGGAAGCGGGCGGCGTCCCATTCTTCGTCGACACCTTGGTCCAGGAGATGCGCGAGCACGCGCCGCGGGCCGCCCAATCGGCGTCGCCCCACCAGGCGCCATCGGACGGCGGCGCCGTCGCCCGAGATCTGCGGCTCCAGACCGTGATCGGCGGGCGAGTCCGGCGGCTCCCGCGTCCGGAGCGCCGGTTCCTCGAGACGGTCGCGTTCGCCGGCAAGCCCCTGTCGCGCACGGTCCTGGAGGCGGCGGTGGACATCGGGGAGAGCGACGGACGCGACCTCGAGCGGCTGCTGCGCGCCCGCCGCTTCGTCAGGCTGAGCAACGACGGCGCGTCGCTGGAGACCTTTCACGACCGCGTTCGCGAAGGCGTGACGGCGTCGGTCCCGGTCGGCGAGCGCGGGGAGATCCACGGGCGGCTGGCCCGGGCCCTCGTCGTCTCGGGGACCGCCGACCCGGAGGATCTGGCCCATCATCTGGCGGCCGCCGGCGAGCGCGAGGCCGCCGCCCAACAGGCGGTGCAGGCGGCCGAGCGGCGGGCCCGGGCGCTGGCGTTCGACCGCGCGGCGGCTCTCTACGCGATGGCCATCGATCTGCGCGGGCCCGAGCACGCCGACACCGGAAGGCTCGCGACGAAGCGGGCCGAGGCGCTGGCCTCGGCGGGGCATGGCGGCGCGGCCGCCCAGGCTTACTTCGCCGCGGCCGAGCGGTTGCCCGCCGAGCGCGCGACCCTCACCTGTCGCGGCGCCGAGCAGCTGCTCCGAGCCGGCGAGATGGTGGAGGGGCGGCGGGTGATGGAGCGCGTGCTCCGGCGCTTCGGCTGGCGCGTCCCGCGAACGGCGGTGGGCGCGCTCCTCGCCACGGTCGTGCGGCGCGCGATGATGGCGCTCCGGGAGTTACGCGCGCCCGCCGAGCCGTGGTCGGAGGGGCCCCGGTCGCGCGAGAACTTCCTGCTGATGGACGCGAGCTGGGCGCTCGCCAGCAGCGCCATGATGCTCGATGCCGTGCGGGCCTCGTACTATCAGACGCACCACCTGCGGCTCGCGCTCGCCGAGCGCGAGCCCTTCCGGCTCGCGCGCGCCCTCGGGCTGGAGGCCATCTCCGCCTCCTTGCCGGGAGCGCGCTCGCCGGCGCGCGCCGAGCGCATGCTCGAGCTGCAGCGGGCCGTCACGGCGCGCGCGACCCACCCGATCATGAACGGCCTGGCGCCGCTGGCCGAGGGGGTGGTCGCCGCGAATCGAGGCGATTGGCGGCGGGCGCGCGAGCGCACCCTGCTGGCGTCGGAGCTGCTGGCCGCCCACGGCTCCGGCGTGGCGTGGGAGCTGTCGACGGCGCGTTCGTTCCTGCTGGGCGCGCTGGCGAGCATGGGCCGGTTCCGTGAGTACACCGAACGCTTCCCCCCTTTCCTGGAGGACGCTCGGACACGGGGAGACCTTTACGCCGAGGCCGTCCTCTCGCTGTCGGCCGGTTCGTACATCGTCGCGCTCAAGGACGATCGGGTGGCCGACGCCGACGCCGAGGTCGACGGCGCGCTCGCCCAGCTCGGGGGCCGTGGCTTTCACTTGCCCAAGATCTGGGGACTGTTCGCCAAGGTCGACATCGCGCTCTACGCGCGCGACGCCGAAAAGGCCTGGCGCCTGCTCTCACTCGCGACGCCCGTCATGCGCTCGCTGCTGTTCTACGTGCAGACGATGCGCGTCTACATGCGCCACCAGCGCGGGCGCGTGGCCCTGGCCATGGTAGCGGGCACCGCCGCCAGCGAGACGAACGCGAAGAGCACGAAGACCGGTGAGCGAACCCGGCGGCGCTTCCTCGACCTTGCGGCGCGGGAGGCGGTCGCCCTGGAGCGCGAGCGGCTCCCCTGGGGCGCGGCTCTGGCGCTCACCTTGCGTGGCGGGATAGCCCAATGCCGCGGGGACGTCGAGGGCGCGTGCACTCTCCTGGCGGAGGCAGACCGCGCCCTCGTGGCGGCTGATATGACGATTCACGCGGCCGGGGCGCGCCACGCGTTCGGACGCTTGCGCGGCGGCCGCGAGGGCGCCGCCGCCATCGCCGACGCCGAGGCCTGCATGCGCGACCAGAACGTGCGCTACCCCGAGCGCGTCGCCGCGATCGTCTATCCGGGCCTTCGTTGAAGGCGGCCTTTCCTGGGTCGGCCGGCCTCGGCACGACCAAAGCGAGGCGCGTCCGGAGAGGTGCACTCAGAAAATTGATGGTCATCGGCCCGCCAGCGCCTGGGCCCGGCAGGCCTGCGCGCGCCGGTTCTCCCGGATCCGGGGCCCGCCGGCCTGTTCAGCGCTGGTCCGAAGAATGCTTTCACATCACCGAATGACAATGGAGCGCGCGCACTTGAACGATCGATTCGGTCTTCCGACCTCCTCTCTGCGGGTCGCTGTCGCAACGCTGATCCTCTTTGGCATCTCCGCCTGCGACGACACCCCCGTTCCCCCTCCTGGGGGGCCGCCTCCCGGATCGTGCGTCGTCGACGGCGTGACCTACCCCGACGGCACCGGCAATATCCCGGCGGCCGACGGCTGCAATACTTGCAGCTGCGCGGGCGGTTCGCTTCGTTGCACCCTTCGCGCCTGTCCGGTTCCGCGGGCGTGCGGCGCGCGCGCCGGCGACACCTGTGCCGCCAACGAATACTGCGCCTATGTCGAGGGCGAGTATTGCGGCGGAGCCGACGCCGAGGCCGTCTGCAAGTCCCGTCCGGACGCCTGCGACGCCATTTACGCCCCCGTGTGCGGTTGCGACGGGAAGAGCTACGACAGTGCCTGTACCGCCGCCCAGGCCGGCACCGGCGTCCTGCACGCCGGCCGGTGCTAGCAAGCTGCTGAAGAAGGGGCCTCGGGCTTCGGCCCTCGGGCTTCGGAATCACATGACCCTTCTCCGTCGGAGAATTTATTTCCCGAGGCCTGAAGTCCGAGGCCCGAGGCCCCCCAGGGAGTTTTTCAGCACCTGCTAGTGCGCTGGGGACACGGCCGTCCAACGCCCGATGGGCGCGTCAGAGCGACTCGAGGAACAGGGTCAGGTCGGCCTTCTCTCGGCTCGTAAAGCCGATGTTGAAGTGGGTGTCGTAATGCTCGACCACGTCGCGCAGCGTGGCGGCCGAGCCGTCGTGGAAGTACGGCGGCCGCGCGGCGAGATCGCGCAATCCGGGCGTCTTGAAGCGGTTCATGTCGGACCACAGCCCCGTGATCAGCGCGCGCCCGGGATCCGTCGTCTGAATCATCGCCATCGTGGTCTTGTTGCGGAAGGTGTAGAGCGGGACGTTCGCCGCCCGCCGCTCGGGCGCGCTGACGCCCGTGTCGAACAGTCGAAAGTCCGCCCCCCCGCCCACGTTGGGAGCGTCGTGGCACCCCGAGCAGGTCTGCTGAAAAGATCCCGCCGGCGTCGTGACGGTGAAGGTGCGGGTGTTGAAGATCTTCTGGCCAGCCGCGACCCGCCGCCGGGCCTCGCTGACGGCGCTGCCGCCGCTCAGGTTCTTCCAGGCGTCGAACAGGGTGAAGACGTTGGGGTTGAAGCCCGGCCCCGGCACGTTGGCGCCGATGGCGAACGGCAGCGTGAGCAGCGGCTGCGGGCCGCCCTGGGCGCCGCGCGCGTCGAGATCCTGGGCCTCGAAGTGGTACACCTGCGCCGTCACCAGCGAGGTCTCGAAGTCGACGATCTGGTCCCGCACGCCGTCGGCGATCGGCGCCGCCGCCTGCGCGTGGTTCACGGTGGCGCCGTTGGCCTGGTTCTTCAGCGACTGCCGGACGTTCGTCGGATCGGTGACGATGGTGTTACGCCCGTCCCAGTTGACGCCGGCCAGGAACCGCAGATTGGTGATGGGCAGCGGCCGCCGGAACAGCGAGAGCTGGGTGGCGCTGGCGAACCCATACGGATCGTCGACGGCGAAGAGCTCGAACTCGGACGTGGTCTTCACCGGCAGCCCGATGCGGATGACGGCGCGGGAGATCAACAGGCTGTACGCGCGCAGCCGGGCCAGCGGTGTCGATACGTCGAGGTTGGGCGAGTTCGCGGCGTCATGGGGCCGGAACAGGGGATCCGTTGCATTCGTGAGGAGAAACCGGAGCGCCACCCCCACCGGTGTGATGGTCCAGCCCTCGCCCACCAGGTGGCACGTGTTGCACGTGCGGCCGTTGGTGCCCAGGGACTGGAAGAAGGGGCCGCTGGTGTCCAGCGTCCCCGTCGGTGTCGCGGTCTGTGCGAAGCCGGAGAGGTTGATCTTGGGCCCCAGGTCACCTGCGCTGATGGTGATCGCGCTCTCGGTGGCAGACACCGCTTCTTCATGCGGCGGAGCTCCACAGGCGCCGGTAAAGGCGGCAACGACGACGGTAGTGAACGGAACGAGCCTTTTAGTAAATCTCACAGTGCTCCTCCTGACTCGTGTTTTCCCAAGCATGAGATCGAACGAGCAATGACGGCAATGAGGACGATAACGGCTGCAGGATGGTCACAGGACGGTTACGTCCACCGCAGAGCTGTGAACTCTGTGACAATCACTATCTGCCAGGTCGGAGAGTACCACGTGCATTAATTTCCGGATAGAGGGAAAAACGTCGATGTCCCAGCGACGCAGCGAGAATCCGAGGCGTGCGGCCTACCTGCTGCCCTACCTGCGCTCTGATCCACCCTTCTCCACCTTCGTACGCCGATATGTGCTCGTGTCGTCCTCGACAGGGCGGACGCCGGCGACTTGGCCCCCACGGGAATTTGCAAACCATTGGCACGCAAACAAGCAAGACACTCCCGGCACCGATCTGTCGTTGGGCGTCTGAGCCCCGTAATTTCGTTAATGCCGACGACTCGGGCGCTTGCCCTCCACTGTCGCGTTCGGATATAGTGGCGACGCTTTTTGTGTGTCGCTTGGCTGCGAGAGGGGGCAGTGCTGGTGCGGCTCCGGGGGGGGCGTCTGAAAACAAGAAGCCCCGCTCGTCTGGCGGGCTGCCGTAAAACCAGGACGTCCGCCGATGACTTCAAGCTTCGATTCCGCCCACCGCGACCGACGTTTCGCGCGACTCCTTCGCCACGCCCTCGGCACGGCCGCCGTGGTCGCCTCGCTCGCTCCGTCGCCGTTCGCGCGCGCCGACGACCTCGACGAGCCGGCTCCCAACCTGCCGGCGTTACCGGATCCAGACGGCGAGGACCGAACCTCCGTCCTCGAGAAGCGGGTCGAGGAGCTGTCAGAACGACTGCGGCAGTCCGAGGAGGAGCGCCGCGCGAACACGTCGCCGCTCTCCTGGGAAGGTTACGTCGACGCCGGCTTCTTCGTACCGCTGGGAAATGGCGGTGTCGGCTTCGTTCGGGACGTCGGCAACAAACAGTTCCCGCAGTACGGTCCCGACGGCTCCACGCCCTACTCGTGGGTCTTCCTGGGCGACATCCTGGGGAGCCCCATCAATTCGCGGGGGGAGGCCGCCGATCTCGGCAATCCCCCCGGCATCACCCGCTTCGACAGCGTCGACTCGAATGGTGCTCCCGGCTTCCTGATAAACGAGGTCAACCTCCGCCCCCGCTATGCGTTGTCCGACAACGCCATCCTACGGGCCAGCATCAACTTCGTCCCCCGGTCTGGCGCGAACTTCTCCTTTGGAGATTTCATGGATGTCGACCTGGCGGAGATGGAGTACCTCGTCACCGACGACGGCAAGACGTCGGTGTTCGCCGGCAAGATCCTCCCGGTCTTCGGCATCGAATACAAGGACCGCAAGTCCGACCAGCGCTTCGGCATCACCCCGTCGCTCATCGGCCGCTACACGACGGGCCCGCAGCTCGGCCTGAAGGTGCGCAGCAAGCTGCTCTCGGACTGGGTCGTCTTGGCCGGCTCCGTGACCAACAACTCCTCGACGGTGGAGTCGTTCCACTTCTACCGCGAGGTCGACAGGAACATCGGCAAGACATTGAACGGGCGCGCGGCGCTGAGCGTCCCGGTCGGCCAGATGCTTCACCACGGAGGGGACCGGCTCGAAGTGGGATTATCGGGTGAGTGGGGCCCTCAGGACGGCGCCAGCGACAACTCCGGCGACATCTGGTTCCTCGGCGCCGACTTGCAGTACATGTCCGCTAACTACGCCCTCAAGGGACAGGTGATGAAGGGCCACGCGCCGGGACGGGCCGACGAGGACGTGTGGGGGCTGGACCTCAGGTACTCCGGCTACCTCGAGCTCGATTGGCAGGTGCTGGCGCGCCTGGGCCTCATCGCGCGCGCCGAGATCCGCGACGCCACCGTCGTTCTTGGCACCGAGCGCTTGTACCTCACCAAACAGGCGCGGTTCACGGGCGGGGTGAGGGTCGTATTCAACCCGCACATCGTGCTCAAGGCGGAGTACCTGCACAACCTCGAGTACGGCGGCATCGCTCAGATCGACAATGACGTGGCGACCAGCTCGCTGGTGCTGGCGTTTTGAGGGAGAGCGTCAAATGAGCACGATATCGAAAGGTCGCTCCCGCTGCGCGGATCGCTCGGGCGGCGCCGGGCTGGCGCTGGTGCTGGCGGTCTGCCCTGCGGTCGTCGGGTCGCTGGCGGCGTGCGACGATCTGAAGACGATCGGTGACGAGGACGGCTTCAGCCTCAACGAGCGGCAGAGCATCCAGACGATGACCCCGTTCTCGCAGCCGATGCGGATCAACCCTTACAACTGGCTGATCAACCCTTCGAACTGGCTGACGGCGGACGGCACCCCGGAATCGATGGACGAGTGGGCGCGACGAGGCGAGGCGGCGGCGAAGCTGGGCCAGATGCTGTTCTTCGACCCCGACTTCTCGGGCGCGGTCAAGGTCGACGGCCCGACCGGCGTCAAGGGTGACACCGGCAAGGTGTCCTGCGTGACCTGCCACGATCCCAACCGCTACTTCATCGACTCGCGGACGAACGAGGGGCTGTCGCACGGCGTGGCGTACACGGCGCGCAGCTCGCCCACGATGGTGAACCTCGGCTGGTACGAGTGGGTCACCTGGGCCGGCCGGCTGGACTCGCTGAGCATGCAGGGGGCCAACGCCCCCGAGGCGCCCACCGACGTCGGCACCACGCGCCTGTTCTATGCCCACGTCCTGTTCCGCAAGTACCGCGCCGAGTACGACGCCATCTTCCCCACCCCGCTCGACCCGGCGCTCGATCCCCAGCATCCCGACGCTGCCCGGTTCCCTCCCGCGGGGAAGCCCAAGGCCGCGCCCACCGACCCGGACGGTCCCTGGGAGACGATGATGACGGGGGACGATCGCCGGATCATCAACCAGATCATGGCCAACTGCGGTAAGGCGCTGGAGGTCTACGAGCGCAAACTGGTGAGCAGCGGCTCGCCGTTCGAGCGGTTCGCGCGCGGCGAGAAGGACGCCCTCGGCGGGCGTGAGAAGCACGGTTTGAAGCTGTTCGTGGGGAAGGCGGCGTGCATCGAGTGCCACACCGGACCGGTGCTGAGCGACAACAAGTTCCACGACATCGGCGTGCCCCAGAGCGGGCCCATGGTCCCCGTCACCGACGGTGGTCGCTTCACCGACCTGCCCAAGTTGCTCGCCAACGGCTACCGCGGCGAAGGCGACTTCAGCGACGATCGCCCGGCGGGCGTCGAACGGTACGACACCGTACGCGCGACGGAGACCACCGACGGGGTGAACATGCCGGTGGAGAAGCTGCGCGGCCGGTTCCGCACGGGGGGCCTGCTGAACATCGCCGAGACCGCCCCCTACTTCCACGACGGCAGTGTCAAGACCCTCGCGGAGGTGGTGCGCTTCTACAATCGTGGTGGCGGCGATCTGGGGACGTTCAGCGGCGTCAAGGATCCGAGGATCGTTCCGCTGGACCTCACCGAGGACGAACAAGCCGATCTGGTGTTGTTCCTGCGCAGCCTGACCGGCAATCAACCACCCGAGGAATGGCGGCAGAACATCGCCAAACCGCACTCCCCGGAGCCTACGCCCCCCTGACGGCCGCGGTCGCTCAGGGGAGCGCCAGGGGGTAACGG